>ERZ1370068.7507-contig-642_pt1 | contig 34796 bp, 48 predicted proteins | sample MGYA00561227_ERZ1370068 | MGnify/ENA primary metagenome ERZ1370068 (study PRJEB38410, sample SAMEA6850437) | metagenome | study: Metagenomic assessment of the ecological functions of the soil: analysis of the soil microbiota associated with the...
TCAAGCTGGCTATTGCTGTGGGTGATGAATCCCCACCGTCGTGGCTCCGTGAGATCGAAACACCCTGTAAAGGGAGCACTCGGTTTTTTCCGGGTCCGGTGATGTTCTGGTCGACGATGGACAGAGTTGCGCCGGGCGTCTGCGAAGGCACGGTGCGGCGGGCGCTCAGTCCGGCCGTCATCCCACGACGCCGGCGATCACGGCCGCCCCGCCCATCAGTACGCGATCTTCTTGCGTGCGTTCATCTCTGGTTCTCCAGTTGTTCGTGGCCGTGGTCGACCTGGGTTCTCACGGTCCGACTGTGCGCGGGTGGGCGGTTCGGTGACCAGGCGTGACATTCGTGAAATGTGTACAGAGCCGATTGTGGTGAGCTGCGGCGTTTGTGAAGTCGGCAGCTCAGAGCATTCGTTTGCCAGAACACGTGCGATGACCTGCAGGAGAAGCTATAGCCGTGGCGGTTGAATCTCGAACTACTCGGCGACGTCGAGGCGCGGCTGGACGGGCAGCGGCACTCGAGATCGGGCATGTCCGCCAGCGCTGCGTAGCTCGTCGCACCGCGTGGTCGACGCCAACCATCCGGTCCCGCCCGGATCCAACTCGTCGATCGCGTGTGGGCTGATGAGCCGCCGCAGCTGAGCGCCCGCAACGCTCGCCGCCGTGTCACGGCCGCGACTGGCGTCAGGCTGCCCGCCAGAAAACCGAGCTTGTGCAGATCGACCCGCAAGCCGGGGGAATAGGTGTCTTTGACAGCCGACGCTCTGTCAGTCGACCTGCATCGATCCGCACGCTCGGTGTCCGACGCTCAGTGCGGCGGTACCGAATCCAGCGCACGCGGCCGACGCGTTCGAGCGCGCCCCTCGAGTCGTGGCGCGGTGAACCGTTCGCCACCTGGACACCCGTGGATACGAACGATGGCCGCGGACGGCGGTTGGGGCCGAGGAGCGCCTTCGGTCACACGGCTGTGCCGGCATCGTAACGGCGCTGCGCTGCGAAAATGTCAGGCGACACGGGGATTGCCGGCCAGCTCTCCGCCGCATTTGCAGGCGCAGCCGCTCGACGGGCGCCCGCAGTTCCGCGCCCAGCTTGATGCTCGCCCCGGCGACATCGTTGCGGCAGCCGTCAGTGCGAGGCAGCTCGACACCTACCAGGCTGATGCGTGAGCGGCTCGTCCACGATGAGCTGGGCGCGTCGATCCGAGCCCGACCCTGCGCGACGCGCACCAACAGATATCTCGACGGCGACCCGCGGCTGCAGCTGCCGCCGTCGCCGCGCCCGTGCCCGGCCGGACCGTCCGCCAGTCGTCATCTCTGCCGCGGCGCCCGACCAGCTTCATCGGGCGTGCAGCTGGAGCTGACGACGTGTCGCCGACCGCGCTCCATGCCGGGCCCGCTGCTGACCATTGCACGGGAGTGGGCGGCGTCGGCAAGACCCGGCTCGCGCTCGAGGTCGCGGCCCGCGAAGGTGCAGCGCTATCCGCGACGGGGTCTGGCTGCGTGAGCTCGCGCCGCTCGAGGACGGCGCCGCTGTGGGCCATGCGGTTGCCGCCGTGACACTGCGATTGCAGCAGCGGCAGGGCCTCGACATCGAAGCGACGGTGATCGAGTACCTGGGCACCCGGGAACTGCTGCTCGTCGTGGACAACTGCGAGCACCTCGTCGACGCCGCCGCCAGACTCGTCGACCAGATCGTCACGCGGTGCCCACGAGGTGACCGTGCTGGCGACCAGCCGGGAAGCGCTCGGGGTGGACGGCGAGCGCCTATTGGCGGTGCCGCCGCTTGGCCGTTGAGGACGCCGCCGCGCTGTTCGCGGACCGCGCCAAGGCCGGACGCCCGATTTCGACCTCGACCGCGAGCCGGTCGGCGCGGTGGCGAGAGATCTGTCGGCAGCTCCGACGGCCTGCCGCTGGCAATCGAGTTGGCCGCCGCGCGTATTCGGGTGATGAGCAGCCTCGGACGGCCACGGCGGCTGGATAGGCTGCGCCTTCTGACCGTGGCGGCGGCGCGCGCTGCCTACGGCAGCAGAGCTCTGCCGCGACGATCGACTGGTCCTACCGGTTGCTCGCCGAGCCAGAGCAGGCGTTGTTCATCCGGCTGTCGGTCTTCGCGGGTGGGTTTGATCTCGGCAGCGGCACACGGCGTGTGCGGCGGGGACGATTCGACGGAGGACGACACTCTCGACCTGACTCACCGGCCTGGTGGACGAGTCCATGGTCGCGGTGCGCAGTGGCGCTGACAGCACGCGTTACGTCGTCTTGGAGACACTGCGCGCATACGGCCGGGAACGGTTGCGCGGAGTTGAGGATCGACGATCGTTGTGCTGTACCGGCACGCGGCCTACTTCACTGAGCTGGCGCGAACGCGCGCGCGGCAGGCATGCATACCGCCGACGAACAGGCCTGGGTCGAACGCATACTTCCCGACTACGACAACCTGCGCGCGGCGTTCGAACACGTGATGGCCACCGGCATGACATCGACGCGCGCTTCGGCTGGTGACGTCGCTAGCGGAGTTCGTACATCTGCGCATCGGATTCGAGGCGTCCGGGTTGGGCGGAACGAGCACTCGAGGCCGCCGATCCCGCGGATCCGTTGTTCGCCGCCGCGGTTGGCTTCGCCGCGCGGGGCGCATGGAACCGCGGTGATCACAGCCAGGGCGCGGACGCTGGCATCCCTCGCGGGCGACCGCCTGCCCGGTCGCGGCAACGGCCGCGTCGCCTACCCGGGCGACGTGCTCGCGGACGTCGCGCTCTACGAGGGCGATCCGGCGACGGCGCTGGCGCACTACGAACGAGAGATGAAGCGGGCTCGTCGCGACGAAGATCCACCCGGTTGGTGTGGACGCTGTTCTACGTCGCGATCTGCCAGCGGCCGCGCTGCGCTACCCCAGCGGCGGGCCTGGCGCAGCGGAGGAGGCCGTGCAGGTCGCCGACGCCACGGCCAACCCGACGGCCCGATCGATGGCCGCTACGCGCTGGGTCTGGTGCTCAAGAAATCCGAACCGGACAGCGCGCTGGCGCTATTCGACGAAGCGGCGGAGTCGGCCGCCTCGGTCGCAGAACTTCTGGTGGCACGGCATCGCGCTGATGGAAGCGGCCGCAACGCCGCGTGTACACGGCGACCCGGCAAGAGCGGCAAGTGATTTCATCGTGGTGCTGGACCACTGGGATCGCGTCGGGGACTGGAGCCAGCAGTGGCTCAATCTGAGCGCTACGTGACCCGGCTGCCTGGTGCCGGGTGGGCGCCGACGACGACGCCGTCGCGCTGCATCGCGCACTGCTGCGCGCCGGTAAACCGTCCCCGCTGAGATGACGTGCAGGCCGACGGGGTCGGCGCATTAAGCGGCGTCGAGGCCGTGGCCCGCGCCCGAAAAGCCTGCGTCGCTTCAGCTGAGCCCCGCCCATACCGCTCGTCGGGGGTTTGAGCATCCGTTGCGATGGCACAGATGGCCCTAATCGCGGCCTGACCTGGACGTTTCATCGCCACTTCAGGATTGCGGCATGGGGATGGACCACCGTTGGGTCATTCGATGACGCCGGGCGCAAGCCCCAGAACTTTGAGCTGATGATGAACGGTCCGAGTCTCACGCATGCATCGGGCGCGTCGAAGCCCGCAGACCACCCGGCGCCGGCCTCCGCGCCTCTGGCGTTCGCACCGGCTGAAGCGCGGCACCGCATGGGCCCGAGGTGTCGGCGACGTACGCGCACGCGAGCTTGTTCGAGCCCCAGCTCAGCACCGTGCTCCCGCCAGAGCACCGGATGGCAACCCAGCACCGGCGGACCGGGGTGCCGGCGGAAAAGGCGCACAACCACGACGGGCAGCAACGGCGAAGACGGCGCCGGACCGGATAGGGACCGTCGGACACCAGCGGCCTCGGCGCTGCACTGATCACTCATAGCGAATTCAAGGAGGATGAAAATGAGCAGTACCGAAGAACAAGTCGTATCCGACCGGGATGCCGACCGTGCGCTCAAGGCCAAGCACCGCGCGCTTGTGGGCGTCGGGCGACTACCCGGCGGTCGCCGCGGAATTGATCCCGGAATTGGGCCCGAACTCGTTCGAGCATGCGGGGTCACGCCCGGTGACCGCGTACTGGATGTCGCTGCCGGCTCGGGCAACGCGGCGATTCCGGCCGCGGCGGCGGGCGCGATCGTCACCGCCAGCGACCTCACGCCCGAGTTGTTCGACGTCGGGCGGCGAATCGCCGCAGAACGCGGGCGTCGAGCTCGAGTGGGTCGAGGCCGATGCGGAGGCGATGCCCTTCGCGGACAACAGTTTCGACGTGGTGATGTCCTGCGTCGGTGCGATGTTCGCTCCGCACCACCAGGCCGCTGCCGACGAGTTGGTCCGGGTGGTCCGCCGGGCGGCACCATCGGCGATGATCAACTGGACGCCCGAGGGTTTCATCGGCAAGCTCGTTCGCGACGATGAAGCCGTACGCGCCCGCCGCCACCTCGGGGCCAGCCCGGCCGCCGCTGTGGGGCAACGAGGACCGCGTGCGGACGCTGTTCGGTGACCGGGTCACCGACCTGACGGCTCGGCGCCAGACGGTCCGCATGGACCACTGCGCGAATCCGACGGAGTTCCGCGAGTACTGGAAGCGCAACTACAGGCCCGACCATCGCGGCCTACCGGTTCAACCACGGACCGGCCCGGACGGCGTCGAGGCCCTGGATCGGGACTTCCTCAGCTTCCTCCACCAACGCTGGAATCGGGAGACCGCGCCCGTGCCGGACCGCCTATGACGCCGAATACCTGCTCGTCATCGCCACGAAGACGCTAGGGAATAGGCATGGGTGCACATTCGAGTGGGGATATTCGCGCCGGTCGGTCCATTCACCAGTAGCGGCTAGAGACGCACACCGTGACGCTCGGTCGGATCGCCGATTCGAACGTCGACCACGTGTGCGTCGGCGACCATGTCAGCTTCCTCGTCGGCGCCGGGTCAGACGCGCTGATCGACGCGACATCGGTGCTGACGTATTACCCGGAGCTGCCGTGCTACGTTGCGCTGTACCTTCTTCCGTTGCGTCACCCCGTGCTGGTAGCGCGGCAGCTTGCCAGCATCGCCGAGCTGGCCCCGGGCAGGCTGACGCTCGGCGTGGGGATCGGCGGTGAGGACCGGCACGAGCTCGAAATCTGTGGTGTGGATCCGCGGACGGTCGGGCGTCGAATGGACGAGTCCCTTCAGATCCTGCGCGGGCTCGTCCGACGGCAAGCCGGTCAGCTTTGACGGCGAGTTCTTCTCGGTCCGCGACGCGCTCATCGTCCCGGCGCCGGAACCGGGAATTCCGCTCATCGTCGGCGGCCGGTCCGGACGCCGCCGTGCGGCGTGCCGGACGGTACGGCGATGGCTGGTTAGAATCTGGGGTCTCGCCCCGCCGATTCAGCTCGGTCGTCGACCAGATCGGTGAGCATGCCGGTCACGCTGACAGGGACGCGAGCGGCTTCGAGCATGCGATCAACGTCTGGTGCGGCTTCGGCCCCACCCGCGAAGCCGCGCGCGCCGCCTCAGCTGCTGGAATGCCAGCGCTTCTATCAGATGCCGTTCGAGCCGTTCGAGCGCTATTCGCCCTACGGGACGCCTGAGCAGGTCGCGGAATTTCTCCACCCCTACATCGAGGCCGGCTGCACGGTCTTCAACGTGATTCCGTGCGCCAATGACCACGAAACCGCTGTCGCCGCCGTTGCCGAACTGCGACGGTTGCTGATCTCGGCCTGACGCGGCCACACCTGAACATCTGTTCATCTAGACAGATGAGGCGGTGCGGGCATAGGGTCGACCCATGAGTCGTCGTCGAGCAGCCCGGAAGCGACCGTTTCAACCCGATTCGACCGAACCGACTGGACGACGATCGCCGCGATGGGCGGCATCGTCTTAGCGCTCCACCTGTTCGGCTGGGGAGTGCTGGTGCTCGGGGTGGCGCCGCAGCACATCACGCTCGGATCGGCGGGCGTCTTCGGCGTCGGACTGGGCGTGACCGCCTACCTGCTCGGGGTGCGGCACGCGTTCGACGCCGACCACATCGCCGTGATCGACAACACCACCCGCAAGCTGGTCGGCGAGGGCACGCGCTCGCTGTCCGCCGGCTTCTGGTTCTCACTGGGCCATTCCAGCGTCGTGTTCGGCGCTGGCTTTCCTGCTGGCGATCGGCGTGCGCGCGGTCGTTGGACCGGTGCAGGACGAGGGCTCGCCGATGTTGCAGACGCTCGGGCTGGTGGGCTCACTCGTCGCGGGGACCTTCCTCATCCTGATCGGGCTGATCGAACCTGTTCGCCGCGGTGGGCATCGCCAAGGTGTTCCGCCGGATGCGCAGCGGCGACTTCGACGAGGCCGAACTCGAGCGGCAACTCGAGAACCGCGGCTTCCTGGCGCGGCTCTTCGCCAGGGTCATGCGCCGGGTGAGCAAGCCCTGGCACCTCTACCCGGTCGGGCTGCTCATGGGCCTCGGCTTCGACACGGCCACGCAGGTGGCACTGCTGGTGCTGGCCGCGGGAACGGCGGCGTTCACGCTGCCCTGGTACGCCATCCTGGTGCTGCCGGTGCTGTTCGCGGCCGGGATGAGCCTGTTCGATGCGCTCGACGGCATCCTCATGTCGAGGGCCTACGGCTGGGCGTTCCTCCAGCCGGTCCGCAAGGTGTACTACAACCTGACCGTAACCGGTGCTGTCGGTGGTCGTCGCTCTGGTCATCGGCGTCATCGTGCTCGCCGGCCTGCTGCGCCGACCGCCTCGGCATCGAGTCGGGTCCGCTGGCTGCGATCGGATCGGCGAACCTGGAGTTCGTCGGCTTCATGATCGTCGGGCTGTTCGTCGCGGCCTGGTTGATCGCCCTGGCGGTCTGGCGCTTCGGACAGGTCGAGGAGCGCTGGGCACCGGCGGTCGAGTGAAGTCAGTGCCGTCTTGGACGGCGGCCAGGGCGGCTCGCCGCACAGCGCCAACAACGCGTTCTCGACCACCTCGGGCAGCGCTGGGTGGATCCAGTACTGGCCGCGCGCCATGTCCTGCGCAGGCAGACCGAAGGCTCATCGCCTGGATCAGCGGCTGGATCAGCGACGACGCCTGGTGGCCCATGATGTGTGCGCCGAGAATCAGCCCGGTGTCGTCGTCGACGATGACCTTCGCGATGCCGGTGGTGTCCTCCATCGCCCAGCCGTAGGCGACGTCACCGAAGTCCTGGATCTTCGACCTTGATCTTGAAACCCTTTGCCCGGGCCTGGTTTTCGGTGAGCCCGACACTGGCGATCTGCGGGTCGGTGAACACCGCCGACGGCACATACCGGTGGTTGGACGGCATCAGCGCGTCGGTGTCGTCCCAGTCCTGCAAGAGGTTGTGCTTCACGACGCGGGCCTCGTGGTTGGCGACGTGCTTGAGCTGATAGTCCGACGACACGTCACCGAGCGCGAAAATGCCCGCGCGCGGTCGTGCGCTGGTACTCGTCGACGACGACCTGGCCGCTGCGCGGTCACCTTCGACGCCCGCCTGCTCCGGCGTCGAGCAGGTCGCCGTTGGGTGTCCTGCCGGTGGCGACCAGCAGCGCGTCGCCGCGCACCGTCGAGCCGTCGTGGCAGCGCAGCTCGACGCCGTCGCCGTCCGCGCCGGAGGCCCGCGACCTCGTGGTGGCTCGAGAGTCTCCCACTTCTTGCAGGCGATGTCGGTGAAGCGCATCGGCAGATGTCGTCGTCGTGACCGCGCAACAGCGTGCTGCCGCGGATCATCATCGTGACGCGGCTGCCGAGCGCCGAGAAGACGTGGGCGAACTCGCATGCGACGAAGCCGCCGCCGACGATCACCAGGTGCTCGGGCACGTCGGCGATCCGCATGATCGTGTCGCTGGTGTGATAGCGCACACCGGAATGCGGCGATCTCGTCGGGGATGACGGGTCGCGAGCCCGGCTGCGATGACGACCTGGTCGGCGGTCAATTCGTCGCCGTCGTCGGTGCGCAGCGTGTAGCGGCCGTCGGGCAGGTGCGGCCCGGAATCGGGCGTGGCTGGCGAACACCTGGACGTTCGGGGAGGAGCGCCGGTAGTTCTCACCGCCCATCGCGAGCGGATCGATGCGACCGAACACCCGGGAGACGATGTCGCTCCACCGGACCTCGTCGACGTGGGCGTCGACCCCGTATTGCGCTGACTCGCGGGCACTTTGGGCGACCTCGGCGGCGTAGACGAACATCTTCGTCGGTATGCAGCCCACGTTGAGGCACGTTCCGCCGAACACGCCCTGCTCGCAGATCGCGACGCGCTTGCCGGCGTAGCGTTCATCGAGGATCGAGTTGCCCGAACCGGTGCCGATGATTGCGATGTCGAAGTGGGCCATGGTGATCATCCCTCGTTCGGATTGAGCTGCCGCATCAGAGGTTTCGGCCAGATACCAATCCAGCCACTGCGTCCAGTGCGCGGTACGCCGCCTGCCGCGGACTCCGGCACCGAGAGGAACACGTCGTGCTTGGCGTCGACGATCGGCACGATCGTGGAGCGGTTGCCGATGCAGCCCGCCCAGCGGGCGATCTGCTTGACGTCGAGCACCGCGTCGCCGCGCTGGATCTCGTCAGTCTTGTCGGGGTCGGTGACCTCCCGCACGCTGCGGTCCGACCGCAGGATCAGGTTGGGCACACCGACGTCCGAGCCCGCGGTGCAGCTTGACCTGCGCGCGGCGGACGGCGTGCAGCCAGCCGAACGTGACGGGAAGCCGCCGATCGGCTTCCAGTTCAGGTCGTAGTCGAAGTCGCCGCCGTAGCTCGCGTGTGCAGCGTGGCGCCGTATCCGCCCTCCGTCGGCGAGCGGCACCACCCGCTTCTTGCGGAAGCGCGAGATCGCGCCGATCGCCGCCGCCGTCGGGGCGGCACGCAGGATCGCCGGACCCTGCAGATCCAGCCACGGGCTGTTGAGCACGAGGCCGGTGACGCGCTGTCCGCGGTGTCGCCGCGGCGACGCATTCGGTCCAGCCACAGCGACGACGATCAGTACCTCCGGCGGAGTGGCCGTACGATCAGTCACCGTCGCCCGCACCGGCGTCAGCGCGGCGATCGATCATCAGCTGCCCGCTCCAGTTCGGTGTCGTAGCGGGCCAGGTCGGTGGTGAAGTGCGGTGTCTGGCCCTCGCGCCATGACCGCCCGCACTTGTGCAGGTCCAGGGCGTAGAAGGCGAAGCCGCGGGCGAGCGAAGTGGTCGGCCTGTCTCGGTGTTGAAGAAGTAGTCGGTGAAGCCGTGCACCAGCAGCACCGCGTGGTCGCCGACGTGGTCGGGCTCGCCGCGGCGCACCAGCGTGGCGACGAGGTCACCCTCGCCGTCGGGATCCGGGCCGAGGTCAAGCGTCTGCTGCCAGTAGCCGGGCAGCACATCGGGCTCCCATCCAGGTCACGACAGCTACCTTAATCGCGCATGGCGGCCGACCCGGGCCGATGAGGGATCCGACGGCGCCGGGATAACCTGAACAGCGGTAAGCCGTCACGAGCGGACCGCGCGACCACGGAGGGCTCACGATCTCGGTGTCTGACTCGAAGGCCGCAGAGACCGACGTCGTGCTGGTGGGCGCGGGCATCATGAGCGCCACGCTCGGCGCACTGCTGCGGCTGGTGGAGCCGGACTGGTCGATCACGCTGGTCGAGCGCCTGGACGGCGCGGCCGCCGAGAGCAGCGACCCGTGGAACAACGCGGGCACCGGTCACTCGGGGCTGTGCGAACTGAACTACACGCCGGAGCGGCCGGACGGCTCGATCGACATCAGCAAAGCGGTTCAGGTCAACGAGCAGTTCCAGGTGATCGCGTCAGTTCTGGGCGTACGCGGTCGAGAACGGTGTGCTGCCCGACGTGCGCAGCTTCCTCAACCCCATCCCGCACGTCAGCTTCGTGCACGGCGCCGCCAGCGTCGACTACTTGAAGCGCCGCCACGACGCGCTGGTCGACAATCCGTTGTTCGCGTCGATGGAGTTCATCGACCGACGAGCGACGAGTTCGCCCGGCGGCTGCCGCTGATGGCCGCCAAGCGCGACTTCGCCGACCCGGTCGCGCTGGACTGGGCGCAGGACGGCACCGACGTCGACTTCGGGTCGCTGTCGCGGCAGCTCATCGGCTATGCGGCGCAGCGCGGCATGACCACGCTGTTCGGTCACGAGGTGCGCGACCTGCAGCAAGCGAATCCGACGGCAGCTGGACGGTGAACGATCGTCAACCGGCGCACGGGGACAAGCGCAAGCTGAACGCCGAGTTCGTGTTCGTCGGCGCGGGCGGTGGTGCGCTGCCCCTGCTGCAGAAGGTCGGGCATCCCGGAGGCCAAGGGGTTCGGCGGGTTCCCGATCGGCGGCCGGTTCCTGCGCACCGCCAACCCGGTGCTGGCCGCCGCGCACCGGGCCAAGGTGTACGGATTGCCTGCCGCCCGGTGCCCCCCGATCGGCGCGCGCCGCATCTCGACACGCGCATCATCAACGGCAAGTCGTGGCTGCTGTTCGGGCCGTTCGCGGGTTGGTCGCCGAAGTTCTTGAAGCAGGGCAACGTCACCGATCTGCCGCTGTTCGGTGAGGCCCGACAATCTGGCGCGTCGATGCTCGACGTCGGCTCACGCAGGCGGGCCTGGTGAAGTACCTGATCGGCCAGCTGCTGCTGTCGGAATCCGGATCGGGTGCAGGCACTGCGCGAATTCGTCCCCGCCGCAGTCGATTCCGACTGGGAACTCGACGTCGCCGGGCAGCGGGTGCAGGTGATCCGGCGGGCCAAGGGCAGCGGCGGCGTGCTCGAATTCGGCACCGACGGTGCTGTCGGCCGCCGACGGCAGCATCGCCGGTCTGCTCGGTGCCTCGCCGGGTGCGTCCACCGCGGTGCCTGCGATGCTCGACGTCATGGAGCGCTGCTTTCGCCGACCGCTATCCAGTCGTGGCTGCCCAAGCTCAAGGAGATGGTGCCGTCGCTCGGCACCGAGCTGTCGAACGAACCGGCGCTGTTCGAGGAGGTGTGGTCGTGGGGCACAGAGGTGCTGAAGCTGGATAAGCCCGCCAACGGTGGCCTCCGCACCGCTGCCCGTGGAGTCCGGCGCCGAGCATCCCCGGCAGCGGTGAGCGTGTGACGATGGCTGCAGAATGACGTGTCGCGCTACGCCGCAGCTGGGCCAAGGATCTCGACGCCGCGACGCTGTACGAGCTGCTCAAGCTGCGGGTCGAGGTGTTCGTCGTCGAGCAGGCCACCCCGTATCCCGGAGCTGGACGGCCGCGACCTGTCCGCCAGAGACCACGCCACTTCTGGCTCGAAGGCCCCGACGGCGAAGTCATCTCGACGCTGCGGCTGATGGAGGAGCACCCCGGCGGGCGAGAAGGGCTTCCGGATCGGCCGGGTCTGCACCAAACGCAGCGCCCGCGGCCACGGTCACACCAACCGGCTGCTGCAGGCCGCGCTGGCCGAGGTCGGCGACTATCCGTGCCGCATCAACGCGCAGACGTACCTGGCCGAGATGTACGCCAATCACGGATTCGTCCGCGACGGCGAGGAGTTCCTCGACGACGGCATCCCGCACGTGCCGATGGTGCGGCAGCGGAGATCTGCGACACCGAGAATCCGGGCAGCCGTGACGCCCAATCTACCCGTTCAGCGCGATCGTCGGCCACGACCGGCTGCGGCTGGCGCTGCTGCTGTGCGCGGTGCGACCCGAGATCGGCGGCGTGCTGATCCGCGGCGAGAAGGGCACCGCGAAGTCGACCGCCGTGCGCGGCCTGGCCCACGTACTGGCTGCGGTTGGAGCCGCAGAGGCGGCGACATCGGACGGAGCCGCGGCCACTTCGGTCGAGCTGCCCATCGGCGCCACCGAGGACCGGGTGGTCGGCTCGCTGGACCTGCAGAAGGTGCTGCGCGACGGCGAGCACGCGTTCTCGCCGGGCCTGCTGGCCCGCGCACACGGCGGCGTGCTTGTACGTCGACGAGGTCAACCTGCTGCACGACCACCTGGTCGACGTGCTCCTCGACGCCGCCGCGATGGGCCGGCGTGCACGTCGAGCGCGACGGCGTCTCGCACAGCCACGAGGCCCGCTTCGTGCTGATCGGCACGATGAACCCGGAAGAGGGCGAGCTGCGGCCGCAGCTGCTCGACCGGTTCGGGCTCGACTGTCGACGTGCACGCCTCCCGCGACGTCGACGTCCGCGCCGACGTGATCCGGCAGCGGATGGCGTTCGAAGCCGATCCCGCCGCGTTCGCCGATCGATATGCCGGACGCGGATGCCGAGCTGGCGCGTCGCATCGCCGCGGCGCGCGCATCAGTCGGCGATCGTGATTGCTTGCCGGACAACGAGTTACGGCGCATCGCGGCGCTGTGCGCGGCTTTCGACGTCGACGGCATGCGGGCCGATCTGGTGGTGGCACGCACCGCCGTCGCGCACGCCGCGTGGCGGGGCTGATGCTGCAGTGAGCGGAGGAGGACATTCGGGTGGCCGCCGAACTCGCGCTGCCGCACCGGCGCCGCCGCGACCCGTTCGACGACCCGGGGCTCGACCCGAACACTGCTCGACGAGGCGATGGCATCAGGCAGGGAATCCGCCGACGAGCCGGAGCCGGACCCGGACCCGATCCGCCCGGCGGCGGCGAACCGGCGTCGGGTGAATCGATCCGAGCACCCTGTGCCGCAACGCAATTCAGCGCTCACACTCCCGACCGAGCGCCGCGCCGTCGGCGGTGTTTCGGACCCGGGCGCTCGTGGTGCCGGGTGTGGGCGAGGGCGCACCGGGTCGCCGGTCGCGTGCCCGCAATCGCACCGGAACGGCGATCTCGGCGACCGACCGAATCGGACGCCGGTCACGGCGTGCACGTGTTCGGGACGCTGCTGGCCGCGGCCGGTCGCCAGCGCCGCCCGGGTCGGCCGCGTCCTCGAACCGGACGACGTGCGTGCGCGCGATCCGGGAAGGCCGCGAAGGCAATCTGGTGATCTTCGTCGTCGACGCCTCGGGTCGATGGCCGCGCGCGACCGGATGTCCGGCGGTCAGCGGGGCGACGCTGTCGCTGCTGCGCGACGCATACCAGCGCCGCGACAAGGTGGCGGTGATCACGTTCCGTCAGCAGGACGCCCAGCTGTTGTTGCCGCCGACATCGTCGGTGCACATCGCGAGCCGACGGCTGGCCCGGTTCGACACCGGCGGGAAAACGCCACTGGCGCAAGGGCTTGCTGGCCGCTCGCGACGTGGTGGTGCGTGAGAAGGCGCGCGATCGGGCGCGGCGCAGCCTCGTGCGTGGTGCTCACCGACGGGCGTGCCACCGGCGGGCCCGACCCGCTGGGCCGCGCGCGGTGGCCGCCGCGCGACTGGTTGCCGAGGGCGCGGCCGCGCGTCGTGGTGGACTGCGAAACGTCGCACGTGCGACTGGGTTTGGCCGAGCAGCTGGCCGGTTATCTCGGTGCGCCTGCGGTGCGGTTGGCACAGCTGCGCGCCGACGCCTGACGGCAGCTGGTCGACCCGCAGGCGCGATCGCACCGCCGCGTAGGGAGGACTTCGATGCCACAGGGTCAACCGCTGACCGTCCCCGACGACGGCCTGACCACCCGCGCCCGCGCGCAACGCGCCGCTGCTCGCCGTGCACACCGGTGCGGGCAAGGGCAAGTCGACCGCGGCGTTCGGCATGGCGCTGCGTGCCTGGAACCAGGGCTTCGACATCGCGGTGTTCCAGTTCGTGAAGAGCGCCAAGTGGAAGGTGGGCGAGGAGGCCGCGTTTGCGAGAACTCGGCCGCCTGCACGACGAGCACGGGGTCGGCGGCCCCGTCGAGTGGCACAAGATGGGCGCGGGCTGGTCGTGGTCGCGCAAGCACGGCACCGATGTCGACCACGCGGCGGCCGCCGCCGATGGCTGGGCCGAGATCGCCGCGGCGGCTGGCCGAGCAGCGCCACGACTTCTATGTGCTCGACGAGTTCACCTATCCGCTGAAGTGGGGGTGGGTCGACATCGACGATGTCAGTCGAGCTGCTCGCTGCGCGGCCCGGCACGCAGCACGTCGTCATCACCGGGCGTGATGCGCCGCAGCCGCTGCTCGACGCCGCCGACCTGGTCACCGAGATGACGAAGGTCAAGCATCCGATGGACGTGCGGCCGCAAGGGCCAGAAGGGCATCGAGTGGTGAGCACATTCGGCACGCTCATCCGCCGCGAGCGTCGCGCAAAGTGCCACGATTTCGCGGCGTGTCGGCGTACAGACACGCACCGCTCGCGGGGTGGAGTCGAGCGGTGAGCGTCCCGCCGTGGTCATTGCCGCGCCGGCGTCGGGCAGCGGAAAGACCACCGTCGCAACGGGTTTGATGGGTGCGCTGCGCCGGGCCGGGCGGTCGCGTCGCGCCGTTCAAGGTCGGCCCGGACTTCATCGACCCCGGCTACCACGCGCTGGCGGCGCTGCGGCCGGGCCGCAATCTCGACCCGGTGCTGGTGGGGGAGCGGCTGATCGGTCCGCTGTACCGGCATGGCAGCGCGGGCGCCGACATCGCGGTCGATCGAGGGCGTGATGGGGCTGTTCGACGGACGCATCAGCGATGAGCTGACCGGGCCGGCATGCCCGGGGTCCACCGCCGCACGTCGCCGCCCTGCTGGGCGCCCCGGTGATCCTGGTTGTCGACGCCCGCGGCCAGAGCCACAGCATTGCGGCTCTGCTGCACGGCTTCTCGACATTCGACCAATCCGACTGCGCATCGCCGGGGTGATCCTCAACCGGGTCGGCTCGCCCCGGCATGAGGAGGTGCTGCGGCAGGCCTGCGAGCACGCCGGCGTGCCGGTGTTCGGCGCGATCCCGCGACGCCGACGAACTGTCCGATCCCATCACGGCACCTCGGCCTGGTCACCGCCGTCGAACACGGCGAGCAGGCGCGGGCCGCCGTCGAGGCGATGATCGCACTGGTGGGCCGCCATGTCGGACCTCGTCGGGTATCGCCGCCGCTGGCGGCCGGTCAGTGACCGACGAGCCGTGGGATCCCGCAGTCGCCGCGCGCCGACCGCCGGGCGACGTCACGGTCGCGCTGGCGGCGGGAAAGGCGTTCAGTTTCGGCTACGCCGAGCACGGCGAACTGCTGCGCGCGGCCGGGGCCGACGTCGTCGAGTTCGACCCGCTGACCGACCCGCTGCCGCCGCAGACCGCCGCGCCTGGTGCTGCCCGGCGGATTCCCCGAGCAGTTCAGCACCGAACTGTCGGCCAACGACGTTGTGCGTCAACAGATCACGACGCTGCGCGGCCGGTGGCGCGCCGATGCACGCCGAATGCGCGGGCCTCACCTATCTGGTCGACGAGCTCGACGGGTATCCGATGTGCGGTGTGCTGTGCCGGATCGGCGCGGTTCACCGACCGGCTCACGCTGGGCTACCGCGATGCCGTCGCGGTGGCCGACTCGCCGCTGCACACCATCGGCGATCGCGCCGTCGGGCATGAATTTCACCGCACCACAGTCACATTCACCGACAGCTACCATACCCGCGTGGGTGTATCGCGGCCGTGACGTGCCGACGGTCCGCGACGGCGCCGTCGCATCGCGGTGTGCACGCGAGCTATCTGCACACCCATCCGGCCGCCCACCCACATGCGATAACCCGCTTCGTGGCCGCCGCCGCAACCTCTAAGCTCGCCGGGTGAGCGAGAACGCCTACCTGGTCGGCCTGCGTCTGGCCGGCAAGAAGGTCGTCGTCGTCGGCGGCGGTACGGTCGCGCAGCGCCGCCTGCCGCTGCTGATCGCCAACCAGCGCCGACGTGCACGTCATCACCCGCAGCGCCACCCCGGCGGTCGAGGCGATGACGGGAATCACGTTGACGCTCAGGGAGTTTCGCGACGGCGACCTCGACGGCGCCTGGTATGCGATCGCGGCCACCGACGACCCGGACGTCAACGCCGCCGTCGTCGCCGAGGCCGAGCGCCGGCGCGATCTTCTGTGTGCGCGCCGACGCGGCTCGCGAGGGCACCGCCGTCACACCCGGCGTCGTTCGAGTACGAGGGCCTGTCCGTCGGTGTGCTGGCCGGCGGCGAGCACCGCCGGTCGGCAGCGATCCGGTCGGCGATCCACGAGGCGCTGCAACGCGGGGCTCATCGCCTCGACGGGCACCGGCGACGCCCGGCGTCGTCGCACGGTGGCGTCGCGCTGGTCGGCGGCGGACCGGGCGACCCCGAACTGATCACCGTGCGCGGGCAGGCGCCTGCTGGCCCACGCCGACGTCGTCGTCGCCGACCGGCTGGCGCCGCCGGAACTGCTCGCCGAGCTGCCGCCGCAGCGTCGAGGTGATCGACGCCGCCAAGATCCCGTACGGGCGGGCGATGGCCCAGGACGCGATCAACGACGGTGCTCATCGACCGGGCCAAGGCGGGCAAGTTCGTGGTGCGGCTCAAGGGCGGCGATCCGTTCGTGTTCGCGCGCGGCTACGAAGAGGTGCTCGCGTGCGCCGATGCCGGGATTCCGGTCACTGTTGTGCCGGGTGTGACGAGTGCCATAGCAGTTCCCGCGTTGGCGGGCGTTCCGGTCACCCATCGGGCCGTGACGCACGAGTTTGTGGTGGTCAGCGGTCATGTTGCGCCAGGCCACCCCGAATCGTTAGTGAATTGGAATGCGCTGGCCGCGATGTCCGGCACGATCGTGTTGCTGATGGCCGTCGAGCGCATCGAACTGTTCGCCAAGGCGCTGCTGGAGGGCGGCCGACCTGCGGATACGCCGGTTCTGGTGGTTCAGCACGGCACCACGACCGCGCAGCGGACGTTGCGCGCGACGCCTGACCGACGCACCGGAGCGCATCCGACGACGAGGGCGTTCGACCTCCCGCGATCATCGTGATCGGTGCGGTGGCGGCCTTCGGCGGTTAAAGGATTCTTAAGATTACTGTAAGGTAACCGGCTATGACGGCTCTCAATGACGCAGAGCGCGCCGCCATCCGCCGCGACGCCGAAGGCGGGGCAAACCGGGCGGTTCCGGTGCAGGTGGAAGCACCGCGGTGGAGCAAACCGGCAGGTACCCGGCCTGGCTGCCGTCGCGGCGCTTCATCGCCGCGGTCATCGCGATCGGTGGCATGCAGCTGCTCGCCACCATGGACAGCACCGTCGCGATCGTCGCGCTTCCTAAGATTCAGGACGAGCTGAGCCTGTCCGATGCGGGCCGCAGCTGGGTGATCACCGCCTATGTCCTGACCTTCGGCGGGCTGATGCTGCTGGGCGGTCGCCTCGGCGACACCATCGGCCGCAAGCGCACCTTCATCGTCGGCGTCGCGCTGTTCACCATCGCCTCGATCCTGTGCGGCATCGCCTGGGACGAGGCGCACGCTGGTCACCGCCCGGCTGCTGCAGGGCGTCGGCGCGCGCGATCGCCTCACCGACCGGCTTGGCGCTGATCGCGACGACGTTCCCGAAGGGGCCGGCTCGCAACGCCGCGACGGCGGTGTTCGCCGCGATGACCGGCGTCGGCTCGGTGATGGGCCTGATCGTCGGCGGCGCGCTGACCGAGGTGTCGTGGCGGCTGGGCGTTCCTGGTGAACGTGCCGATCGGGCTGCTGATGATCCACCTGGCCCGCAAGACGCTGCGTGAGACCCACCGCGAGCGGCTGAAGCTGGACGCCACCGGTGCCGTCCTGGCCACGCTCGGCTGCACCGCCGCGGTGTTCGGCGTTCTCGATGGGCCCGGAGCAGGGCTGGCTGTCGCCGGTCACGATCGGTTCGGGCGTCGCCGCGTGCGGTCTTCCTGCTCGCGTTCCTCTACGTCGAGCGCACCGCCGAGAACCCCGTCATGCCGTTCGACTCTGTTCAGCGACCGCAACCGGGTGGCGACGTTCGCGCGCGGTCTTCCTGGCCGGCGGCGTGATGTTCACGCTGACCGTGCTGATCGGCCTGTACGTCCAGGACATCATGGGCTACAGCGCATTACGCGCCGGGATCGGCTTCATTCCGTTCGTCATCGCGCTCGGCATCGGCCTCGGGTTTGTCCTCGCAACTGGTGTCGCTGTTCCCGCCGCGGGTGCTGGTGATCGCCGGCGGCGTGCTGGTGCTCGCCGCGATGCTCTACGGCTCGACGCTCAACGGCGGCATCCCGTACTTCCCGAACCTGGTGCTGCCGATCACCGTCGGCGGCTTCGGCATCGGCATGATCGTCGTCCCGCTGACGGTGTCGGCGATCGCCGGTGTCGGCTTCGACCAGATCGGCCCGGTGTCGGCGATCGCGCTGATGCTGCAGAACCTCGGCGGCCCGGTCGTGCTGGCCGTGATCCAGGCCGTCATCACGTCGCGCACGCTGTATCTGGGCGGCACCACCGGCCCGGTGAAGTACATGGACTGCCGCGCAGCTGCACGCGCTCGACCAGGGCTACACCTACGGCCTGCTGTGGGTGGCCGCGGTGGCGGTGATCGTCGGCGGCGCGGCGCTGTTCGCATCGGCTACACCTCGTCGCAGGTCGCCCATGCGCAGGAAGTCAAAGGACGCGCGATGCGACGCCGCCGAGAGCATGAGCATCGGCGTCTGAGTACCGGGAGCCCGCAGCTCCAACCGGTCTGCATGCCGGGGACACTTTTTTGCGCAGCATCAGGCTTGCCACCGTCACGTCGACGGACAGGTAGTCGCCGATGCCGAACGGGGCTGCGGGCCAGTCACCGGCGTGTACCGCGCGTGCAAGGTCGTCGACCAATCGGGCTCTAGACGCCCAACTCCGCCAACCACGCCGAGACGGTGCTCGCGATCTCATGAGCCGGCACGTGGACCGTGCGTCCTTCGTGCAGGCGATCAGTGACCCGCCATACATCGTCCTGTCGTTCGAGTGGCCCGTCGGTACATGCCGTTATTCGGAGGCGACTTTCGCCGATGGATGAGTCATCTCAGTGTCCTTACGCTTGGCCTGCGGCCCCGGATGGGCTCTTCTCACGGGTAGGAGCGGCAAGCCCGCATCGAAGCGGACACTTTTCTCGTCGACTTTCCTTCCTTCAGCGCCGTCTGGCGTGGTTTCGGGCGTGATCGGTCGCGCTGAGCGCTACTGATCACGCCGAACCATCGCTGGGTAGGCTGGCAAGCCATGTCCGCGGTGGGTGGTTCTTCAGGAGACCCGACGGACCGCGCCGCGCCGGCATCCTTCGACGCCGCTGTCGTCGTCCGTGCTCGGCGTCGCGATCATCGCGATCACCGGCATGCAGCTGATGTCGACCCTCGACGGCACCATCGTCATCGTCGCGCTGCCGCCGGATGCAGGCCGAGCTGGACCTCTCCGACGCCGGCAAGAGCTGGGTCATCACCGCGCTATGTGCTGACCTTCGGCGGCCTGCTGCTGCTCGGCGGACGCGTCGGCGACGCGATCGGCCACAAGCGAGCATTTCTGTCCGGCGTCGGCGTGTTCACGATCGCCTCGCTGGTGTGCGGCCTGGCCACCGACGGCATCACGCTGATCGTCGCCCGCGCGGTGCAGGGCACCGGCGCCGCGGTGGCCGCGCCGACCGGGCCTGGCGCTCATCGCGACGACCGTACGCCGGTCGGTCACGCCCGCAACCGCGCGATGGCGGTGTCGGCCGCGATGCAGGGCATCGGCTCGGTGCTGGGCCTGGTGCTCGGCGGCGCTGCTGACCGTGATCTCGTGGCGGCTGGCGTTCCTGATCAACGTGCCGATCGGCATCGTCATCATCGCGATCGCCGTCTATCGGATCGGCCGAGACACACCACGAGCGACTCAAGCTCGACATCACCGGCGCGCTGCTGGCCACGCTCGGCTGCACGTGCGGCGGTGCTGGTGTTCACCCGGGGCCGCCGCGCGGCCTGGGTCGACCCGTGGGTGATCGGCGCCGGCGTCGCCGCGGTGGTGTTCTTCGTCGCGTTCCTGCTCGTCGAGCGCACCGCGGAGAATCCGCTGGTTCCGTTCTCGGTGTTCGACAACCGCAACCGGGTGATGACGTTCGTCTCGCTGTTCCTGGCCGGCGGCGTGATGCTGACGCTGACGGTGATGATCGGGCTCTCGTGCAGGACGTGCTGGGCTACTCGGCGCTGAAGGCCGGCATCAGCTTCATCCCGTTCGCGGTCGCGTTCGCCCTCGGCAGCGTGCTCGCCGCCAGGCTGGCGCCGCACGTCAGCCCGCGGTGGCTGATCATCGGCGGCGGCGTGTTCGTGCTTGCGGCGATGCTTTACGGCTCGACGCTGACCCGCACCATCCCGTATTTCCCCGACCTGTTCGTGGCGATCGTCGTGGGCGGCTTCGGTATCGGCGATGATCGCGGTGATCCTGCCGCTGTGCGCGGTCGCCGAGGTCGGGCCGCTGGAAATCGGACCGGTGTCGGCGATCACGCTGATGGTGTACAACCTCGGCGGCCCGCTGGTGCTCGTCGTCATTCAGGCGGTGCAGACGTCGCGCACGCTCTACCTGGGCGGGACGACGGGACCGGTCAAGAACATGACGCCCGCGCAGCTCGACGCGCTGGAGCTACGGCTACACCTACTCGCTGCTGTGGGTCGCCGGGATCGCGGTGATCGTCGGCATCGCCGCGTTCTGGATCGGTTTCTCCGCGCGTCAGATCGCCACTGCGCAGCACACCCGCGAAGCGGTGGAGGCCGGCGAGCTGTAGCTCATAGCTACCGCCTGGCGGCGTGGACGACCACGCGAGACCCACGCGTCAGCAGATCTCCGACGCAGTCGACCCGTGGGCTGGCGCCTCATCCTCGGGGCCATCCACGCAGAAGTGTTGGCACCGTCCTTGATGGAGGCGACGGAGGCGGCGTCGCTGGCCGTTTCAGCGGTCGGCGCCGACGGGCAGGGTCACTTGACGCGTGGACATCCGCGCGGACCGGGCCGTGCTGCGGCTGCAGTCAGCGGAGGCCGGCTGGGTGACTGGGCGCGACATCCGACTGGCGCACGGGGTGTCGGCGGCGCTGGCGGCCAGGGAACTGCAGCCGACGCCGGGCGCGTCCGTGCAGGCGCTCGAAATCGCCATCGACGCGCTCGACATCGCGCCGTGCGGCCGTTCTGGAAGGCGATCACCGGATACGCCGACGAACCCGGGCTCCGAACTGCAGCGCGGCGCTGGTCGACCCGTCCGGCCGCGGCCCGGCGATCTGGTTCCAGCAGATGGACGCGCCGCGGCCGCAGCGCAACCGGATCCACATCGACGTCGACGCCGCACGAGGCGGCCAGTGCCCGGATCGACGCGGCGATCGCCGCGGGCGGCCGCCTGCTGTCCGACGACTGCGGCGCCGGCGTTCTGGGTGCTGGCCGATCCCGGAGGGCAACGAGGCCTGCATCTGCACCCGGCAGGGACGGACTGACGTGTCCCGGTGGGGGGTGATCGGCAGGTGCAGCGCTGACGGTGGCAGCCTGGGCAATGATGAAGCGGGCACCGCCAGTAAGGTGGTCGTTGTGATCACCCGCATGTCCGAGCTGTTCCTGCGCACCCTGCGTGACGACCCGGCCGACGCCGAGGTGCCCAGCCACAAGCTGCTGATCCGGGCCGGCTACGTCCGCCCGATCGGCCCCGGGCTCTACAGCTGGCTGCCCCTTGGCCTGCGGGTGCTGCGCAAGATCGAGCAGGTCGTCGCGCGACGAAATGAATGCCATTGGCGGACAAGAGATTCTGTTTCCCGCGCTGCTTCCCAGGGCGCCCGTACGAGGTGACCAACCGCTGGACCGAGTACGGCGACGGCGTCTTCCGGCTTCAGGACCGCCGCAAGCAACGACTACCTGCTCGGGCCGACCCACGAAGAGCTGTTCACGCTGACGGTCAAGGGGAGTACAGCAGCTACAAGGACTTCCCGCTGCTGCTGTACCAGATCCAGACGAAGTACCGCGACGAGGCCCGGCCGCGCGCCGGCATCCTGCGGGGCCGCGAGTTCCTCATGAAGGACTCGTATTCGTTCGACGTCGACGACGACGGGACTCAAGGCGCAGTCTACCACGCGGCACCGCGACGCCTACCAGCGGATCTTCGCCAACGCTCGGTGTCCGCTACGTCATCGTCTCCGCGGTGTCCGGGGCGATGGGCGGCAGCGCGTCGGAGGAATTCCTGGCCGAAAGCGAAATCGGCGAGGACACCTTCGTGCGGTGCCTGCAGTCGGGATATGCCGCCAACGTCGAGGCGGTGATCACGGCGGTGCCGGAGTCGCCGCCGATCGAGGGGCAGCCCGAGGCCAAGGTGCACGACACGCCGGGCACCCCGACGATCGCCACGCTCGTCGACTGGGCCAACACCGTCGGCCTCGGACCGCGAGATCACCGCCGCCGACACGCTGAAGAACGTGGTGCTCAAGGTGCGTCAGCCCGGCGGCGACTGGGAGTTGCTCGCGGTCGGTGTGCCCGGGGACCGCGAGGTCGACGAGAAGCGGCTGGCGGCCGCGCTCGATCCGGCCGAGTACGCGCTGCTCGACGACGCCGACTTCGCCAAGCATCGCTTCCTGGCGAAGGGCTACATCGGCCCGAAAGCGTTGCTGGCCAACGGTGTTCGCTATCTCGTCGATCCGCGCGTGGTGGACGGCACGTCCTGGATCACCGGCGCCGACGAGCCCGGCAAGCACGTCGTGGGCCTGGTCGCCGGCCGTGACTTCGTCGCCGACGGCACCATCGAGGCCGCCGAGGTGCGCGACGGCGACCCGTCGCCCGACGGCGCGGGCCCGCTGGTGTCGGCACGCGGCATCGAGATCGGCCACATCTTCCAGCTCGGCCGCAAGTACACCGACGCGTTCGCCGCGGACGTGCTCGGCGAGGACGGCAAGCCGGTCCGGCTGACCATGGGTTCCTACGGCATCGGCGTGTCCCGGCTGGTGGCGGTGATCGCCGAACAGCACCACGACGAGCTGGGGCTGCGGTGGCCGTCGTCGGTGTCGCCGTTCGACGCCCACGTGGTGATCGCCAACAAGGACGACGCCGCGCGCGCCGGTGCCGCCGAGCTCGCCGACGAGCTCTGGACCGGCTGGGCGTCGAGGTGCTGCTCGACGACCGGCAGGCCTCACCCGGGGTGAAGTTCAAGGACGCCGAGCTGCTCGGGGTGCCGTGGATCGTCGTGGTGGGCCGCGGCTGGGCCGACGGCGTGGTCGAGCTGCGCAACCGGTTCACCGGCGAGACGCGGGAGATCGCCGTCGACAACGCGGCGCCGACATCGCCCGGCGATCACCGCCAGCTGCGGCAGTGCGATGTCACCGCGTTCCGCGCTCGCCAGCTTGGGCAGCTCGCGTATTCAGAACCGCCGGGGAAGGCGACGGTGATCGGCGAGATGCCGAGCACCCGGCTCCATCGGGCCGCGGTCACCGCGCACTGTGTCAGCGCCGTCACCGCGAACGGCCCGGTCCTGCTCGTCGGTCGCCTGCTCGAGCACCGCCCGCCACGCGACGGCGGCGTCCTCTTCCATCCGCACCGCCGAGGTTGGCCGCGTCGGTCGGGTTGTCGACCTCCATCGGCAGCTGATAGCCGGCGGCCGGCAGCGGCGGGTCGACGGACCGCGCCTTGAGCATCGCGATCGCGCCCTCACGCCGGTCCCGGTGCTCGGCCATCGCGGCCGAAACCAGGCCGTTGACGTCGGGCGTCGAGTGCGCCGACACCAGCCCGTAGCCGTAGATCGTCGCGTGCTCGGTGGCGATCGCGTCGAACAGGGCGCCGTTCGCCGCGTCCGACGGCCGTCCCGGCGTGGTGGGCTCGGCCGCCCGCGACGACGGTCGTGGTTGTGGTCGTGGTCGTGGTGGTGGGCGTCGGCTCCGGAGACGTCATTGCGCCGCCTCGGCCGGGACCAGCGCGACCGTGTAGGCAGCTGTGCACGAGGCGGCGATCGAGCCGAGCAGCCCGGCGCGATAGCCGGACTGCTTGGCCGCCAACTGTGCAGCGCTGTCCGCTGACTGACGCAGCGCCGCGATCACGTCCTCGGTCGTGGGCGCCTTCGCCGGCTGCAGCGGTCGTGCTGGTCGCGGTCGTCGTCGGCGCATCCTTGCCGACCATCCGGACGAGTTCGTCGGACAACGCCTGCGCGTGCGCCGACCGCTCGGACGCCACCGCAGTGCAGCGCCTGTGCCGCTCGGCGGCGGAGGCGTTGCCGCCGCGGCGTCGGTGGCGAGCTGGCTGTCGGCGCGCGCACGGTCGAGTTGCGCGGCCAGCTCGTCGACTTCCGGTGGTGGCGGCGACGACCCGCATGCGGCGGCGGTGCCGCCCAGCAGTGCCAGAGCCGCCGCCCCGAACAACACGCGTCGTCTGCTCACGGTCGGCGGGCGGGCTCGGCACGTGCAACATCCTGCCATTGCCGGCGGCACTGTGCATTCGCTGGCACGCCGCCGCGCGTTTGCCGCTTGCCACGGCGGCGCTGGCGTATCGTTGATAGTCGGTTCCAAGTTGCGCCGCGCGGAATCGTGTCCGGACAACTCAAGATGAGGAGCTCGCCGTGACGGAGCGGTTCTGCGGGATTACCGTCGCAGAAACAGGTGATCGAGCTACTCGACGGCGAGTTCGCGCGCGCGCAGGCTATGAAATCGAAGACGTGGTGATCGACACCGCAGCGCGCCCGCCCCGCATCACCGTGATCGCCGACGGCGACGATCCTCTGATCTCGACTCGATCGCGGCGCTGTCCCGGTCCGCGTCCGAGCTGCTGGACGCGCATCGACGCGCCCGCCGTACGTCCTCGAGGTCACCTCGCCGGGCGTCGATCGCCCGCTGACCACCGAAAAGCACTACCGGCGCGCCCGCGGCCGCAAGGTCGAACTCACCCTGTCCGACGGCTCGCAGCTGACCGGCCGGCTCGGCGAAATCCGCGACGGCACCGTGCGACTCGTGGTGCGCGAGGGCGCGAGGGCCAACTTCTCGGTCCGTGAACTGCCTGTCGGCGGCATCACCAAAGCCGTTGTCCAGGTTGAGTTTTCGCCGCCAAACCAGCGTGAGCTGGAGCTGGCCGGCCAATCTGGGAAGGAGGCTTCAGCGTGAACATCGACATGGCGGCATTGCACGCCATCGAGGCCGACAAGGGCATCTCGGTCGACGTGGTCGTCGACACCATCAAGTCGGCGCTGCTGACCGCCTATCGCCATACCGAAGGCCACGAGGCCGACGCCCGCATCGAGATCGACCGCAAGACCGGCGTCGTCAAGGTGATGGCGCGCGAGACCGACGACGACGGCAACGTCATCTACGAATGGGACGACACCCCAGAGGGATTCGGCCGCATCGCGGCGACCACCGCGCGTCAGGTGATCCTGCAGCGGTTGCGCGACGCGGAGAACGAGAAGAACTACGGCGAGTTCTCGGCGCGGGAGGGCGACATCGCCGCCGGCGTCATCCAGCGCGATGCGCGCGCGAACGCCCGCGGTCTCGTCGTCGTCCGAATGGGCAGCGAGACCAAGGGATCCGAGGGCGTCATCCCGCCGCCGAGCAGGTCCCCGGTGAGCGGTACGAACACGGCGACCGGTTGCGGTGCTACGTCGTCGGCGTCACCCGCGGTGCCCGCGAGCCACTGATCACGCTGTCGCGCACCCACCCCAACCTGGTGCGCAAGCTGTTCTCGCTGGAGGTTCCCGAGATCGCCGACGGGTCCGTCGAGATCGTCGCGGTGGCGCGGGAAGCCGGCCACCGCTCCAAGATCGCTGTCACCTCGCGGGTGCCCGGCCTCAACGCCAAGGGCGCCTGCATCGGCCCGATGGGCCAGCGGGTGCGCAACGTGATGAGCGAGCTGTCCGGCGAGAAGATCGACATCATCGACTACGACGAGGACCCGGCCCGGTTCGTGGCCAACGCGCTGTCGCCGGCCAAGGTGGTGTCGGTGAGCGTCATCGACGAGTCCGCGCCGCGCCGCCCGCGTGGTGGTGCCCGATTTCCAGCTGTCGCTGGCCATCGGCAAGGAGGGCCAGAACGCCCGCCTGGCCGGCCCGGCTGACCGGCTGGCGGATCGATATCCGAAGCGACGCCGCTGCCGCCAGACAAGCCCGAGTCGAACCCGGACGCGGCGCACGGCGCTGTGCACGACCGGTAGTCCCAGCGCCAGCCGACGACCAGGACCGTTTCAGTCTCGCGAGGCACCGGTGACGGTAGACTCAGCTGTGATCCAGCGCGAGACTTCGGCTTCGCCGCATCGACGTACCAGAGTGGACCGGTTCGGACGTGCGTCGGCTGCCGGAAGCGAGAGCTGGCCGTCGAACTGCTTCGAGTGGTCGCTGTCGACGGCGGGAATGGCGATTACGCCGTGACCGTTGACGCAGCGAGAAAACTGCCGGGGCGGGGTGCCTGGTTGCATCCCGATCCGGCAGTGTCTGGACGCAGCAATTCGGCGGCGAGCATTCGTACGAGCGTTGCGCATCACCGGTTCACCGGACACATCCGCGGTGCTAGAGCACTTCGACGCTGCTAGAGCTCTGAAGAGCTCGACCCGCCCGGCAAGAGAACAGGTAGCGAAGAACATGAGCACACCGTGAAGTCCCGATGACCATGCGTCATAGCTAACCCGAGGCGCGGCGCCTACCACCGCTGTCGCCTCTAGAGATGGAGATGTAGTGGCAGGCAAGGCCCGCGTACACGAGTTGGCCAAGGAACTCGGTGTAACCAGCAAGGAAGTGCTCGCCCGGCTGAGCGAACAGGGCGAATTCGTCAAATCCGCGTCCTCCACAGTGGAGGCGCCCGTCGCGCGCCGGCTGCGCGAATCATTCGGCGGAGCAAAGCCCGCTGCGCGAGAAGGTCAAGACCGACGGCAACGGCTCACCGGCCAAGGCCGCCGCGACAAGGCCCGCGCCGCCGAGAAGGCGCCCGCCGCCAAGCCGGCCGCGCCGCCGGCACGCGGCAGCCCGCGCCCGCAGCGCCCGCGGCCGCGCGCGCCGCGGCAGCGGCGGCACCCGCGCCCGCCCGCCCGGGTCCCGACCCCGGCGCAACGCCTGGTCCGAGGCCCGGCCCCGACGCCCAGTGCCCGAGCCCGCCGCGCGCACCCCGCGCGTCGGCAACAACCCGTTCTCCTCGGCGCAGCCGGTTGACCGGCCGATTCCGCGGCCGCAGGCACCCCGTCCGGGTGCCCCGCGGCCCGGCGGTCGCCCGGCAAGTGCCGGCGCGTCGCCGGCGGCATGCCGCCCCGCGTCCGCGGCGGCGCGTCCCGGCGGCGCCCGGCCCGGCCCGGTGCGGCCCGCGGCCCGGCCCCGGTGGCCGTGGTCCCGGCGCGGCGCCGGCGGTCGCCCCGGCGGTGGCGGCGGCGGCGGCGGTAACTACCGCGGCGGCGGCGCTGGCGGCGGTGCGCGGCGGCGGTGGCGGCGCGCCGGCGGCTGGCGGCTATCGCGGTCGCCCCGGTGGCGGTGGCGGCGGCGGACGCCCGGTCAGCGCGGCGGAGCGCGCGGGCGCCTTCGGCCGTCCCGGCGGCGCGCCGCAAGCGCGGCCGCAAGTCGAAGCGGCAGAAGCGCCAGGAATACGACTCGATGCAGGCGCCGGTCGTCGGCGGCGTGCGGTTGCCGCACGGCAACGGCGAGACCATCCGGCTGGCCCGCGGCGCGTCGCTGTCCGACTTCGCCGAGAAGATCGACGCCAACCCGGCCTCGCTGGTGCAGGCGCTGTTCAACCTCGGCGAGATGGTGACCGCCACGCAGTCCGTCGGCGACGAGACCCTCGAGCTGCTCGGCGGCGAGATGAACTACGTCGTGCAGGTCGTGTCCCCGAGGACGAGGACCGCGAGCTGCTCGAGTCCTTCGACCTCACCTACGGCGAGGACGAGGGCGACGAGGACGACCTGCGAGACCCGTCCGCCGGTGGTGACCGTCATGGGTCACGTCGACCACGGCAAGACCCGACTGCTGGACACCATCCGCAAGGCCAACGTCCGCGAGGAAGAGGCCGGCGGCATCACCCAGCACATCGGCGCCTACCAGGTCGAGGTCGACCTCGACGGCACGATACGGCCGATCACCTTCATCGACACCCCGGGTCACGAGGCGTTCACCGCCATGCGTGCTCGCGGCGCGAAGGCCACCGACATCGCGATCCTGGTGGTCGCCGCCGACGACGGCGTCATGCCGCAGACGGTGGAGGCCGTCAACCACGCGCAGGCCGCCGACGTGCCGATCGTGGTGGCGGTCAACAAGATCGACAAGGAAGGCGCCGATCCGGCGAAGATCCGCGGCCAGCTCACCGAATACGGCCTGGTCGCCAGAGGACTTCGGCGGCGACACCATGTTCGTCGACATCTCGGCCAAGCAGGGCACCAACATCGAGGCCCTGCTCGAGGCGGTCGTGCTGACCGCCGACGCCGCACTGGACCTGCGGGCCAACCCCGACATGGAGGCCCAGGGTGTGGCCATCGAGGCGCACCTGGACCGCGGTCGCGGCCCGGTGGCCACCGTGCTGATTCAGCGCGGCACGCTGCAGGTCGGCGACTCGGTGGTGGCGGGCGACGCCTACGGCCGCGTCCGCCGCATGGTCGACGAGCACGGCGAGGACGTCGAGGCGGCGCTGCCGTCGCGGCCGGTGCAGGTCATCGGCTTCACGTCGGTGCCAGGTGCGGGTGACAACTTCCTCGTCGTCGACGAGGACCGCATCGCCCGTCAGATCGCCGACCGGCGCAGCGCGCGCAAGCGCAACGCGCTGGCGGCCCGCACCCGCAAGCGGATCAGCCTCGAGGACCTGGATTCGGCGCTGAAGGAAACCAGCCAGCTGAACCTGATCCTCAAGGGCGACAACGCCGGCACCGTCGAGGCGCTGGAGGAAGCCCTGCTGGGCATCCAGGTCGACGACGAGGTGGAGCTGCGCGTCATCGACCGCGGCGTCGGTGGCGTCACCGAGACCAACGTCAACCTGGCGTCGGCTCGGACGCGATCATCATCGGCTTCAACGTCCGCGCCGAGGGCAAGGCCACCGAGCTGGCCAACCGCGAGGGCGTGGAGATCCGCTACTACTCGGTGATCTACCAGGCCATCGACGAGATCGAGAGCGCGCTCAAGGGCATGCTCAAGCCGGTCTACGAGGAGCGCGAGCTGGGCCGGGCCGAGATCCGCGCGATCTTCCGGTCGTCGAAGGTCGGCAACATCGCCGGCTGCCTGGTCACCTCGGGCATCATCCGCCGCAACTCGAAGGCGCGGCTGCTGCGCGACAACGTCGTGGTCGCCGAGAACCATGACGGTGCAGTCGCTGCGCCGGGAGAAGGACGACGTCACCGAGGTGCGCGACGGCTACGAATGCGGTCTGACGCTGACGCTACTCCGACATCAAGGAAGGCGACGTCATCGAGACGCTACGAACTGGTGGAGAAGGAGCGTGCGTACGAGCGTCGCAGTCGAGCGCTTGCGCGAAGAGCGACATGGCCGATGCGGCCGGGTCGTCGGCTCTCCAAGCGCATCGCCACCATCGTCGCCTCGGCGATCGAGTTCGAGATCAAGGATCCGCCGTTGGCCTTCGTGACCATCACGGACACGAAGGTGACGGGTGACCTGCACGACGCCACGCGTGTACTACACGGTGCGCGGTACAGACGTTGCAGGACGAGCCGGACTACGCCGGCGCGGCGGCCGCGCTGGAACGCGCCAAGGGAGCGCTGCGCACGAAGGTAGGCGCCAGCGCTCGGTGTGCGGTTCACCCCGACGCTGGCGTTCGTACTGCGACACCGTGCCCGACACCGCGCACCGGATGGAGGATCTGCTCGCCCGCGCCCGCGCCGCGGATGAGGATTTGGCAGAGAGTTCGGCAGGGTGCCAAGCACGCCGGGCGATGAGGACCCGTACCGTGTGAGGCGGGGCGGAGGGTTCTGGCGGGGAGCTGGATAACGAGGCTAGACGCTGAGGACACCGGTGACCGCGATCGATCAAGATGACTGACGCACCTGACATCGGTAGGTCAGCGCGTCGACTGCCGCGCCGGCCGCCGACCTGCTGGCCGCGGCCGCCACCGTCAGCGTGGTCTGCCACGTCTATCCCGACGCCGACACCGTCGGCGCAGGCCTGGCGCTGGCGCTTGTGCTCGACCACGCAGGCAAGGACGTCGAGGTGAGTTTCGCCGCACCGGCCGGCCTGCCCGAATCCCTGCAGTCGCTGCCGGGCGGCCACCTGCTGATCGCTCCGGACGACATGCGCCGCGACGCCGACCTGGTGGTCACCGTCGACATTCCCAGCGTCAACCGGCTCGGCGCGCTGCGTGAGCTCGCCGAGCCCGGCCGCGAGGTGCTGGTGATCGATCACCACGCCTCCAACCAGCTGTTCGGCACCGCCAACTATGTCGATCCGTCCGCCGACTCCACCACCATGCTGGTCGCCGAGCTGCTCGACGCCTGGGGCAAGCCGATCGACATCGGCGTCGCGCACTGCCTTTACGCCGGGCTGACCACCGACACCGGTTCGTTCCGCTGGGCCAGCGCGCGCGCGCACCGGCTGGCCGCCCGGCTGGCTGGAGCTCGGCGTCGACAACGCCGCGATCAGCCGCACCCTGCTCGACACCCATCCGTTCGCATGGCTGCCGATGCTGTCGCGCGTGCTGGCGATCGGCGCAGCTGCTGCCCGACGCCGCCGCAGGCCGCGGCCTCGTGTATGCCGTTGTCGGACACCAGGAATGGGCCAATGCGCGGCCCGAGGAAGTCGAGAGCATCGTCGACATCGTGCGCACCACCCAGCAGGCCGAGGTAGCCGCGGTGTTCAAGGAGATCGAGCCCGGGCAATGGTCGGTGTCGATGCGGGCCAAGTCCATGGATCTTGCCGCGATCGCCAGCGCCTTCGGCGGCGGCGGGCACCGGCTTGGCCGCCGGCTATTCGGCGACCGGGTCGTCCGACGACGTCGTGCAGGCGCTGGCTATACCGCTCTTGGCTGAGCCGGCGCCGAAGACCCTGCCGGTCGCCCGGCCAGCGGTCGGCGCATCGCCGCGCTGGCACTGCCCGCGCTCGGGCGTACTGGCCGCCGAACCCATCTATCTGCTGTTCGATCTCGCCGTCGTCGGACGGCTGGGCGCAGTGCCGCTGGCCGGCCTGGCCATCGGCGGGCTGATCCTGAGCACGCTCAGCTCGCAGATGACCTTCTTGTCCTATGGCACCACCGCGCGCTCGGCCCGCTTCTTCGGCGCGGGCGATCGTGCCGTCGGCGGTCGGCGAAGGGGTCCAGGCCACCTGGCTCGCGATCGGGCTTGGGCACGCTGATCGTGGTGGCGGTCCAGGTCGGCCGCGGTGCCGCTGGTGTCGGCGTTGGCGGCGCGGTGGAGACATCGCTGCGGCGTCACTGCCGTGGGTGCGGATCGCGATCGTCGGCGTGCCGGCCATCCTGATCTCGGCGGCGGGCAACGGCTGGATGCGCGGCGTGCAGGACACCGGCCGGCCGCCTGCGCTACGTCGTCGCCGGGTTCGCGGTGTCGGCCGTGCTGTGCCCGCTGCTGGTGTACGGCTGGCTGGGCATGCCGCGGCTGGAGCTCGCCGGTTCGGCGGTCGCCAACCTGGTGGGGCCAGTGGCTGGCCGCGCTGCTGTTCCTGTCGCGTCGCTGCTCGCCGAGCGGGTGCCGCTGCGCATCCAGCCGGCGGTGCTGCGCGCCCAGGTGGTGATGGGTCGTGATCTGTTGTTGCGCACGATGGCGTTTCAGGCGTGCTTCGTCTCGGCCGGCGCCGTCGCCGCCCGGTTCGGCGCGGCTGCCGTGGCCGCCCACCAGGTGGTGCTGCAGCTGTGGAATTTCCTTGCGCTGGTGCTTGATTCGTTGGCCATCGCGGCGCAGTCACTGGTGGGCGCGGCGCTTGGCGCCGGACGAGCTTGGCGCACGCCAAGTCCGTGGCGTGGCGGGTGACGATCTTCTCGACCGTCGCCTCGGCCGTGCTGGCCGGGATCTTCGCCGTCGGCGCGTCGGTGTTCCCGAGCGTGTTCACCGACGACCGCTCGGTGCTCGGACGCGATCGGCGTGCCGTGGTGGTTCATGGTGGCCCAATTACCGGTCGCCGGAATCGTTTTCGCGCTCGACGGAGTGCTGCTCGGCGCCGGGCGACGCGAAGTTCATGCGCAACGCCACCTTGATCAGCGCGCTCGTCGGGTTCCTGCCGCTGATCTGGCTGTCGCTGGTGTTCGGCTGGGGACTGCTCGGCATCTGGTCGGGCCTGAGCACCGTTCATGGTGCTGCGGCTCGTCTTCGTCGGCTGGCGAGCGTCCTCCGGTCACTGGCTGGTGCCGGGCACCGGCTAGGGCCGGACTGAACTGCCGCGGCCAGGACCTCCGCCGGGAGCGACGAGATCCCCTGGTCCGGTGACTCTGCCGCCGCCACCACCCGGATCTGGTTGCGGCTGCGGCCACTCCGGCAACCAATCCGGCCACCGAGAGCGCCACTCAGGGGCAGGCGGCGGTGACGGCGGTCGGTGGGGGTGGCGGCTCGGGCGGCGTCGGCTTCGACGACCACCGGTGGCGGCGATGGCGGGGGGATGGCGGTGTCTGCACCACAGGGTGCGCGGCGGCACCGAGACGGCAGGCGGCGGCTCCATCTTTGACGGTGGGCGGCGGTGGCAGCGGTGGATTGCTTTTGATCGGCGCCGCCGGGGGACTCGGGGCGGCGTTTGGCTGACCTCCACCGGGGTCACGGCGGTGGTGTTGCGCTGCTGCAGCCAGACCACCGTCAGCCCCAGCGACGCCACCAGTGCGGCGACGAACAGGGCGGCCGGAAGCATCGTGCTGCGGATCGCCGACCCCGCGACCTGCACCCTTTCGTCGCCGATCGGGATGGCCCCGGAGTCGAGCTCAATCTCGCCGAGCGTGCGGTCCCGCAGCCAGTTCGGTGCGGGGATGAACACCGGGGTCGCGCCGAGCAGGCGCCGGCCGGGCTGACCAGCCGGCGCCGCTCCTCGTCGCAGGTAGCGCAGGCCTGATGTGCCGGGCGATGCGTTTGCGCATCAGGACGCGTGAACTGGCCGTCCCAGCCGTCGAGGATCGTCGCGAGTTCGGCACAGCCGGTCGGGTTGGATGGCGGACGCCGCGAGACACCAGCAGTGCGCCGAGGGCACGCGCCTGACGGTCTCGCGCAGCCGGTGCACGATCGTGTTAGCGTTGCTCTGGCTGACGCCGAGCGCATCGGCGAGGTCGGGTCCGTCGAGACCGTGGCGGTAGGCCAGCTCGAGCACCGAGCGGTCGCGGTCCGACAGGCCGCCTGCGGCTCTCGGACACCAGATCGGCGAGTTCGTACGGGCTGCCAGGGCTTCCGGGCCCGGCTCGTGCGACACGGCGTCGGGCAGTTCGTCGGAAACGGTCTCGCGTTGGCGGTCCCGGATCCTGCGCAGCGCCTCGGTCCTGGCAATCGCGTACAGCCACGGGCGCAGCTTGTCGGATCGGCGCAGCTGCGTCCAGCCGGGTCGCGGCGATGCAGAACACGTCCTGCACGCAGTCGGCGGCGCCGTCGCGGTCGCGTGAGCATCCCGACACAGAAGTCGTGCAAGGCGGTCAGGCGTGGCAAGTCATAGATTCCTGCAGGCAGCGCCGCGGTCACCGGCCGCGGAGGCGAGTGCCAATTCCGCGTCTCGTACCGGATGGTCCGACGATGTCCCAGTTAGGTGCTGCCGTCATGACATCGCTCCCCATGGGCTGGTCTGGATGCTACGGCGCGCGGACGATCGAGGGGAGGACCGGACTCAACGTCGGCGGGCCCGGCTTCCAGATCGTCGATCTGCGGCTTCGGATCTCGGCTTCAAGTCGTCGATCTGTGGTTTCGGCGGCTCGGGGTCCGCGTGGCTCTGGCTTGTCAGGTGCAGATCGGAGGCAGCGGCGGGGTAACGGGGCGCAGCGGCGGGACGTCGACTACCACTGTGGTGTCGCCCTGCGGGCTGACCGGCGGTGTGCCGGGGTCGGCCGCTGGCTTCGGAGCCAGGGCAGCCGCTTGCGCGCGGATTTCGGCGCGGACACAGCGGGTTTCGGCGCCGGGGCCGGTACGGCGTCTGGTTTCGGCGGCGCGGGCGGGCTGCTTGGCGTGGCGACCACGGCGTTTGAGGGCAGGGTCTGAGCGCGGCACCCGATCCGGGCACGACGACCGTCGGCTGAGCCGGGTCGGCGTAGCCGCTGAACACGGCGCCAAGTGTGGCGCGCCCCCGACGATGCCGGACACCAGCGCGGCGACCAGCATCGCGCGTGGCGAGCGATTTTGGTCCGTCGTCGGCGACGTCCGGTTCGCCCGCGCCGGTCGCTGCGAAGCCATAGCGGACTTTCGCCGTCGGGCTCACCCACTGGGGCTTAGGAGCGCCCGGGCGGCCGCGATCGTATGGGTGTTTGGGTCGGTGTCGTAGTGGAAGTGGGAAACCGATTCAGCTCGAGTCGGTGTCGTATGTGGTAGGCCTATGACGTACTCCTGTGATGTGGTTTCGGCCCCCCGAGCTGGAACCGCTGGAAACGATAGGCAGGAGCGCCCGGGTCGGGCTCTGCGCACACTTTCGGCGCAGATTTGCAGGCGCGGAACACTCCTGACCTCTCCCTTTGGCATGGGCGAGGGGGCCTCGTTGGGACGCGGTTTCCGGTAGGAGCAACCGACCGCGTAGTCGGGAGCCAGTTTTCCCAGACCCAGTTTTCGCCACCCGGGCGACGACCGCCCAGCCGTACGGGTTGGGTCCGCACGTCCGCATCGGCGCGAACCCGGCCGCGGCTTCAGCCGCGATGGCAGCAACGACCGGTCGATCCGGGTTGCATGCGTGTCGCCCTCGTGATGGCCTCGAGCTCGTCGCTGTCCAGGCTGTCGCTGGCCACCAGCGGGGCGCCCGGCCGCAGCACGCCGGGCGATCTCGGGGCCCAGCCTGTGCCTCAGTTCGCTGCGCCGGCGTACGGCGCCCCGTCTCATTCCAGGCGGGCTGAGGACAGATTCAGCCGCCTATGATGATCCCTACCGTGTCGCCGGGATTCAGCGACGGTGACCGCGCGCCTCGGGGCGCCAACCCCAACCTTGGTGTCAGGGCCGCCGAGCCCAACTTTGACGCCGGGATCAGCAATACGTAACTGAACGAAGCATAC
>ERZ1370068.9604-contig-837_pt1 | contig 34795 bp, 44 predicted proteins | sample MGYA00561227_ERZ1370068 | MGnify/ENA primary metagenome ERZ1370068 (study PRJEB38410, sample SAMEA6850437) | metagenome | study: Metagenomic assessment of the ecological functions of the soil: analysis of the soil microbiota associated with the...
ATGGCCGACGCCAAGGTCACGGCCAACGACATCGACGAGGTCATCCTCGTCGGCGGCTCGACCCGCATCCCCGCCGTGCAGAACCTCGTGCGCCGCCTCACCGGCGGCAAGGACCCGAACATGACCGTCAACCCCGACGAGGTCGTCGCGATCGGCGCGGCGCATCCAGGCGGCGATCATCAAGGGCGAGGTCAAGGACGTCCTGCTGCTCGACGTCACGCCGCTGTCGCTCGGCGTCGAGACGCTGGGCGGCGTGATGACCAAGGTGATCGAGCGCAACACGACGATCCCGGCCCGGCGCACCGAGACGTTCAGCACCGCCGAGGACAACCAGTCGGCGGTCGACATCGTCGTGCTGCAGGGCGAGCGGGAGCGCGCCGCCGACAACCGCGTGCTCGGACGCTTCCGGCTCGAGGGCATCCGGCCCGCACCGCGCGGCACGCCGCAGGTCGAGGTGACCTTCGACATCGACGCCAACGGCATCCTCAACGTCTCGGCGCGCGACAAGGACACCGGCGCCGAGCAGGCGATCACGATCAGCCAGACGCTCGAACCTCGACCAGAGCCGAGGTCGAGCGGATGATCGCCGACGCCGAGGCGCACCGGGCCGAGGACGCGCGCCTGCGCGCCGAGGTCGACGCCCGCAACGAGCTCGATGCCGTCGCCCACCAGGTGGAGCGCCGGCGGCTGACGAGCTCGGCTGACCAGGTGCCGGTCCACGAGAAGGCTCGGGCCGAGAACCTCATCGCCGACGCCCGCAAGGCCGTCGAGGAGACAGGCACCGGTCGACCGGCTGCGCTCGCTGAGCGCCGAGCTGCAGCAGGTGTTCCACGGCTCGGCGCCAGCCGACCAGCCGGTGACCGAGGTGCACCTGGCGCGGAGCGCCGCCAGGGTCCGGCCGTCGGCCGACGACTGACGACGTCATCGACGCCGACTTCACCGTCTCGTGCAGGCGAGGTCCTGATGGCGAGCCAGTCGGCCTGACCGAGCCGACAACGTCGAGCCGGCCGGCGCCGCGCCGCCGGCCGGCGGCGATCCGCCGCACCGACGACGCGAGCCCGGCTGGAGACCGCAGGATGGCAGTGCCGACGACGAGCGGCTGCTGCGGGCGATGGCCGACCTCGACAACCTGCGCAAGCGGTTCCAGCGCGAGGTCGTCCGCGAAGCGGAGGCCGAGCGCGCTCGCGAGTCGCGGCGGAGTGGCTGCCCGTCGTCGACGACCTCGACCGGGCGCTCGGAGCACGCTCCGCTGACGACGCGCACGGCGGGCGTCACCGACGGCCTGCGAGCCGTGCGCGATCGCGCGCTCGCCGTGCTTGCCCGGCTCGGCTTCCTCGCTTCGAGGACGTCGGCGAGCAGTTCGACCCCGTCACGCCATGAGGCGGTCAGCGCCATCGAGGCTGATCGCGCCTGCCGGGCACGGTCGTGGCGGTGCGTGCGGCCGGGCTATGGCTCGCCGAGGAGACCGTGCTGCGTCCGGCCGCCGTCGTCGTGGCGAGGGCCTGAATGGCCCGGCGCGACTTCTACGAGGTGCTCGGCGTCGGACGCAACGGCCGTCGGCCGACGACATCCAGCAGAGCGTATCGCAAGCTGGCCCGCACGTACCACCCCGACGTCAACAAGGACCCCGGCGCGGAGGACCGCTTCAAGGAGGTGTCCGAGGCCTCACGACGTGCTCTCCGACCCCGAGCTGCGCCGCCGCTGACGACGCCTTCGGCCACGACTTCCGCCAGGTGCCCGAGAGGCGTCGATCCGCAGACACGTGGCTCGTCGCGACGCCGGAGCCGGAGCCGCAGCTGCCGGCGACACGGGCGGCCCGGAACGCGAGCGATGCCGAGTGGTTCTCGCTGGCGCCGAAGGGATCGACTTCGACGGATGTGTCTGGCGACTCTGCCCGGCGTCCCGGCGCCGATCGTGGGGTCCCGATCGCCGGCGCCGACCAGGAGGCCGAGCTTACGCTCACTGTCGAGGAGGCGTTCCGGGGCGGCCGCCGGTCGATCACACTGTCCGGCCCGGATGGCGGCCGCACGCTACGACGTCACGATCCCGCCCGGCGTCACCGACGGGCAGCGCATCCGCCTCGCCGGCCAAGGCGGTCGGGGCACCGGCAGGCGCCGGCCGGTGACCTCACCTCGTCGCGCGCTCGCGCCGCATCTGCGCTACCGCGCCGAGCGGCGACATCTACGTCGAGCTGCCGCTGGCGCCGTGCGGAAGGCGGCGCTGGGCGCCACCAGTCGCGCGTCGACACACCGAGCGGCGAGGCCAAGCTGCAGGTGCCCTCGGGCACGTCGAGCGGGCGGCGCCTGCGGCTGGAGGGCGCGGCATGCCCAACCGCGCGCGGCGATCCGGGCGACCTCCTGGCCGAGGCGCGCATCATGGTGCCGGCGACGCTCAGCGCTGACGACGCCGGCTGTTCGATAGAACTGGCGCGCACCTCCACGTTCGACCTCAGGCGGCGGCGATGACGACCTACGCCCTCGCCCGACCCGTGGCGTCTCGACCTCGACGACGTTCTCGCTCAGCCGCCAGGCCTGCATCCCGACGTCGTGCGCCGCTTCGTCGCCCTCGGCTGACCGAGGCGACCGTGGACGCGTTCGGGAGCTTGTGGTTCTCGCCCAGCCAGATCGCACGCCGCGTGGCACGGCTGCAGCGCCTGCGCCGGCTTGCGCCCTCAACTACGCCTCGCCCTCGGCCTCGTCGCCGACCTGCTCGACCGCCTCGCCCGGCTGAAGGCGCGCGCAGCGTCGGCGGCGAACTCCTAACCCGGCTGTCCCGAGGAGCCGACGATGGACATGAACCGTCTCACCCAGAAGTCGCAGGAGGCGCTGCACGACGCCCAGACCTAGGCGTTGCGCTTCGGCCACAGCGAGGTCGGACGGTGAGCACCCGTTGCTCGCGCTCGTGGAGCAGCCCGACGGGCTCGTGCCCGGCTGCTCGGCGCAGGCCGGAGCCGACCCCGGAGCCACCTGCGAGCCGAGCTGCGAAGCCGAGCCGTCGCGGCCGTCCGATGTCGAGCGGCCCCGGCGCTGCACCCGCCAGGTCGTTCCTCACCGCAGCGCCTCGCCCGCCTCCTCGACGCCGCCGACGGCGAGGCCAAGCGCTTGAAGGACGACTACGTGCTCGGTCGAGCACCTCGTGCTCGCCCTGCTCGACGAGGGCTCGCTCGACCGCGGCCGGACGCCTGCTCGCAGCCGAGGGCCTCACCCGCGACGGCTTCCTGCAAGGTGCTGACGACAGATCCGGGGCAACCAGCGGGTGACCTCGGCGATGCCCGAGGTCACCTACGAGGCGCTCGAGAAGTACGGCCGCGACCTGGTCAACGAGGCCCGGACCGGCAAGCTCGACCCGGTGATCGGGCGCGACAGCCGAGATCCGGCGGGTCGATCCAGATCCTGTCCCGCAAGACGAAGAACAACCCGGTGCTCATCGGCGACCCGGGCGTCGGCAAGACCGCGATCGTCGAGGGCCTGGCCCAGCGGATCGTCAGCGGCGACGTGCCCGAGGGCCTGCGGGACAAGACGATCTTCGCCCTCGACATGGGCGCGCTGGTGGCCGGCGCCAAGTACCGCGGCGAGTTCGAGGAGCGCCTGCAAGGCCGTCCTGAACGAGGTCAAGGCTGCCGAAGGGCGGATCCTGCTGTTCGTCGACGAGCTGCACACCGTCGTCGGCGCCGGCGCCGCCGAGGGCGCGATGGACGCCGGCAACATGCTCAAGCCGATGCTGGCCCGCGGCGAGCTGCACATGATCGGCGCCACCACGCTCGACGAGTACCGCAAGCACATCGAGAAGGACGCCGCGCTGGAGCGCCGCTTCCAGCCGGTGCTCGTCGACGAGCCGACGCGTCGAGGACGCCATCTCGATCCTGCGCGGCCTGCGCGAGCGCTTCGAGGTGTTCCACGGCGTGAAGATCCAGGACAGCGCCCTCGTCGCCGCCGCCGTGCTCTCAGCCACCGCTACATCACCGACCGGTTCCTGCCCGACAAGGCCATCGACCTCGTCGACGAGGCGTGCGCCATGCTGCGCACCGAGATCGACTCGATGCCCGCCGAGCTCGACGAGCTCACCCGGCGCGTCACCCGGCTGGAGATCGAGGAGGCCGCGCTGGCCAAGGAGAACGACGCGGCCAGCAAGCGCCGGCTGGACGAGCTGCGCGAGGAGCTCGCCGACCTGCGCGCCGAGGCCGACGCGATGCGCGCCCAGTGGGAGGCCGAGCGCCAGGCGCTGCAGCAAGGTGCAGGCGCTGCGCGAGGAGATCGAGCGGGTGCGCCACGAGGCCGAGCAGGCGGAGCGCAGCTACGACCTCAACCGGGCCGCCGAGCTGCGCTACGGCCAGCTGCCGAGCTGGAGCGCCGCCTGCAGCCGAGGAGGAGCAGCTGGCCGCCAAGCAGGGCAGGCAGCCGGCTGCTGCGCGAGGTCGTCACCGAAGAGGAGATCGCCGCGATCGTCGTCGCGCTGGACGGGCATCCCGGTCAGCCGGCTGCAGGAGGGCGAGCGGGAGAAGCTGCTGCGCCTCGACGAGATCCTGCACGAGCGCGTCGATCGGCCAGGACGAGGCCGTGCAGCTCGTCGCCGACGCGATCATCCGCGCCCGGTCGGGCATCAAGGACCCGCGCCGGCCGATCGGGTCGTTCATCTTCCTCGGCCCGACCGGGGTCGGCAAGACCGAGCTGGCCGAGCCGCTCGCCGCGGCGCCTGTTCGACACCGAGGAGAACATGGTCCGCATCGACATGAGCGAGTACCAGGAGCGGCACACCGTCAGCCGCCTGGTCGGCGCGCCGCCCGGCTACGTCGGCTACGAGGAGGGCGGCCAGCTCACCGAGGCGGTGCGCCGCAAGCCGTACTCGGTCGTGCTGTTCGACGAGATCGAGAAGGCGCACCCCGACGTGTTCAACACGCTGCTGCAGGTGCTCGACGACGGCCGCCTCACCGACGCGCAGGGCCGCACCGTCGACTTCCGCAACACCGTGATCATCATGACGTCCGAACATCGGCTCGCCGTACCTGCTGGAGGGCGTCACCGATCCGGCGAGATCAAGCCCGACGCCCGCGAGCTCGTGCTGGCCGAGCTGCGCCGCCACTTCCGGCCCGAGTTCCTCAACCGCGTCGACGACATCGTGCTGTTCAAGCCGCTCGACCGAGCCGGAGATCGAGCGCATCGTCGAGCTGATGTTCGACGACCTGCGCGCCCGGCTGGCCGACCGGCGCATGACGCTCGAGGTCAGCGAGGCGGCCCGGCGGCTACATCGCCGAGCAGGGCTTCGACCCGGTGTACGGCGCCCGCCCGCTGCGCCGGTTCATCGCCCACGAGGTCGGAGACGCGCATCGGCGCGGGCGCTGCTCAGCGGCGACGTGCACGATGGCGCCACGATCCGGGTCGACCTCGTCGACGGTGCAGCTCATCGTGACGTGCGAGAACCCGCCGCCGACTCTGAAGCGCGCATGATGCCCCGAACCGAGGTGGAGGTATTGAACGTATGAGCTGAGCGGAGCGAGCTCCACTTCACGGGATTGTGCTCGCCGCGGAGCGGGGGCAGATCACTGGTGCTCCCGAGCCCGTTCGGCGCCCGGACCCGGTTTCCTGGCGATGGGATGTTGCGCCAGTGACCGATCCCACGTGTGGTGTGCCCGAGCTGCGGACGAAGAACCGGGTGCCCGGCCGCCGCCAGCGGTGTGCCTCGCTGCGGCCAGTGCCAGTCGCACGCTGCCCTGGCTCGCCGAGGCAGACGACGAGCACCTCACGCCGCCGTCGTCGAGAGGGCCGCCGTCCCCGTGCTGGTCGACCTGTGGGCGCCGTGGTGCGGGCCGTGCCGCGATGGTCAGCCCGGCGCTCCGAGGCAGCTGGCCCGATCGCGCCGCCGGCCGGGTCAAGCTGGTGAGGGTGAACGTCGACGCATCGCCGCAGATCGCCCGGCGCTACGGCGTCCAGGGCATCCCGACGCTGCTGGTGCGTCGATCGCCTGAGGGAAGTCGTCGCCCGCCAGACCGGCGCCGCCCCCGAGCACGTGCTGCGCTCCGTGGCTCGACGACGCGCTCTCGCGAAGGCGGCGTCGTCGAAGCTCCTCGACGGCAGGCTGACCGGCGGGCGGGACCGACGAGAGCGCGCACCCGCTTCTCGAAGGGTTGGGCATGACCGGCGTGCGTGATCGCACCGGCGCGATGGTCATGTTCGGACGCGACCTCTGCACCTGGTCTCCCCGCGCCACGCCGCTCGCCCGCGAACTGCCGGGCGGTTTCTCCCCGTCAATCGCCCGGACGGTTTGCCGGGTCGAGCCTCGGCTCGTCGATCCGGTCAGGACCGTGGCCAGCCGGCTGACCGGGACGGTCCGGAAGATCGTCGGGTCCCACGGCCTGGTCGAGGTACTCGTGAACGAGGCGACGACCATCGACCCCTCACCCACGGCAGAGGCGACCCGCTTCACCGAACCGCGAGCGCACGTCGCCGGCGGCGAACACGCCAGCCGCGCACGTCTCGAACAGGAGTGGGCCTGCGGCTCAGAACCATCGCGATGGGCGAGAGACGCCACGCGCATCGGGCCCGGCCGAGCACGAAGCCGCGCTCGTCGACGCCGACCTCGTCGCCCAGCCAGCAGGCTGCGCGGCTCGGCGCCGATGAACACGAACAGCGCACGGCCGTCGAGCCACTGACGCTCGCCGGTCTGGCGTGTTCTCCACCTCGACCCGCTGGAGCACGCGGTCGCCGTCGAGCTGGCGCACCTCGCTGTTCAGCAGGATCTCGACCCCGGGCATCCGCTCAGCCGGTCGATCAGAGTACCGCGACATGCTTGCGCCAGATCGGGCTCGCGCACGACCAGTCGCACCGTCGACGCGCGGGCGGCGAGGAACACGGCCGCCTGCCCGGCCGAGTTGCCGCCACCGACGACGATCACGGGCTCGCCGACGCAGAGGTGCGCCTCGACCAGGGTGGCGGCGTAGTACACGCTCGTCGCCTCGAAGCGCTCGACGTCGGGCACCGGCAGGCCGGCGGTACCGGCACGCCGGTGGCGATCACTGCACCGCCGTGCATCGTGACGCTGGACGCCGTCGCTGCAGGCGCACCGAGTGGTAGCCGTCCTCGCTCCCGAGCGCGACGGCCTCGGCCGGGAATGCGCCAGCTCGGCCCGGAACTTCTCGGCCTGCAGCACCGCCCGCTCGGCCAGCTCGGCGCCCGACAGCCCGGCCGGGAAGCCGAGGTAGTTCTCGATCCGCGCCGACAGACCGGCTTGACCACCGGTAGCGCGACGCCGTCCGAGCAGCACGGCCGTCGCTAGACCCTTCGGACGCTCCGTACGGCGGCCGCCAAGCCGGCCGGACCTGCCGCCGACGATCAGCAGGTCGTACGCCCGACCGCTCGGCTCCGGCGTGGGCAGACCGATCAGCCGGGCCAGCTCGGCGTTGCTCGGGTTGCGCAGCACTGCAGTCGCTTGCGCCAGATGACCACCGGCGTCGTCTGTGGTGCGATGCCGAGCTGGCGCAGCAGCGACTCGACGCCCGTCGTCCTGATCGAGGTCGACGAAGCGGTGCGGGCAGCCGGTTCTGGGCCAGCGAACTTCGCGCAGCCGGCGCGTGTCCGGCGAGTAGCACGAGCCGAGGATGCGAAATCCGACGCCAACCTCGATCAAGATCGAGCGCCGCTGCAGGTAAGTGCACGCAGGATCACGTCGCCCAGGCCAGTGTCCTCGAGCACGAGCTCACGCGAAGCCGCTCCACCGGCACGACCAGCACCTCACCTGCGCTCGACCACCACCGCGGTGACGAACGGCGGCCTGGCCGGTCAGCAGGCTGATCTCGCCGAGGAGCCGGCAGGGTCCGGTGCACACCCACCACGCGCTTCGTCGGGGCTCTGGTAGCTCCTCGACGACGGCGACCTTCCACCCCTCAGGACGACGATGAAGTCGTAGCGCAGGTCGCCCTCGGCAGGCGCACCTCACCGGCCGTGGTGCTCCTACGTCCTACGCCTTTCCGAGGGGAGGGCGCAGTCCGACCCCTCGCTCAGCAAAAGGGAATGCGCCGTAGAGGTCGACAGTCTCCTCGAGCGCCTCCGCCGGCAGCGACTCCGAGAATCCATCTGTGCATCCTCGTAGCGCCGGGAGCCGGCCTCACATCCCTCCGGACGCGTACATCGTCATTGCGCGACGCGAGCGCTGGATGCGCGCCGCTGGGCACACCGGCTGGCGCGACGTTGCCCGAGGTGGGCCTCGTAGCTGGTCTGGGTCAGGAGCGGTAGGAAGATCAGAGTCCCGAGAGAGCGGCCAGGCCCGCGAGGCGCAGACCGGACAACTGCTCACGACTATTGGCTTCAGGTCGTCGGCGACCTCACGGTCCGGCGATCGTCACGTGCTCGATCGTGCTCGATGTCGAGTACTCGCAGAGGGCCCCGGCTGGGGCGCTGGAACACGAGAAGGCGTCCGGTTTGCCCTGGAGCCCTTGTCGCATGAGGTGGAGCCGAAGCTCGTCGATGACGGCCGACGGGCGTAGGGACCGGGCGGGCGGCCCCGGTCTTGGGTGGCTTGGTGAAGAGCACGCCGTTGGCTTCGCCGACTGCCTCCTCGGCGTGGAGGAGGCCCGCATCGAGGTCGAGTCGGCCGAGACGCAGCCCGGCGGTCCCGCCGAAGCGGAGGCCGAGGCTGGCGCCAGCATGACCATTGCTCGGTACTGGATCGGCAGCTCGTTCTTCAGTCGGCGCAGGTCGTGGGCGGACAGACTCGGGCCGCGGCCGGCTCGACCAGCGGGAGTCTCACACCGCGACACGGTGACCGGCAACCATGTCCGCGGCGACTGCCGCGTTGAAAGCCGCGGCCAGCACGGAGTAAGTCGTCGGACGGAGCGGGGCTTGCGGGTCGTGTTCCAGCGAAGCCAACCCGACACGACCAGCGCAGGCAGTTTTGATAAGCCAACGGCCAAGGCCCCAGGACGCTAGAGCAACCGCTCAACGCTCTCACGCCAGTGCGTCCATCAGGCGGTTGCGGACGTTGATGGTTCCCGCTGTCGATGGGCGTGTCGGCCAGTGCCACATCGACGCTGAGCCCGTAGTGGTCGCTCGCGAACGTCCCCGTTCTGCGGCTTCGTCGAACGCCAGCGACGCGCTCGATCACCCGGCCTGCGCTGTCGGGGCGGAGATAGGCCTCGCCGACGAACACGTAGTCGATGCGCTGCGGTGGCTCGTTGGCTGCCAGCGGCGTAGAGTCGTTCGCCGGATCCCAGGTCACACCGCCGGTCGTGGACCACCGCCCACGAGTCCTGGAAGTAGGTGCTCCGCCCGTCGATGACCGCCTTCGCGGTGAGGAAGCGGATCTCGTCCGACATCGGGCTCGGCGTTGAAGTCGCCACACAGGATGGGTGGCATCGAGGACGACGGATCGCACGTGCGTCCGACGGCATCGTCGATGAACAGCACCTGCTGCACGCGGGAGCGCCTGCGCTGGCATGTGGCTGAAGGTGCGTGCTGTAGACGTCGAGCCTCGGCGTGCGGACGTGCACGCAGCTCGAACGGCATGCCGGGCGGCAACGCCGGAGGCCGCATTGTCAGGTGGGCCGGGCCCGGCTCGTCACGGCTGACCGGCAAGCTCATGAGCTCGACCGCATCGAACGGCCACCGGCTCAGGATCGCCGATCCGAACCGCAGCGACGGGTCGGCCCCGACCGCTGCCGGGTCGGGGAGCGAACCCACCGAACTCCCAGTACCAGTCGCCCGCCGCATGCTCGGCGATCCAACCCGCGGTGTTCGGATGGCGATCGTCTTGCCATACCTCCTGAAGACACACGACGTCCGGCGTCCAACTCGTCCGAGCCACGTCACGATCTCGCGCCGACGCTCCGGCCACCCAGGCACCGACCAGCGAATCGACGTTGAGCTGCACAACCCGCAACGCACCGCTCAGCCAACGTGCATACCGCCCCCTGATGGAGAGATCTGGCGCACGGTGCTGCCGTGGTTCGCAGCGCGTCGAGGTTCTGGCGGGTGGTCGCTCGAATGCCCTGCTCGCGCTGGCGTTGGCGTGGCTGGCTTGAGCGAACGGCGCGCGCCTGGGTCCGGTCACCGGGTGCGCACGTCGGCCGTGAGGGGACCCGAGGGCAGCTGGGGCCGCGACTCGCGCGCCGCGGGCCTCGTGCCGGTCCCCGTCCATCTGGCGGCTGACCGGACGGGATCAGCCGGGTCACGATGATCAGGCTGTGGCGTGGTCCTCCCGCCCGTGGCCCGCCGGCCGAGCTGTCGACCACGACCGCGGAGCAGCCCGGTCAGACTGCCATTGCAGGCCAGGCCTTGAACCGGGCGCCGTCTGCGGTGAGCTGGAAGACGGTCAGCCGGCAGCTCCGGTGCAGCGGATCGTTCTGCGTCGCGTCGGCGCAGAACTTGGCGTCATCGCCGTTAGCCCCTCGCAGACCTCCGGCACCAGCTGCGACTGGACGATCGGCCATCAGCGCTCGGCCGAGCTGGGACGATGCCACTCTCCACAGAAGTGCGCGCACCCGAGGCTGGGGATGCGCCAGTAGGAATGAGCTCAGCTGACCCCAGGCTGACCCCTTCGCAGGACGCTACCGCGACCGGCGCGCCGGCGCCGCCAGTGGCTTATGAGCTCGATGGCGATGGTTCGTGTCGGCGTCGAACCAGCGGTCGACGCGGATGGTCAGCGGCACGGCGATGTCGGATCGCGCTGTCGCTGAGTGTGATGGCGGTCTTTCCGCGCCCCGCAACGTGAACTGGCTGTTCCCACCGAAACGACCGTCGAAGGCGAACTTCAGCTTCTGCGTGATGACGAACGGGTCGATGGGTGGCGCCCAGATGCGGTCCGGTCGTCGACCCGGACTTCCGGAGGCCGGCGCAGCACGACCCTCCCTCGTTACGCCGCGTCGCGGCCGACGACGGAGGAAGTCAGATCGACTCGGTGAGGTTCGTGAACCTCGCGGTGGCCGATCGTGCCGATGAGCTCGCCGTTCAGCTTCAAGTCAGGTGTTGTCGTCTCGCGCCGCCGACCAACACGCCGGGCGAGGGTGGTGGTCCCACCGGTGATCACCGACGACGGCGTCGCCGTGAAGCTCGGAGCGGCGACGCCCGGGACGGCGGTCGTGGCCAGCCCGTCGGGAGGCGTTGCGTCTGCAAGCTGGTGGGAGTCGATTGCCTTCATCGGTCTCCTTCGAGGTCTGGCGTATCCCTCGCTTGAGGCCAGGAACTTGCTCACCGTTGATACGTCGTTGCGCGGAGAATCCCCACGCCGATCCCGCTGGCGAGGCGGGCGTCGCGGCGATCGCGTCGGCGAGGAGAACGCAGAGACGCCCGGGCGACCGGAGGACCCCGGGCTGGCCGACAGGCATGGTCGCCGAGCATCACGCCTGACGCCACGGGCGGCGCCCGAGGTGCTGGGATTAGGATCGATCTATGCGCGCATCCATGGCACATTCGCCGCCGTTCACCGCTGTTCGGGAGCGGTTTGGTTCGTCAAGCGAAACGCTCGCCGACCAGCCACGATGGTTCGTCAGGGCCCGCCCCTGCGATCACGTCAGAAGTCGATGGCATGGAAGGCTGGGTCAGGGGCTCCGACTCCCCTCAGCTCCGCTGACTGAACCTCCCTGCTAGATGGCGATTTCCTTTGGCACATGGATAGGGCGGTTGAGGGTCAACCCTGGCTGCAAGTCCGGCGGCATGAACCGGGCGTGCGGTCCCGGTTCATAGTGGACACGATTGTCGTCGTCGTGGCGGTGGAGCAGCGCCATCAGGCGGGAGCTCGAGGTGATCAACCACGCCTCGACGGTCACGGACGTGGCGGCCGGGTTCGAAGTGACGCGCCAGACGGTGTTCGGCCCTGTCCCCATCGGCACCTGAACGCGACTCGGCCAGCAGACCGGCGCGCAACTATCGGGCGCCAGCGCCGCTCGCCGGGGTTTGCCAAGCCCTCGAGCCAGCGACATAGGGCGGGTCCGGCGCAGTGGAGATCAGGTCGTCGTCGCCGCCGCTCCCGAGCGAGGCCATCGGGCGTCCCGTCCGCCGTGGCGTGTCGTGGCGGCCCCCAGCGGGCGTCCGCGATCGCGGTCGGGGCAGGATCATCCCGCTGGCATCGATGCCGCTCCCGGCGCGAAGGCGCATGCTCGCCGGGGTGGATGGTGTCTCGTGTTCGCTGTCGCCGACGCACGCGAGGGCTGTCGTCGGTCGACTGGACTGGTCTGGTCGGTCGGCAGGTGAGCTGCGCGACTCCGTTCACGACGAGGAGGAGGTCGTCATGGAAGCTGAAGCTGTGGCCGTTGACGAGGATGAGTCGCCGCCGATTCCGGCCGGTATGCGTTACGAGCACGGCAAGGTGGTCCCGCACCTGACGGTCGAGGAGCGGGTGGCGCGGGGCAAGGCAGCGCGACGGGAGGTGCCCCGGTCGAGCCATGCCGGGTTTACACCGGGGCGCGTACCGGCCGGACCCGGTGGCGCTGCTGGAACAGCAGGCCGTGACCCGGGTGCCCGAGCTGGTGCCGATCCGCTACGGCCGGATGCTGGTGTCGGCGTTCACGTTCTATCGGGGTGCGGCGCTCATCATGGCCTCCGACCTGGCCGGGACGCCGCGGTCGGGGATCACCACGCAGGTCTGTGGAGATGCCCACCTGATGAACTTCGGCGTGTTCGCGTCACCGGAACGCCGGCTCGAGTTCGGCATCAACGACTTCGACGAGACCTGCCCGGGCCGTGGGAGTGGGACGTCAAGCGGCTCGCGGCCAGCTTCGCCATCGCCGGGCGCGACAGGGGGTTCTCGACCAAGGAGCGCACCAGGGTGCTGCTGGCCCTGCTCGGCGAGTACCGGACGGGCATGCACCGGTTCGCGAGCCATGACCAACCTGGCCGTGTGGTACTCCCACATCGACGTCGACGCCGCCATCAAGGAGCTCCAGACCGGAGTCAGCGGGTCGTGCGCAAGCGGGCCGAGGCCAACGTGGCCAAGGCTCGCACCCGCGACAGCCTGCAGGCCTTCGACAAGCTCACCCGCGTCGTGGACGGGCAGCGACGCATCATCAGCGACCCGCCTCTCATCCAGCCGATCGAGGAGCTGGTCGACGGGATGGAGCGAGACCAGATCCTCGACTTCCTGCGGGCGGTGATCCGCAGCTACCGCCGGACGTTGCCGAGCGACCGCCGCCACCTGCTCGAGGACTTCCGCCTGGCTGACGTGGCCCGCAAGGTTGTCGGTGTGCGGCAGTGTCGGGACACGGGCCTGGATCGTGCTGATGCTCGGTCGCGACGACACCGACCCGTTGTTCCTCCAAGCCAAGGAGGCCGAGGCCTCGGTGCTCGAAGAGTTCGTCGGGCGCAGCGACCGCCGATCCCATGGCCAACGGGTGGTGCACGGCCAGCACCTGATGCAAGCCAGCAGCGACATCTTCCTCGGCTGGGACCACCTCCAGGGTATCGACGGCGTCGAGCGCGACTTCTACGTCCGTCAACTCCGGGACTGGAAGGGCGCCGCGCTCGTCGAGACCATGAACCCCGCCACCATGGCCATCTACGCCCGCGCTCTGTGCCAGCGCGCTGGTCCGGGCCCACGCCCGCTCCGGCGACCGGATCGCCATCGCCTCCTACCTCGGCTCCAGTGACGCCTTCGACCGGGCCCTCGTCGAGTTCTCCGAGGCCTACGCCGACCAAAACGAACGGGACTACGACGCCCTCGTCCAAGCCGAGAAGGACGGCCGCATCACCGCCCAACGCGGCATCTGACCCGACGTCGACACTGCACTGCGTCGCCAGGGGGCGGTGCGCCGCCGCTGCGCAGGGGCCCGCTGCGCGCGTTCGTTGCTGCCCCTCGCGCACGGCGATGACCCGCCCGGCGGCCGGTCCTTCGACCTGGTAGGGTTCCGCCTACCTGCGCGACTCAGGGGGCACGCAGGTTCTCAAGGAAGTGGAAGGCACAGCAATGGCACTCGGGTTCTACTTCAGGTCGGGCAACTTCTCGCCTCAGCAGTACGACGAAGCGATCGGCAAGCTCGAAGCGGCCGGGGTCGGAGCACCGGCCGGGAGTGACCCATCACGTCGCCTCGAAGTCGGACGGCCTGATCCAGGTCTTCGACGTGTGGGAGTCCCAGGAGGCGTTCGAAGCCTGGGGCAACGCTCCTGCCGATCCTCGGCGAGCTCGGAGTCGATCCCGGCGAGCCGATGGTCGCGCCGATCCACAACATCATCGACGGCTGACGTCCCGGCATCAACCGGCAGCGGCCCCCGGCCTCACCGGCCGGGGGCCGCTGCTCGTGGATCGGACTCGACTCGACGGAGGTCCGCCTCGCGCTCGGCGAGTCGTGATCGCGTCGCCGGCGATCGCCGCGAGAATTGCCCGATGGGCACGCTCACCGCACTGATCGACGGCCTCGCCAGCGGCGCCATCGACGTCATCGACCTGACTGCGCCGCTGTCGGCGGACACGCCGATCATCCAGCTGCCGCCGGAGTTCGGCCAGACCGACCACTTCGCGCTGGAGGAGATCAGCCGCTACGACGAGCGCGGACCGGCGTGGTACTGGAACAACTTCCGCAGCGGCGAGCACACCGGCACGCACTTCGACGCGCCGAGCGCACTGGGTCACCGGGAAGGACCTCGACGATGTCGCGTCAGTCCCGGCCCGTCGGCTGATCGCGCCTGCGGCGGTGCTCGACTTCTCCGCGCCGGCGACCGCCGACGCCGACTTCCTGCTCGAGGTCGAGGACATCCAGCGCTGGGAGCAGCAGCACGGACCGTTGCCGGCCGGCGGTTGGCTGCTCTACCGCACCGGCTGGGACGCCCGCTCCGACGACCAGGCGGACTTCCTGAACGCCGACGACGGCGGCCCGCACACGCCGGGCATCTCCGCCGAATGCGCTCGATGGATCGCCGAGGAGTCACCGGTCATCGGCGTCGGCGACCGAGACCGTCGGCACCGACGCCGGCGCCGCCGCACTCGTTCGACCCGGCGTTCCCGTGCCACTCGTACCTGCTGGGTAGCGGCAAGTACGGCCTGACCCAGCTGCAGCGATCTCGCCGAGCTGCCTCCGACCGGCGCCGTCCTCATCGCCGGGCCGCTGCCCATCGTCGTCGGGCTCGGGCAGTCCGGCGCGGGTGCTGGCGTTGGTCGAGCGGTGACGCTTGCGGCCACTGTCGTCGGCCGGACGCTGGCCGGACTCGGCATCCGCCAGGTGTTCGGGCGTCGTCGGCTCCGGCAACTTCCACGTCACGAACGCCCTGGTCGACGGGGGCGCTCGGTTCGTCGCCGCTCGCCACGAGAACGGGGCGGCGACGATGGCCGACGCCTACGCCCGCATGAGCGGCACGGTCGCCGCGTTGTCCGTCCACCAGGGTGCGGGCTGACGAACGCGCTGACCGGCATCACCGAGGCGGCGAAGAGCCGCACGCCGCTGGTCGTCCTCGCCGCCGAGGCAACGTCGCCGTTGTCGAACTTCCACGTCGACCAGGCGCGATCGGCCGCCGCGATCGGCGCGATCCCTGCGCGTCTCACGAGCCCGGGAGGCTGCTGCGGCGGAGGCGGCGCCGCGTACTGGATCGCGCGAGATGAGCGCCGGACCGTTGTGCTGAACCTTCCGCTCGACGTGCAAGCGGCCGAGGTCGCCGGCTCGCCCGTGCGCCCAGCGGAACCTCCTGCGCCCGACGTCCCCATCGACGCGGAGGGAGTCGGACGGCTCGTCGACGCGCTGGCTGCGGCGCGGCGGCCCGGTGTTCATCGCCGGCCGGGGCGCGCGGCGCCGGCTGCCGGGAGGCGCTGGAGCGTCTGGCCGAGCGGGCCGGGGCCCTGCTGGCGACCAGCGCGGTCGCCAACGGCCTGTTCGAGGGCAGCCCGTGGTCGCTCGGGATCAGCGGCGGCTTCGCCACGCCGCTGGCGGGCGAGTTGCTGCGCGGCGCCGACCTCGTCGTCGGCTGGGGCTGCGCGCTCAACATGTGGACCACGAGCCACGGTGCGCTGATCGGCCCGGAGGCGCACGGTCGTGCAGGTCGACGTCGAGCCCGACGCCCTGGGACGCAACCGCCCCATCAGCCTCGGCGTCGTCGGTGATGTCCGGGTGACAGCGATGGCCGCGACCGGCATCAGCTCCGCGGCGCGGACGGACGGCGGCTACCGGTCGCGCGCGACGTCGCCGAGCCGGATCGCCTCAGCAGAGGGCGCTGGCGCGACGTCGCCATCGAGGACACGTCGACGTCCGAGCGCATCGACCCGCGGACGTCCTCAGCATCGCGCTCGACGACCTGCTGCCTCGCGAGCGAGTCGTGGCGATCGACTCGGGAAACTTCATGGGCTACCCCAGCATGCCTACCTCGCCGTTCCCGACGAGCTCGGCTACTGCTTCACCCAGGCGTTCCAGTCGATCGGGCTGGGCCTGGCGACCGCGATCGGCGCCGCGCTCGCGCAGCCCGGACCGCCTGGCGGTCGCCGCGCTCGGCGACGGCGGCGCGCTGATGAGCGCCAGTGAGCTGGACACCGTCGTCCGGCTCGGCATTGCCGCATGCTCGTCGTCGTCTACAACGACGCACGCCTACGGCGCCGAGGTGCACCACTTCGGCCCGCACGGGACACGACCTGCCGCACGGTGCGTGTTCCCGGACACCGACCTCGCGGCGATCGCGCGCGGCATCGGGTTCGAGGCGGTCACGCGTACGCACCGTCGACCGACCTCGACGTGGTCGCGGACTGGATAGCCGGACCCCGCCGACACGCCGCTTCTCGTCGACGCCAAGGTCGTCGCCGACCGCCCGTCCTGGTGGCTCGAGGAAGCCTTCCGCGGGCACTGACGACCAGCACGACCACGGCAGGCGAGCGGACGCGATCGCGATGTCATCCGCGGTGAACAGGGTCGCAGGCGCTCGAAGTGTGCTCGGCACCACGGCCGACGCGATTACGGTGGTCGCCGGCGAGCCGCGAGGGGGCCAGGTGGAACAACGGACGACCCGACCGAGAGCACCAAGGAGCACTTCGAGGAGTGGTTCTGAGACGTCGATCATCCACCCGATCGAAGACTTCCAGGACCCCAAGCAGGAGTGGCGGCGCCTGTTCTCCGAGCTGCTCGGCACGTTCTTCCTCGTCTTGGTGGCCGCCGGCGGCGGGATGATGGGCCAGGCCTTCCCGGACACGATCAGCCGCACCGCGGCCGTGACCGCCCCGGGGCTGATGGTGATGGCCATCATCCTCTTCATGGGCAAGGTCTCCGGCGCCCACCTCAACCCGGCCGTGAGCCTGGCCTTCGCCGCCCGCGGGGACTTCCCGTGGCGCCGGGTGCCCGGGTACATCGTCGTGCAGCTCGGCGGCGCCACGCTGGCTGCGCTGTTCCTGCGCGCCGTCATCGACGTCTCGGCCAAGTACGGCTCCAACTACCCGGCCGCGGGCTACTCGTCCGGCGCGGCGTTCTGGATGGAGTTCATCCTCACGCTGGGACTCGTCAGCGTGATCCTCGGCACCGCCTCGGGTGCCCAGAACCTCGGGATCATCGGCGTGCTCGGCGTCGGTGGCTACATCGCCCTGGCCGGGCTGTGGGGAGCCCGATCTCGGGCACGTCGATGAACCCCGCCCGCACGTTCGGCCCTGACCTCGTGGGGCGTGACTGGACCGCCTATTGGGTGTACGTCGCCGGACCCATCGCCGGCGCCGCCGCGGCTGTCGTCGTCGCGTTCGTGCTGCGCGGCCGGGGCGGCGGGAAGGCCGGGTCGGGCGCCGCGCAGGGGGACCTCTACACCGAGGTCGGGCTACCCGACAAGGACTGAACCGAGCCTCCCGTCAACCTTGGTTGGCGACGAGCGCTCTGACTCGACCGCCGAACGGGGTGAGCGATGAAGAAGGCTGGGTCTGGCCTACGGCAACGGCCGGCTTGCTGTCGAGCTGCCGGCCGGTGTCGACCTGACTGTGGTGGAGCCGACCTACCAGCCGCCGCTCGCCGATCCGTCCGCGGCGCTCCGAGCTGCGCTCCGTCACCCCGTGGCGGGCCCGCCGCTGCGCGACCTGGTGCGGCCCGGTCAGACCGTTGCCATCTCGATGTGCGACGGGACCCGAGCGCAACCCCGACACCTCATGATCCCGGTCGTCTTGGAGGAGCTCGAGGGAATCGTCCGCCCGGAGGACGTGACCGTGCTGGTGGCCACAGGAACCCATCGCGGGAACTCGCCGGCCGAGCTGCGGGCCATGCTCGGTGATGTCGTCGACGACGTCCGGGTGGTCAACCACGACGCCCGCGATGATGACCAGCTCGAATGGCTGGGTTGGCACGACGGCGACGTGCCGGCGCTGCTGAACCGGACCTGGCTGGCGTCCGACGTGCGCATCACCACCGGCTTCGTCGAGCCCCACTTCTTCGCCGGGTTCAGTGGTGGACCGAAGATGGTGCGCCGGGCCTGGCCGGCCTGGAGACGGTGCTGGCGTTGCACAACGCGGCCCGCATCGGGAGCGATCGCGCCACCTGGGGGTGTCATCGAGGGGAACCCTGTCCACGACAGCATCCGGTCGCTGGTCGATGCCCACGGGCGCGTGGACTTCGCGCTCGACGTGGCGCTCAACCGCGACCAGGAGATCGTGGCGGCCTTCGGCGGCACCTTGGGGCCGATGCACCGCGCCGCCACCGCAGCGGTCCGGACGCTGTCGATGCAGCCGGTGGGCCACCGCTTCGATGTGGTGGTCACCTCGAACTCCGGCTATCCGCTCGACCAGAACCTGTACCAGGCGGTGAAGGGCATGTCGGCTGCGGCCGAGGTGGTGAAGCCCGGTGGTTCGATCATCTGCGCCGCCGAGTGCCGTGACGGCTTCCCGACCACGGGTCGTACCGGTCGCTGCTGGCGTCGGCCGCCTCCCCGGCCGCGCTGCTGCGCTCGATCGAGTCCAGCGTGACGACGACGCCGGACCAGTGGCAGGCGCAGATCCAGGCTCGCATCCAGAGCAGGGCCCGAGTGCTGGTGCACTCGAGCTTCCTCTCCGACGACGAGCTGGCCGAGGCGCATCTGGAGCCGGCCCCGGACGTCGGCGAGACGGTGGCTGAGCTCGTCGACTCGATCGGGCCCTCCGCCCGCGTCTGCGTCCTCCCCGAGGGTCCACAGACGATCGCCTACGCCCGCTGAGTGGCGGGAGAGCCCACTCGGGCCAACTACCGTCGTGGTGGCGGCTGGGGGAGGCAGCGTGAGCGAACAGCGCATCGCAGGGTTCCGGCTCGGCATCTACGTCTTCAAGGACGCGGAGATCGTCGACTTCGCCGCCCCCACGGCGTGTTCTCCGTTGCTCGCCGGTTCGATCCGGAGCTGGAGGCGTTCCTCATCGCGGACGCCAACCGGCCGGTGCAGGCACAGGCCGGGTTCACGGTCCTGCCCAACTACAGCTTCGGCGATCGACCGGCCATGGACGCCTTCCTCATCCCGGGCGGGTTCGGGACGAGGCAGGAGATCCACAACCGGCGACTGCACGAGTTCATCGCCTCGCTCCCGGACTCGACGCTGCTGACGAGCGTCTGCACGGGTTCGTGGGTGTACGCGGTGATGGGCCTGCTCGACGGCCTCCCGGCCACGAACCGGAAGGAGCCGGACCGGGTCGAGTCCGGCCCCAACGGCAAGGTGCCCATCGATCGCCTGGCCGACCTGGCGCCCGCCTGCCGGATCAGCCGAGCTCGGGTGGTCGACGCCGGGCGCATCGTGACGGCCGGCGGCATCACCTCGGGCATGGAGATGGGATTCCACCTCCTGCGCCGCGCCGGCTGGGACGAAGCGCTCATCGCCGAGGTCGCCAGGGTGATGGAGTACTCGGCGGCCTACGACCTTCTACCGCGACGATCGGGAGATCGTCCAGACCGTCGCCCCTGATCGACCGTCAGGGCGACGCGCCGAGCGCCCGATAGATGGCCAGGTGCTGGTCGGCGCAGGCCGACCACGTGAAGCGGTCCGCCAGCGTCCGCCCGGCTGCCGCGAGGACGAACGCAGCGCCGGATCCCGCGATGCGCTCGAGCTGCTCGGCCAGCGCCTCGTCGTCCCCGGGGGTGACGACCAGCGCGCCCCGCCCGTAGGTGAGGTACTCGCGGAACGCGGAAGGTCGGCGACCACGGTCAGGGTGCCCGCCGCCAGCGCCTCCAGCACGACGAGCCCGAACCCTTCGTTGACCGACGGGAAGGCGAACGCGCCCGCGGCGTGGTACCAGCCCGGCATCCGTCGTCGGGCACCGTCCCCAGGAGGACCACGTCCCTCCCGAGCTCCAGGCCCAGCCCCGGCAGGGAGTCCAGCACCGACTCCCGGTAGGCCCGGTGGTCCTGGAAGGAGTGGCCGCCGATGACCGCGAGGACCGGCGACGGCGTCATGCGCCCGCGCAGGGCGAGCGCCCGCACCAGGTGGTCGCTGCCCTTCCGGGGCTCGATGCCCCCGACGGTGAGGACGAGGAACCGTCGCTCCGCGCCGACCTGGGCCCGCCGGCCGGCGATGACCTCGGGCGGCGGCGACAGGGAGAAGCGCCCGCTGTCGACGCCGTTGGTGACGACGGTCGCGGCCACGCCGTACTCGGCGGCCAGCCGCTCCTGCCACATCCGGCTGACGACGACCAGCCGGTCGGGATCGAGGATGGATCGGAGCTGGCACTCCACGAGCTCGGGGGTCGTGAAGTCGTCGACGTGGTGGACCGTCCGTACCACGCGTGACCGGCGCTCCTTCGTCGCGCAGGCGGACCGCGCGCGCCGAGATGCAGTCCTGCACGTGCAGGATCGGCGGCAGCGCGGCCTCGGCCTGCATCAGCCGGAGCCCGTCGGCCAGCGCGCCGACGGCCGCAGCCACCCGCTCCTCCAGCGTCTCGCGGCTCGGGTGCCGGGATGAGGCGCAGGGGCGCGTCGACCCGTCGGAAGAAGCCGACCGCCGGATCGCCCAGGGCGACGACCTCGACGGGCGCCGCCTGGCGCACGAGCGCCTCGGCGAGGGCGAGCGTGTGCACCACGCCGCCGCGAGGCTTGGTCGAGTACGTGACGAGGGCGACGGCGACCGTCACGGCAAGGGGCTGTCGACGATCGTCGGGTTGCGGCAGGCGATGGCGGCCGCGGCGAAGCGCGGCCGCCGCGCCGGTCGGCGCACGATGGCGCCGGCGGCCGCGAGCACAGCGCGCTGGCGGTCGAGGCCCTGGGGGTCGCCTTCGGTGCCGAGCAGATAGACGACGACGCGAGGCCCGTCCGGGCCCGCCACGTCGGCGCACGCCGGTGCCAGCGTCGCCACGGGGTCGGGGTGGGACCCATAGCCGAGCACGACGTCGAGCAGGACCACGGCGACGTCACCTTCGCCGGCCGAGATCCGCAGCCGCTCGAGCCAGCTGCCTCGGGATCGATCATGGGGTGGGGCCGGCCCTTGGTGTACTCCTCCTCACCCAGGTCCAGGCAGGTGTGGCGGCCGGGAGGCGCCGGCGCGATGGCGCTTGTCGAGGGGCGTGTTGGACCAGACCGGACCCAGCCAGGGCTCGAGCACGGTGAGGGCCTCGTAGCAGAGGGTGCCTCCGGAGTACAGGCCTCGGACGAGCGTCCGCTCGGGGGCGAGCCCGGCCAGCGCCTGCTCGACGTCGTGGCGGGCGCCGTCGCCCAGGTCGGGCGGGGCGAGACCCAAGGCGGTGAGGGTGGCGCTGACGCCGCCCTCCAGGGTCTGGTGACGGCAGGTCGCCCCGTCCACGACCTCGTCGGGGCCGAGGCCGACGAGGGCGGCCACGATCGGCGTGTCGCCCGCCGCGTGGACGACCGCACGAGCGGCCGCCGGCGACGGTGGCTTGGAGACGAGGAGGACGATCTCTGTGGCTGGGTCCTGGGCCAGGGCCCGGACAGCCAGTGCCGCCATGCGCCCGCCGACATCCGCCGACAGGTCGCGCCCGCCGACGCCGATCACCTGCGTGACTCCCTCACCCCAGCGGGTCGAGCAGGCTCATCGCCTCCTGCGCGCCGGTGCCGGCCGCGGCGACGATGCCGACTCCGCCCGTGGCGCACGACGTTGGCGAAGCCCAGCCCGCACCCGCCAGCAGCGGCCGTCCCGGCGCCGGGCCCCATCATCAGGTGCCCTACGCTCGCGCCGTGCTCCTTGAGCTCGATCTCGGCGGCGAGGGGCACGTTGTCGCTGAACAGCAGCACGTCGAGGCCGGCCGGAGAGTGCCATTGTGCGCTCGCGAGCGGCGAACAGCCCGGGAACGGAGATGATGGCGACGTTGGCGCCCGGCGGCTTCGCGGACGGCTGTGGTCAGATCTCGAGCGACGGTGGCCGTCCCGGTCGGAGGCCGTCGGCGCCCGCTCGCCGAACAGCGCGTCCCCGCCGGCCGCCAGGCCCGGCTCGATGGCGTCGTCGTCCGTGCCCCTCACGGCCTAGGAGGAGGTCGTGGCCGAGGGCGCCGGCGAGGTGCGGCGCCGGGCATCCTCTCTCGACGGAGCACCTCCAGGTTTCGCCGGTGTCGCCATCAGCGCCGTGGCCCAGGTGATCCCCTCGGTGTCACTCATGGCCCGCGTCGCCGCCAGCAGGAGCACGGAGTCGACGTAGGTGTCGGCGTGGCGCTCGACGCCGCAGGTGGTCTCCGTCATCGGCTGCGGGCCGGTTGGGCCGCCGGCAGGACCCTCGTTCCCGCCTCGCCCGTCGGGCTCCACGGCGAGGCCGAGATCGTCGCCAGGACCCGCTCCGGCGTCGTGATCACCGCCATGCGGCCGCCGTTGCGCACGAAGCGGGGCGGCGGCCGCACACCTTGGGGCCCATGCTCCCGGCCGGGAACTGGCCGGCCTCGAGGTGCCGCTCGGCCTCGGCGACCGTGATGTCCCGCAGCGGCCGCTCAGTGGCGGTCCCGGAAGTCGACCGCTGCGGCCGGGACCGCGGTGACGAGCGCGAGCGCGTCTGCTCCGAGCTCGGCGGCGAGGCGCTCGGCCGCCAGGTCCCTGTCGATCACGGCCTCGACGCCGCGGTAGCCGGTGGCCGTCATGACGACCGGGATGCCGCCGCCGCCGTTGGCGATCACCAGCACCCGGGCCCACGCAAGGTCCGGATGGTGTCGAGCTCGAGCAGGCCGAGCGGCTCCGGCGACGGGACCACCCGCCGGTAGCCGCGCCCGGCGTCCTCGACCATCACCCAGCCCCGCTCAGCGCGGAGGCGCTCGGCCGCCGCACGGTCGACGAAGGGGCCGATGGGCTTCGTCGGCAGCGCGAGCGCGGGGTCGTCGCCGTGGACGATGACGTGCGTGCCCACGCTCACGACACCCGGGTGGTCGACGCCGAGCGCGCTCGCGCAGGGCCAGGGCCAGGATGCTGCCGATCTCGCCCTGCGTCATGGCCACGAGCGAGAAGAGGGGTTGGCACGGCACGACGTCCTGGGCGGCGTCCTGCTGGACCGCGAGGGCCCCGACCTGGGGGCCGTTGCCGTGGACGACGATCACCCGCCAGCCCGCCGTCGCGAGGCCGGCGATGGACGTCGCCATCACCCGGGCGTGCGCACACTGCTCGCGGTAGGTGCCGCGCTCGCCCGCCTCGACGAGGGCGTTCCGCCGAGCCCCACCACTACCGTTCCGGCCATGGGTCGATCTCCTCGGGCCTCGCACCACCCGCTGCGGCCGGACGTGCCCGGTCCTCGCCGGTGGTCGGGACACCCGGCCTCCCGTCGGTCCCGCGAGGCGGGATGTGTTGAGGATAGTAGAGACGACTCTCTAGGATCGTCAACAGCGACGGGCCGAGCGAGGAGCCGAGGAGGCACGTGTCCGGAGGACTCGAGGACCACGAGCTGGCGGCCCTGCAGGGGCGATGGAGCACGGCCGAGGCCCGCATCTACCCGCTGGCCATGGTCAGCGTGGCCGCCTACCAGCAAGCCCTGGAAGCCGTGAGCCGCCTGCTCGACCACCTGCGGGCCGGAGGTCCACGACCGAGGCTGCGCTGATCGCCTTCGCGGCCGACCGGACGGCGGCGCGGGCGCTGCTCGACCCGCTCGCGCTCGAGGCCGTCGGGCTCGACGTCGACACGACCTGATCAGCGGCGTGCGCCAGCCGCGACCGTGAGCTGTCCCAGGCAGCGGACCAACAGCGCAGGGTCGACGCCGTCCGCGCCGCGACGACGCGGGTGCCGAGTGGGCCGACGTCGCGTTCCGCCGGCCCTTCGGGCTCCAGGGCACGGTGCCCGAGCTGCGGGTCCACCTCCCGTCGCGGCGGGGGTCCGGGCCATGCTCGAGGCCGACGCCGACACCGGCGCCTCGCCTTCGCGTCGTGCCCGTGGAGGTCGATCTCGTGACCGGCGACCTCGCCGTGATCGAGGAGCCTGCGAGGACCTCGACCTGCTCGTCGACGACCGGGCCGGATGGGGGCGGCGGTCGCCTGGTTCGCCGGCGAGTGGGGGCCGAGGTTGACGCTCGCCGTCACCCATAGTAGATGTCCAGGCTCACGATCCGATATGGGACGGGGGCCAACCATGACCTGGTCCAGCACGCAGCGCTCGGTACCGATGGCGAGCTGGTGCGCGACGGGGGCGGCGTGACCGGCCGCGTCCGGGCCCCGCCTCCGGCGCGGAGCCGGCGCCCGACGTCGCCGAGGTCGTCCTGCGGCTGCAGTCCGAGGGGCTGCGGCTGGCGGTCACCACCGAGGGGCGCACGGGCGGCGCCGGCCCTCGGACGTCGGCATGATCTGGGTCGAGGATCTCGCGCTCACCCTCGACACCGATCCCAGCCGGGTTCAGCAGTCGCCCTTCGAGCTGCGCGACGACGAGGCCGGCCCGGCCATCTACGAGCACGGTCGCCGGGTTGCCGGCGCCCGCACCCAGTCGCCTCGCGCTACTACGACCTCGCGACGAGCGACGGAGTCCCGTACTGGAAGATCGCCCTGCTGCACCTGGACTCGCTGGCCAGCACCGTCCTGCAGACGTGCGCCTACTGGGGGAACGCCGACCAGTGCACGTTCTGCGGCATCGGCGTCACCCTCGACGGCCGGCCGCACGATCGCCAAGAAGACGCCCGACATGCTGGCCGAGGTGGCGCTCGCGGCTCGCGGACCTCGACGGCGCGGTGGACGCCACGCTGACGACGGGCAGCACCGCGGACCCCGACAAGGGCGCGCTGTACGTCGGCCGTGCGGCGCAGGCGGTGCATGAGGCGGCTGGCCTGCCGGTCGAGGTCCAGTTCGAGCCGCCCGACGGACCTCGACGTCATCGACCAGGTCGCGCGACATGGGCTGCGGACTCCGTCGGCATCCACGTCGAGACGTTCGACCCGCGGTGCTGGCCCGCGTCGCCCCGGCCAAGGCGCGCACCGGGATCGAGCGCTACTTCGCGGCCTGGGAGCGGGCGGTGGCGCGCGTTCGGCGCGGGCCAGGTGTCGACCTACGTGATCCTCGGCATGGGCGAGGATCCCGAGCTCACGGTCGAGGGCTGCCGGCGGGCCATCGAGCATCGGCGTCTACCCGTTCGTCGTGCCGCTGCGGCCGGTCGCCGGGCAGCCTGATGGCGGAGTGGACGCCGCCCGACCCGGCCTCGGTGGAGCACGTGAAGCGGCGGCTGACGCCGTTCCTCCGGGCCAAGGGCATCGGAGCCGGGACGGCCAAGGCCGGCTGCTCGCGCTGCAACGCCTGCTCACCGATGGCGACCGTCGAGCGCAGCCTGCTGCAGATCGGCCCCAAGCCGGTGGCCGTGGCCCGTGCGTGATGCCCGTGCCTGACGTGGTGGTCACGGCCGGTCGGCGCGCCGTGGTGCCAGGTGGCCGACGACGCATGGAGCGTCGAGCAGCACCACCGCGTCCGTCGCGGGTCTTCGTCGAGGAGCAGGGCCTCTTCCATCCCGACGACCTCGATCCCACGACGAGGATCCGTCGACCATCAAGGTCCTGGGGCTCCACGGCCGCGAGCCGGCCGGCGCGGTCCGGCTCTTCCCCTCGACCCGGATGGCCTCCGCTGGCAGGGCGATCGCCTCGCCGTCATGCCGGCCCACCGCCATCGCCGGCGGGGGCCCCGCTTTCGTCCGCTTCGCCGTGCAGACGGCGAGCAGAGCACGGCGGCCAGCTCATGGTGGCCCACATCCAGGTGGCCAACGTGGGTTCTTCGAGCGGCTGGGGTGGCGGTGCGACGGTCCGCGCGAGCTCCGTCGGCGTCGAGCACCAGCCGATGGCCATCGACCTCAGACCGTCGGTCGACCGACCGGCGGTAGGTGGGTGACGCCCTCGGCGCGGAGGTCGATCACGTCGGCGGTGGTCCCGCCCTCCCGCACGCTGAGGACACCGGAGCCGTCGATGGTCCCGAGGGTCGCGTGGGTGAGACCGCGGTCGGCGCGCGGCTGCGATCGCTCCCTCGTGCTCCGGCGGACCGGACACCAGGAACACCAGGCACGGGAGCAGACCAGCCAGCGGTCGAGGTCGACGCCGTCGGGGGGGGATGTCGGCGAGATCGATCGTCACCCCGCTGCCGGTCGGCTCCAACAGCATGGCCAGCGAGCCGAGCAGCCCGGCCATGCTCACGTCACGGCCGCGGTGACGCCGCGCTCGGCCAAAGCCGGCCAGGCAGCCGAACGTCGCCGGCGAGCCGGTCGTCGCGCTCGTCGAAGGAGGGGAAGAACGGGAAGTCCGACCGCATCGTGCCCTCGAGGCACCCGAGCAGGCCGAGGCGGTGCCCCGGGCGGACCGCGGTGGCCGACAGGGGAGGACCGGGGCAGCGCCCGAGGGCGAAGGCCGACAGCGCCCTCCGGACCGGGTCGATGGTGAGGTGCCCGCCCACCACGGGGACGTCGTACAGGGCCGAGGCGTGGCGCATCCCTTCGGCAGCGGTCCGGCACGTGGCCTCGTCGCCCACGAGCGTGTCGACGACTGCGAGCGGCACAGCCCCGATGGCGGCGACGTCGTTGACGTTCGTGAGGACCGCGGCGATGCCGGCGCCGAAGGGATCCGCGCTCAGGAAGGCGGGCAGGATGGCCTCGCCGCACACGATCAGCGAGGTGCCGTCGGCGTCGACGACCGCCCCGTCGTCACCGGGTCCGCACCGCCAGTCGGGGGCGCCGAACACGTCGCCGACGACGCCGATGTGCTGCTTGGAGCGCCAGCCGGCGCTGGAGCGCACGGCGGTGACCAGGGCGTCGAGCCGCGAACCGTCCTGTTCGAGGTCGTGCGCCATGGTTGAACGATAGTAGGCGACCGTTTACCATACGAATGGCGCGTCCCTCGTTCCTCGATCTCGGAGACCCGCCCGGCCAAGCCCCGCACCACCGGCGTCCGCGGCGATCGACGGCGGCTCGACGGTCGGAGGTCCGGTCTGCTGCTCGCGACCCACGGCGCGTTCCTCGACCTGTGGAAGCTCGGGTGGGGGGAGCGTACCTGGATCCGGGCCTGGAGACCAAGCTGGCGCTGCTGCGCCGGCACCAGGTGGCGGCCTGCACCGGCGGCACCCTGCTGGAGATCGCCGCGCTCCAGGACCGGGCCGAGGCCTGCATCGAGTGGGCGGCCAGCTGCGGGTTCCCGTTCGTCGAGGTGAGCGACGGCCTCGACCTCCTCGGCCCGGCGCGGGCGCGAGCTGATCACGAGGGCCAGCCGGTCGGTGCGGGTAGTGGCCGAGGTCGGGGCGAAGGATCCCAGCCGCGTGCTGCTGCCCGACGAGTGGGTGGCGCGGGCCCGAGCCGACCTCGACGCCGGTGCCACGTGGGTGATCGCGGAGGGCCGGGAGAGCGGGAGCGTCGGCATCTACGACCGGGACGGCAGCGTCAGGGTCGAGGTCGTCGAGGCGCTGCTCGAGCACGTCGGCGCCGAGCACCTCCTGTTCGAGGCGCCCCGGAGGAGCAGCGGGCGTGGTTCATCAACCACGTCGGGGCGCGGCGTGAACCTCTCGAACATCGCCCCCCGGGAAGCGATGGGGTGGAGTCCCTGCGGCTCGGCCTGCGTGCGGACACGACCGCGTCGGCCCTGCTGCGGCGCATCACGGTCCGGTCCTGAGGGAGACGATGGCCAACCTGGTGCCGGCGTACTCGCCAGGTGGTCGGTGGCCGACGTCGACGTCCCGCTCACCGAGGCCGCCCTCCTCCCGCACTTCGAGGGTCGCGAGTGCTACCGGCGGGACCCGCTTCGTCGTCGCCGGACACGCCGGCCAGCACGCGCTGGTCGAGGTGGAGCTGGCCGATCGCCGGCCGTTGTTCTCGCCCGCCGTCGCGGTCACCGTGCTCGCGCTCCCGGGCGAGACGGTCTACGAGCATCGCCCCGACATCGACACCGGTGTCCCGTCGCAGCTGGCCCGCGTCGCCCGGTGACCATCCGCGGCCCGCTGCGTGGTCGTCGAGGGCCGCTACCACCACGTCAGCTTCCTGCTCGACCCGGACCCGATCGTCGTCCACGTGCTCGAGGTGGTGCCCCCGAGCCGGCCAAGCCTGCTGGACCAGGCGCAGCGGGTGCTCGACCTGGCCGAGGACCTCCCACCCATGCTGCTCGTCCCCGACCTGGTCGACCTCGACGGGCTGGCACCGCCTGGTCGTGAGGTCCTGCTGCCGTGCCGGGGCTCGGGCGTGGCCCTCGACGGCGCGATCACCCACTACCTGGACCAGCGGCCGCCCCAGCGGCCCTGGTTCCTGGTCGACTGCGCTCGGTCACGGGAGATCCACCGGTGGTGCTACGGCGACGACGCCCCAGAACGTCGACGTCTGCCCCGCACCCTGGCCACGCAACGGCCGTCTCACGCCGCGCTGCTGACCGAAGTGCTGCCTGCTCGAGGACGACATCGAGTTGGCGTCCTGGCGGCGGCGACGCGGCAGGCCGTCGTTCCGTGGGGCGCCTCCCTCGACCAGGTCAACCGGCGCCGTTGCGGTCGCTCGCCCGGGCGGCGATGCCGGCATGGGCGCCCGCCTGACGGACAGCGGATGCGCCGCACCTCTGGGGCACCGAGGAGGTCCGCCGATCTTCGACCAGGGCGGCGCGGCGGCAGGCCTGGATCGAGATCCTGATCGTCCTGGCCGAGGCGCAGGCCGAGCTCGGGATCATCCCTTCCGCTGCGGCGGCCGCGATCTCGGAGGGGCGAGGGCCGACCGGCTCGACCTCGAGCTGCTGGCGGCCTGAGACCCGCTGCACCTCGCACTCGACGCTGGGCTTCATCGCCTGCGCTGAAGGCGACGCTCCCGGCCGGCGCGGCCGAGCACGTCTACTACGGCGTCACCGTGCAGGACCTGACCGACACGTGGACGGTGCTCGCCGCGCAGCGGGTCATGGCCGTCGCCTGGCGGGATCTGCAGCACCCTGGCCGGCCTGCTGGCCGACCTGGCCGTGACCCACCGGCCACGGTCATGGTGGGCCGGACCCACGGCAGCCGGGCGCGCCGATCACGTTCGGTTGGAAGGCCGCGTCGTGGGCCGACGAGGTCGGCCGGCACCTCGAGCGGCTCCACGAGGGCCGGCATCGCTGGCCGTCGTCCAGCTCAGGGGCGCGGTCGGGACGTTGGGCTTCTTCGGCGACCAGGGGCCTGCGCTGTGAGCCGCCGTGTGCCGTCGCCTCGGCTTGGCTGATCCGGGGATCAGCTGGCTGACGAGCCGGGACCGGCTGGTGGGGAGCCTTCCTGCTCGCCCTCGTCACCGGCACCCTCGCCCGCATCGGCAACGAGGTCATGCGAGCTGCAGCGGGCCGAGATCGGCGAGCTGGCCGAGGGGAGTGACGGCGCGGTCGTGGGCAGCATCACCGATGCCGCACAAGCGCAACCCGGAGCGCAGCGAGCACCTGGACACCCTGGCCCGCCTGGCCCGGGCGCAGGCCGGTGTCATGCTCGAGGCGATGGTCCAGATCCACGAGCGACGGCGAGGCGGCTGGAAGGCCGAGTGGCCGGTCTTCCCCGAGCTCTGCCTGCTGACGTCGAGCGCGTTGGCGCTGGCCATCGACCTCGTGCGAGGGCTCGAGGTCCGCACGGAGCGGATGCGGGCCAACGTGGACGGCGACCGGGGGCTGCTCTCCGAGCGGGTGCTGAGCGCCTACGCGGCGCGGGTCGGCAAGGCACCGGGCCCAGGCTGAGCTGCAGATCCGTGCTGGCGGGGACGCGGGCCGACGGCCGGTCGTTGTCCGACGCGGTGGTCGCGGCGGGCGTGCTCGACCAGGCCGAGGTGGGCGGCGCTGGCCCTCGACGTGCGCATCACGACCGCGGAGCACGGTCGACGCCGTCGCTCCACCCGGCTGCGGCGCTTCCTCGACGCCACGCCCGAGCAGTGGACGTGAGCCCGTCCTCGGCGGCGGCAGCCGGTGGTCCGGCGCCCGAGCTGGTGGACGGTGCCTACGCCTACGAGATCGGGACGGCCGTCGCGCTGCACGAGGGCCTGAACCTGGCCGACATGGCTCACCTGCTGCAGCTCGGCGCGCAGGGCCTGGTGCCCGGCTGGAGATGCGGGTCGCGCTGGCCGGCGTCCTCCTGGACGCCGATGCCACGGGCTGGCGCGACTTCGGCTACGACGCAGCCTTCGGCGAGCCGTACAGCTCGCGCTGAGCGGATCTTCGAGCGGGCGATCGACGAGCGGGCCGGGTGAGCTCCCACGCCGGGCGGACCCGCCGGGAGGCGACCCGTGTGGCCTTTCGCCTCCACCTGCGGCGGGAGGTCTGCGTGCTGGTCGTGGCGGCGGCGGCTGGCCGCGGCGCTGGCCCACCGCGCCCGTGAGCACCGGGCCACGCTCTTCGCCGACCACACCTACCTCCAGCAGGCCCAGCCGTCGACGATCGGCCACTACCTGACCTCGTTCGCCTATCCCATGCTGCGCGACGCCGAGCGCCTGCTCGAGGTCGTGGCCTGGCTCGAACGGGAGCCCGTGTGGCGTCGGGGCCGTGAACGGCAGCCGCCTGGCGACGGACCGGCAGACGTCGGCGGGACGCGCTCGGCTTCGACCACGTCATCGTGAACACCCGCGATGCCATGTGGCAGGTCGACAGGTTGGTCCAGCTGGCGGCCGCGGTCGCCGGCCTGGCCTGCACCGGAGACCTCCTGGCCGAGGACCTGGGAGTCTGGTCGAGCTCGGAGTTCGACTACGTGGAGCTCGGCGCCAGGTACACCCGCTCCAGCGTGCTCATGCCCCAGAAGCGCAACCCGTACGCGCTGTCGATGGTGCGCGGTGCCACCAGCGTGCTCATCGGCCAGGCGACCGGGCTGCTGGCCGTGCAGAAGAGCCTCGTCCGCGAGCGACAGCGCTGATCTTCGCCTACGGCGAGGACCACCGGCCATGGTGGACCAGGCCCGGCGGACGACCGAGCTGATGGCCGGCGTCGTCGAGACGCTCGCCGTCGACGAGGCCCGGCTGGCACGAGCAGCTCGACAGCGGGTTCAGCCAGGCCACCGACCTGGCCGAGCGAGCTGATGCTGCGGTTCGGCCTCGACTACCGCCGGTCGTACCAGGTGGTGGGCCGGGCCGTGCGGGCGCTCGCCGACGAGGGCGCGCTGCGGTCGACCTGACGCCCGCCGACCTCGATGTCGCGGCGCGAGGTGCTGGGGCGACTCCTGCCGATCGAGGCGGCCGATCTGGCCGGCGTCCTGGATCCGGCGGCCATCGTCGCCACCCGCGTCGCCCTCGGTGGCGTAACGGCGCCCTGCGTACGTCGACGCCATGGTGGGCGAGCTCGAGGTCCGCCAGCAGGCCGTGGTCGACGCCGCCCGCCCGCCTCGCACAGTTCACGGCAGCCGAGTCCGAGCTGCGGGACCGGACCGCTTCGGCTCAGCGGGCGAGGCGCGCGGCCCGATCGAGGAGGAGCGACATGACCGAGCGGAGCAGCGAGTGTCCATGTCGGAATCGGATGCGCTCTCCGCCGCAAAGCGGCGGACCGGTCACCGGTGCTCCCGCGCCGGTGGGCGACCGGATCGGCCCCACGACTGGATGGTGCACCAGTGACCGAGCGGAGGAGCACCGACGTCGTGCCCACGCTGCCGCAGTGGGCAGAGGTCGTGAACGTGGGCCTGGGGCTGTTCGGCGAGGGCGGTCGCTCGCCCAGGGACACCCGTTGGCGGTCGTGGACTGGCGGATCCCCGCCGGTGGCGACATGGACCTGGTCGCCGCCCTCGGGCGGCTCTACGGCACAGGCGGTCCGGCCGCCATCAGACCGGCCCAACGCCGAGGTGCTGCGCCGGCTCGACGAAGCCACCCCGCAGCTGGTGGCGGTGGCGCCCGGCACGTGACGTGATCCCCGGGCTGGGGACCGCGATGCTTCTCCACTGCGGCCCGCCGATCGCGTACGGCGACGCCTGCGATCCGCTGCGCCGCTCCCTCCGGGCCGCGGTCGTGGCGGGAGGGCTGGGCCGCCGGCGTCGACGCAGGCCGATCGCCTGCTGGCCGGCGAGGAGGTGCTCTCGGCGCGACCAACGGCCACGACACCGTGGTCCCGATGGTCACCGCCCTCGGTCCGTCCCAGCCGGTCTGGGTGGCCGAGAACCCGGCCGCGGGAACCGAGCCTTCGCCCGCTCAACCAGGGGCCCGGCGAGACGCCGTGGTTCGACCGGGAGACCCCAGCGGCCATCGAGCGCCTGGGCTTCCTCGCCAGCGGCGTCGGTCCGGTCGTCGCTGAGGCGCTCCGGAGCTACGGTCCGATCGACGTCCTCGGCGTGGCCGCGCAGGGCGTGCAGATGGGCGACGACGTCCACATCCGCGTGCAGGCCAGCACCAACCTGTTTCCTGCGCAACCTGCTGCGCCCACCTCGTGGCCGCGTCGCACCCTGCCCGCGTGGAGGTCGCCCGCTTCCTGTCTCGGGCAACCACCTCTTCTTCCTCACGGCGGCGATGGCCGGTGCCGGCGTATGACCGGGTGGGCGGCGCAGGTGCCAGGCTCAGTCGATCGTCACCCACGATGGCCCGCAACGGGAGCACGCTCGGCATCAAGCTGGCCGGGTCGGATGCCTGGCACCTCACCGAGGCTCCCCCATCGGCGACGCGCTGTACTACTCCGGGCAGGGACCGGAGACGAGCGCGCGACGCGTCGGCGACAGCGCCGTGCTGGAGCTCGTCGGCCTGGGCGGTCCGCGGCGGCCGGATCGCGCCTCGGTGGCGGCCTTCGTCGGGGGTCGATGAGCGACGCCGCGGCGATGACCGCGCAGCTGGACCTCATCTGCGTCGGCCGCAGCACCCGCTTCAAGCTGCCGACCATGGGCTGGCGGGGCACCACCGGTGGGTGTGGACGTCCGGAAGGTGGTCGAGCTGGGCGTCACGCCGAAGGTCACGACCGGGATCCTCCACGCCTCCGACGGCTCGGGGGCAGGTCGGGGCCGGGGTGGCGACGGCACCCGTCGAGGTGCTTCCAGTCCGCTGCTGCTGCGCTCGACCGTGCCCGTCCTGATCCACTCGGCGCGGGGCCGGCTGGGGTGTGCTCCCGCCGGAGGCCGGGGCCGCGTCGTGGCGTCGCTTCCGCCGGGCCGCCTACGTCGAGCTGGCCGGGTCGGTCCTCGCCGTCACGGCCGCCGGCGTCCCGCCCGGCGCCGCTGCACCTCCGCTTCCGGCGCAGCCTCCCTCGCCTCCAGGTGGGCGACCGATGGTGGCCACGGCAGCGCGCCTTCACGATCGGTACGCACACCGTGGCGCGGGCGGAGCTGGTGGGCTGGCGGCCCCCGGTCGTCCCCGGTCCAGCGCTCGCCGCCCGGTCCGGCGCCCGGGATGGACCTCGCCCGAGGCGGGCTCCTCCGCCCTCGCCAGACGACCCGGCCGCCGCCGCGCCTGCCGGACGCCCTGCGTCGTGCGACCTTCCGCCGCGGTGGCCGTGCTGGCCGGGCGGGGACCTGGGCTCACGCCGGCCGGTGACGACGTGTTGGCCGGGCTCCTGCTCGTGCTGGCCATCGCCGGCCACGACCGGGCCGTAGCTCGAGCGAGCCGCGCACCGCGGCGCACTCACGCCATCTCCGAGCGTTCCTGCTCTGGGCGGCCAGAGGGCAGATCGGTCGCGGTCCACGACCTCCTCGCGGCACTGGCCGACGGTGACGGCGTCGCCGTCGAGCGCCACCGATCAGCGGTCGCCGCTTGGGCCAGACCTCGGGTGCCGACGTGCTCCTCGGCCTGCGGCTGGGGCTCGGCGCCTGGCCGGCCCGGTGGCGGCGCCGGCGTGAGGTCAGAACGGCCGCAGCGCCAGCCAGATGGCGCCTGGTCGGCGTCTCGCCGGGGTTGCGCCAGCGATGCGGGCGGTCGGTGCGAAGTGGAGGGCGTCGCCCTCCTCCAGCACGAAGCGCTCGCCATCCACGTCCAGCTCGAACACGCCCTCGACGACCAGCACGAGCTCCTCGCCCGGCGTGCTCCATGGGCCGGTGGCCGCTGCTGGCGCCGGGCTGCACCTCGGACACCGCCGACCGGCCATGAAGAACCGGCCGTAGGGACCGGAGATGCCGGCCGGGTCGATGCCCTGGTGTGCGGTGAACACCGGGCGGCGGGCGTCGGCGGGATGAGGCCACTGGTCGGTTCTCGGTCTGGTCCTCGTTGACGAAGTAGGAGACGGGCCGGTTGAGGGCGCCCGCGATCTTGAGGAGCGTGGTGATGGTCGGCACCATGCCGGAGCGCTCGATCTTGTGGATGGCGGCCGCCGGACGTCGGCACGGTCGGCCAGCTGCTGGAGGGACAGACCCCGCTGCACGCAGCTCCCGGAGCTTGGGTCCGATCGAGCTGACGATCTGCTGGAGCCCTCCGGGGCCAGCCTCCCACCGGCACCGTCCAGCTTGTCGGCGCCCGCGAGCAGGCTCAGCCGCCACGGGAGGCGACGAGCTCGTCGAGAGGTGGGCGACCTCGCCCGCTGCTGGCCAGCCATGTCCAGCCATCATAGGATAGTGACTACCATGTCGCCGATAGTGAACGAGCGCCGTGCCGCCATCCGGGTGTCGCGACCACGAGGTTCACGGGTCCGCCGGGCTGACCTCGCCGTCGCGGACAGCCGCCCCTGTTCGGCATCGGGGATCGTGGGGAGCAATACGTAAC
>ERZ1370068.7877-contig-6769_pt1 | contig 34783 bp, 55 predicted proteins | sample MGYA00561227_ERZ1370068 | MGnify/ENA primary metagenome ERZ1370068 (study PRJEB38410, sample SAMEA6850437) | metagenome | study: Metagenomic assessment of the ecological functions of the soil: analysis of the soil microbiota associated with the...
TCAGCCGGAACTCGGATCCCTCGGCTCGAATTTCTCGAAAACCCGTCCGGCAGGTCCAGGAATCGTCAGAATGTTCTGTTCTCAGTTGCGTAGTCAGTTCATACAGAGCAGGAGTTTCAGGGGACCACAAGGCCACGTCGTCGACATCGAACGTGCGGTCGACGTCGGTCAGACGCCCGGGCTCAGCTGCGTTGTTGCGCGGGCTTGTCCCACTTGCACCCGGTTGCGAAATAGCGTCGCTTCAGCCGACGCGCGGATATGTTCTCCACTCGAGATCTTGAGTCTTGGACGCACCGTTGCAAGTGCTGTAGTGGTTCTTCAGTTCGTGGCGCAGCCGCACATTCTCAACGAATGCGAGGATGAGCGCACTTCGGCTCCACACATCGCGAATGATTCCGCTCACAGGCTTCGAATCCGGGATGGATTCCGAAAATCAATCTGAGTCTTGGCACTACCGTCGGGGAACGGCACCAGCGTCGGCGGATCAGAACATCAATGTCGTTCTCACCCTCGCGTGCCGTTTTCGTGAACTCGAACTCATAGGGGACATAGGGTCGATGACTCCCTGTTTCTCTCCGTTGATGGAAGAACACCTGTGACCCAGCAGGTGACGCCTTCAAAGTGCACAAAAGCGCGGTTGGCACCACCCAAGCGAGGCAAGATCGAAACGGCAGGTCAAAGTGTAGAACCCGCTTGGCCGGCGAGAAAGACGGGGACCGCAACAACTGTGCCGTAGGGCGTGCCATCAAACGCGACACTCCCATTCCCGTTCAGAGAAACGCGTGAGCGTGAAAGCAAGAGGCGAATGGCTCCGGCGCCGGGCACGTCAGAGCCTCCGGGGCCACTGACAGCAGAGGGGGAGGCGGTCAAAGCGTTTAGAAATCGGCGCCGATCAATCATGCGGACCACATGATACAAGCGCCGACGGCAAACAATTCGCGCTTAGCCTCGTTCAGAGACGGAGGAGATCAGCCTCTAAGGTTCTTGGGTGGATTCTGCAACGGACGGCTGCAAATTTTGGTCCCGCAGCGCTTCCACCCGCTCTGCCATAGCGCAAACTTCACCTTCTCGATGCCTTCGCCGGTTACGGCGGAGATCGGGAACAGCTGCAGCTTTTTTCTTTTGCAGTACTGTTTGAGCTTTGACGAGTCTGTCTTTGTTCGCAGCGTCGATTTTGGAGGCGACCATCAGCATGGGCTTGTCGGCGAGGTGAGCGCCGAAGCTGTCGAGTTCGCCGAGGATGACCTCGACGTCTTTGACGACGTCGGGGCGGCCGCTAGCGTCGGAGACATCGACCAGGTGGACGAGCAGGCGGGTGCGCTCGATGTGGCGCAGGAACTGCGTGCCCAGGCCTGCGCCTTCGTGCGCGCCTTCGATCAGGCCCGGGATGTCGGCGACGACGAAACTGATTTCGTCTTTCTTGTCGCCGACGACGACCACTCCGAGATTTGGCTGCAGCGTGGTGAAAGGGTAGTCGGCGATCTTCGGACGGGCCGCCGAGATGCGCGAGATCAGCGTGGACTTGCCGACATTCGGGATATCCCACCAGGCCGACATCGGCGAGGAGCTTCAGTTCCAGGCGGAAGACGCGTTCTTCGCCGGGACGTCCGTCTTCGTGCTCGCGCGGAGCCTGATGGGTCGAGGTGGCGAAGCGGGCGTTGCCGCGCCCGCCGCGCCCGCCGTGGGCGATGACGATGCGCTCGTCGGGGCGGGAGAAGTCCCAGACTTTCTCGCCGGTTTCTTCGTCGTAGACGATCGTGCCTACCGGGACTTTCAGAGTGACGTCGACGCCCTCGCGGCCGGTTTTGTTGGAGCCTTCGCCGTGGCGTCCGCGTTCGGCTTTGTATTCGGGATTGAAGCGGAAATGGACGAGCGTGTTGTGGCGCTCGCTGGATTCCATGATGACGTCGCCACCCTTGCCGCCGTCACCGCCAGAGGGGCCGCCGCGGGGAACGAACTTCTCCCGGCGAAAGGCGAGACAGCCGTTGCCGCCGTCGCCGGCTTTCACTCGGATTGTGGCTTCGTCGATGAACATTTCTAGTCGTCAGTCGCTAGTCGTCAGTCTTCAGCTGGCTGATCGCCGGTAGTCGGCGGCTTGCACCTTGTCGTTGATCGTTGGTCCCCAGTTGTTAACTAAAACCTCGGGGCCCATTCAGTTTCTTGCTCCTGTCTTACTCAGGCCCTCTTCGACCGATCGCACAATTGTAATGTTCCGATAGTCGAAGTATTAATGGCACCGGGACTGGGAGTGCACTCGCGTCGAGTTTCTGCACGGCGGTGTCCCAGTTCCAACCTGGGTTGTTTCCAAATGCAAAATCTCGTCCCGAGATGCCTGAGCTGAGTTCGATCAACCTCCACCCTTCTTGGTTTCGGAAACCACGACCAAAACGAAACTCTGCCCGCTCGCAGCTCGCGCGGAACAATTCTCAGGTCGGAGAGGACGTCGATGGAGTCGCGTTGTCCATTCGACAACAGCGAGGATCACACTGGTCTTAACAGGGCAAATCTTTGCGATCGTTCACAATGATCGAGGAGTGTCGGAACGCCTTGTGAATCACCGAAGTCGACTTGTCACTTCTTGCCACTTAGTACCAGGAGCGTCGATAAAAACAATAGCCCCTCGGATGCAAGGGGCCAGGTGTTTCGACGGGCGAGGACGCCTCGTCGCTCCAGATAGTTAATTCTTGCCGCTTCTACGGGTTCGACCATGACGAACTTGCCCATCTGGCCGCGGTCTTTGAAGACGATGCGGCCGGTGATTTTGGCGAAGAGGGTGTCGTCTTTGCCGCGGCCCACGTTGAGGCCGGGCTTCACGCGGGTGCCGCGCTGGCGCACGATGATGGTGCCGCCGGGGACGACTTGTCCGCCGAATGCTTTGAAGCCGAGGCGCTGCGCGTTAGAGTCGCGGCCGTTTCGGGATGTGCCTTGTCCTTTTTTATGTGCCATAGAATCAGCTCTCAGTTCCCGGTTGTCAGTTCTCAGTTAGCCGCTTCGCGGCGTTTACTACCCTCCGCGCCGAATCACTTCTTCTTTGCGGGCGACTTCTTCGCTGCGGTCTTCTTAGTCGCTTTCTTTTGGCGGCTTTCGGGGCGGCTGATTTTGTGTCGGATTCGGTGGCGGCCTTTTTCACCTTGGGTTCCTTCTTCGGAAGGTCGGGGGCTTTGAAGGATTGGCCGTCGTAGGCGATCTCGGTGATGCGGACGGCGCTGAACGACTGGCGATGTCCGCGCAGCTTCTTGTATTGCTTCTTGCGCTTGTAGTGGAAGACCAGGATTTTGGCGCCGCGGCCTTCTTCGACGACCTCGCCGACGACGCGGGCTTCGCTGGCGGGACGGACGATTTCTGCCCGCGGAGGCCGAGACGGCGAGCACGTCGTTGAACTCGACGTGACCGTCAGCACCGGTGCCGACCTTTCGACTCGGATCACATCCCCGGGCGCCACCCGGTACTGCTTACCGCCGGCGCGGATGACCGCGTACATACTCATGCCTCCGAAAATTGCTGTCCGCGGGCGCACACGGGCGCTGTCGCGGGGAGCCTGAAATCTCTTTGCTTGCTGTGTTATGCCGCGCTTCTGTCAGCCACGGCGGGCGGGCCAGAACGGTTCCGCAGGTACAGGCAAACCACTCCATTTTAGCGTGGGGTGTGGAAATCGGTCAAACATTCGTAGGTTTGTTGGGAGCGTACTCGGAATGACGCGAATCATCCGGCCCAAATCCCAAGTGGGTTGAGGTCGTGAATCTCCACCTAACGTCGCAAGGGCGCGACGTTAGGCGGGGCACCTGCAGTATGGGGTCACCCGGCGCTTCCGGACGGCGACATTCGCGGGGCTGAGCTTTTGTGCGACAATGCCGCGCTTGATTTCGCGGACATTTCCTTTGCGGGAGGATTGCTATGGCGATTCGGATGGGGAAAAGAGTCGGGTGGGCATTTCTGGCGGTGGTGCTGGTGTCGAGTCTCGACGCTTGGCGCAAGGCAAGAAGGCTCCGGCTAAGGCGGGGGCGGGCCGGACAAGGCGCATCTGCAGAAGATCTGGGATGCGTGGAGCACGCTCGATCCGGCGAATGCGGCGCAGTTTTACGCGTCCGGGCCGCACGTGTTTTTCGATCTCGCGCCGTTGAAGTATGGGAGCTGGGAGGAGTATCAGAAGGGCGTGGTCGCTGTGCTAGCCGATTTCAAGACCGCGAAGTTGACCGTGAATGATGATGCGGAGATCCATGCCGCGGGACCGATCTATTGGGCGACCGCGACAGTGAAGGAAGATGCGACTCATGAAATCGGGCAAGCGGGAGATGGGGAATTTCCGGTGGACGGTTGTGTTTGAGAAAGAAAACGGGAAGTGGTTGATTGTGCACGAGCATATTTCGGTGCCCGCGCAGTAGGGAGAGGTCGATTTTGCGTGAACCCACGGTTTTGACGCCGTGGGTTGTGTTTTGCGGAGGACAGTGGCCGTGGTGCCGGGATAAGTGTCTCAGAATGCGAGTAGGGAAGCGGCCAGTCGTTCGCAAGTTCCGGATGCGATATCCGGCTGGTGGGCTCACGCCCACTTCGCGCGTGGCCTACCCTACGGGGTTCGCGTCATGTGCATGGCTTCTACCCAGCGCTTACGCGCTGGGTTATCTCTATGCCGCCGCTTTGCGGCTCGGTTCTGGGAGGTGGGAATGTCTTCCTTGTCTTAGCGGTAGAGGCGAAACATCGGTAGGGGCAGAAAGAGCAATAGGCCGAGAGCAGCACGGTAAAGGCCGAGAACGATGGCTACCGATGCGGGCTATACGCGGATGCTGAAGGTGGCGGCATCTCAGCGGAGATAGGCTTTGTCGAAGAAGTAGAGTGTCATTCCGGCGCCTACCACGATTACGAATACCCGGATCCAGGACTGGGGTAAGTTTCTGCGAGAAGTGAGCGGCGGAGTAGCCGCCCAGGATTGCGCCGATCGTCATGACGATGGCTTGCGGCCATGCGATGGCATGGGCCGCGATGAACGTCACGACGGCGACCCGTTGATGACGCGCGCGCCGAAGTACGACTTTCAGGGCGTTCATGGCATGGATGTCGGTCATGCCTAGCGCTGCCAGCATGGCGAGATTGATGATGCCGACGCCGCCTCGAAATAGCCTCCGTAGATTGAGACCACAAGTTCAAATGCGCATGCCCAGAAGAGAGCGGCGGTGGTGGCGTCGTGGCCCAGGCTGGACGGGCGGTCCGCCGGAGAGCTGCTTGCCGAAAGCAAACAGCAGCGTGGCGCCCAGCATGAGCCACGGCAGAGACTCGCATAAAGGCGTGGGCAGGGGTCTTTAGGAGCAGGATGGCGCCGGCGATTCCGCCGACTACGCTGATCGCGACCAGCGGGATCAGTACACGGCGAGTGATGTCGAGGCGGTTGCGGTAGGCGCCTCCGCTGGCCGTGGTGCCGACCCATAGTGCGAAGCAGTTGGTGGCGTTTGACGAGGATGGGTGGCACGCCCGTGAACAGGCGAGAGCTGGGAAACGCGACGAAGCTTCCGCCGCCGGCGACGGCGTTCAGGGCGCCACCGAGAATTCCGGCGATGAACAGCACGATGGCGGTATTGAGGGGCAAGGGAGTAGGTGTATCAGAAACGGGGAGGGGATGTCAGGGGCCTGGTCAACTGTTGGGAAAGAGTCGAGGTGGTTGAGGAAAGATCCTCCAGACCGGGGCATTCGTGGAATCCCACCTTAACGGAGGGTCTTCGGTGATGCGTACCGCGATCTGTGGTGGGTGTGTTTTGTCTAGCGAGCGCGTGGACTGGCGCTCAGCAGGGCGCCTGCGGTCGCTACGCCGAATCCTTGTGCGGCGCCCGAGCAGAGACAGCTGGAGTTCTGGGTTGGCGAATGGGATCTGACTTGGCCCGGTGAGAAGCAAGGGAAGTCGGACATGGCACGAACACGATCCGGCGCGTTCTGGAGACGTGCGTGGTCGCAGGAAAATTTTTCGGGTGAGAGCGCGATGCATCTTCGAGGAATGAGCCTGTCGATTTTCGATACGCGGGCTGGCAAGTGGAAACAGACGTGGGTCGACAACGAAGGGGCGTATTTGGACTTCGTCGGCGAGTTTAAAGACGGGCAGATGATTTTGGCGCGAGATGCTGTGCGGGCGGATGGGACGAAGGTTATCCAGCGTATGGTGTTCAAGAACATTGCGCGCAATGAATTTGACTGGAGCTGGGAGGCATCGAAGGACGGCGGGAAGATCTGGGAAGTGCAGTGGCCGATTCACTATAAGAGGAAGGCGTAGCGAGCGGGTTGGTTCGAACCGCTCTTACTTTCGCGCGAAATGGGGAAACGCAAGGCCCCTTCGACTACGTTCGGCTCCGCCTCACTTGCTGATGACAGTTTACGGGGTGCTGTGGTCAGCATCCACTGCGCATCATTCGTTACATCTTCCACTCGTGGACAAAGTTTCTATGGCGAAACCATCCGGAATTCAAATTTCGGAGAGCATGCTTGGTAAAGGCTGTGAACTGGGCCTGGTTTGATTATAGAGCGATCCGGTGCGACGAGCCGGTGACGGAGCGAGGTTTTCCTGGGCTGTGGTTCGCCGATGAGCCGTGCCCTTGCTTCGCATCACTGGATCGGGTGACTCAATCGATAGAGTACCGCGTTGTTGCTCAAACTGGATGGGGATAATGGATTCTTCGAGAAGGCGACGCCGGGAAAATTGACGAGCTGGTTTCCGGGGCGCATAAGAATGAGTTGCCGCTGGAGAATGAGGTGGTGGATTTTGGCGAAGGCAAGTGAAATGGAGCTGAGTTCTGTTTGCAGAGTGTAGCGGCTCACTATTCTTCCTGGGCTTTTGCGGCCCGGGATTTTTTCGGGTGTGCGTGTTCGTGGCGGAACGCAAGGTCCTTCGACTTCGTTCGGCTGGCGCCTCACTTCGCTCAGGATGACACTAATCAATAGAGCATCTTCTATTGTGTAGCTCGACCGCAGATGGCCAGAGCGCGGACTCGGGAAGGATGTGCCGCCTTCGATTGCCGGTGGGGTCGCGAAGAAGCGGAAGTCTCTTCCTTCGAGCTGATCGAGACCACGGAGGTGCTCGACGATTGGGATGCCGGCGGCGAAGAAGATCGTGAGCGCCGGGCGCGCCGGGTCTTTCATGTTGTCGATATTGGCGCAATCGATACCGACTTCGAGCGGCGCCGGCATGGACGAGGTGCTCGCACGCAGCGGCGGTGAGGAACGGGCCGGAGCGGAAGTAGTCGCCGGAGTTCCAGCGGCGAGGACCAGTTGGTGTGGAGGAGGACGGCTTTTCCGCGGACGGCGAATCCGGAAACGATTGTGGGCTCGATTGGTCGCTCTTCGGGAGCGGGAATCACGATGCCCGGTAAGTTCAGCGAGCTTTTCGAGCGGCACCGAAGCGAGATCCTGTCCCTCAGGATGACGATGGAACGGGGCGTCGAGGTAGGTGCCGGTGTTTCCGCCGATCTCGTAAGGACGCGATTTGGAACGAGGTTCCGGGCGAGTAGTACGCGTGCTTGCCCGCGTCTCCGTGAGCCAGGAAGACATGGAATTTCGGAGTCGGAAGGCCGGGGTAGGCGGGCATGTCGGGGGCGAGCTTGTGGCTGAGGTCGAAGATCATTTGTGTGCTCCCGAGCTGGGTGTCGGAAAAGCTTACCTCAGGCGCTAAAGCGCTGCCCTTCTTGACTCCTGGTGGCACGAGTAACTCGTGCTCCTGACGCAAGCGGAGAAGTCGCGCAGTTGACGCGGGCGGACCCGCGAGAAGTGTCTGCAAACAGAGCTTTGCCTCTGTGACGCACGTCACAGCCCTCGTGTGATGAGGCCGTTAACCTTGGAGCATGGTGAGGCAAGGCGATGGCGAGCCAACTTCATAGCGAAATCTTCGATCCGGCGGCAGCTGGGGTGCTCACGGGCGTGCACGACATGCGCGTAGGCAACGAGACGAGAGTCGAACGACTCTCTGCGCACGGCAAAGACAACGGCAAAGAAGAAACTGATCCGGCGTACGGATCGCGACTATTCGCAGGCATTGCGGCGTGGATACCAGTTTGCATTTTTCCTGATGAATGTCTGGTTGGGTGGACAGTTCTACCTGTGGGTGCGGCATTACGAGACGGCGGGTGCGTCGGCTTACGTGTCGCGTCCAGCGGGTGTCGAGAGCTGGCTGCCCATCGCAGGCATGATGAATCTCAGTATTTTCTGCTGACCGGTCGCGTGCCGGAGCTGCATCCCGGCGGCGATGTTCTTGCTGGTGAGCGTTTGTCGCGATCTGCGTTCTCTGTTCCGCAAGGCGTTCTGCAGCTGGCTGTGTCCGGCGGGGACGGTTTCTGAGTATCTGGGGAAGTTGGGGAAGAAGATCTTCGGGCGGAATTTTTATTTGCCGCGGTGGGTCGATGTTCCGCTGCGCGGACGGAAGTATCTGCTGCTGGGATTTTTCGTGTGGGCCGTGTCGAGCATGTCGGCGAAGGCGATCGCAGGGTTCATGCAGAGCCCGTACGGCATCGTGGCCGATGTGAAGATGCTGAATTTCTTCCGGTTCATCGGGTCGACGGGACTGATTGTGGTCGGCGTCGCTGGCCGGGGCGTCGGTGTTCGTCGCAGAACTTCTGGTGCCGATATTTGTGTCCGTACGGAGCGCTGCTGGGATTGTCGTCGGTGTTCAGCCCGTTTCGCATTCGGCGGAATGAATCGGCGTGCATTGATTGCGCGAAGTGTGCCAAGGCTTGCCCGTCCGCGTTGCCGGTGGACAAGCTGGTCACGATCAAGTCGGCGAGAGTGCACTGGGTGTTTGGAGTGCGTGGCGGTGTGTCCGGCGGAAGGCGCGCTGCGAGATGGCGCTGCCGCAGTTGATTCCGGCGCCGCGCAAGATGCCGACGTGGGCGTTTGCGGCAGGCGTAGCGGTGATGTTCTTCGGGATCGTGGGATTTGCGAAGACGGCGGGATATTGGAAGTCGGACGTACCCCAGGCGGTTTACAAGCAATTGGTGCCGCACGCGAATGAGGCGAAGTCATCCGATGCCGGGGGATCCGGCGTTACAGTAAGGGGCTCGCGGGCTTACGCCGCGCGTCGCGGAGTGTGCCCCTACGGGGCTGAGCCCCTGCCTATTTAGAGATTGATCACCACCTAGCGACTTTTGCTCGTAGGGGCACCGACGCTTCAGATCTTCATTGATTAAGTGCTTGAGTTCGGTTTGCTGGCTGGCTACGGCATTGCCAGAGTCCGCCGGGCATGCGGACCCAGGTATCTGTCCAGCGTTCGTGGCGGTCGACTCTTGTGCCGTCGCCGTCCACCCCTTTGCCTGCCCATGCTCCGGTGGCGATAGCAACGTGTCCGAATACGTTCACCTTCACGTCGCTGATCGCGTTGTGCTCCCACTTGCCGCCTTTCAGGTTCGCGAGCAGGTCTTTCTTGCCAGTGACCTTGGCGTCGGTGTCGGTGTTAGTGAAGCGGTCGGCCAGTAGCGGATCGACTACGTCGGGCTTGCCGTCTTTCTGAGCTTCCGCCCATTTTTGAATTCCAGGTCGGTGATGGCTTTCTCGACGTCAGGAGAGTTCTGAGTCAGAGCGCGAGGCAGAGCGTCACGCACACACAGCAAAGGCCAGAACAGCAATGACGAAAGTGTGTCTCAATCGAATTCTCCCTTACGGAAAATGGATCGGGTCAGTCGGGCAACGTTCCACGCGCGTTTGGGCGCGGGATCGCGAAAGTCCCTCGAGCATAGCACCGTGGAATCCACCTAGCGCAAAGAGCGCGCTAGGATGGAGCACCCGCTCTGCCAGGGCAGATCGAAACCGATCGCTTCAGGGGGCCTCGAGCGATAATGTAGACCCTGCGAGGGCATGCCTGCAAATGAAAGGGCGCGATTGCTCGCGCCCTTCAGGAGGTCGGCTTTGAACGGTTACTGGATCAGCGAACCGTTGCCATTGCCCGGCGCTTCGTCGGGCGGGATGACCACGGCGGCGGCCACGCGGTCGCCGGGTTCGAGGTTCAGGAGACGGACGCCCTGCGCGGAGCGGCCGGATTCTCGGATGGTCTTCGAGTCCATGCGAATGATCTTGCCGTACTGGCTGATCAGCATGACTTGCGAGTCTTCCGAGACCTGGGCGATGGTGGAGACCTTGCCGTTGCGCTCCGTCGTCTTCACATTGATCACGCCCTTGCCGCCGCGGTTGGTCAGGCGGTACTCGTCCGCGGGGGTGCGCTTGCCGTAGCCGTTTTCGGTGACGGAAAGAATCAGCGAGCCTTTTCGGGCACGAGATCCTCGTCGCCTTCCTTCTTCTCGACTTTCACACCCGGCAGGTGTGGTCGCCATGCCGACGATGTAGTCCTTGTCGGCCAGGTTCATCCCGCGAACACCGGTGGCGTTGCGGCCCATGGAACGAACGTCGCCTTCTTCGAAGCGCACTGCCTGGCCTTCGTGCGAGGCGAGGAAGATGATCTGCTGGCCGTCGGTGAGACGTGGCGGCGACCAGTTCGTCGCCCTGCTCGATGTTGATGGCGATAATGCCGCGCGACATCACGTGCGAGAAGTCCTTGAGTTCGGTCTTCTTCACCGTGCCGTTGCGAGTGGCGAAGAAGACGTAGCTGCTGGCTTCCTCGAGATCGCGCACAGCGAGCATGGTGCGCACGGTCTCGCCGGCCTGCAGTGCAGATCGAGATTTCCCATGTGCTTGCCCTTGCCGGCGGCGCCGACGTCGGGAATCTCGTAGACTTTGAGCCAGTAGACGCGGCCGGCGCTGGTGAAGATCAGGATGTAGGCGTGGGTCGAGGCGACGAAGAGCTGCTCGACGAAATCCTCGTCGCGCGTCTTCATGCCGGTGCGGCCCGTGCCACCGCGGCGCTGCATGCGATAGGTCGAGATCGGAGTGCGCTTCAGGTAGCCGGAGTGGCTGACCGTGACGGCGACCTGCTCGTCGGCGATGAGGTCTTCGAGGTGGATTTCAGCGGCCTCGTCTTCGATGACGGTCCTGCGGTCGTCGCCGTATTGCTTCTTGACCTCTTCCGAGTTCCTTGATGATTACGCCGCGCAGCTTCTTTTCAGAGCCGAGGATGGATTGGTACTCGGTGATGCGATCGCGGATTTCCTTCAGCTCGTTCGAGATTTCGTCGATCGAGAGCTTCGTCAGGCGGTGCAGTTGCAGTTCGAGGATGGCATCGGCCTGCTTCGCGGTGAAGGGCTTCTCGGGATCGAGCTTGGGCGCGCGGCCGGTGGTGTTGATGTCGATCTTCTTGCCGCCGAAGTAAGCGACCAGGTTTTCGCGGGCATCGGCGCGGTTGGCGCTGGCGCGGATGATGGTGATCACGTTGTCGAGGTGATCGAGCGCAGTCAGGTAGCCTTCGAGGATGTGCTCGCGATCCTGCGCCTTGGCCAGCAGGTAGGCCGTGCGGCGGCGCACCACTTCGACGCGGTGGTCGATGAAGTACTGGATGAGCCTGGAATGATGCCCATCTCACGAGGCTGCCCATGCGCGATGGCCAGCAGGATCATGCTGAAGCCCTCCTGCATCGAGGTGTGCTTGAAGAGCTGGTTCAGGACGATCTGAGGCTTCGGCGCCGCGCTTGAGTTCGACGACGATGCGCATGCCGTCGCGATCGCTTTCGTCGCGGATGTCGGAGATGTCGTCGATGACCTTGTCGTTGACGAGGTCGGCGATGCGCTGCGACCAGGCGGGCCTTGTTCACCTGGTAAGGGATCTCGGTGACGATGATGGCCTGCTTGTCCTTGGTCGAGCGCTCTCGATGGCGGCCCGGGCGCGCATCATGAAACGGCCGCGTCCGCGTTTTGTAGGCATCGACGATTCCGGCGCGTCCGTGAATGATGCCGTGCGGTCGGGAAGTCGGGCCCTTGCACGAACTTTGAGAATTTCCGCCAGCTGGGCGTGCGGATTGTTCACCAGCGTGATGGTGGCGTCGACGATCTCGGTGAGATTGTGCGGCGGAATCTTCGTCGCCATGCCGACGGCGATTCCGTCGGAGCCGTTCACCAGCAGATTCGGAATGCGCGCCGGGAGAACGTCGGGCTCGACTTCGCTGTCGTCGTAGTTCGGACGGAAGTCGACGGTTTCCTTATCGAGATCTTCGAGGAGCGAGGTCGCGACCTGCGCGAGCTTGGCTTCGGTGTATCGGTCGGCTGCCGGAGGATCTCCATCGACGGAGCCGAAGTTACCCTGTCCGAACACCAGCGGGTAGCGCATGCTCAGGTCTGCGCGAGGCGCACGAGGGCATCGTAGACGGCGAGGTTGCCGTGCGGATGGTATTTGCCCATTACGTCGCCGACGATGCGGGCGCATTTGCGGGTGGCGCGGTTGGGCGCGAGACCCATCTGCTGCATCGTGTAGAGAATGCGGCGATGCACCGGCTTCAATCCGTCGCGCACGTCGGGAAGCGCGCGGCCGATGATGACCGACATCGAATAGTCGAGATACGACCGGCGCATCTCGTCTTCGATGTTGACGGGTTGAATGTTCAGAGCGCCGGGCGAGCCGCCTTCGCCCGGAGGCGGCGGAGTCAATGGAAGTTCGGGATTTTGATCGTCTGCCATGAGAAATCTGCTGTCAGCTAGCTCAGCCGTCAGCTGCCAGCCTTCGCAAAATTGAGCGCGCAGTTTGGGCCTTGCCCTCGAACGGTCTTCGAAGGGGTTGAGTCTTCGTAAAGCATTGTATTTAAAGGATGTTAATTGGCCTTGGATCAAGCGAAATTATACCACGAAACTGGGGTGTTTTGGGCGGGGTGGGTTACTGATGAGCCTCCCGATTTCGGTGGGGAAACTGCGCTTGAAGGCGCGTTTTTGGGTCGCTTTACGGCACGCCTGAAGGCGTGCTCTGATACGAACTCGCCTCCGTTTTCAATGGCCATCGTTCTTCGAATGTTGGCCTTTTATGAACAGGGCTGCGACTGACTGCGCTGGCTAGCGACAGGGCCGTGCAGCAAAGGGCGATGATGCGGAAGCGCGTAGACGAAGGAGTTGGCAATGGTGGCTTTCAGTTCGATGGAGGAATTGGCGGCAGCGGAATTCGGCGCGGGCTGAAGAATTGTGGGTACTGCGTCCGCTGGGACCTCCAATGCCGGCGAGCTTGGTGCGGTCGGAATGAAGTTGTTCGCGGATTTGTTGCGGGATGTCGAGACGCTCAAGTTCGTGGTCGAGGTGGGCGGCGAAGGCGTTGACCATCACGATGCCGAAGACGGCGACCGCCAGCAAGCCGGCTACACGGGCGACCGCGTTGTTGATGCCGGATGCCGTGCCGGAGTGATCGCGATCGACGGCCGTCATCACCGTGGTTGTGAGGGGAGCGACGCTGACTGCCATGCCGAATCCGAGGACGACGAATGCAGGGAAGAAGGTGGTCCAATACGATCCGCCGACCGAGGGCAACGCGAACATCGAGAACCCAGCGGCGCCGATCAGTGGGGCCGATGATGAGCGGGAGCTTGGGGCCGTATGCGCGTGACCAGTCCTCCGGACCAGCGGGAGAGTACGAACATGAGCAGGATGAGCGGGCAGGGCGGCTGCGCCCGCGGCCGTGGCCGAGTAGTGCTGCACCTGGATCAGGTTCATCGGGAACATGAAGAAGAAATTCCCAAGGCCGAGTAGAGAAAGAGCGTGAGCAGGTTCGCGCCGGAGAAGCTTCGTGATTGGAAGAGTTTGAGCGGGACCATCGGGGTTCGGGGCGCGCGCTTCGACGATCGGGAACGCTGAGAGACAGACAAGTGCAAGCAGCAAACTTGCGGCGACGCCGGGATCCGTCCAGCCGAGGCGTGGCGACTCGACGAGACCGTAGACAAGGCCGCCGAGGCCGAGGGTGACGAGCAGTGCGCCCAGGAAATCGAGCCGCTTGGCGGCCGGTCCGTGACTTTCAGGCACGTGCCAGAGAGAGATCACGATGACCGCCACCGCGAGCGGAAGATTGATGAAGAAGATCCAGCGCCAGGAGGCGTGCTCGATAAGCCATCCGCCGAGCACGGGGCCGAGCGCCAGTGGTAATGGCGGTGAAGCCGGACCAGGTGCCGATGGCCCGGCCGCGTTCTTGTTCGGGGAAGGAAGCGCTGATGATGGCGAGGCTTCCTGGAGTGAGCAGCGCGGCGCCGACTCCTTGAATGGCGCGAGCATAGATGAGTTGGTGGATATTTTGCGCGAGGCCGCAGGCGGCTGGACGCGATGGCGAAGATCGCGACACCGATCGAGGAAGACGCGGCGACGGCCGAAGAGGTCTCCGGCGGAGCCTCCGACGCAGAATGAGCGCGCCGAGGAAGAGGCCGTAGGATTCGACAACCCATTGGACGTCGATGACGGTGGCATTGAATGGTGGATTGGAGCGCGGGTAAGGCGACGTTAACGACCGTGCTGTCGATGAAACGCCATGCTGCTGCCGAGAATGGCGGCGGCGAGGATCCATGAGTAGGACTCGGAGGGCAGGGAGAGTCGGCGGACGAGGAGCGGATCGCGGCTTCGTCGCATGGGGAGGGCATGTCTGGGTATGGATGCAAGGGATGGGCGAAGGGTTCGAGCGTTGTTGAGCTGGTTTGCACCAAAATTAGCCGGTGTGACCCCTACCTGCGGATGTAGTGGACTTTCATTCAATAAAGTCGCTGGGCTAGGGGCGGGTGATTATTTCGTTTGGGGCGCTCGGAACTCGGAATGCTACGTCTTGATCTTGATTTGCCTTGATGGTGGCGGGGATGTCCAGGTCGGAGAGACGGATTTGTTTCTGGACCATTGGCCGGCTGTCCAATAGTCGAGGCGCGCGTAGATGATTCCGGAGATGATTGAGTAGTCGCTGGATTGTTCGTGATGGCCGTCGCGGAAGATGAAAGTGGTCGGCAACGGTTCGGGTTGCTTCGTGGGTTGTTTAGTAGCGATGGCCTTGGTTGTTGCTGCTGTGGCTTTTGTGTCAGCGAAGTAGTCGGGTTGGCTGGCGCGCGAGTTCGCGTCCCGGCTGATGTGCGGCGGACGTAGCGATCACCTTGCCACTCGATCAGCAGCGGTGCTGCGGACTTTTGGTTCGTCCGGACTTCGCGGGGGTCGCTCGACTGGCTTTGGGGGTGCCTGGACGATGATGACCGATGGTGGCGTTTCGTTTGAGGGGCAAGTAGTCAGGCCAGAAAGGAAATCCTGCGTTCAACGGGTGTGCGAAGTGGTGACGTGAAAAATTTCCGGAAGCGGGTGGACCTGTGAAGCGCATGCCGGCAGGAGCTGGCCTGCGCAAGCGAGCTTCCCGCGCATATCCACAGTGTGAGAGATACGCCGATTGCTCGCTTCCACATAAAGTCAGTTCCCGTCGGGCAATTGCGGCAGACGGAAGTCGTTGCCTTCGTCGTCGTTCGCTTTCTGCGTCGCGTCGAGATCAAGGTCGGCGAGCGCGACTCTCTGGCGACGGCCGGGCGTCAGGTCGTAGAGGCTTCGAGCCGACGATCCGCGTAGTTGCCGATCTGCAGCTTATGGCCGTCCTTAAAAATGAGGATGGTCGGTTGCAAGGCGATTACCGGCTCTTGAGCAGCGGGTTGATCTGGGACTTGCGCTGCCCGTGATGGAACGTCGTATGTGGCTGTCACCGGAGCTGGCGGTCGGGGAACCGCGGCTTTCGGCCTTTCCGCTACGTAGTCGTTGGCGGCGCGAGCGCCGGAGCCGCGTCGATCGAAGATCGTCGGTCCACCCTCGTAAGAGTCCGGTGGACCTTGTGCAGCGGAGGGAGTCTTCGGCGGTTGGGCCTTCGTAGTCCATCGCCGGATAGTACGGGATGTAATACGGCACGTAATAAGGATAGGGAATTTTGGTTGTTGCCGTCGGTGATGATGATGGTGGCCCGGTTGTCCGCCAGCCTGCGGCTGGAACGGATGCGGATGCACCGGGTGCTGAGGAGTCGCGCCCTGCGAGCCCACGGAGGTCACGCTGGGTGGAGTTCCGTGGAAGCCGGGCTGTCCGCCAAAACCGAATGAGGTCACCGAGGGCGGCACGCCATTTGCCTGCGCCGAGGCCGACAGCGAAACTAAAGCAACGAGGAAAACCGCGAGAACCAGCGTCCCGTACCGCATTTGGGGATGATACTCCAGGTGAAGCGGCATGGCACTCTCCTCGTGTGTTAGATGTTGGCGGGAGGGAATTCGTTCTCTTGAGTGAGTGGGAAAGGGTAATCGCGAGTAATCTTTCCGGGCCTTGCATTGTGAGCCCATCCGCCTAACCCCATCAGTTTGCTGGAGGTTAAATGGGAGTGCACAGGCCCTTCGCTTCGCTCAGGATGACACTCGGAGTTGATGGCCAAACACCGGGGGATGAATCGGCCGGGGCTCCGCCAAGATCACGACCCGCCTAGTGTGCGGAGCTGGCTCAGGCCAGTTCGACCACGCTCCAGCAGGCGTATGCGAGAAGGAGTCCGAAGGTGCAGGCCATCACCAGGGTGCGCTGTTTTGTTTCCAGCAAGTCGGCGCAGACACCGGCGACGAAGACGAAGAGGAAGGGGATGGCGATCAGCTGAAATCCCAAGCCTTGGTAGTGCGGTGTGGCGACGCCGATGATCAGGCAGAAGATGGCGACCAGGAGCGGAGCGGTGTTGCCGAAGTAATGGGCGCGCGGCCAGAGGGATATATGTCGCCAGAGCGATGGGAAGGGCGAGAAGACGAGGGCGGGACTGTTTTGTCCCATGACCGCCAACACTTCGCGGTAGGCGGCGGACATGGACAAGACCTGTGGCGTGAAACCGAGCCAAGTGGCATGGCGCAGGCCATCAAAGAACGCAGTTGGGCGGAAGAAATAGGCTGCGAAAAGGGAGAGCGAGAGCAATGGCGCAGGCGGCCGACCAGATGGTGAGGGCGGCGCCACGCCGCGTGGGGGCGAGATAGAGCATGAGCAGCAGGGCGAGGGGGCGCCATCACGAGCAGAGAGAATTGCGAGCCGATCGCGAGCGCCAGGGACACGCCGAGCAACAGCGTGCGACGCCAGTTCCACAAGACGACTTCACGGGGTGCGTACAGCGTGTGGGCAACTGCGATGGCGGTGAAGATGGTTCCGAAAGCGCCCCAGGCCGCGCCCGTTTCCGGCTCCGCAAAGCCAGACCGACGCGGCGCGAATCAGCTGCCGGGCGAGAAGCAGTAAAGAGTGAGTGCTACGAATCCGCCTTCGTTGCCGTATAGGCGGCGAGCGACGTACCAGAGAGACGCGCCGAGCAAGAGCCCGAAGGCAAGGTGCGGGACGCGGGCGAGCCATCCCTCAGTAGAAAAGCGAGTTGGACTGGAAGCGTCCCGGCCAAACCAGCAGGGCGCGGACGAAATCAGATACCAAAACCGCGGAATGATCGGGATCGAAGCCGTCGTTGTCGCGAATGCGAGGCGGTGGGCCAGGACCGAGGGCGGAATGCGGATCAGTCGGGGCGGCGGGTGGCGAGCGATGCCACATGCGTAAGCCAGTGTCGAGGCGATACCACTCTCGCGGAGGTCCATGTCGCCGGAGCGCAGGTTTTGGCTGATCAGCCACGTGCACTGCGCGAGAAAGATCAGCCAGCATGGTTCCGGCGATCCATTGTGGCTTCGCCAACAGGTCCCAGCATAAAAATCGGGCGAAGAATGAAGAGCGAAGTGTTTTACCATGACGGGGCCCGATTCCGCAGTACTTCGTAATGAGCGAGCCGCAGACGCCAGCCTCGATCCCGCCGGAACAGCATGTCGATACGGCGGATTCTTCCCAAAAACTTTTGCGTGAGCCCGCGCACAAGTTTCCGGGCGAGGGCATTTTCTTGGATGGCGAGAATGTGCGCGTGGAGTGGAAAGTCCTGGCCTATTTCGGCTTCTGGTGGATCACCATGTAGCTGGCTGATGTGGCTGGGCGTCTCGCTTTTTCACGAGCCCGTGCATGGACCGGCGCTTTTGTGGCGCGAGATGTACCAGGAATTCGCGATGGCCGTGGGCGCGCTGCTGCCAGCGATTGTTATGGGACGCTTTTGAGGAGCGCAGCATTGGCGATTTTGGACTACCGTTGCGCCAAGCCTTCCGGGAAATTGTTCTGGGAGGGCGCGGTTTGGGGGCTGGCGGCGATCACCTTGCTGCTCGTCGCGCTGCGCATTGCGCACGCATTTTATTTTGGGCAAGTGGTGTTGCACGGAGTGCGAGTTTTTCGGTTCGCGGCTTTCTGGGCCGTGTATTTCGTGGTGGTAGGAATTTTCGAAGAGTCGTTGGTGCGCGGATATGCCTTGTTCACACTGGCGCGCGCGTGGGGATTCTGGCCGGCTGCCGTTGCTTTGTCGCTGGTGTTTGGAGCGATCCACATGCGGAATCCGGGCGAGACGTGGGTGGGGTTGGTGGGCGTAGTTGCGATTGGAATGTTCTTTTGCCTGACGCTCTATCGGACCGGAAGCTTGTGGTTCGCGGTTGGGTTCCATGCCTTCTGGGATTGGGGACAAACGTTTCTCTATTCCGTGCCTGATAGTGGGACGGTGGAGCCGGAGGCATCTGATGCGTCCGGTGTTTCACGGGAATGATTGGCTGACCGGAGGGAGTGTTGGGCCGGAGGCCAGCGTGGTTTGCTTTTTTGTGGTCGCGGTGGTGGCTGGAGTGTTTGGATGGCGATATCGGGATGCGAGGTGGGGAGTAACCCAAAACCTGTAACCGCAGAGGACACAGAGGGGCACTGAGGGGAAGGCTGCAATTTGTCGGGCTCCAGCGCGCCTTCAAATTGCAGCGTCTTCCAACTACGTCAGTGACGTTGCTCCGCGGCAATGGGCACAGAAGTGTGCGCCATACTACCAGGAATAGTGCACCGTGTAGGTCACCACTGTTTCTCCGTCAGGCTTGACGGTTACCGGGAACTCGATGGTCTGGGCGTCGATCTTGCGGGCCGCCGTGGACTGTTCGCCCAGTTTCCAGTTGTTGCAGCGGTAGAGGTGCTCGACTACGCGGACGTTCGCCGCGTCTTTTTGTGGTTGCGGACGCGAATTTCAAAAGACTCGTCCATCCAGTGCTGGCTGTTTTCGACGTGGTAGTTGGTGCGTTTGCGCTCGCCCACGATGTCGAATGCGTTGCCGGTGTAGAGGCGGAGAGTTTCGTCTTTGGGCGTGTGGTCGATCGAGTTTTCGCCGATGAATTCGAGATGACCGTCAGTATCGCGGCGGTAGAAGCGCAGGCGGCCCTTGGGCAGGGCTATGCCGAGATGGTTGGCTTCCGAGTTCTTGAATTCCTGCATGACGAAAACTTTTGGATTTGATTGCGTGCCGTAGGAGGGATCCTGACGGATCTGCTCGGGATTGTAGTACCCGTACTGGGCGATCTGCGCGCCATCGTAGACGTAGAGGCGTTGCGAGCGGATCCCGGTTGCGCTGACGAATTCAACTTGCTTGGTCTCCTGGTCGTGAATGGTCGTGGGCGCTGCAGGGTGTAGAGGTGGAATTCGTCGAAGGATTTCTCCTGAACGACGTTCTCGGCGCGTTCGTCGGCCAAGCGCGCTTTCATTGCGCCGGTCATGGCCACCGGAACGCCTGGGGGCACGGAGCTTGTTTACATCGCCCGCCATCAGCTTGATCTGCGCGTTCTCGAAAGTCTTGCCGCTCTGATTCTGCATGGTGATCCATCCGACCAGATCGACGAGGTTGGTCTGGTTCCGCCGTCGGCCACGCTACGAGGTTGTAGTCCGCGTGCCAGTTCATGCCGCCGCTCACGTAGGAGAGTTCGGCCTCGAAGGCACCGGGCTTGTCGGTCTCAAGCAACCAGCTCAGCATGGGCTTGAGGATGGAGTCTCCGCTCAATGCCGGGAACAGAGGCTGCCCCGGTAATCCGAAACGCAACACGCCGTCGACTTCAATGATCGGCTGACTATACGCAGGCTGCTGCTGGTATCCGTTGGAGTAGCTGTAGCTGGGCACGTAGCCGCTGCGAATGATTTTGCCCTTGATGATTTGGCCGGGCTGCACCTGGAATTCGATGGTCTTGCCTTCGTAGAACGAGAGCAGCAGTTCCTGCGAGACGGGATCGTTGCGGTAGTTCTGCTCGAAGATCTGCAGGGTGCGACCCGCGGGATCGCGGAGGATGACGGAGTCGGGTTCCACGTGCGCGGCGACTCCGCTGTATTCTATGCGGTTGGCGCCCGATTTCAGGTCGAGCGGCAAGTGTTCGCGCGCGACGAAGAAATTCTGGTTGTAGATAGTGAGGGCCGGTCGAGAATCCGGCGTGGTCGATTTGTCCCGGTGCGGTTGCTGCGAAACAAAGCGCCAGGGTAAGCAGAAGTGTTTTCACGTTGCGTTTCCTCGTTTCGGCTGCGACGCGTAGATCGCATCTGTTGGGAGAACGCCGGGCGGGAGGAAACTTGCGCCAGGGCTTGGTCTACCTGCATTCCGGAGCAGAGCACGTCAGTAATCAGAAGTAATCGTGTTTTCGGCGAAGAGTAACTTGCGGAGAAATTCCTGAAGGCCGATCTGACCGGGAGTGGAGGAGCCCGTTTCGATCGGCCTTCCGTGTTCTAACGGCGTTCGAAGGCGATGAATTGCACGAAGGGTAGCCTCACGAGATCGTCGAGTTTGTCGACCGCGAGACTACCAACCAGCTTGCGTCCGCTTGCATGATCATTCCTGAGTTCGAAGCCCAGCGCCTGGAGTTGCACTCTGGCCGCGGGCGACGATTCGGCAAGCAAGACCTCAATCACCATCTTACCTTGATGCACGTTCTCACAAGCAGCCTGGGCGTTTCCCTTGCGGAAGCAGTCGAGGGCAGCGAGTACCGCTGGTTGCAGCTTGCTCTCCAGCAGGCGCCGCTGAGGAGTGCTTGGCCCCACAGGCTTTGCGTCAGGTGTCTCAGCATATTCATAATCTGAATGCAATCGCGGCATGGGTGGTGGGCTTGCTGGCAGACCTTGACCGGTTGCCTTAGCAGCATCCAGCACCGGGGTGGCTGATGCCTGTACCTCGACGGTTTGAGTTGCTCCGCCCAAATACATTGGCATGGACCCTACGGAAGAGAAGGCAGCCCTGTTGCCGCTAACCATGCCTCCGCCGATCGCTCCCGCTTGCATCGTGCCATATTCCTTCTGCTCGCCGAACACGCCTTCATGACTGACGCCCTCAGGCATCTCGACTGGCACCTCGACGCGTTGTGGCTTGCCATCTTTGGTGACGATCTTGTCTTCGACCGCGACGAATGATGTGAACTGCGTCATCAAGCGATAGTCGAGGCCGAGCTGCGTGATTTGTTCCTGCAACTCGGGCTTCATGGCACCCTGTTGAAGGCCCAGCCAGTCTTGCGACATGAGGCTGTCGATACGGCGCCGTGCCCAGAAGCCGGCGAGCGCGTCAAAGGCGGCGTGCTCGAAGAGAAGGCAACGGGGATATCCCGCGTGAAGGGTCCTCCAGCGCGCGTGCCTTTCAGATGTACTCTTTCCAGAAGCGGACTGGGTGTAGCGTCCGGTGATCACGAGCGGCTGGCCGCTGAAAAGATCAGGCAGACGCGTGGGGTAGACATCCGTCACGGGCAGGCCACCCCAATCGATGTAGAGATCGGTGAGCAGCGGCGAACGTACGCGCTCGTAGAAGCGGTCGGCAGCTTCGTCGGCCTTGTCGGCGAGGTTAACGTATTCGACGGCGCCACGGCCGGCTTCCGCCATCTTGTCGAGCAGGAAGCGGTTGACCGCCGTGCCGATGCCGAAGGCGAAGACACGCGCGTTGGGATGCTTCTGCACTTCACCGACGATTTCCATGTCATTGCCGACGTAGCCGTCAGTGAGGAAAACACACGACGCGCACGTGGTCGCTGCGTGTCGGAGGGCGCCAGAGACGCGCGGATGGCCGTTCATCATTTCGGTGCCGCCGCCGCCCTGTTCGGCTGGCGAGGACGGCCTTTGGCTTTGCGATGTTCTCGGCCGTTGCGGTAGACGGGCTCCAGGAAAGACGATGTGCGGTGTCGCCGGAGAAGGTGATCAGGTTGAACGTGTCGTCGGGATAGAGTTCGTCGAGCGCGCGGTCTGCATCGCTCCGTTTGCCTTGCTCGAGCGGAAAGCCTCACATCGAACCCTGAAGTGTCGAGCACGAACACCAGTTCTTTCGGCTGGATGTCGGATTCGGGCAAGACCCGCGCAGGCGGCTGCAGGATCATCGTGAAGTAGCCGCCGGCGCTCTCGAGCGCCCGGGCGCAGTGTGGTGAGAATCGCATCAGCGATCTCGGCTGCCAGCCACGTCGTATTTCAGGATGAAGTCTTTGTTTGGAATCGTCGGCCTCGTCGTGCGCAAGGTCGGATGGTGGCCGCGCTCGCGCTCAGCGATCGACATCGATGGCGTGCGTCTTCGGAGCGCAGTTCCTGGATTGGCGACACCGGCGTCGAGAGCGACCTCGAGCGAGATGTCGTGTCCGCGCGCGTGCCCTTCGCGGCGACCCGGGGCGTGATGCGCGAAGCATCGGGAACGCTGATTGGTGTCCGGGGCCCAGCCGCCGCCCTGCTGCTGACCCACGGCGACCGTGCCGGGAATGTAGCGCGGGCCGACCACCATCGGGAAGACGAACTCGTACTGAGCCCGCATCGTAGTGCAGAGTCTCGACGTAGCTGATGGTGACGGTGACCTGCTGCGCCGGGCAGGATGTTCGCGACCGATTGCGTGAAGATGTTGGGGCGCTCCTGATCGAGGAGCGCTGGCTACGTTGTCCGAGTGTTCTTGGCGTCGCTCGTAGATCTTGCGTGCGTCCTCGCGACGCTTGATCAGTCCGCGCACAGTGCGGTCGCCGATCTGGCATGGTCATATCGTCGACGGCGGCGTCCTGCGGGAGCGGGAAGGTGTAGACCGCTTCCACGTTCTCGGTCGCGGTGTTCGCGAAACTCTGCGTGACGGTAACGCGCGCGAGGAATCCGCTGATACCGGCGCGTACATCCAGTGATGCTTGAGCGGGCAGTCGCCCTGAATCTTGCCGTCCTTGCCCACGATGGCGAGGGGCCCGAGTTTGTCCGGGCGCGGGCGCAGCAAGAACAGAGTTGATTCTGAACTGGCGACAACCAGCGAGAAGAACTGTGAAGAGGGTTGAGCAGGCAGACGAAGAGACTGAGGCCCCGGGGTTGGGCGTTTCATACGAACCTCCGCGACGTGATGGCTTGGAACGTTGCTGACGAATTGGCGTTGCCTGTGGTCATGGAATCTTTCTCGTTTGCTTTTGACAGCTAGATAGAATTTGCAGCCTTCTGATCAGCCACGACGAAGAAGCGGCGGCTGGTCCAGCGGAACAGGCGCCATGCAGCCACGATGGCGAACAGGATGGTCGGGCTCCAGGCGAGGATGACCGGCACGTAGAACTTACGACCGCGGTCATGGTGGCTGCATAGTCCGCAATGGCGTCGAGGCCGTCGCAGCGACTTTGAGTTGATAAAGCGGGCGCCAGTTCAGACCGAACACCTGAGCATCGGCGAGGGCGCGCAGGCGATGGTGATGGCTACGGTTTCCACCTGCTTTGAAGCGTTTGAAACTCGGCCTGTTGCTGCTCGATCTGCCCGCGGACTTCGCCGAGCTTTTCACTGACCTCGAGCAAATCGTCCACTTTGCTCGGCGCTCTTCATGATGACGAGGTATTGCGCTTCTTCGGCGCGAGGTTGTGGAGGCGCGCCTCCATGTCGACGTACTGGCGGGTGACGTCCTGCGCTTCGGTCTTTCGCCTCGACGCGTGCGCGAGTTACGGATGTCCGAGTGGTGGCGTCGCTAAAGCGGACTGCGGGAACGCGGATGGTAATGTCGGCGGTGGGCGCGTCGCTTCGTTCCGCCGATTTGCGCGGTCTCCATGTAGCCGCCCATGCCCTCAGCCATGAGACGAATTTGTTCCGCGGCGGCGGCGGGACTTTTACCGTGAGTTCGAGGGCGCCGGTGCGGACGAGTTTGCGATCGATGGAGGCGGACGATGATTTCGGCGGAGCCTTGTCTGCGGCCGTCAGAGTGCTTTGCGCGGGAACGCAATCCCGCTGTGGGTAAGGACACCGGAGCGGGAACGTAGGGGACGGTTTTGCAGCTTGACTTCTTCACGGCGTACATGTGATCGACGAGATTGCAAGGCGGACTCTTCCGCTTAGTTGCGCGGGAGGCCTGGAGAGACGCGTTGGCCCGCGTTGCGACTTCGAAGAAGGTTGGGGATCGCGATCGCCGCTACCAGAAGCGATTACCGCGCTGGAAACTGCAAGTGGTACCCAGAGCTTCTCTGCGGACTTCAAGGAATCCGTGATGACTGACATGTCTCGTCTCCTGTGACGAGAACGTAGCTTCTCGCCGCGGCTTGCAGGAGATTTGTTTGCTCGCGGTGGTGGTGGGGCGGGCGAGACGGCCGCCCGACTGCCGACGGACGGCGGCGCTACGGTCGAGTGTTAGGCGGCCGCTAAGTCTCTGGCTCTTCGAACTGCCGGTCTATGCCTTCATGGCTTGCGCTATTGCTTCGGCGAACCGGGCGGGAGCGGCCTGGTGTTCCGACAGGAAGAGGGCGGGCTCGATCAGTTCTAATTCCATGAGGTGGAATTGGCCTTCGTCGACTACGCCGTCGACTCGCGCGTAGAGGCTGGCATCGACGGCTTCGACTGCGTGCGCGGCGGTATCCAACACGTGCGGTGGCGGGGCGGCCGGTTGCGCGGTGCCGCCGAAATCGTTTTGCACGCGGAAGTCGCCGGGCTTGGGACGCTTGATCACGGCGTGACTGAACTCTCCCGCAAAGAACATCAGCGACCATTCGCCTTCAGTGGTGATGCCGTCCATGAATTTCTGGACCATGACGCCGGGGCCTTGGAGGAGATCGTCGAAGAGCGCTTGCGTGGAGATTCGCATTTTCGGACGTGACAAGCTGTGTGTGGTACGCGGTGGCTGAGATGCGCGGCTTCACTACGGCCTTCGGCCACGCCATCTCGTGGAGCGTGCCATTGAGTGAGATTGAGCTTTCAGGTTCGAGGCCAGAAGGTCGGAACGACGGCGATGCCTTTTGTTTCCAAATCGCGCAGATACGTCTTGTTGGCGTTCCAGCGGATGATATCTGCGGAGTTGAAGAGCGGGGACGTTGAGTGCCTCGAGGTCTGCGATCCAGTGCAGAAATTTCTCCGGCTGCAGGTGGTAGTCCCAGCAGGACCGAATGACGACGGCGTCATAGGTGGACCAGTCGCGGAGATGGATCGTTCCAGATGGCTGGGTCGGCTTGGATGTTGTGTTGGGATAGGGGCGCGAGCAGAAGGCGATCGTCGTCGGTGAGGCCGGGATATTTCTGACGGGCTGGCTAGCGCGACGCGCGACATGTTGGGTTAGGGATTCTGTCGGCGGGCCTAAAGATTCGAACAAAAAAGAAACGAGCGGCTTTTTCGCCGCCCGTCACTTTGATCGTCGGGAACGCGGGCCAGAGCGCCCGCGCTGCATCGATTTACTAAATGTCCAGGTTCTTGACGTCGAGCGCGTTGTCTTCGATGAACTTCGCGGCGCGCCTCTACGTCTTCGCCCATCAGTGTGGTGAAGATTGTTTCGGTTTCGGCGATGTCTTCGAGTTTGACCGACAGCAACGTGCGGCGCTCCGGGTCCATCGTGGTTTGCCAGAGTTGCTCGGCGGTCATTTCGCCCAGACCTTTGTAGCGCGTCTTTCGTAACCGCGGCCGCCGGCCTCCGCACGTACTTGAAGAGCTCGCGCAGGTTGGGCTTCTCGACGATTTCGGGCTCGGACCTGCGCTTGCTTGCAGTCTTTCCGGTGGTCTGTTTCTTCTCGGCCTTCTCGGCTTTCTGCTTCGACGGTATCGCTTTCCGCTTCCGTCGCTCGTCGGTTGCATCCGCACCGGAGGTGTCCTTCGCGATGGTCTCAACCATGAAGCGGCGGTTCCATGTAGGGCTCGATCTGCTTAAACTTGGCGAGCAACTGGCGATACTCGGGTGTGGAGACGAGTTCCCAGTTGATGACGCGCTCGGTTCCCTGGTTGCTGACGAAGAAGACTTCCCAGAGATTGTGCTCCTCGTCGAAGCGACTACCGACGTCTTTGAAGGCGCGTTCCTTTCTGCATCTTCTTCAGTTCTTTTTCAAGCTTCTCGATCTTTTTCGACGGAGTCTTCTTGTCGCCTTCGAAATCGACGCGCTTGGGCCAAGATCGAGCTTGGGAATGAGTTCGGTGACCTGCTCGTCGCGCAGACGCTTGTCGACCTTGTCGAAGAAGCCGAGATATTCCTTGAGCTGCGGCCATAAAGCGCGAGAGGCTGCCGCCTTCGAGCTCGGCTGCGCCCTGGCCATAGCGCGGATCACGATGCTGTCGGCGGCGCGTTTCAGCAGGATTTGTCGAGCGCGTCGTCGTCTTTGCACGTACTGCAGGGTGCGGCCCTTCTTCAGGCGGTAGAGCGGCGGCTGCGCGATGTAGACGTGGCCGCGCTTGATCGAGTTCCTGCATGTGGCGGAAGAAGAACGTCAGCAGCAGGGTGCGGATGTGGCTGCCGTCCACGTCGGCGTCGGTCATCAGGATGACCTTGCCGTAGCGGAGCTTTGGCGGGATCGAAATCGTCTTTCGCAGATGCCGGTGCCGAGCGCGCGTGATCATGGCGCGGATTTCTTCGTGCGCCGAGCATCTTGTCGTAGCGCGCCTTCTCGACGTTGAGGATCTTTCCCTTGAGCGGAAGGATGGCCTGGAAGCGGCGGTCGCGGCCCTGCTTGGCGGTGCCACCGGCGGACTCTCCCTCGACCAGGAACAGTTCGCAGCGCTCGGGTCTGACGCTCCGAGCAGTCGGCGAGTTTGCCGGGCAGGCCGCCGCCATCGAGCGCGCCTTTGCGGCGGGTGAGGTCGCGGGCTTTGCGGGCGGCTTCGCGCGCGCGGGCGGCGTCAATCGCCTTGTTGATGATCTTGCGAGCGACGGTCGGGTTCTGTTCGAAGAATGCGCCCAGCTTCTCGTTGACGAACGCCTGCACGATGCTCCTGCGATATCGGAATTGAGCTTGCCCTTGGTCTGGCCTTCGAACTGGGGCTGCGGCAGCTTCACGCTGACGACCGCGACCAGACCTTCGCGCACATCGTCGCCCGGTCAGATTCTCTTTCACGTCTTTGAACAGGCCCATCTGCTGGCCCGCAGTAGTTGATGGTGCGGGTCAGAGCAGTGCGGAAGCCGGAGAGATGCGTTCCGCCGTCGACGGTGTTGATGTTGTTGGCGAAGCTGAAGACGGTTTCGGAGTAGGCGTCGTTGTACTGCAGGCCGATTTCCATGACGACGTTGTCTCTTTCGGCTTCCATGTAGATCGGCTTGTCGTGCAGGACCTGCTTGCCGCGATTCAGGTGCTTGATGAACTCAGCGATGCCGCCGTTGTACTTGAAGTCGGTGTGCTTGGGTTCGCCTGTCTTGCGTCTCAGTGTTGCGCTCGTCGGTCAGCGTGATCAGCGAGGCCCTTGTTCAGGAAAGCGAGCTCGCGCAGGCGCTGCGCCAGCGTGTCGTAGTTGTATTCGGTCGGCGGTAAAGATGACTCTTGTCGGGCAGGAAGTGGACCTTGGTCCCGCGTCTTGGCTTTGACAGCGCCCGTCTTCTTGCAGCTTGCTGGTGGGTTCGCCTTTCGAGTAGCTCTGCTCCCAGGTGAATCCGTCGCGCCAGATTTCGAGATTCGAGGTCTTCGCTCAGCGCGTTCACGCAGGACACGCCGACGCCGTGCAGACCGCCGGAAACTTTGTAGGACGACGAATCGAACTTTCCGCCAGCGTGCAGCTTGGTCATCACGACCTGCGCGGCGGGAACTTTCTCGCCATCGATGTCCATGTTGTCGACCGGAATGCCGCGGCCGTTGTCGACGACGGTGATCGAGTTGTCGATGTGAATCGGTGACTTCGATCTTGTCGGCGTGTCCGGCGAGCGCTTCGTCGACCGAGTTGTCGACGACTTCGTACACCAGGTGGTGCAGTCCCATCTCGCCGGTCGAGCCGATGTACATCGCCGGACGCTTGCGGACGGCTTCCATGCCGCCGAGCACTTTGATGGAATCGGCAGTGTAATCTCCGTTGCCGTTCGCGTGCCGGAGTCTTCCCATTTTTGCTTTCGCGTCGGCGATCGCAGCGGGGTTCAGAGTTTCTTTAGTGGCCATTCAGCTCCGTGGAAACGCAGCAGGTGTCAGGCCCCAGGCTGGTGGTACGTATCGGGCGCCCCGGAATGACTTCAAATGATTGATATTACGTGGACTTAGGGGCTTCCCAAGCCGGTGTAATTCTACCACAAAAAGGGGTAGTTTTCGAGGCGCGAACCGGGTCGGTAACCCGTGGTTTCGAAGGGGTTAGGAGCGCTGAAAGTCAGGGCTTGGAGGGTGTCAGCAGAAAGCTTCTCGATCGAGTTCATCGATCTCGTCATCGCTGCCGGCCAGCGAAGGTAGAACGAGATCACAAAGCCCTTGCGAAGGACGATGAGCGAGGACCTGGTGCATGGAGACCGATCCCGCGATACGGGTGAAGTCACCGCGCACGAGAGTCGCGGCGCCGACGGGGAATCGTGGGGTCCGCCGTCTGCTTTGAAGCCTTTGCTGGTGGTGAGTTCGGTGAGGGGGCCCATGTAGTCGGCGGCGCTCTTCGGGCCTGGGTACGAGGTCGCGCTTTCTGCAGTGATGACGACGGCTGAGTTCACCGTGTCGCCGGTGACTTCCGGGCGGGCGTTCAGAAGACCGCCAGCAGGAGTTTGGACTGGAGGGATCGGCGGTCTCGTCCTGCATTGGTTTGGTGCGGTCGATCCAGGCGTAGGGGATTTGCGGTGAAGCCGAAATCGGGGTTGCGGTAGATGGTTTCGGCGGCTTCGCGCGCGGCGGGTGCGGCAGGTTTGCCGTGGGAAAACTTGGATTTGGAGGGGAGGACTCCTGCGCGACCGCTGGCCGCACGCCCAGTAGCGGTGAATAGCGAAACGAGCTGCCACTGGGCACTCTATATCGCATGAGTGGAAAAACGGCGCTGACTATTCGCCGTCAAGCTAACAAAACTAGAGCGCGATTTGGGTCTGGAAACGGAACCGCTTTCCGGCGAGAAGAAAAAGGCTTGCATCCGTTTCTCACAGCGGCGGCCCAGCACAACGAAGATGATGCGAGGCAACCTGCTCATCCCATTCCCAGTCGACTAGGGCGACTTACGGCGGCCCGGCCCATCGGGAACCGGCCGAGAGCAATGTGCGCAGCGCTCGGCTTCTGATCGGGACGCTCGCTCGGGCATTCCGGGCAAGGCTTGGCTGGTGGGAGCAGCTCTCCTTCGCCGGGTTGATTCGGGCCATGAGCGCACTGAGCGGCAGGTGACCACAGTCGAAATAGGACGGCTCCGGCCTACTCAGAAGGAGGATCGACGCACGACAGCGTTGATGAAGTCACCGACCGGGAAAGCAGTTTCTCCCATCCCGAAGCCGACGGAGCTAAAGTCAGGCTGTGCCGACCAGGGCGGCGCATGAGGGGAGTGATGGCAAGTCTTTCGTGAAGCAAGCGGTGACGACCTCGTTTAATGGCCGCGACCGATGACAACGCCGACTCGCTAAGTCGACCATACGACGCCACGAAGGATGAATTTCTTGAAGCGACCGTGGCGGTGTCAGCCTCCCTTAGAACTGGGAAGTGGCCGACACTCTCCATGCGTGTAGCGGCTGGTCAGGTCAAGGACACTTGCGAATCTGGCCGTGGGCCCGGCGCAGGGTTCGCCGGCACGGAACCGAATTTCCGATTCTGTGCGGATCAGGTGCGTTCCGGCTTCTCTCGAGGGCTGGGGAAGAAGCGGAAGAACGGTTCTCCTACGCGCGCTCACGATCAAGGCGTGTTGCGGACGCGACTGCATTGACGCCCACCAGCGAGAGTCGAACGCCCTTCTTTTGTCGTGCGTGACATAAGCGCCTCACCAGGGCTCCGACGCCGGCCGAGTCGACGTGGCGGCACGCCGGTAGGCACCGACACTGATGAGCGAAGGCGCTGTCTTTATGCCCGCAGAGTCGACTCGAAAATGAAAGAGTCGCAGTCTCAGAACGATCCGGCCTCGGGCGCAGGACGCGCTGGCCGGGTCGTGGGCCGCCGAAGCCCTCAACGGCCAGGGCGCTTGGGAAGCGAGTGCCAATTCGTGAGGATCTGCAGCCTCGCCGATCGTCGGGTGTTGTTTACAGGTCCCGGCAAATTTTTTTCGAGGCTCCCGCGAGAGGAAACAGGCGTTCGCAGTTTGGCGGCCTCAACCGCCTGTTCGGGGCGCCGATTTGTCGGGCCGGATCCAAACACTGACCTCGACTGGCAATCACAATCACAGCGCTGCGCGACTCAAGGGGCCGATGTGGCGTTAAAGGTCGGCGATCGAGCGCCGGATTTCGCTTTACCCTCCGTAGCGGGGTGTAGCACCGCGAAAAAGGAGTCTCCGGCTTGGAGCGATTACCTGGCGGAATAGGCTTGCATGCGTTGGCGACCTCCCGTCCCTTGGACCTGGACGCCGACGTGTGAGTGCGGCAGCCGCCGGATTCTGGGTTCGCTCGAATCCCGCCTTCGCGCGCAGCGGGCGGACGGGTGCTCGATATTAGCGCTCGATTCCATCGAGAGTCATCTCGCCCGGCAGCGCAAGGAGATCGGCACGATAGAGGTTTCCTCTGTGTCCAGACTTCTATCCGCACGGAGAAGTTACGCGCCAGTTCGGCATTCTGCAGGATGCAGCCGCTAGTGCCGAAAAGCGAATCAGCCGGAACGCGCAGCATTCATTGCTCGACAAGGGTGCGGCGTGGATCCAGTTCGCCGCTAAGGTGTAATCTCCGACTCTGACCTGTAGGCCTCGATATTGAGGGGGTTGCTGCAGGAACTGCGGAAGAGCACCAGCCTCGTTGTAGTTTCTTCTGCCGGCAGACCCAATCGCTGCCAGAAGTTTGGTTGACATGTTCCGCCGCTTCAAACTCACGATCTCGCTCCTGACATTCACTCCACCCTCAAAGGCTAACTTCATGAAGATGAGTGCTCGGACCGTTCTCCTGGCGGTGGACGATCGCCTCGCTGGCTATCGATCGCGACGCCCGCGGCGCGAAGGCCTTCAAGGGTCGGGCGGCAGCCGTGGCCCACTTGTTGATGATTAGATAGAAGCCAACCAGTTTGCTTACGAGCACGGTCGCGGCCTTCGATACTGGTGCGAGACTGGCAGCGGGAAGCACGGCCAGCCTGACGCTTCGCAACGATCCTGCGTGGCGCTGGCTGGAACGGCATCCCACGACGGCTGGCCAGACTGCGAAAGAGGTGCAAAGAACGCAGCTGCGCTTAACTCGCTCGACTCATCCCGGCAACTCACTGATCCGTCAGCACTTTAATACCATGTGGTTTGACGGTAACAGCACAGTCGCGCGCGACCTGGCGGAGTTCAGGATTGGGCATCGCGGTTGGGCGGTGGATTGAAGCAGAGTTTGACACACCCCGCTGCACTACTGGGCTGTTGTTAAACGATGAGCGGCGCGATCCACTTCCGGTGGCATGCAATGATTGACGAACGACGAATTGACGGGAAACAAGAACTTCATGACGACTCAACAACATCGCGGTGATGGAGGCAACCACGATCGCATCCATAAGTCAGGACCGATCGGCCCGTCGAAAGAGCCAGGCAATGTTTTCAACCACAGCAGCGGGACTCGGAACTGCTCGCCGACATTTTTCAAAAGAGACTGACAAGACATCCAGGCACGGCCAAAAGCACCTGTTCACGCCTGGCACGATCACTTCGAAAGCGCACGCCGCGGGGGTGGTGGATACGGACGGAGGGTTGTTTTCGAAAGAGAGCGACCTGGCGAAGATCGGGGTATCTGTGCCTACGACGGCATGTGGACGGTGGTCAGATGACGCGTGTCGAAGTGAGTGGGTAGGTGGCAGTCGTCTCCTGCGCCCTTCATCGATTCGCGCAATGACGGTGGTAGGTTTGTCACGGCTGCAGACGTGAGTGGCTGTTGCGTACCGGCAAAAGGTACCACGGACACGACGGGCGCGGTCGGCGGTTCAGCGCCTGGACTGGTGTTTCCTGAGAAGGACTTGATCGTGACACGTCCACGGGACGGTCGATTCTGGAAGGATCCAGCCCGCGGATCAGAGCAAACTGAAGTTGGGCGGATCTCTCGCGCTGGCCGGGGAAACGAGGTGAGAGGGAAGGTCCGGGGCGAAAGCGAGCGTGGTAGGCTCGCAAAGGCTCATGGGTCGGTGCGAGCGAGCAGCCTCGTCGCAACCGCCAGCCAGCACTCTTTCGGCGAATGGTTACTGGCCGCCGGGGCTGCACCTGAAGACGTCCTGGCGCGGTCGATCAGGATGAATCGATTGGATAGCGAACGATATCGCGATAGGAAGTCGGGAACCGCGCCTTCGCATCGTGAGCAGAGGGCAGCTCTGACTGAACCTGCCGCACGAATTTCTGCCAGGTGTCAAGTCGGGCATCCTCGGCCGACAATCCAAAATCACCAAAGCCCTCGTTGCCGCGGCCCGCTGATAGAGATGGTCGAGTTTCGGCATCTCGGTGCGGCACGGTGAACAATCCAGGTTGCCCGTCGTGGCTGACGAGTTGCCACCACTTCGCCCTTCTCGATCGGCGAGACGGTGCGGTCTCGGCCGGAGATCGCCCAGGTAGTCGAAGAGGCGGCGACAGTCACATGGGGTGCGTGCTCAGATTGCGGATCTGCCATGATGGCGGAGCACGCCGTCGGAAATCGGGTGCCCCGCCAGACCAATCGGAGAGAACCGGCGAACGCATGCCCTGCTCTTGGCCGAGGTCAGATCAGTGGGCCGCGTGCTCCTTGCGGATGGCAGGACGAGGGACAACGATCGGCGGCAACCGCCGGTGACGATCGCCGAAGCGGGACAGAGCGAAAGGATCCAGTCTTTCTCGTGATCGCGCGCGTTCGTGTCGGCGGGTGAGGGTAGGTGCAGCAGACCAGCGCAGTGCGTGATCAGCGCCACCAGCGCATGCGAGTGGACGCTCGATGGTAAGCAGGATCCGGCGGCGGACAGCGATCGCGCGACAATGCCGGGACCGAGAGTATTGGATCGAGGGCGAGCGCAGATGCCCAACCGACAGGAGAAAGTCGCTGCTGCCGCAAGGTACAGGTGCAGGCGCAAACCAGAGGGTGGAGGCTGGTCGCGGCGACGCGCCTGCAACCTGATGCAGAAGATCTCGCCGAGAGAGAACGCGCTGGCGCGACGACTGCCTGGAACGCGCGCAGCGTGGCCCAGCGTCCGTGGGCGGATCTTCAGCAGCTTCTTCCCGTTTGACACGCTGAGAGTCCGCCGGTCGGGGTCGACAGTCGAACCAGTCGGGCATGGAGCGCTGCTCGGCTTTTAAGCCGACTCGATGGAGCGCTTGCTGGCGGCGTGAGAGGTAGTCGGCGTACTTGATTTCCGTCTCAGACTGGATTTATGCCCAGCTGCTGCGACTGAGCGAGACGATTGACCACAGAGGACACAGAGGACGCAAAGAAAATCCGGACAGAGATCAGCGGCAGCGCAGGCGCGAGCTGCTCCGATGCATGCAGCTTCGGAGTCGCATTCAAGATCTGCGCGATGGGTTGGCCGAATGGCTGCCGACAGAAACCGGTTGGTTTTACCGTTATCGCCTCTCACCTTGGTGCGGGATCGTTCTGAGGGCGAGATCTGCTCGTCAGCATCGCCGAAGTCAACTCTTGGTCTTTTCCATTAGCGTTGCCGTGATCGATTCGAGACGTTGCCGTCTCGCCGATGGAGGCCGCGCCAGGCGTTGATCGTCAATCGGCGCCGATGCGGCGGCCGTGAGGGGTTAGGCGGCGGTCGGCATTGTCGAGATGCGCAACTGCAACCGGAACTCCGCGCGCGAGGTGAATTATGCCGTGGATACGGCTCGTTGGTGCCTTTCGAGATTCGAAGTCGCGTCGATCAGTGATGGCCGTGTGTAGGCTTCCTGCGCGGGTCAAGAATACCACGGATGACTCCTGCTTCACTTTGAGCGCGGCGTTGATGCCACAGCCGATCAGTCCCCGGCAGGCGGGCTTCTTTCCGTGGTATCCGCTGGTAGCCACAGATTTGCCCGGCGAGAAAAAGTCCCGCGATTTTTTCTTCGGTCTCTTGAGCGTGCGCTCGAGTTCAGTGGGACCGATAGAGTCGTACCGATCGCACGGCCGGGCCGCATCGCTTTGGGCGGTGTCGAGGCCCGGGATCGACCCTGAGACGGCTGAGCTGGAACATCTGATAGGGCAGTGATGTGCTCGGGCGCGTTTACGATAGATCTCACATGGGTGCTCAGTCCCTGAGGCTCGAGGAAGAGCTGGTGCTGGAGCTTGTCGGGGAACTCGACGATTTTGCGCCCTCGATCGACGGGCAGTAAAGGCGCGCGGGGCCGATGGATTGGATTTGTCCGCTATACATCGGGGAGCGCGAACGGTTTTCGCGGATGATGCGGTGCGTTTCTTCGGTGGTGACGGCGACGTGGCAGGGTACCTGCCGGTCGTGATGCGCGACCACGCTCTGGCGCGAAAGTTTCTGAAGGGAGTCGGATCGGCGTCGCCGGGCTGTGCTAGTCGAGGTCGCGACCAGGCTGATGAGCGGCCGCCCGAGACGCGGTGGAGTTCCAGTCTTGAGCCGGCAACCACGGAGGCCGCGTTAGTTTTTCAGAGCTTCGCCAGAGCAGAACGGCGCGTTAGGCGCCCGCCGGTGACGTCCGGCCGGGTACTGGCTGCTCGGCCGCGGCGAACGAGATGCCGTTGAGGAACGTGCCCGTCGTGATGATGACGGCCTGGCGCGACAATGCCGCCGTAGCGCAGACAGATGGCGAACGCAGCCCTCAGTTGCCGGTTCTCGGTTCAGTCGAGAAGGTTCTTCTGAGAACCGGGAACCGGGAACCGTAACTGGTCCACACCAGATCTGCCACTTCCATGCTGATCTTCAGAGCATGCCGTAACTGAACGGAAGCAATAC
>ERZ1370068.7003-contig-5948_pt1 | contig 34775 bp, 57 predicted proteins | sample MGYA00561227_ERZ1370068 | MGnify/ENA primary metagenome ERZ1370068 (study PRJEB38410, sample SAMEA6850437) | metagenome | study: Metagenomic assessment of the ecological functions of the soil: analysis of the soil microbiota associated with the...
CCTCAACTTCCTCGGCGCCGGCTGCTGGCAGCATCACGTGCCGGCGGTGGTCGACGAGATCGTCGGGCGCACCGAGTTCCTGACCCGGTCTGGGGCTCGCCGCAATCGGACTTACGGCCGCAACCAGGCCTGGTTCGAGTATGCCAGCCAGCTCGGCGAGCTGCTCGGCGATGGACGTGGTCGCGGCTGCCGGTCTACTAGCTGGGGCTGCGCCGCCGGCCACGCCATCCGCATGGCGGCGCGCCTCACCGGCCGGCGCGAGGTGCTGGTGCCGCGGCTGATCGATCCCGGAGCGGCTTGTCGGTGATCCGCAACTACTGCGAGCCGGTCGAGATGGCGCGCCACATCGACATCGCGCCTCGTCGACTACGATGCCCGACGACCGGCCTGCATCGATCTCGACGATCTCGAAGGCCAAGCGTCTCGGCAAGACCGCCGCGGTCTATTTCGAGATCGCCCGTGCTATCTCGGCGCTGCATCGAGGCGCAAGGGCGCCGAGATCGCGCGCCATCGCCCGCGCGGCACGGCGCGGAGACCATCGTCGGCGTCGATCCCGATCACGCCTCGGCGTGCTCGAGCCGCCGGCCGATTACGGCGCCGACATCGCGGTCGGCCCGACCCAGCCGCTCGGGCGTGCACATGAACTGCGGCGGCGGCGTCGGCGGCTTCATCGCGTCGCGCGACGAGGAGCGCTACGTCCGCCAGTACAACGGCTTCCTCATCAGCATCACCGGCACGGCGCGAAGCCCGGCGAGTACGGCTTCGGCCTCGCCAGCTCGCATCAGACCTCCTACGGCATGCGCGAGAAGGGCGAGGACTGGACCGGCAACTCGGTCTATCTCTGGGCGATCGCCAACGCGGTCTACATGTCGCTGCTGGGGCCGCAGGGTTTCCGCGAGGTCGGCGAGGCTGATCCTCGCAGCAGGCCCACTACGCGGCGCGGCGCTGGTCGCGGATCACCGGCGTGCGGATGCCGTTTCCCAGCAGGGCTTCTTCAAGGAGTTCGTCGTCGATTTCGACGGCACCGGCAGAGACGGTCGCCGACATCAACAAGGCGCTGCGCAGCGCGCGCATCTTCGGCGGCAAGGACCTCTCGCCGGAGTTGCCCGAACTCGGCCAGAGCGCGCTCTACTGCGTGACCGAGATCCATACGCAAGGAGCGACATCGATCGCCTGGCTGGCGGCGCTGCAGGAGGTGACGGCAGATGACGGACGAACGGTCTGCGCCGCTACCACGCCGCCGTCTGGGACGAGCCGGTGGTCATGCGAGCTCGGGCCATCCCGGCGCGCCGCGGCCAGGTCTTCCCGCAAGTCGAGCCGGCGGTGCGGCAGGCCGTCGGGCGGCGCGGGCAGCTGATCCCGTGCGGCATGCGCGCGCGCCGAGGCGCCGGCGCTGCCGGAGCTGTCCGAGCCGGAGGTGCAGCGCCACTACCTGCATCTCTCGCCAGGAGACGCTGGGCATGATGGGCATCAGCCTGTTCGGCACCTGCACGATGAAGTACAACGCCCGGGTCAGCGAGGCGATCGCGCCAGCGCCCGAGCTCGCCGAGCGTGCATCCGCAGCAGCCGGACGACACGCTGCAGGGCATCCTCGAGATCGATCCACGGCTTCGATCTCATCCTGCGCGAGCTCTCCGGCATGGACCAGTTCGTCTTCCAGGCCGGCGGCGGCGCCGACGCCGCCTACACCCATTGCGTGCGTCACGCGCGCCTATCACCAGGCCGCGCGGCGAGCTCGACGCAGCGCAACGAGATCATCACCTCGATCCAGGCGCATCCCTGCAACGCCGCGACGGCGGCGGCGGCCGGGCTTCAAGGTCGATCACGCTGCACGCTGGAGGAGAACGGCTATCCCTCGCTCGAGGCGCTGAAGGCCGCGTGTCGCCGAGCGCACCGCGGCGCTTGATGATCAACAACCCCGACGACATGGGCATCTACAATCCCGACATCAAGGAGTGGGTGCGCGATCGTGCACGAGGCGGGCGGGCTCTGCTTCTACGACCACGCCAACTTCAACGGCGTGATGGGCAAGATCGCGCGCGCGCGAGCTCGGCTTCGACGCCTGCATGTTCATGCTGCACAAGACCTTCGGCGCGCCGAAGGGCGGCGGCGGCCCGGCCGTCGGCGCCTATGGCTGCTCGGAGCGAGCTGGCGCCGTTCCTGCCGACGCCGGTGGTCGTGCGAGGACGGCAGGCGCTACCGCCTCGACGACGACCGGCCGCGAGAGCACCGGCAAGATCCGCGAGTTCTGGGGCAACGTGCCCGCAGGTGCTGAAGGCCTATGCCTGGGCGCGCGCCATGGGCGGCGGACGGCATCGACGAGGCCTCCGACCTCTCGGTGCTCGCCAACAACTACATGGACGAAGCTCGCGCGAGATCCGCGGCCTCACGCGCTCGCAATCCCGGACATACCGAGCATGGCGCATGGAGATGACGCGCTGGAGCCTCGGCGCAGCTCAAGGAGCGACACCGGCGTGCGGCACCGTCGACGTCGCCGAACCGCATGGCCGATTACGGCATCGATCCCGCACTGGATGTCGCACGAGCCCTGGAGCGTGCCGGAGCCCTTCACGCCCGAGGCCGGCGAGATGTACTGCAAGGGAGGATCTCGACCAGTGGATCGCCGTGATCGCGCACATCGTCGAGGAAGCCTACGCGGATGCCGTCGCTGGTGAAGAGCGCGCCGCACGCCCAGGCGAGTCCCACCAGGATCAGCGAGCGGCGCCGGCTCGGAAGATCCGAGCAGGGTGGGCCATGACCTGGCAGGCGCTACCGGCACGCAAGACATGGCCAAGCGCTGCGATCGCGGCAACTGAGCGCAGGTGGCGGACTGGCGAGCACGGAAGAAGGCGGCGGCAAAGCCGGCGCGCGGCAAGGCGGTCGTCGCGCCGCGCGCAAGACGAAGTCGCCGCGGCGGACTGCGCGGCACCGGGGCCGCTACGTCTATGACAGCCTGAGGGCGCAGATCACTCGATCTCGAGCTGCAAGCCGGGCACGCTGCTCGACGAGACCCAGGTGAGCCGGCAGTTCGGCGTCTCGCGCTCGCCGGTGCGCGAGGCGCTGATCCGCTGTCGGCCGAGGGGCTGGTCCAGAACCTGCGCAACCGCACCTCCATGGTGCGCCGCCATTCGACGTGGCGATCGCTGCCGGCCTATTTCGACGCCGATGCAGCTGCTCTATCGCCTGACGGCGCGGCTGGCGGCGGCGAATGTCATTGCCGCCGAAGGTCGAGGAGCTGCGTCGGATCGTCCGGGAACACGAGGACGGCGCATACACCGGGGCGACATGCGCGTCGATGATCCTCTTCAATCGCGATTTCCACACGGCGGTCGCGGAGATGGGCGGCAATCCCTTCCTCGCCAGCTGGATGCGCGGCCTGCTCGACCAGGGCCAGCGCCTGCTGCGGCTCTATGCCCGCCACCATCTCGGCGACAACGCCTGCCGGACAGCGGCGCTGACGCTCGCATCGCGCGAGATGGTCGAGGCCATCGCCGCCGGCGATGCCGACCGCGCCGAGAAGGCTGGCCGCGCCGATGCGCAGGTCATCGTGGAGGAATCCAAGCGCGACCTGTCGAACCGTCCGGCCGCGCTCCTGCTCCTCCACGGCGGCAAGTGACGCTTTGCCACGCGTCGATCCCATGTCGACATGGAGTATGCGATTGACTTGGGGCCGCGCCATGCGCCAGTATCGGTCTCGCGGAGGCTGGCCGGCCGAGGGGCGGCCAAGCGCCCGCGTCAAACAATAAGCTGCGGCACGCTTCCCGGGCGCGCCGCGCAGGGAGATCTCAACATGTTCAAGAGAATAGCCTTGTCTTGCCTCGCCCTGGTGGCGGCCCTGGCGGCTTCCTTCACCGTCGTGCAGGCGAAGTCGCTCGACGACATCATCAGGACGGCGTGATCCGCATCGGCATCAACCCAACTTCCCGCCGAACAGCGCGCGCGGCGCCAGCGGCGACTGGGAGGGCTTCGACATCGACGTCGGCAACAAGATCGCGGAGGCCCTGGTAGCGTGAAGGTCGAGTGGGTGCCGACGGAGACGCCGCAGCGCGTGCCGTTCCTGGTCGCCGACAAGATCGACATCTCGCTCGGCGCCCTCACGCGCTCGTCCGAACGCGCCAAGCTCATCGAGTATACCGTGCCGCTCCACACCGAAGTCATGGCCGTGCTCACGACCGACAAGCTCGATCATCAAGGATTGGAAGGAGCTGGACAACTCGAAGTACACGCTCGCCAACATGCGCGGCAACTGGTCGGTCGACTACCTGAAGAAGGAACTGCCGAACGCCAAGATGGAGCTGGTGGACACGATCGCCGACACGGTGCGCCTGGTCGCCCAGGGCCGCGCCGACGCGATCGTGGAGAATATCGACTTCTTCATGAAGCACACCAAGAACTACCCGGACGTGAAATGGAAGGTGCTGCCCAACCCGATCGATATCGGCTGGGACGCCATCGGCGTGCAGAACGCGGCAACTATCCGCTGCGCGATGTCCTGAACATCGTCCTCTACAACCTCCATACCAGCAACTTTCGTGAACGACACCTGGGAGAAATGCGTACGGCGCACCGATGCTGGTGAAGAGTCGTGCCCAACCCCTACTTCTGATCGTGCTCAGCGGAGGGCGGGCGCCGGGCGGCGCCCTGCCCTCCGCATTGCGAGCCGAACCCGGCGGCCCGGCGGCGATGAACTACACCTTCCAGTTCGGCGTGGCCTTCGCGCAGCTGCCGGAGCTGCTGAACGGGGCGCCGTCCTCACGCTTCGAGCTCGGCCTGCTGACCTTCTGGGGCGGCGCGCTCATCGGGCTGCTGGGCGCTTCCCTCAAGACCTTCGGCGGCCCGATCCTGCGCCGCGTGGCTCACAGGCCTACGTCATCTTCTTCACCAACACGCCGGCGCTGATCCAGATCTATTTTCTGCTCTACGGTCTGCGGGATATCGGCATTCTCTGGGACGGCTTCACCTGTACGCTGATCGGCCTCACGCTCAATGCCGGCGCCTATCTGACTGAGATCATGCGGGCAGGCTTCATCTCCGTGCGCCGCACGGAGATGGAGGCGGCGGAAACGCTGGGCATGTCGCGTGTGGCAGCAGATCCGTTTCGTCATCGTGCCGCACATCGCCAAGACGATCTATCCGGCCCTCGCCAACTTCTTCGTCGTGATCCTCGTGATGGGCACGTCGATCGGCGCCGTCGTCGGCGTCGATGAGCTGACGGGGCAGGCGATCAACATCTCGACGGAGAACTACCGCTGGATCGAGATGTTCATCGTCGGTCGCCGGCATCTATGTCGTGCTGACCCTGATCGCCAGCCTGTCGCTCGCCCTGGTCGGCCGCTGGGCCTTCCGCGTCAAGGCCAAGGTGTTCTGATGCTCGGGCGGCTGGCCGGCGAAATCCCGCGCTTCTTCACGCCTGCAGAAGCTCGCTCCTGCTGCTCGAGGCCATGGGCACGACCCTGGCGCTGACGATCATCGGCTGCGTGCTCGGCTTCCTGCTGCGCCTTCGCCATCGTGTTCCTGCGGCAGACGCCGGGGCGCCTGTGCCTTGCCGCATTCGGCTGGTCGCAATCCTCTATGTCGAGATCTTCCGGCGCATTCCCTTCCTCGTCGTCACCTATCTCGTGCTGTTCTTCATCCAGATTTTCGCTCTCGGATGCCTCGCTCTTCGCCATCGCCGTGATCGCCATCTGCATCTATTCCACGGCCTATACCGCCGAGATCATCCGCGGCGGCTTCAGATCCGTGGCGCGCCAGCAGATCGAGGCGCGCGGCCGCCATGAACTTCAGCCGCTGGCAGCACGCTGACCGAGCGTGATCGTTCCGCAGTCCTGGCCGGTGATCCTGCCGCCCGCGGTGCGCCTTCGCGGTGGGCTTCATCAAGGACACCGCGCTGGTCTCGCAGGTCGGCGTGTTCGAGCTCACGTTCCGCGGGCAAGGAGCTCGAACAACCGAAGGCTTCTCAGGCATCCTCGTGTTCGGCACCATTGCCTTGCTCTACTTCGCGATGTCCTACCCGCTGAGCCGGTGGGGCCGATGGCTGGAGCAACGCCTTGCATCATCTCGAAGTCAAAGACCTCAGCAGCGCCTACGGCCCGCTGCACGGTCGTTAGAAGCGTCAATCTCACCGCTCAGCAAGGGCGAGGTGGTGGCGCTCATCGGTCCCGTCCGGCTCGGGCAAGTCGACGCATCCTGCGCGTGCTCATGGGTCTGACGCTGCCGACCGGCGGCGAGGTGCGTGGTCGACGGCGCGGCCGATCGACTACCGCACGCGCGCGCGAGCATCCGCGCGGCGCGCGAGCCGCATGGCGATCGTGTTCCAGCAGTACAATCTGTTCCAGAACATGGACGTGCTGCGCAACGTCACGATCGCGCCGGTCAAGATCCAGGGCCGGCCGCGCCAGGAGGTCGAGGCGGAGGCGGTGCGGCTGCTCGCCAAGGTCGGCCTCGCCGACAAGCACCACGCCTATCCCGACGAGCTCTCCGGCGGCCAGCAGCAGCGCGTCGCCATCGCCCGCGCGCTGGCTCTGCGGCCGGAGATCCTGCTGCTGGACGAAGTGACCTCGGCGCTCGACCCCGAGCTGGTCAACGAGGTGCTGGACACCATCCGCGCCTGCTGGCGGCGGAGGGCATGACCATGCTCATCGTCAGCCACGAGATGGGCTTCGTGCGCGAGGTCGCCTCCAAGGTGGTGATGATGGACAAGGGCCAGGTGGTGGAGGAAGGCCGCCGCGAGAGATCTTCGACACGCCGCAGACCGAGCGCGCGCGCGAGTTCGTCGGCAAGATCCTGCGGCACTGAGGCCCGCGGCCGCCGGTCACGCCACGTGCCTGAGCGCGGAGAATTGCCGGAGATCCATCGAGGGCTTGCGGCCCATGACCAGCTCGGCCGTCACCAGTGCCGAGATCGGGCCGGCGGTGAATCCCATCAGGGAAACATGTTCATGAAGAAGCCGGGGAGCCCGGGCACTTCGCCCAGGATCGGCTTCCAATCGGCGGTGCCGTTGACGATGGCCGGCCAGACCCGCAGCATGCGCGCAGAGCCAAGGCGCGGCACCACGCGCCTGGGCGACGCGCAGGTTGGCGCGCAGCGATTCAGGTTGACGACCGGCCGCTCGCCGACGCCGCGCTCCAGCGCGCCGGCCAGCCGCCGCCGATCAGGAGCGGAGCCGTTGCGCGCCTGCTTCGAGCGTGAGCTTCTCGCCGGCGAAATAGACGAGATGCTCGATGAAGCGGTTCGACCGGCTCGGTGACGTTGACCTGGATGGGATGGCCCTCGATGGGAAGGGAGAGGCCGAGCATGGCGGAGATCCGGCCCGCCTCGGCGCCGCCGCAGTTCACCACGCGGCGCGCGCGGATCGGTCCCGCGGCTCGTTTGAGCGAGATATCCGTTCGCGCTCCGGCGCGAGGCCGGTCAGGACGGTGTCGCTGAGAATCCGCGCGCCATGGCGCAGGGCGGCGCGGGCGAAGGCGGGCGTGACCTTCAGCGGATTGGCCTTGCCCTCGGTCGGGCAGAAGGCGCCGCCGATCATCCGCTCGGAGATGTAGGGAGCGCGTGCGCTGCAGGTCGTTGGCGGACAGCATCTCGACGCTGAGCCCATGGGCGCGCTCGAGGCTGGCCTGCGCTCGATGTCGCGCAGCTGCGCGCTCGGTCTCGGCGACGAGGATGCCGCCGGCGAGGGAGACTTCGAGATCGCAGCCGAGCTCGGCCTCCAGGCCGGCCCAGATCCGGATCGACTCGAGCATGAGCGGAATGGTCGGCGCGAAGTTGCGCGCCCAACCGTCGCCCAGGCTCATGAAGGGTTCGTGCGGGATCTGAGCGTGGATGCTGCCGGCGTTGCAGCCGGAGGCCTGAGTATTGAGGTCGTAGCGCTCGATCAGCGTGACCTCGACCCCTTCGCGGGCCAGGTAGTAGGCCGTGGCGCAGCCGGCGAGCCCGCCGCCGACGATGAGGACGTCGGTATGGGTGAGTTCCGTCATCGCATTCTTACGTAGACACTAAGTATGCATATAGATTAGGCTGGCGTGCACATCGCAATCTCGATATCGTCTCGATCCGCCAGGAGGGTAGAACGATGCCCAAGCAGTTCCGCGGCAGCTACACCGTGACCATCACGCCGTTCACCGCCGACGGCAAGAAGATCGACATCGCCGCCTGGAAGCGGTTCGTGGACTGGCAGATCAAGCTGGGCGTGCCCGGCATCATCATCCTCGGCACGACCGGCGAGTTCCTCACCGTTTCCGACGAGGAGCGGCGGCTGTTCGTCGAGACCACGGTGAAGCATGTGCGCGGGCCGCATGCATGTGCTGGTCGGCACCATGAACGCCTACACGCCGCATGCGGTGCGCTACAGCCGCGAGGCGGAGGAGCTGGGCGCCGACGGGCTCATGATCATCCCGCCCTACTACTACACCCCGACCGACGACGAGATCTTCAACTACTACAAGGCGATCTGCGAGAAGGTCTCGATTCCCATCATGCTCTACAACAATCCCTTCACCTCGAACGTCGACATGTCGGCCAAGCTGGTGGCGCGGCTGACCAAGGCCTTCGAGCAGGTCCGCTACATCAAGGAGGCGAGCATGGACGTGGCGCGGCGTCCACGACGTCATCGAGGAGACGAAGGGCGTCATGAACGTGTTCGCGGGCGAGCGCATCGTGGAGTCCTACCTCCTGGGCGCCATCGGCTATGTGAACCCGTACGGCAACTACATCCCGCGCGCCTCCTATCGCATCTGCGATTTCATCGTCGAGGGCCGCATCGAGGAGGCGAAGAAGATCGAGCGGCTCATCCACAAGATGCAGGTCATCATCAACGAGGGCCATCCGACCTACGGCCACCAGTGCTATTCCAAGGCGCTGGCCGCGGCCGCCGGCTATGCCGTCGGCGACGTGCGGCCGCCGCTGACGACCTTCAAGGAACTGGGGAAGGAGAGGCGAGGCGCGGCTGAAGAAACTCCAGCCGATTATGCGGGAACTCGATGAACTCGTCGATCGGATCGAGGCCCAGGGCGCGCAGGCGTCGCACCGCTTGGCGGCGGAATAGTCCGACGACCCCGGCGTCGATCGTTCCTGGTCTGTCGGCCAGGAGACCCGCTTGACCCAGCCGAAGCTCTTCTCGCCGCTTGCGCTGCGCGGGACCACGGTGCGGAACCGCGCGGTGATGTCGCCCATGTGCCAGTACCAGGCGGTCGAGGGCCGCGTGCAGGACTGGCATTTCGCCCACCACGCCCGCTTCGCGGCCGGCGGGCTCGGCGCCGCCTTCGTGGAGGCGACGGGGGTGACGCGCGATGGCCGCATTACCCACGGCTGCACGGGCATATGGGATGACGGCCAGATACCGGACTGCAGCGCATCGCCGATCTCTACCGTAGCTCCGGCACGATGCCCGGGATCCAGATCGGCCATTCCGGTCGCCGCGGCAGCGCGGCCCGTCCCTGGGACGGCGCGGCGCCGATCAAGGAGACGAGTGGTGCGGAGCCGGCCTGGGAGCGAGTCGGTCCGAGCGCGATTCCCGAGCGCGAGGGCTACCCGGTGCCGCGCGAACTCGTCGCCGCGGAGATCGAGGGCCTGATCGACGCCTTTCGCAGCGCGGCGCAGCGCGCGCTCGTCGCCGGTTTCGAGATCCTGGAGATCCACGGCGCTCACGGCTACCTCGTCCATTCCTTCTTCTCGCCGATCTCGAACCGGCGGAGCGACGAGTTCGGCGGCACGCTCGAAAAGCGGATGCGCTTTCCGCTGCTCGTCGCCGAGGCGGTTCGCTCGGTCTGGCCGGAGGACAGGCCCGTCTTCTATCGCGCATCGTCGGTCGACAACCTGCCCGGTGGCGTCGTCATCGACGACACGGTCGCGCTCGCGCGCGCTGAAGGTCTCGCGGCATCGACCTCATCGATTGTTCCTCCGGCGGCATGGCGGGAGCGGCCACGCTCTCCACGGCCAAGATCAGGCCCGGCTACCAGGTGCCTTACGCGGCGGCGGTGCGAGAAGGCGCCGGCATTCCGACGATGGCGGTCGGCGCGATCCTGGAGCCGCGGCAGGCCGGAGGCGATCCTGCAGGACGAGGATGCGGATCTGATCGCCTCGGCCGGCAGCTCATGGCCGAGCCGCATTGGCTCTACCGCGCGGCGCAGGAGCTCGGCCTCGACAATCCGCACGCCGTGCTGTCCAAATACTACAGCTTCTATCTCGAGCGGCGCGCGGGCGTGCTGGAGCGCTGATCGCTTGGCGGCGCGGAGAACACGGCCTATCTCACATAGGTGGCGCCGTTCACGTCGAGCGTCGCGCCGCTGAGATGCCGGCAGGTGCCGGTGGCGAGGAACGCCACCAGCGCGGCGATGTCGCCGGGCGGCACCCACTCGCCCATGGCCAGGCTCGCCGTCACCGCCTGCTCGCCGCCCTGGGTCGCGGCAAAGTTCTCGGAGAGTCGTGTGCGCACGACGCCGGGCGCGATGATATAGGCCAGCACCTTGTCCTTGGCGTAGGCGCGCGCGATCGTCTTGGTCGCCGCCATGGTCGCCGCCTTCGAGGCCGCATAGGCGATGGTGACGGGATTGGTCGAGCCGCGCTGCGCCACCCAGCTGGAGACGGTGACGATCGTGCCGCCGCCGGCCTGGCGGTAGTGCCGGACGGCTTCCCGCATCAGATCGGCGGGCGCCCTGACGTTCACCTGCAAGGGTCTCGGTCCACACCTTCTCCCAGGCCGAATCCTGATCGTCGATGCCGCCCTCGAAGGCCATCATGGCCGCGTTGTTCACGAACACGTCGATGCGCTCCTTCCAGGCCAGCGCGTCCCGCCAGAGGCCTCCGGCGCCGCCGGGCTTGGCCAGGTCGGCCGCCACCAGCCGCAGCCGATCCCCGGAATCGATGCCGTTGCCGCCTCGGCGCCGGCCCGATCGCTGCCATAGTGGGCGACGACATTCGCGCCCTGTCGCCCGAGAACCTCGACGATGGCCGCCCCGATGCCCTTCGAGGCTCCGGTCACCAGGATGGTCTTGCCCGTGAGATCAAACACGCTCGTATCCTCTTCCGTTGTCTTGCTTGCCCGCCTAGGAACCGGAACCGGCGTCGACGGGGATGAGCTGGCCGGTGACGCCCGACGACAGGTCGCTGGCGAGGAAGAGGGCGGCGCCCACGACATCCTCCACGAGTTGCCATGCGGCCGAGGGCCGTTTCGCCGTAGCGCCTCAGAGTCTCCTCGACCGGTGCGCCGCCTTCTCCCGCCCGCCGCCGGACGCGGGCGAGGAGCGCCGCGGTCGCAACCGGCCCGGGGCAGAGCGCGTTGACGCGAATGCCGAACCGGCCGACATCCCGCGCCGCCGCCCGCACGATGCCGAGCACCGCGTGCTTGCTCGCGGTGTAGGCGGGCCTGCTTGGCGTGGCCGATCCAGGAATTGGTCGAACCCATGGCGACGATGGAGCCGCCCTGCTGTTTCATCAGCGGCACGGCGTGCTTGATGGTCGCCATGACGCCGCGCGCGTTGACCGCGAAGACTCGATCCCACTCCGCGAGATCGACGGTCTCCGTGTCGTGCCAGGGCGGAACGATGCCGGCATTGGCCACGGCCACGTCGAGGCGGCCGAACTCTGCGCGCGCCCGAGCGACGGCGCTGGCGACGTCGTCTTCCTTGCCGACATCGCCGCGCTCGAAGCTCCAACCCGCAGGGCAAGGAATCGTCCGCCGGCAGGAGATCGAACAGCAGGCCACGCGCGCCGGCCGCGGCGAAGCCCTCGGCGATGGCGCGCCCGAGGTCCCTGCGCGCCGCCGGTCACCAGAGCGACCTTGCCCGCGAGAAGATCCGCTCTTACTCGTCACCGTCCCGACACCGCCCGTCGTTCGCTGCCGGCATTTGAACGGTCGGATCGTCGGGCTGTCAACGGAAGGGCATGTTGAGGCGATGACCGACCCCCTGCGCGTGGCAGGCGCCGGGCTCGCGCCGATGCCGTGGCCTTCAGCTTCCAGGGCCGCGAGATCCGAGGACGTTCGGGTGAGACGTTTGGCGGCGGCACTCACCGCCGCCGGCGAACGGGAACTGCGGGAAACGAAAGCGGGCGAGCGGCGCGGCCTCTTCTGCGGCATGGGCATCTGCCAGGAATGCCTCGTCGAGATCGACGGCTGCGGCAATCAGCGCGCCTGGCATGACCAAGCTCGACCGGCCTTGCTCGGTGCGGCGCCAGACCCATCTCTCCACGCCACTTCGATCCTGCACCGGCGACAGAGCAGCCGACCGCGGATGAGGAAGTCCTGACGCCCGATGTGCTCGTGCTCGGCGGTGGCGCCGGCGGGCTGAATGCGGCGGCGACCGCGGCGCGCGCGGGCGCCCGCGTGCTGCTGGTCGACGAGCGGCCGCAGCCGGGCGGCCAATACTACAAGCAGCCGCTGGATATCGCCGGGCGTGCTACGCTCGCCGATGATGCGCAGTTTGCCGGCGGCCGGGCGCTCGATCGCCGAGGCCCGAGCTGCCGGCGTTGTCTTCCTCGGCGGCGCGCAGCTGTGGGGCGCCTTCGAGCCGCTCGATCTCATGATCTTCGACGGTCAGGCGAGCCGCCTCTGCCGGCCGCAGCGGCTGATCGTGGCGGCCGGCGCCCATGAGCGCGGCCTGCCCTTTCCGGGCTGGACTCTGCCCGGCGTGATGACGACCGGCGCGGCGCAGACGCTGCTGCGGAGTTATGCCGTGCTGCCGGGACGCCGCGTGCTCGTTGCCGGCAACGGCCCGCTCAACCTGCAGGTCGCCCTCGAGCTGGCGCGGCGCCGGGGCGGAGGTCGCCGCCGTGGGTCGAACTCGCGCGCCGGCCGGGCCTGTGGGCCGCCACGGCCCTCGCCAGGATGTTGACGAGCACGCCGGCATTGGCCTGGCGTGGCCGCGGCTACCTGATGGAGCTGAAGCGGCGCGGCATTCCGCTGCTGCACCGTCAAGTCATCGCGGGTGTCGAGCGTGCGGGCGACCGTTTGCGGGCGCGGATCGCGCCGTGGCCTGCGGATGGCGGCGCGTCTAGCCGCAGCGACGACGTGGACACGGTCTGCATGGGCTATGGTTTCATGCCGTCGAATGAGATCCTGCGCGCGCTCGGCTGCCGGCATGCCTTCGATCCCGATCGCGGTCATCTCGTCACCGAGCGGGACGGCGACGGCCTGACCAGCGTCGCTCATGTCTATGCGGTCGGCGACTGCACGGGGCTCGGCAGGGCGCCGGCGGCCGAGGCGGAGGGCATCATCGCCGGCCTTGCCGCGGCCCGCTCCCTGGGGCTCGCTGCCGCCGCCGGACAGGAGCGGGCGGTCGCAAGAGCGCGCGCGCGACTGCGTCGTCACCGGCGCTTCCAGGCGGGGCTGTGGGAGCTGTTCCGGGCGCCGCGCCTGCTGACCGAACTTGCGGGTCCGGAGACCGTGATCTGCCGCTGCGAAGAGCTGACATTGGCGGAGATCCAATCCGGCTTCGATCCGGGCACGCAATCGATCGGCGCCGTGAAACGGGCGACGCGGGCCGGGATGGGTCGCTGCCAGGGGCGCTACTGTGGCCCCGTTTTAGCGGCGGTCGCGGCGGCCCGTCGGGGATCGCCGCTCGACGAAGCCGCGCATTGGGCGCCGCGTCCGCCGGTGAAGCCGATCCGTATCGCCGACATCGTCGGGAGTTAGGGACGCTCCCCGACCCAACCTCTCGACGAGATTCAGCGTGGCCGCCGACGCCCGACGTCGCCTCCACGAAGGAACGCCGGTCGATGCGGTACAGCACGTGCGGCCGCTGCGGATGGTCCTCGGGCAGGGCGGGGTGGAGGAAGTCGTCGGCGGGATCGTGTCGCATGGCGAGTCGCTCCATGACCGCGCGCGAGCGGCGGTTGTCGCGGGTGGTGAACGACACGATCTCGGCGCGCCCGAGCGGCCCGAAAGGCGTGGGCGAGCACGCGCCGCGCCGCCTCGGTGGCGTAGCCGCGGCCCCAATGCGCGAACGCCAGCCGCCAGCCGATCTCCAGGCAGGGTGTGAAGTGCGCCTCGAAGCTCGGCACCGCCAGGCCGGCGAAAAGCCGATGAAGGGCGCCACGCCCGGCGCCTCCACCGCCCACAGGCCGCATCCATGCTGCCTAAAATGCGCGGCGATACGCTCGGCCAAGGCATTGCTCTCGGCCCGCTCCAGGCACCTCGGCAGAAACTCCACGACCCGCGGATCGGCATTGAGCGCGGCGAACGCCGGCAGATCCTCCTCGCGCCACGGGCGCAGGATCGAGGCGCGAGGTCGAGAGGGTGGGAATGGGGGCGTGGAGGTCATGAATTGCGACGACGATGCGCGAGGTCGATTCTGGGCCCGACGCTATCCGTTTGACAACCAAGAAGCGGGAGCATCCTTTATCGTCGCGCACGTGCGCGTCCAGAGGGAATGAGGGGTTACATGTTCTCTTCGTGCATAACGACGCTCTGACCTCGAAACCGAGCCCGCTGAAGTCGATCTTGCCCCATTCCGAAAACCTGACACCGCCGAGCACCCGAGCTTCGTCACGCATCTCGAATGCGCCTCTACCGGCGAGCGCTATCCGGCGGACGAGCTGCACAACCTCTCGCGCGCCGGCAAGCCGCTGCTGGTGCGCTACGACCTCGACGGCGTGCAAGCGGGCGCTGAGCAAGGACGGCGCTGGCGCGCCGGCCGCCCGACCTCTGGCGCTATCGCGAGCTGCTGCCGGTGCGGCGGGCGCAGCGACATCGTCAGCCTCGGCGAGGCGGTGACGCCGCTGGTGCGCGCTGCCGAAGCTCGCCGCAAAGCTCGGCGTCGGCGAGCTGCTCGTCGAAGGACGAGGGGCGGCTGCCGACCGGCTCGTTCAAGGCGCGCGGGCTGGTCATGGCGGTGTCGATGGCGAAGGCGCTCGGCATCACGCACATGGCGATGCCGACCAACGGCAACGCCGGCGCCGCGCTCGCCGCCTATGCGAGCCGCTGCGGGCATCAAGACCACGATCTTCTGCCCGGAGGATACGCCGGAGGTGAACGTCAGCGAGATCGCGCTGCAAGGCGCGAGCCGTCTATCGCGTCAACGGGCTGATCGACGATTGCGGCAAGATCGTCGCCGAGGGCAAGGCCAAGGTCGGCTGGTTCGACACCTCGACGCTGAAGGAGCCCTATCGGATCGAGGGCAAGAAGACGATGGGGCTCGAGCTCGCCGAGCAGCTCGGCTGGCAGGTGCCCGACGTGATCTTCTATCCGACCGGCGGCGGCACCGGCCTGATCGGCATGTGGAAGGCGTTCGCCGAGCTCGAGGCGATCGGCTTCATCGGCAGCGAAGCGCCCGCGCATGGTCGCGGTGCAGGCGGCGGGCTGCGCGCCGATGGTGCGCGCGTGCGAGGCCGGGGCGTCGAGCATGCGCCGCGCTGGGAGAACGCCGCACACCATCGCGTCCGGCATCCGCGTGCCGCAGGCGGTCGGCGATTTCCTTATCCTGCGCGCCGTGCGCGAGAGCGGCGGCTTCGCCGATCGCCGTGTCCGACGACGCGCGATCACCGCCGCGCTCGATCGAAGTGGCGCGCGAGGAAGGCTTCCTGATGTGCCCGGAGGGCGCGGCGACCTACGCCGCCTACAAGCAGAGCGCTGGCCGACGGCCGCATCGGCCGCGACGAGCGCGCGGTGCTGTTCAACTGCGCGACCGGGCTGAAATATCCGCTGCCGCCGCGTGCGCCGCACGCTCGACCGGCACAAGCCGATCGACTTCGCGGCGTTGTGATGTGGGCGCATTACGGACGACAAGCCCGTCGCGCAAGCGGTACGACGGGCTTGCGTGCTCCGTCGAGCAGTGCGGCTAAGAACGAGGGACAGCCGCGGGGCGACCGTAGCATTCGCGATGCTTGTGGTCCGCTGCGTCATAGTGGCCGGCGTCGTCGTGCCGCAGCGGAAATGGAGTCTCACTGGCGGTCGGCCCAGCGCGACCGCAGGAAGCGCGCGGCCATCTTGGGCTGGCGGTCGCGGGTGAAGACGCCCTTGTGGTTGATGCCGAGGGCGCGATGGGTGCCCTGGCCGGTCTTGAAATCGGCGAAGTTCCAGACGTGGAGGCCGACGATCCAGGGGCGCGCGGCGGCCATGTCGAGATAGGCCTTCAGCGATCGCCGTCTGGTATTCCTCGGTCCACATCTGCGGCGGCTCGCTGTGGGAGCCGGCGACGGCGTCGGCGCCGAACTCCGCGATGATCACGGGCTTGCCGGTGGCGGCGTGCAGCTCGTCAAGCTCGCGGGCGAGCTGGGCGACGGCCTTGTCGATCTGTCCCGGCAGGATGTACCAGCCCCAATAGCGGTTGACCGTGATGACGTCCGACTGCGCCACCCAGGAGCGCTCGGTGCGCTGCTCGCCGACGAGCAGCGCCGGCCGCGTGCTTGATCCTGGGCGCGGGCGTGCGCCAACAGCTCGCTGAAGAACTCCAGTCCGGCGTCGGCGTTGCCGCGCATCGCGCCGCGCGAGGAGGGCTCGTTGGCGACCGACCACATGATGACGCTCGGGTGGTTCTTGTCGCGGGCGATCAGCTCGGAGACCTGCTGCTTGCAGATGGCGAGGCGGGTCTCGACGGCCTTGTCGCCATCGTCGAACAGCAGGCCGACGGCGGGGATCTCATCGATGATGAGGAAGCCTTCCTTGTCGGCGAGCGCCATCGCCTCGTCGGAATAGGGATAGTGGCTGGTGCGGTAGGAGTTGGCGCCGACCCATTTCAGCGAGCGCGTGATCGCGGCGAGCACACGGGCAGGATCGAGGCCGCGGCCGTGCACCGGAAATCCTCGTGCCGGCCGAAGCCTTTTAGCTGGATGGGCTGGCCGTTCAGCAGCACAGCCGGTCGCCGCGCACCTCGACCGTGCGGATGCCGATGTCGAGCGTGTAGGCGTCGCGCGGATCAGAGTCGCCATCCGCCAGACGCGATCGACAGCGGATAGAGGAAGGGATCATCGGGGCTCCACAGCCGCGCCTTGCGCACGCGGATCGATGCCTGCTGCGCCGTGCCGTTCTTGAAGGCCAGGTCGGCCGTGAGCCGGCCAGCGGTCTCACGGTCGCAGCGCGCCGCGGCCGCTCCATCTGTCGCTGGCCGCGACCGCCACGTCGATCACGCCATCAGCTGCCGTCGATCGAGGTGACGACGGTCGCGTCGCGCGATGTGCACGGGCGGCACGGCTGTAGAGCAGCACCGGGCGATCGAGGCCGCAGTAGGGGAAGAAATCGTAGGTGACGTCCGGGAAGGTGTTGCGCCGTCAAGCTCCAGGTTGAGTGCGCGGCCGGCGGCACGCGGGTGGGCGAGGAGCTTGTTCTCGACCTGCACCGCGATCGCCGTCCGGCGCGCCCACGACACCAGCGCGGAGACATCGAACTCGAACGGCAGATGGCCGCCGAGGTGGCCGCCGACCGGCTGGCCGTCGTCAGACCTTGGCGGCGTAGGTGGCGGAGCCGAAGCGCAGCATGATCTTCTGCCCGCGCCAGGCCGGCGGGACGACGATGCGCCGCAGATACCAGGCGACGCCCAGATAGTCGCGCGTGTCCTCGAACTGCTCGTTCCAGCTGGCGGGCACGGCGATGCTGCGCGGCGCCGGCAGAGCGCGCGGAACCAGCCGTCTTCTCGCCGATCTCCTGCGGGTCCAGCTGGAACGACCAGAGGCCCGGAGAGATCGAGAGAGATTGCGGTGAGCGTTCTGCTGGGGGTAGAGGGGCATGTTTCCGTGGACTAGAGCGCTGCGAGTGGGTGTCCGGGCTGCTCGAGACTTCGGCTCGATTGTCATTCACGGCGAGAGCCACGGCAACTGCTGCCCGGGCCGAGCCCGAGGACCGCCTGCCTGGACCCCGCGCTTTTCGCGGGGGCTGACAGTTCGAATGTAAGTGCGAGGATCGCGAAGCGTCGGCATCCGCTCAGCTCGCGAGCAGGCGGATCGTCGTCTGCAGCAGGGTCTTCCTTCTTGTGCCGAGGGACCGACGAAGATCTCGAACGTGCCGGGCTCGAGCCGCGGTTCGAGATCGGTGCCGATGAAGGCGTGAGATCGTCGGTCGTGAGCTTCAGGCGCACGCTGCCGCGCGCGCGCCGGGCGCAGCGCGATTTTCGCCAGTGCCCTTCAGCTCGAGCACCGGCCGCGAGATGAGTCGCCACGGGATCGCGCACGAACAGCAGGACGGTCTCATCGCCCGCGACCTTGCCTTCGTTCGCGACGTCGACGTCGACCGTCACGCTGCCGCCGCGCCGCCAGCTCGCGCCGGACCGGCGCGCAGAGTTGCTGCAGCTTGAAGCGGGTGTAGGACAGGCCGTGGCCGAACGGGAACAGCGGCTCGTTCGGGATGTCCGAGGTACTTGCTGGTGTAGCGGATGTTGGCGGCGAAGGGCCGGCCGGTGGGGAGGCGCGAGAGTAGAAGACGGGGATCTGCCCGACATCGACCGGCCAGGAGACCGGCAGGCGGGCCGGGGATTGCAGCGGCCGCTCAGCACGTCGCCGACGGCGTTGCCGGCCTCGCTGCCGAGGATACCAGGTGGCGAGCACGGCGCTGCGCGCGCTCGAACAGCCAGGACACCGCCAGCGGCCGGCCGCAGCTCAGCAGCGCCACCACGCGGCTTGCCGGTGTCGAGCACGGCATCGGCGAGCGCGGCCTGCTTGCCCGGCAGGCCCGGGCGAGAGCGCGGCAACCGGCACTCGCCGCTCATCTGGCAGGCCTCGCCGACGCAGAGGATGACGCAGGTCGGACTGGCGCGCCAGCTCGAAGGCGGCGGAATGCCGCTCAGGTCCTCGCTGTCGATATCGACGCCGCGGGCGTATTTGATCTCGCTCTGCGGCCAGGTCTTGCGCAGGCCGTCGAGGAGGCTGACCATCTCCTCGCCGCGGCCGGCGCCCGACCACGGCCCCAGCATCTCGCGTGGCGTTGTCGGCGAGCGGCCCGAGCACGGCGATGCGGCGCGGAGCCTGGGTGATCGGCAGCGTGCCGTTGCGGTTGCTCAGCAGCACCATCGGGCGGCGCGCGGCCTCGCGGGCGACTTCGCGATGCTCGGCCGCGCTGGTCGGCCGTCAGCGACGGGGCGTTCTCGCGATAGGGATCGTCGAACAGGCCGAGCCGCGCCTTGAATGCGAGCACGCGCCGCACGGCGGCGTCGAGATCGGCCATGGTGATCGGCGCCGCGCTCGAGCGACCGGCAGGCCGTTCGGTGTAGGCGCTCGCCATCATGTCGATATCCATGCCGGCCTTGAGGGCGAGGGCGGCGGCGGCGAGGATATCGGCGGCGACGCCGTGCGGGACCAGCTCGGCGATGGCGTTGTAGTCGCTGATGTAGATGCCGTCGAAGCCCCAGCGTCCGCGCACCGGGTCCTGGAGCACGGCGGCATTGGCCGTCATCGGCACGCCCTCGAGATCGGTGAAGGCGGGCATGAGGGCGGGACAGCCGGCATCGATCGCCGCCTTGAGAGGGCGGCAGATAGGTCTCGTGGAAGGCGCGTTCGGAGATCTCCGACCTGGGCGTAGTCGCGCCCGGCCAGCACTGGCGCCGTAGGCAGCCAGGTGCTTGGCGGTGGTGGCGACGGAGTCGGCGGCGGTGAGGTCCGGCCGCTGGAAGCCGCGCACCTTGGCCTCGGCGAGGCGGGCGGTGAGCCAGGTGTCCTCGCCGGCGCTCTCGGAGATGCGGCCCCAGCGGGGATCGCGGCTGACGTCGAGCATGGGCGCGAAGGTGAGCATCAGGCCCTCGGCCCGCCGACTCGAGCGCGGCGACGCGGGCCGTGCGCTCCCACAATTCGACATCGAAGGCGGCGGCCTCCGCGAGCGGGATCGGAAATACCGTGCGGTGGCCGTGGATGACGTCGTAGCCGAAGAACAGGGGAATGCCGAGGCGCGGTCTCCTCGACCGCCACGCGCTGCACCTTGCGGGTGAGCTCGATGCCGTAGAGGTTCAGCATGCTGCCGAGCTTGCCCTCCTTGAGCGCCGCCATGTAGTCGGCAGGCATGCCCGGGCCGGTCACGGCCAGATCGGCGGTGAGCATATTGAGCTGGCCGACCTTCTCCACGACGGTCATCGCGCCGAGGAGTTGCTCGATGCGTTTGGCATTGTGCTGTGACATCTGCTAATGGCCCTATTTCTTCCTATTGATAATTCGCCGACTTGATTCATGGTCGCCTGGGGTTGCCTGGGAACCAGGCTCGGGGTGGACATAAGGCGATTGACCTTTCCCATCCAGGGCTCGCGGATCTCGCCCGACCGAGGGGGTAGGACGAGGACCGCCCGTCGCGGCACGCGCAGCAAGAACGTTCTGCGCGCCTTGCGACAGAAAAACGCCCTTAACCACTGGCAGGTCAAGCCAGATTTCTGTGATCGAGAGAGCGGAGGTGGCCAAGGACAGTGGCTGCGTTGTGAGGGTTGCGCCTGTGGCAATCGCATCAGTTGTGATCGCGGTCACCGACGGGCGCAGTTAACAAGTCATAAATGAATTTAAGGTTAAGGTGCGGGCGATGGGCCTCATCCAGGTGCTTGCGGCGGTCGGGTTCGACCTCCGCAGGCGGAGTTCCCCTAGAGCCTTCACCGACGGTGGGACAGGATGGCATGCACTGATGAAGCGCTGCGAGTAGAGTCCGGGCCGGCCACAGCCGGGCACGGCGGATCGCGGCGTAACGTCACAGTTCCTGTGCCTGCTGCGCGCGCTGGTCGCGACGCCCCGCCACCGGGTCCGGCTCGGCATCCTCGCCGGCGCCCTGGTGATCGTGGTCTGCGCGGTCGCCTACGGCCAGATCAAGCTGAACGTCTGGAACGGCTCGTTCCTGGACACGCTCGAGCATCGCACCTTCGAAAATCTGGGCGGCGAGCTCGGCCGCTTCTTCATGATCGTCGGCGGGCTCCTCATTCTGCGTGGTCGGACAGACCTGGCTGCAGGAGACGATCAAGGTGGTGCTGCGCGAGTGGCTCACGCACGATCTCCTGGACAAGTGGCTGGCGCCGAAGCGCCCCTATCTGCTCGCCCATGCCGGCGAAGTCGGCGCCAATCCAGACCAGTACATGCAGGCCGGACGCCCGCCAGCTCGCGGAGCTGACGGCGACGCTCTGCTTCGGGCTGCTGCAATCGTCGCTGCTGCTGGTGAGCTTCGCCGGCGTGCTCTGGATCCTCTCGGGCGAGGTGACGTTCACGCTCGATCACAGCACCTACTTCACCATCCCCGGCTACATGCTGTGGTGCGCGCTGCTTTACTCGGCCGCCGGCTCCTGGCTGGCCTGGATCGTCGGCCGCCCGCTCATCCGCCTGAATGCCGAGCGCTACGCCCGCGAGGCCGACCTGCGCTCCGCCCTCGTGCGCGTCCACGAGTCGGCCGAGGCGATCGCCTTCCATGGCGGCGAGTCCGATGAGCGCCGCACCCTCGACGGCAGCACGACCGAGGTCATCAGCCTCGGCCGCCAGCTCGCCAACGGCCTGGCGCGGCTGACCTGGATCACCTCGGGCTATGGCTGGCTCGCCCTCGCCGTGCCGGTGATTGCCGCGCTCCCCGGCTACATGTACGGCAATCTCTCGCTCGGCGGCCTCACCATGGTGGTCGGCGCCTTCAACCAGGTGCAGCAGGCGCTGCGCTGGTTCGTCGACAATTTCCACCACATCGCCGACTGGCGCGCGACGCTGCTGCGGGTGGTGCGGTTCCGCGACGGCCTCCTGAGCCTGACGACGCCGGCCGAAGACGCCGAGCGGATCGCGGTCGGCCGTCATCCGGCCGGCAAGCTCGCCTTCGCCAACCTCAGCATCCAGCTGGCGGATGGGCGCGCGGCGCCTCGACCGTCCCATCGTCGAGGTCGATTGCGGCGAGCGCATTCTCATCGCCGGCTCTCCGGAGGCGGGCAAGAGCCAGCTGCTGCGGGCGGTCGCAGGGCTGTGGCCGGCGGGCACCGGCACGATCCTGCTGCCGCCGCCGGACGGCGTGATGTTCATGCCGCCGCGCCCCTACCTGCCGTTCCACGACCCTGCGGGCCGCGGTCACCTATCCGGATCAGGCCCGAAGGCTTCGACGATGCGGCCGTCCATGGCGCGTTGGAGCGCGTCGGCCTCGGCCGCCTGATCGCCCGACTCGCCGAGAAGGAGCGCTGGGACAAGTCGCTGTCGGCCGACGAGCAGCAGCGCCTCGCCCTGGCGCGGCTGGTGTTGCACGCCCCGGCCTGGGTCTTCTTCGAGGACACCACGCCCTACATGACCGCCGAGCATTGCCGCCTCGCGCGCTCGATCTTCGCCAAGGAGCTGGCGACGGCGACGGTGATCGGGATCGGCAGCAACCCGGCGCTGACCGGCTTCTACGCCCGCACGATCCACCTGCGCCATCTGGCGGCCAGCCCGCCGGCGCGCGCTCGGCCATCATCAGCGGCCGCGCTGCCCGGCCGCGGCCGGCGAAGTGGAACTCAGGCCGTCTGAATCGCTCGCTTGACAGCAGGCCGCCCTCTCTTGCACTGACGGGCCTCGACCGCAGCATTGGGGGAGAGGCCATGACCGAACGGCCGCGCAATCTCGACGATTCCGCGCTGCTTGAGCTCGTGCAGCGGCAGACCTTCCGCTATTTCTGGGACTTCGGCCATCCCGTCAGCGGGCTCAGCCGCGACCGCAACAACTGGCGGCCCGGACGAGGTCGACCAGCGGCGGCACCGGCTTCGGCGTCATGGCCATCATCGTCGCCATCAAGCGGGGCTGGATCAGCCGCAAAGACGGCCTCGAACGGCTGATGAAGATGGTCAAGTTCCTGGCCAAGGCCGGCAGCTATCACGGCGTCTTCCCGCATTTCTGGGACGGCCGCAGCGGCCAGACCATTCCCTTCTCGCGCAAGGACGATGGCGGCGACCTCGTCGAGACTTCGTTTCTGATCGCAGGGCCTGCTGTGCGTGCGACAGTTCTTCGACGGCAAGGACCCGCAGGAGGCCGAGCTGCGCTCCGCATCAACTCGCTCTGGCTGGACGTCGAGTGGGACTGGCACACGCGTGACGGCGGCCAACGTGCTGCTACTGGCATTGGAGCCCGAACAACGGCTGGGCCATGAACCACGAGATCCGCGGCTGGAACGAGTGCCTGATCACCTATTTCATGGCGGCCGCCTCGCCGCGCTCATCCGGTCGCCGCCAAGACGTATCATCGCGGCTACTGCGAGGGCCGCGACTTCCGCAACGGCCGGAAATACTACGACATCGAGCTGCCGCTCGGCCCCGACTATGGCGGGCCGCTGTTCTTCACCCAGTACTCGTTTCTCTATCTCGATCCGCGCGGCCTCGAAGGACCGCTATGCCGACTACTGGCACCAGAACGTCCAGCACACGCTGCATCAACCGCGAGCACTGCGTGCGCAATCCGAAGGGCTACAAGGGCTACGGCGCGCGATTGCTGGGGCCTCACGGCGAGCGACAACTACGAAGGCTACAGCGCGCACGCGCGCGCACAACGATCTCGGCGTGATCACGCCGACCGCCGCCGTTGTCCTCCTTCCCCTACGCGCCCGAGTACTGCATGCAGGCGCTCCGCCACTTCTATGACAAGCTCGGCGATCGCATCTGGGGCGAGTACGGCTTCGAGGACGCGTTCAGCGAAAGCAAGGACTGGGTCGCGGACTCCTACCTCGCCATCGACCAGGGCCCGATCATCATCATGATCGAGAACCACCGCACGCGGGCTGCTGTGGGACCTCTTCATGAGCTGCCCGGAAGTGCAGGAAGGACTGAAGAAGCTGGGCTTCGAGAGCCCGCGCCTGCGGGCGGGCGCCTGAGATGGCGGCGCAGCAGCGGCCGTGGTGGCAGCCGGCCGTCGTCTACCAGATCTACCCGCGCTCGTTCCAGGACAGCAACGGCGACGGCGTCGGCGATCTCGCGGGGATCGCCGAGCGTGCCGACTACCTGCAGTGGCTGGGCGTCGACGCCGTCTGGGTCTCGCCGTTCTATCCCTCGCCCATGGCCGATTTCGGCTATGACGTCTCCGACTACACCGGCGTCGATCCGATCTTCGGCACGCTTGCGGATTTCGACCGGCTGATGGCGGCGCTGCACGAGCGCAAGCATCAGGATCATTCTCGACTTCGTGCCCAATCACAGCTCGAGCGAGCATCCTTGGTTCACGGAGGCGCGCGCGTCTCGACAATCACCGAAGCGCGACTGGTACATCTGGCGCGACCCCGAGCCGGATGGCGGCCCGCCCAACAACTGGATGAGCCTGGCGACCGGTCGCAACGCCTGGGAACTCGATGCGGCGACTGGTCAGTACTACTACCACGCCTTCCTGACCGAGCAGCCCGATCTCAACTGGCGCAATCCGGCCGTGCGCAAGGCGATGTACGACGCGCTGCGCTTCTGGCTGAAGCGCGGCGTCGATGGTTTCGCGTGCGACGTTCTCTGGCACCTCTCGAAGGACCGGGAGTTCCGCGACAACCCTATCAACCCCAACTACAATCCCGCCGACGATCCGCCCTACCGCCGTTTCATCCAGCAGTACAACGCCGACGCGCCTGGGATCATGGACATCGTCGTGGAGATGCGGCGCGTGCTCGAGGAATATCCGGGCGACCGGCCGCTGATCGGCGAGCTCTATCTGCCGCTGGCGCGGCTGATGGAATACTACGGCCCCAATTTGAACGCGGCCCACATGCCCTTCAATTTCTCGATGCTGTGGGCGTCCTGGAAGCGCGACAAGTGGAAGGCCGAGGCGATCTCTCGGCTGATCTCCGACTATGAAGCGGCGCTCCCGCCGGGGGCTGGCCGAACTGGGTGCTGGGCAACCACGACCAGCCGCGGGTGGCGACGCGGCTTGGCCCGGCGCAGGCACGCGTTGCCATGGTCCTGCTGCTGACCCTGCGCGGCACGCCGACGCTCTACTACGCCGACGAGCTCGGTCACGAGAGCGTGCCGATCCCGCCCGAACGCGTGCGCGATCCCGTTCGGCATCAACATGCCCGGCGGCACCCAAGGCCGCGATCCCGTGCGCACGCCCATGCCGTGGGACGGCTCCGCCAATGCCGGCTTCAGCGCGGGCGAGCCTTGGCTGCCGCTCGCCGGCAACGCGGCCGCGATCTCCGTCGACGCGCAGAAGCGCGATCCGACTCGATGCTCTCGCTGACGCGATCGCTGCTCGCGCTGCGGCGACGGGAGGCCGCCTCTCGATCGGCGGCTGGAAGCTGCTGCCGATCGAAGGCGAGGCCCTGGCCTATACGCGCACCTGGCAGGACCGCAGCTTCATCGTCATTCTCGACCTGGAATCGCGCGCGAAGAAGGTTCGATTGGGCGCCGGCATCGCCGGGCGAGTCGAGCTGTCGACCCACGCGGGCCGTTCCGGCGCGCTCGTCGGCGACAGCGATCGAACTGCGCGCGGACGAAGCAGTCGTGATCGCGCGTCTACGGGGCGGCTCCCGGGCTGGGCGTCGCGTCAGCCGAACAGGCGCTGGCCTTGCGATAGATCAACGGTGCCCTTGTCGGTGAGGGCGAAGCCCGAACAGCCGCGGCGGCGAAGCCGAACGCCCAGCCGCTGCTCCAGCGCGGTGACGTAGCCGCTGATCGGGAGCGCGCTCAGATTGAGCCCGTCTGGGTCGCCGCGAAACCCCTCGATCCGCCACCGTCGAGAATATCCGGCAGCAAGCGGAGGTCGGCGTCCGATACGCGCTTCATGGACCATCTCCACGGACCCGCTCCCACGTGTCGCGCCATACATCGGAATCCCCGAAGTATGGTTCGGGTAACTGATATTGTTGCTGATTAGGAGCCGACCTATCAATCTCGCACAATCCCACAGGAAACCTGGGGCTTATTCAGCTCGGAGGAAACCATGACCAAGGTCCTGCACCAGCCCCTCGGCGGCAACAAGATGCCCCGCTTCGGCGGTCCGGCCACGATGATGCGCCTGCCGATGCTGCCCCTCCGCCCAGGGCCTCGATGCCTGCTTCGTCGGCGTGCCGCTGGATACGGGCACCTCGAACCGTGCCGGCGCCCGTTTTGGCCCGCGCCAGATCCGCGCCGAGAGCTGCCTCGTCCGCCCCTACAACATGGCGACGCGCGCGGCGCCGTTCGACAGCCTATCGGTCGCCGGACATCGGCGACGTCGCCATCAACACCTTCGACCTCAAGAAGAGCATCGGAATCATCGAGTCCGCCTCTCGACGAGATCCTGTCGCACAACGTCAAGCCGCTCACCATGGGCGGCGATCACACCATCGATATTCCGATCCTGCGCGCGTTGAAGAAGAAGTACGGGCCGGTCGGCCTGGTCCATGTCGATGCCCATGCCGACGTCAACGAGACCATGTTCGGCGAGAAGTTCGCCCATGGCACGCCGTTCCGCGTCGCCGTGGAGGAGGGCCTGCTCGACGGCAAGCGCTGCGTGCAGATCGGCCTGCGCGCCACCGGCTATGCGGCCGACGATTTCGACTGGCCGCGCCGCCAGGGCTTCCGGGTCGTGCAGGCTGAGGAGTGCTGGCACAAGTCGCTGACGCCGCTCATGGCCGAGGTGCGCGAGCAGGTGAAAGGCGGGCCGGTCTATCTCAGCTTCGACATCGACGGCCTCGATCCGTCCTACGCGCCGGGCACGGGCACGCCGGAGATCGGCGGCCTGACGACGCCGCAAGCGCTCGAGATCATCCGCGGCTGCCGTGGCCTCGACCTGGTCGGCGGCGATCTTGTCGAGGTGGCGCCACCCTACGATACCACGGGCAACACCGCGCTCACCGGCGCGAATCTGCTGTTCGAGATGCTCTGCGTGCTGCCGGGCGTCGTCTATCGCAACTGAGGCGTCATCCCAGAGGGAAGCAGTCATGGCGACGTGCGGCGAGGTGCTGGTCGAGCTGCTCGGCTTGTATGGCATCGATACGGTCTTCGGCATTCCCGGCGTCCACACGGTCGAACTCTATCGGGGCCTGCCGAACTCGAAGCTGCGCCACATCACGCCGCGGCACGAGCAGGGCGCCGGCTTCATGGCCGACGGCTATGCGCGGGCCAGAGGCCGGCCGGCGGCCTGCTTCATCATCACCGGACCGGGCCTGACGAACATCGCGACGGCGCTCGGCCAAGCCTACGCCGACTCCGTCCCGATTCTCGTGCTCTCCAGTGTGAACAACACGCGCGATCTCGCTTTGGGCGAGGGAAGGCTGCATGAACTGCCGTCGCAACGCGGCCTCATGGAGGAGCCTGACGGCGTTCAGCCACACCCTGCTGTGGCCGGATGAGCTGCCGCATGTGCTGGCGCGCGCCTTCGCCGTGTTCGACAGCGGCCGGCCGCGGCCGGTGCATATCGAGCTGCCGCTCGACGTCATCACGGCCGAGGCCGACCATGTCCGGCGCGCGGTCGTCCCCACCAGCAGCCGTCCGGCCCCGGACCCCGCGAAGATCGTCGAGGCTGCCCAGCTATTGCGCCAGGCCAAGCGCCCGCTGGTGGTGCTCGGCGGCGGCGCCCAGCATGCGGGCGCGTCGGCCCGCGCCGTCATCGAGAAGATCGGCGCGCTCGCCGCGACCACGATCAACGGCAAGGGCATCCTGCCGCCCGACCATCCGCTCTCGCTCGGCAGCACGCTGCCGCAGCCGCCAGTGCTGGAAGAGTTGACTCATGCCGATGTCGTGCTGGCTGTCGGAACCGAGCTGGGCGAGACCGATACCCTGCTGTTCGACAGCCGGCTTCGCCTCGGCGGCAAGGTCATCCGCGTCGACATCGATCCGGAGCAGCTGACGCGCAACGTGCTGGCCGAAGTCGCCATCCTCAGCGATTCCTGATCTCGCCCTCCGCGCCCTCGATCGCGAGCTGCAGAGCCACAAGGCCGATATCGCGGGAGCGACGGCCCGGGCGCAGAAGCTGCGCGCGCAGCTGCAGGGCCTGCTCACCGAGCCGGCAGCGCGCGCATCAGCGCTTCATGGCGGCGCGTGCAGGAGGCGCTGCCGGGCGTGATCGTGGCCGGCGACCTCGACCCAGCCGGTCTACAGCGCCAACCTGTTCTACCAGCCGGAGCAGCCGCGCTCCTTCTTCCAACTCCAGCACCGGCTACGGCACGCCTCGGCTATGCCCCGCCGGCCGGCGCTCGGCGCTAAGCTGGCCCAGCGCAGCGGCCGGTGGTCGCGCTGATCGGCGACGGCGGCCTGCAGTTCACCATCGGTGAGCTGGCGACGGCGGTCGAGCTGGAACTCTCGGTGCCCATCCTCGTCTGGAACAACCGCGGCTATGGCGAGATCAAGAAATACATGGCCGAGCGCGGCATCCCGCAGATCGGCGTCGACATCTACACGCCGGATTTCCTGACCATCGCGCGCGGCTTCGGCTGCCGCGCCGTGCGAGGCGGAGAGTCTGCCCCATCTGCAGGAGCAGTTGCGGCAGGCGCACCGGGCCTCGGGGCCGACGCTGATCGAGATCGACGAGGCGGCGGCCCTGCGCTGGTAGCGTCGCCGATCGCCGATTCGCTCAATCGGCGCCCGACGAAGAGCGCGGTCGATCCGTCGGCTACGGCGCGACTGTGGGGTCGTGTACATTCCCGCCTTGAAGTGGCCGGCCTCGTTGCAGAACAGCAGGTACTTGCCGGCCTTGAGCGTGAGCGTGTTGCTACGCGACTTGCCGGGATGCACGTCGCCCAGTTCCTTCATGCCCTTCAGCTTGTCCTCGTCGACGCGCACGCCATCGGCGTCCATGGGCATCGCGTTCGGCTCAGGTCAGTCTTGACGAGCAGCAACTCGTGATCTTCGTCCGTCGATGTGTTCTTGACGTTGATGACGACCTTGCCCGCTTGACGTGGTCTGTGCTGAGGGTAACGCCCTGCGATCCATCGGGCTTGTTCCATAGATCCCGCGTTCACGACGGCGGGGCTGGCGGCAAGCGCGGAATCGCAGAGGCGCAGAGCAGCGACGCGGCGAGCAGGGTCCGGAAATGTGACAGTCTCGACATGGGAGGGCATCCTTTCAGGAGCGGGCGGGCCGTCTGCGATCTGACGTGCCTAGCTTCCGCATCCACGGCCGGGAATCGGCTGCTTCAGGAGCGCCCGGGTTGATCTGGCGCAATCGCGATTGCGACAAAGCGTCAGCAACTCGCCGCCCAGCTCGATTTTGGCGTCCGCTACGGCGCGGTGGGTCGGCACCGTCGCCGCGGGACGAGGCATGCGTGCGGTCGACTTCAGCGTTGGCGCAGGTCGCCCGTCCGGTCGGTCAACTCCCGGCGGCGATACCGGCCCGTACCTGGGCGATCGCGCCGTTGACCAGGTCCAGGGCCTTCACGCGGTGTCCGGCCTTGTCGTGCTCCGCTATCTTCAGCTCGGTCTGGGCCGTCAGCAGCGCATTCAGCGCGGCCTCCATGTGGCGGCTGCGCCGCATAGGCCAGCCCGGCGCAGCGAATGCGCCGCCGGCCGCGGCGAGGACGACAGTCGCTTTCGCAAACCGATCGCCGGGTGCTCGCGCTTTGTCGACATGGAGGCTTCCCTCCCTGTTTGGATTCCTGGGAGCGCCGGTAGCGGTCGCGGTGATCCACGCAGTAAAGGCGGCGCTGTAGCCGCACTACGCGCGCGCTTTGCCGTGCAGGCAAGCCAGCACGCGCCCGCGGGATCACGGCCGTTCCCAGCAGTTCATCGTGGTTCGAAAATTTCTTGAGTGTCAGGTCGAAGCGGGGTTGGTTCGATGAGCGGGAGAACCCGCTTCAGCAATGCATTGGGGATTGCCGAGGTGTGTCGCACGTAAGAGATCGATCGGGTCCAGGAGGTGGCGCAGGTGCAGTTTCGGATCGTAGTTCAGGGGACTGCTGCGCAGCCGCTGTAGCCCTTCGCCATGGCCGGGAGATCATGTCGCGCACGGCGTAGTGATAGAGGTGCAGCTGAGGCGCGACCGAATAGTCGAGGCCGATATATTCGGCGAAGATGGCGTCGCCCTCGATCTGATGCAGAGGCTGAAGGCGACGATGCGCGCCTCCTGCCGCCAGACGAAGAAAGCGCACGATCTCCGGCATCAGGCGGCCGAGGCCGCAGAAGAACTCCCGCGTCAGCTTCTCGAAGCGGCAGCTCGAGCGCTCGTAGACCTGGAGGTAGAGCGGATAGAACATCGTCGATGATGGGCGCCACGTCGGGCGACGGCGCTCGCATCTCGATCGGCGGCGCCTGCGCCGTCGCCAGAAATTTCCTGCGCAGCTTCCGGCGGGTGGCGCTGTTGAGCGCCCGGTTCGCATGTAGTCGGCGAAGCTCAGATAGTCGATGTTGAGGGCGCGTCATCGGCAGGCTCGGCACCGGCTGAAGCCACTGTGCAGGAAGCATCGCAGCGGCTCCCGGTACTTGGCCGGAAACTCCTTGAGCACGATCATCTGCGCGCGGAGCGCGCGCATGCGTCGACGATGGCGGAGAGCGAGGAGCCGGGCATTCTCGGCGCGCGAGAGTTCGTCGCCGTCGAGATGTCCTTCGCCGGCCGTGCAGCCGACCATCAGCGTGCGCAGCTTCGGGAAGCGCGGCCACAGGCGCCGGACCGCGGCGACCAGCGCTCCCGTCCTTTGGCTGCTGCCGGCGAGGAGATCCTGATCGAGGATGAAGAACGGCTGGATCGCCCGGACCTCGCCGAGCGCATCCCTTATGACTGAAGTAGCGGTAGTCGAACCCTTGCCGGATCGTATCCTCGACCAGCTCGTAGTAGCGATGATGCTTGCGCGAACCGGAGAAGGCGCTGCGCCAGCTGGCGACAGTGAGCCAGTTCGGCGCGCGAGACGACCTGGACGCGATGGGCATGCGGGCGGAGTAGCCCCTCGGCGGCATCTCCAACAAACCCGTTCATCGGAGCGGGCAGGGCCGTGTCGAGCGTCATGGAAATTGCCAGCCGAGATTGCGCTGTGAGACGAACAACGTCCGGCTGGCGAAATTCCCGCGCGCGAGCTCCTGCGGCAGGCCGTCGCGGGGGGCGTCGAAGTCGGGTCGATGACGCCGCATGGCGATCATGCGCAGTGCCGTGATGCTCGGGCACGAAGAAATAGGCCCCGCCGCGGGTCGAGTGACGGATTGCGGGATGCCGCTGCAGATGAACGGCGCCTGGCCGCTCTCCGGGATCGAGCGGGAATGACGAACTTGGCATCCGGGCCGTGCTGCCCAGCCACCGGGCAGGTGTCGTTGCCGGCGTTGAAATCGAGGCCGTACTGGATCCATTGCTGCTGCACGAACTCGAACTGCCGGAACAGGCTGGCGCAGAGCGCGATGAAGATGATGCCGTGGTCGCCGTCGTCGCGACCTGCCGGGGTCGCCCGGCGGCGCTCACCGTACAGGGCAGACCGCGCCACACTGGATGCGGCGGCGATCGTTCAGGGATGAGCCGGTCCGCTTCTTCGGGTCGCTCTCAGGGATCCAGCATGTCGGGGTGTTGGTGCGGCGGACATGGAGAGTCATCGGGACACCGGATGCCGTCAGGGATCATCGCGGTATTTGAAGTCGTTGAACCGGCGAAGCAGCGCCGCGTACGCCGCCTTGTCCGCACCCTTCTCTGCCTTCTTGGCGCTCCAAGAATTCCTGCGATTCCTGGAAAGTGGGGCGCCACCATCAGCGGCACGCCAGTGGACCAGCGCCCGACCATCTTCACCCATGATCGTTTCGCGCGCCTCGTCGCGCGAGGGATCCAGTGCGCCTGATAGAGAGCCGCGGCCTTGTCGATGTACGACCTGAAGCTGGCGACGTTCTGCGGTGCAACTTGCGATAGACCATGAAGGTGCAGTTGCGGAAAACTCGACCAGCGCCGGCGTCGGCGCAGATCTCCTGCGCCTCGTCGGCATAGCCGAGGAGAATTCGCCGGTGGCCAACGGGCGCCAGCTGCCATCGGGCAGCAGCTTGCCACCGCCGATCACGTCGCTTCTCGCTCCTCCTTGCCCGTGAGCTGGCCTCGAACACGGGATTGCCGATGCCGTCATGGAAGCAGAAATGCTCGTTGGGCGTTGCCCGCATCTGGCCGTCGGCGCCGCGGGCAGAACGGCGGACGCCTCCTGATAGTCGCCGCCGGCGAAGGCGTGCCCGGACAAGATGGTGACGCCGCCCTTGGACTCGGCGCAGAGCTGCCGCAGCCAAGCGGTCTTCTGTTCGAGCTCGGGCACGGGTGATCCATCCGCTGCATCTGGGCATTCAACGTGATCCAGATATGCACCGCCCGGTCGCCCTCGTTTTCCTGCCAGATCCGGTCCCAGCGGTCGGGCGCGCTGTCGCCGACTGTCGCCGAGGAGCTTCGAGCGCCCGCCAGCGCCCTCGATGAATTCGGTCGGCATCAGCTGGAGCGTGTTGGCCGGGACGCCCAGCGCATGGAGTCCGTAGAGCGTAAATCCGACATTCAGCGGCGGCCTTCGGCGCTGGCCGTTGGCGCTGCCAGGCCGCGCCCGCCGCATCGGCGGGGAAGGCCTTGTGACAAAGCGCACAGAGGTCGTGACGGACGACGAAGATCTGGGTGATGAAGCGGCGAGCCGAGCCACGAGGTGTCGGCGACGCGCGCGAAAGAGGTGGCGCGCCTTCGGAAAGCCGCTGCGTGCGTGGCCGTTGATGACGATGCCCTGGATGTCCGCGAGTTCCGAGCTCTCTCTTCATGGTCGCTCCCCGGTCAGGGACGAGATGACGCCGGGACTGCTGGGTCAGGCTATCCACCTTGTTCCGGCTTGTACGTCGTCGACAAAGCTGCGGAACGCGGCGTGGATCGCGGCGTCGTCCTGCCACTGCATGTCCGATCGCGAAGCGCAGGAAGCGCGGCTGCAGATACAGCGCCTTCAGGATGGATTTTCAGATCGGAATGCGGCGCAGTCGGAAGGGCAAACTCGCGAGCCACAGCACCACCCGGTACGCCCCGAGGATGAGAAGAAGGTGCCGCGCCGTCGCGGCCAGCGCGATCCGGCCCCATGGCAGCCGCCGCGGCCGCTGAGCCACGCCACTGCCGAGCGAGCGCGGCCAGCGCCACTAACGCGATCGGCGCCAGGACGGCCATGATCGACAGCGACGGCAGTTTGGGATCGTCGATCAGTAGTCGTTGAGAACGGCATCGTCGTTTCGATCTGGCAGCGCTTGACATAGCGACGGAACGATTTCGGGTCCTTGACCTCATCGAAGCCGACGCAGTGAGCGGAACGGCTTCCGCAACTCGTCCCACGGTCTGCATAGAGTTCTTCGGTAGGAATTCAATCCGCCTGGATCAGCGTCGAAGTCCGCGGAGAACAACAGATACGGCGCGTTCAGCTGGTCGACCGGCTGCGCCGCCGGCGAGGTTATGGTCCTTGAGCGCGGCCGCCAGCGCATTCTCGGGATTGCGCGCGTTGTCGACCGCAGTCGTCGATGACCACAAGGCGCGCGAAATGCGTGCCAGGTTGCTCGCAAACGAGGCTGTTGTCTTTGCTGTCCTTTGTCTCTTCCGATTGCTTCGCGGTAGGCATGCGGAAGAGGGCCTCCGCACCATCTGCACGGGGCAATCGGGAGACGCCGTCCGAGGCGACGAACGGCGTGGTCTCGATGGGCAGCGAGGGCCGAGTCAGGAAATAGTGCGCCATCAGGCGATGTTCGGCATGAGTCATGATCCCTCGGTGGCGGCCGCCGATGCGACTACGAGGCGGTCGGCCAATCCGCGATGAAGCGCCGACGGTTCTGGTCGGCGATCCCGGTGTCGATGCTCTCGATCGGCGCCAGCCCGGCGAGCCGAGCGAGTTCTGCACGCCCGCCGGGGCCTTGCGATAGGCGGCGGCGAAGCGCCCCCGGCGCCAGCTTGCCGTGCTGGTCCATCAGTTCCAGCACGACCCGACGGACCACAGCGCAGATTTGATGTCGCCGCCGCCGGGCGTGGCGTTATAGTAGTAGGCAGTGTCGATCGAGTTGTGGATGATGTGGTCCTTGAACGCCGTGATCGGGATCGACTGCGGGTATTTCGTGCTGGAATACCAGAACAGGTCGAGGCCGCCATGGGTATGCCGGCCGAGAAGGCATCGATGTACTGGTCCCAGGTGGCGTTGAGACTGCTGCAGAAGAGAGGACGTAGTCGTTCTGCAGCGCTTGGCGTCCCCTGGCCGAGGTTCGGTATTGACGGCGCTTGATGATCACCCAGCGGGCGAAGTGAATGATCGACGGTCCGAGCGGGCTGGAGGCGTGGCTGGCAACGACCGCGCGACCATGAAGATCAACCGGTTGATCCAGGTCTTGCAGGGCCTGACCATCGAACGTTCATCCCGTACGCGCCTTGCCTGCGATGTTGGATATCTCGCCCCTTTGTGGCGCACGCGGGTTTCGCCTGCGCAGATCACAACGCGCCTCACGACTTTCTGAACCAGCGCGTGCCGGCAAGTGTGATCCGGATCACAATTTCCTGCGGACGTGGCGCAACGCCACGCAGATCTACCCTCCTTCACCCCGCAAACCACCAGCAGATCCTCGCGTCGATCGGGCTGCCGGCGTGGACCAGCACCTCCCATGCCTGCGGTGCCGCGTCGCGCCCGGGGCGTGGAGGGCGGTTTCCATCTTCATGGCCTCGATGGAGAGCAGCACGTCACCGGCCTTGATCTTCTGTCCGGGCTGCACGGCGACGGTGGCGACCAGGCCGGCATGGGGGCGGCCACGTGGGCGTCGTTGTCGTCCCCGGCCCCGCGGCGGGCCGGCAGCTTGGCGACGGCGGCGCGGTTCGGGCACCTCTCACGATGCGGGGCTGGCCGTTGAGCTCGAAGAGAGACGCGCGCCTGGCTCCTCGTCGTCGGTCTCGCCGATGGCCTGCGGCCGCACGACCAGCGTCTTGCCGCGCTCGTGATCGCCGATGGCGATCTCGTCGCCCACGGCCATGCCGTAGAAGCCAGACCGGCGTCGGCAGCGCCTCGATCCGCGCCGTAATGCGCCGCGCCACGAACTCCGCGAAAACCTTGGGATACATCAGGTAGAGCAATACGTAACTTCG
>ERZ1370068.7668-contig-6572_pt1 | contig 34748 bp, 52 predicted proteins | sample MGYA00561227_ERZ1370068 | MGnify/ENA primary metagenome ERZ1370068 (study PRJEB38410, sample SAMEA6850437) | metagenome | study: Metagenomic assessment of the ecological functions of the soil: analysis of the soil microbiota associated with the...
TCGAACGAAGACGACGTTAAATTGTTGACAAACGCGGATTATCGAGAAAAGATCGCGCAGGCACTTTTGAGGGGCATTCTTTCCTATGCAAACAACCTCAATGGTTCGGAAAAAAGGTAGCTGATTTATGGAAGAAACCAACGAAACTCTCTGCATCGGAATAGATCTCGGTACCTCTCGAAGCTCCATCTCCGCTTCCAACGGCGAGCGTCACGTGGTTGACAGCTACGTGGGCTGGCCCCTGGACATGGTGGCCCGCAAACTGGTTAAGAAAACGGTCCTCATCGGTCGGGAAGCGCTGGACAATCGTTCCATGCTGGATCTGCACCGGCCCCTCGAACGCGGAGTCATCAAAGAGGGATCGGCAAAGGACGAGGAGGCTGTCCAGGAATTGCTGCGCCATTTAATTTCCTTGATCGGCATCAAGCAAAAAGCAAAACCCGAGGGAAGGTGCGCGCGGTCGTCGGCGTTCCGGCTGAAGCCTTTAGGGTCAGCAGACAAAGGCTCCGCTCCGCTATGGACGGTGTTGCCGATAGCGTGATGTTAGTGTCCGAACCTTTCGCGGTGGCCTACGGCTTGGAAGCATTGCTTCACGCGATGATTATCGATATCGGCGCCGGGACCGCGGATTTCTGTGTCATGCAAGGCCGCTATCCCACCGAGGCGGATCAGCGCACGTTGCCCAACGCCGGTGACTCCATTGACGAACGGCTCCTAAAGTTAATGCAGGACCATCATCCCGAGGCCCAGGTTTCCATTCATATGATCCGTGACTGGAAGGAAAAATGGAGTTTCGTCGGTGAGCCGAAAAGTCGGGTGACGGTTACGGTGCCGGCCAAAGGCAAAGCCACCGAATTCGACGTCACAGACGAAATGCGCGCCGCCTGTGAATCTATCCTGCCGCCCATCTCGGAGACCCTGGTCGATCTTCTTTCTCGGGTTGAGCCCGAGTATCAGGAGCAGGTCCGCAATAATATTATTGTGGCAGGGGAAGCTCGCTCATTTCCGGCCTGCCGGATGCTCTCGAAAAGGCCTGTTCGGAACTGGGAGGTGGTCGAGTCACGGTCGTCAAGGATCCCATTTTTGCAGGTTCCGACGGCGGACTTTCGATCGCGCGCGATGCATCCACCGCCGATTGGGAAAGGCTTTCCCTTTAGTGGATTTTTCCTCCGATTTATATCCCACCTTGTCACGTTGCTATTATCCTCCTGAAGTTGCCCGCTAGGACGGAATAAAAATATTTTTCCGCTTTGCTGCGATGTGTTAAAGTATGAGATTACCGTGCTCAAGTTTTATCTTCTCGCAGGATTAATTTTCCTTTCCTCTCCTGTGCAACTACAAAAACAGGGATGGATCAGATTACGCCGGAACTGGCGGCATCGGCTGCTACTCTCGAGATGGCCTGAGCCGATAAATGTTTCTGCGAGACGAGACGCCATTCTAAAACCCGTTATCCCTGCCGGGAAGACACTTTGTCATGAGCTTCGGCCCGAAGCTCCTGGAACTGAAGGGTTCCTATATCGAAAAACTCGATACAGGCCACGGCGCCGAGCAATCCTTTGGAGGATGGCAAATTCGCGACGATACTTAAATCTATTAGCAACCTCCTCCTTCGCCGGCAGCGGTCTGACCGGGGAAGGCGAGCTTTCCTACAGCCCGCTCGATCCTGTGGCTGGCCAGTGCGCGTGCAAAGATTGGCCGAGAATGCTCCGGCTTGGGCTCAAGAATCGTTGGGGAGGTTTGAGCTATGGCGCCGACTACAAATCCATAGATCGTGGCTTTGTCTCCATCGCCGGAGTCGCCGCCGATCAGGCGCGTGATGAAGGCCAACTTTGGGGCGAGCATAGCTTGGGCCCCTTCAATCTTCGCGGCTCCATCGGTGAGTCCTGGGAGAAACTCCTGGATGTGAACGGCCTGCGCGTGACCAAGAACGCCACTGCATCGCTCAACTTCAATAGGTCACAATGGGGAGCAAGGTTTGCGTCGAGTTATGAATGGATAGACGCAGGCGCAGCGCCAAACCAAGAAACGACGGCTTTGACGAATGCCCTCACAGGTTCTTATCGCCCATTCGATTTCTTAACGGTGAACCCCAATTTCAGCATCAGGGAAGAGCGGAACGCATACACGGGAACCAGAACCGAAACTCCGAGGACAGAGCTGATCTTTGCTTACACTCCCGTCCGCGATGGGTTTAGGCTTACCGGCACGACGTCGTTCGCCCGAAGCTTTGGCGCTGACGGATTGAACAATATCAGGACGTTCGGCACCACCGCAGCCGTAGACTGGAAAATCGGAAAGTTCCTGGGTAAAGACGATTACCTATCCTTCAACCTAAATTACAACCAGCAAGTCGATTTCATCTCATCGGGCAACTCCCACAACGACCTCTCCGGAATCGCTCCAGTTAAAAATCACCGGCTTCTGAGGGCTGCGCGCGCCGAGAGTATCGGTGCGCTATCGGATTAAACCGGGCACCTGGCAGAGCCAGGGAGAGCCCGATCATGATCAGCGCGCCGACGGCACCCATCGACGCTACCGCCCACTGTGCCCCGAAGATGGTTGACAGCGCCCCAAAGAGCATGGCTCCGGCTGTCATCACAACCTGGCTCATATGAAAGATCGCCATGGTCCGACCGCGGAACTCAGAAGGAGAGTAGGATTGGATGATGGTCTGCACGAGGGCGTGGGAATGGACATGGCACAGCCCCACGATGACCATCAATACCATTGAAAGCCAAAACCAGTGCGATGCCGCGAATGTCACAATGATAAAGCCGTAAAGCGTCACGCTGACCAGCATCAGCATGCCACGTGGCAAGCGATCGCCGGCGGAAGCGATGAGCACGGCACTGCACACTGCACCCACCCCCATGGCGGTGAGCAGCAGCCCCTGCCCGGTGGCGCCGACTTGCAAGATATCGCGTGCGAACACCGGCAGGAGCGTCGTGAACGGGACGATGAGCAACGAGACAAACATCACGATGAGAAGAGCGGTGCGCACGATTTCGTTTCTCCAGCTGAATTTCCATCCTTCGATAATGCTCTGGCCGAAGGACTCCTCGTGAGCAGAGTGACCGTGGGCGCCGCCGGCAGAGCCCTCTGCGGAACGAAGCTGGGTGGTCCAGATGGTCGCCAGGAAGAAAAAATCGCCTGGACGAAATACGCGCCGCCGGTGCCGAACTTGGCGATGAGCACGCCTGCGAGGGCCGGCCCGGTGCTGCGCGCGGCATTAAAGACAACGGCATTGAGACCGATGGCATTGGTCAGATTGCTGGCCGGCACAGCGTCGGAGATCAGGGCAGCCCGTGCCGGCTGCAGAAAACCTGGACGATCGCCATCAAGAACGCGGTGACATAGACGTGCCATGGCCGGATCTGACCGGTAAAAATCAGTGATGCGGTCACTGCATACAACAACCCGTTCGCGATTTGTGTAAGCACCACCTGCATCTTGCGCGAATAGCGGTCGGCGACGCTCCCTGCCACAGGAGATAGCAAGAGAAAGGGAACGGCCTGAACTCCCCGCACCAGGCCGAGTTGGAGCGCGGAGTCGGTCAGCTCATAGATAAGCCAACCACGGGTAACCTGATCCATCCATGTTCCCATGGACGCGAAGATTTGCCCGTACCAGATCAAACGGTATTCGTGATGGCGCAGTGCCTCGAACGCCTTAAACCGAAGCAACACACCGAGCGGACCTCTGAAACGCCCGCGAAGCTTCCGACGGAGCAGCTTCGGCGATCGGCGCTTGAGGCTCTTCTTTATGAATCGAAGGTGAACGCAGAGCAAGTCTCCACAGCCGGCGAAAAGGAAAGATTCATGTCTATGTCCTTAGGCCGAGGAGTGAGGGTTATGCTCGGCTATAGCACGCGTGATGGCGCGGCGTCCAGTAACCCGTTTGGGTCATTTCCTTTTGTTTTGACAAAAGCGAACGTTTTTCGATATGAGAGGACACGGGGTAGTGATTCCTAAAAGCAAATGCTTGGAACTGTTGAAGCCACTTAAACGTAAGTCGTAAGGAGGAACCAACATGGCAACCGCATACGATCCTGCGAAGCATTACGAGATCAAAGTCTGGGATGTCGAGTTCCGCCGCGATCCGGTGCGTACATTGATGGCGCGCATTTACCAGCCTCAAGGCAACGGGCCATTTCCTGCGCTGCTGGATCTTCACGGCGGCGCGTGGAACAACCAAGATCGCACCGCTAATGCGCCCATGGACGAGAGTCTGGCCGCTAGCGGCCTCTTAGTTGTCGCCATCGATCTGCGCCGCGCGCCAGAGGCGCCTTACCCTGCTTCGGTGCAAGACGCGAACTATGGCGTTCGGCTGGCTCAAAGCGAAGGCGCGAGAATGGAACGGCGATCCTGCCACCGTTGGCGCGCTGGGGAGTTCCAGCGGCGGTCACGAAATCGAACTCTGCGCCATGCGCCCGCATGATCCGCGCTATAACGCCCATCCTTTGCCGGAGGCCCCAACATCGACGCTACTTTGCCTTACGTCGTCGCGCGCTCGCCGGTGAGCGATCCATTCGCGCGCTACCAGCAGGCGGAGAGAAGGCAGTGGGCGGAAATGATCCAGAACAGCAAAATTTATTTTAACCCCTGGGAAACCATCTACGAAGGAAATCCACAGCTCATCCTCGAGCGCCGCGAGCCAGTGAGCTTGCCGCCGCTTTACGTGTTGCAAGGCGAATTGGACGACAACGTCCTGCCGGCCGTGCAAGAGAAATTTGCCGCTACTTACCGGGCGGCCGGTGGAGAATGCGAATTGGAGATCTTTAAGGACTGCGAGCACCGCTGGGTCGCTAACCCGGGGCCACAAACCGATCGCGCCTACGAAAGAATCAAGGCCTTCATCGCGCGCCAGCTCGGCGCGCGGCGTCTGGCGGCGTAGGGACGCCCCTAGTCGGACTGCTTGTGCCATCTGATGGGTTGGGCGCGATACGCGGTTAAGGTCGATTAAGCGTCTAGGAGCGGGCTTGGAATGTCCGCCGCAACTTGACTGCGCAGAATTTGCACCTTCCCGAAGTTTGCCGTTCATTCCTCGCTATGCTCTTCAGCGAATCTCAGGATGTTCGGACTGGACCCCTCAGGTAAGAACATTGCCGGGGTGACGGCCCTGGGATAAATTCAATTTTTCGATACCCTGCGGCTTGCTGCGGGGTACGTTCGATCAACTCAGCTTGTTTGTGCTCTCAGGTGATGGCGATTCTCATAGACACTCGCCGCGGTGTCATGAAACAGGGCGTTGCGTTCGGCAGCAGAGTAGCCTTTGACTGATGCGTTTGAAAGCGTTCCAGATCGCGACGTAGGAATAAGACGCTTTGTCGACCGGGAAGTTGCTTTCGAACATACAGCGATGGACGCCGAATTGCTCTATGCAAAAGTCGAAATAAGGCGCCATCGTGTTTGCCAGCTCAGCGGACGCCGGCTGGACCGCGCGCTCGTGCCAATCATAGCCGGAACGAGTAGACCCAAAGCCGCCTAGTTTCACTGCCACGTTAGGACAAGTCGATAAGTCCGCGATCCCCTTGCGCCAGACTTTGAAGACCTCGTCCCGTTTTCCCTTATAGGGCCCGACACCCAGCGGCCCGCCGATGTGATCGAGAACAATCCTCATGTTTGGAAAGGCACGCGCCAACTCCACGAGCTCCGGAAGCTGTGGATGGTAAAGCCAGGCGTCGAAGCTCAGGCCGTAGCGCTGCAGGCAGGCGAAGCCGCGGCGGAAAGCTTTATCCGCTAGTATCCCTGGCCGGGCGTCGCTTCTGATAGCCTCACTTTCATCCCACGTGGTCGAGTGGCGAATGCCGCGAAACCGGTTGGGACTCGCCCTTAGGTGTGCCTCGAGCACCTGGGCCACCGCCTCTCCCAGACTTAGATCCGCATGTCCGACAATGGCTGCCGCGACGCGAGTCGAATTATTTGGATCCGAGGCGGCTTGAGCGGCAACGCTATCGAAGAATTCGGTCTCTCCGATGGGCTTCATTGTCCCAGGACCATCCTTGCGGTACATCGCGCGATTCTCTACACAAACGGTGGCTACAATATTGTGCCCGGTGCTGGTATCTTGAATAAACTCTTCGAGAAAATAGCGGTCGTTGGGTCGCTCTCTCAAGTGGTGGTGCGGATCACAGATCGGTAAATCGGGCTCCAGAGGAGCCTCGGCTGCCGGTCTGCGCTGGTTCTCAGCTGCTGTTGCCATGTTTTCTCCTTTACTACCCATCTACCAGCGCTGCGCAACTGCTTGCAAGCACTGATGCTCGCTATCCGAATCAGCGTTGACATAGGAAAGACAGCAGTGTTAAGCCAAGGTCCTATGAAGAAAATATTCTGGCTGGCGGTTTTTGTGATCTGGACCTCAGATCTCTGGGCGCAGAGTTCGTTCTACCAGGGGAAGACGGTTACGGTCGTGGCTGCTGCTAGTGCCGGTAGTCTCTACGATTTGTACGCGCGGCTCGTGGCGCAATTTATCGGCAAACACATTCCAGGGAATCCCAACTTCATCGTCCAAAACATGCCTGGGGCAGGATCCATCATCGGCGCCAACTATATCTATAACGTCGTCAAACCCGATGGACTAAGCATCGGGGCCGTCCAGCCGTCGATCTATTTCAACCAGATCCAAAAACAGGCCGAAGTAAAATACGATTGGGCGAAATTCACTTGGATCGGCAGCACCGATAAGTCGGATTACTTGCTTTACATGCGCGCTGACCTGCCTTACAAAAGCCTGGCGGACGTCCGCCGGGCCAAGGAGCCGCCAAAGTGCGGCTCAACCGGGGCCGGCACCTCAGGAAGCTATATGCCCAAGCTGCTGGAAGAAACTCTCGGCACAAAATTTACCGTCGTTGCCGGCTATCAAGGTGGTGGAGAGATCGACCTGGCAGTGGAGCGGGGAGAGCTTCACTGCCGCGCGCTCACGATTCAGGCCTATCATTCGCGCGAGCCCTACCATACCTGGCGTAAAACCGGCTTCGCGCGCATTCTGATGCAAACCGGCAAAACCCGAGATCCGCGGCTGCCTGATGTTCCTACAATCTATGAGCTTATGAATGAGCACAAGACGCCCGAAGCAGAACGCCGCTTGCTCCCTTGGTAATGGCGGCCACCGACTTCGGCCGCCCCATCGTAGCACCGCCGGGTTTTCCCGCAGACAAAACCAAGATCTTCCGCGAGGCTTTCATGAAAGCCATGAACGACCCTGAACTTCTGGCCGAGGCAAAAGAAAAAACTACGATATCGCACCCACCACTGGCGAGGAGCTTGAAGCACTAGCAAAACAGGTCATGACCCAATCGCCCGAAGTCGTCGAACGGGTGAAGATAATCATGAGCCAGTGAGCCTATAGGCAGAGTAAAGACATTGACGCAAGAGAATCAGTACTAATCAAAGGAGGTTACCATGTTCGATATTAAAGGACTTAGAACCTTTGCCATGAGTGCCAAGGATCTCAACAAAGCGGTCGAGTTCTATACCAATGTGCTCGGTGGGCAGATCACTCGACGGGTTGAGCCGACTGAAGAACAGTTAAAGGCCGGCCAAGTGAAAGAAGTCGACGTTCGTCTGGGCAATTTCGAAGTCCATCTTTTGACGCGTCGGTAAAGCCGAGAGAAGTCGACCCTCATCACACATTGACTATTCCCTGGCAAGAGCAAGAGAAGGCTTTAAAGGCGTTAAAAGACATTGGCGCGAACATCGAAAAGTCCGACCGCATAGGGACAGCCCGAACTATTCCATCAATGTCTTCGATCCCGATGGCAACCGTTGGGAGCTATCGTTTACGCAGTGATTGACGCGCGGTGTTAAGACGGCGTATCCAGCTGAGGAATGTTTGTTTCGAAGACAGATCCCTTCTTGACGTAGATTCTTAGCTTTAAAATGTCCAAGAGAACGACTTTAAGAAAATTTATCGCGCCAAGACGCCAAGATCGCAAAGAATAAACTTATAACCTTGCAGCCGATTTCGAAACATTCCTTGCGATCAACGCTTCGCCTTTTCCGCGAAGCTCCAGTCGCGAACCGATTGTAAGCTCATCGCCGTTTTGGGTTTTTCCTTCAACCTGAAGGTTCCCACGGCGAGCAAATCTTCCACGACGGGATCGGGAAGTGACAGGTCAGGATTATACTGGTCACGATAGAGTTTATATAGCTTATCCGCCAACGACGGCTCCACACGCAGAATTCTTTCAAACAGGGCGACACTATAATCGGGGTTTTCCAAAAGCAACGAAGTTCCCGTTCGCAGAGCCCTCAAGAGCCGCACGATTTCATCCGGGTCTCGCTCCATCTTTATTTGCGTAGCGCCGATGCCGGTCAGAGGGATGCGCACCAGCCTGGAGAGTTCGTCAGCCGAAACGAGAACTCTCAGCCCCTGCTTCTCTGCCGCATATTCGGAAGGACTCGTCACCACGGTGGCGTCGACCGAGCCGCTAACAAGGGCGGCAAAACGTTCCAGGCTGCCGCCGCCGATGGGCAGGATCGTTACATCCTTGTTGGGATCCAACCCGCTTCGGCTCACCGCCGCATAGGCGGCGTAGTCAGCCGAGCTGCCGAAAGAATTGATGCCGATCTTTTTCCCTCTGAGAGCTTTGATGCTGTCAATCTCCGGCCGCGAGATAATGACATAGGAGCTGCTCCTTGTAACCGCGCCGAGGATTTTTACCGGCAGCCCGCGGGCCGAGGCGCCGGTGAGAAACGGCAGAATGGTCGCGTAATCAAGCTCTCCGGCGAGCAGCGCGGTGAGCATTAGATTCGTCCCCGGAAAGTGATGAGCCGAACCTTCAGTCCTTCTTTTTCGAAGAGCCCTCTTTCACCCGCGACGATGTAGGGCAGTGTGGACCAGCTACCCTGGCCGGACCAACCCAGATTAATATCCTTGGCGTTTGTATTGAACGCGACTATTAGAGAAAGCAGAACGGCCAGAGCTAGTCCGATTACAGCAATTCGATGTTTCATGGCGCGTCTCTTAGGATCTTGCCTGTTAAATGATGCCTTTCGCGTGGTCACCGGAAGTTATCTTTCGGAAATGCCCAGCTCTCTTTGCGCTTCTCTTAGAATCGAGAGATCCGCAACTTCGCTCACAGAAACCTCGCGGTCAACCTTACCGATTCGTTTCGCCTCGTCGATCGCGAGATGGAGCCCTTTTTCGGGTAAACTTCCGTCCTGATTAAAAGCTTGCGAGACGTTGTCATACGTGGCTCCAGCGATCTCTTTATTAATTTTCAGCCATTCCATCATGACCTGAATCGTTCCTCGCGATTCTGATGAATATAACGGTTGGCCTTGATCCCCGCTTTGATAACTCGCTTGATCTCATCCGGGGCCTCTTTGATTTTTTCACGCTTGCAACAAGACCACTCGCCGGAAAATTGAAAAGGTCCTGCGCTCTTGCAAGAACGACAAAGCCTAACTTCTTCCCTAGGAAATCCAACGGCGGAGAACCCAAAGTGGCAGCCGTCAACCCTTGCTTCATGGCAGCAAAGCGGGAGTCGACTGTACCGGTGGCGAGAAACTTTACGTCCTTATCCGGATCCAGACCGAAATGTTTCACGATCAACCTCGCCGTGGACTCGAGAGTGCCGCCGAAAGTGTTGAGCCCAATGGTTTTGCCCTTAAGCTCTTGCACAGACTTAAACTCAGGCCGAGCGATGAGCGCGATGGGTGTCGCAGGCAGGTAACAAGCGACGACCTTGACCGGAAGTCCTCGGATCGCCGCGCCGATGCCATTCCCAAGGACCGCATCATAATCGAGTTCGCCGCTAATCAAGGCCGCCGATGAGATGGCGGGTCTTATTCGAATAAACTCCCCTTGAACCCCTTCCTCTTTGAAGAAGCCCCGCTCTCGCCCAGAGGTAGGGGGACAAATTGAGCCGCGAGGTCCGGAAAGCCGATCCTGATGATCTTATCTGCTGCTTGGACTGAGCCATAAAGAAGAAAATGGTGAGCCAAGCTACAAAAGCCGTTTTCATAGGAGACCCCCGAGGCCTTTGCATTGCGGTTGAAAAAGTTTTAGATTCCCGTTTTTCGGGAATAACGTGGAATGCTAAACCGCATCAGTTGTATTTTTCAGCACCTCCCGGGCGATCACCATGCGCATGACCTCTGAGGCGCCTTCGGTGATCATGCGGCTGCGCTGATCGACGAACCATTTCGCCAAGGGTAGGTCGAGCGTTAGGCCGATGCCGCCGTGAATCTGCAAGACGCGATCGACGACGCGGAAAGACATCTCGTCGGCGAACAACTTGGCCATGTAAGCTTCGTTGCGAATGTCTTGCTTCTGATCATTTTTCCACGCAGCCTGATAAACCATCAGACGAGCGGCATGAAGCTCGACGTAGGAGTCCGCCAGCTTGAACGTGATTCCCTGGCGCTCGGACAAGGGTTTGCCGAAAGTCACCCGCTCTTTGGAATAGCGCGCGCCCATTTCGATGCAGCGCTCGGCGACTCCTAAGGCACGCGCACCGTGTTTCAGCCGGCCAATGCCGAGCCACTTCTGGGCGAGCTTAAAACCCTCCCCTTCTTTGCCAACGAGGTTTTCCACCGGGACTTTCATATCGTCGAAGGCGATCTGCCACGGCTCCTCGCCCATCAATGGTCTTGAACTTGGTGACAAGCGTGAGGCCCGGCGATTTCATATCGATCATGAAACACGAAATGCCGCCGTGAGCCGCCTTCGCCGGATCGGTGACAGCCATGAGCTGGCCGAAGTCGGCCTCTCCCGCGCCAGTGATGAAGCGCTTGGTGCCGTTAATGATGTAATGATCGCCCTGCCGGACCGCCCGGGTCTTCATCGAAGCTGGATCGGAGCCCGCATCCGGTTCCGTCTGCATGAAGCAGAGCTTTTCTCGCCGCGCAAAATGGGATCCATGAAACGTTTCTTCTGGTCGTCGTTCAATGCGTACAAGATCGGCCGGATATCCGGCCCGAAGATTCCCTGGCCGCGCGACGGCAACGCGACCGTACGCGCAAGCTCCTCCCACACCAACACTTGCGCCAAGCTGCCGAGTCCGCCGCCGCCGTACTCTTCCGGGAACGTCAAACATCCAGAGCCCCATGTCTCTGGTCTTTTTCTCCAGGCGCTCGCGAATGTCCGGCTTCAGTTCCATGTTCTCGATCGTATGCATCTCGACCGGAATCAGTTCTTTGTCGACGAATTTCCGCACCGTGTCTTTCAGCATTTGTAGTTCTTCGGGCAAATTAAAATCCATTCCCTTACTCCCGTGATCAGTGACCTGTTATCGGTGAACAGTGATCCGTGATCATGCGCTCCTTTGATTGCCGATCACCGATCACTGACTTCTGATCTCTGACTGCTGTCTTTCTACTGCTTCTTTTCTTCAAACTTGTACGAACCGAGCCCTGGGCGATACTCCTTACGCGCGAACTGCTGCAGTCCCGGGCGCCCGCCAATCGCCTGTTTGGCCTTGTCGGAAATCAAGTTGGAGAGCTCGTATGCAACGTCCGGGTTGGAGTAGAAGGTGTAGTACCACGCTTCTTTGACGGCATTTAGCGCTGACGGTGCTTTTTCTTTTAGGTTGTTCGCAATCTCCATAACTTCTTTGTCCAAATCGGCGCGCGGCACAGCCTTGGTGATCAAGCCGATGCGCTCCGCCTCTTTGGCGTTCATGGTTTTTCCCGTGAGCGCGTAGTAGAGCCCGTGCTTCGGCTGCAGGTGTTCCGTCAAAACAATCGTCACTTCGCCGCCGGGGAAATGGCCAAAATTGACTTCCGAGAGCCCGAACTGCACGTCGTCCGCCGCGATCGCGATGTCGCAACCCGTGACCACGGTGAATCCACCGCCAAAAACCCAGCCATTGATACGAGCGATGACCGGCTGCGGCATTTTACGCAGGATCTCATTGCGCCACTGGCGCGATTTTCCCGCACCTCGTCACGCACGCGTTCCGGCTGCGAATCCATCTCGATAAAATACTGCTTCAGATCCTGCCCCGCGCAGAAACTCTCACCGGCTCCGGTAATGATGATCACCCGCGTATCCTTATCGTAACGCAGGTCGTTCAAACAATCATACATCTCGCGGTGGAGCTGCGGGCTCATCGCGTTGCGTTTCTCGGGACGATTCAACGTAATCGTCGTCACCCCGTCTTTCTTGTCAACTAAAAGAGTTTGATAATCTGCCATGGTTCTTTCCTCCTTCTGATTTGCAAACGGTCGTTTTTGGATTCGCGCGAGTGGAATCGCGCATCTCTATCCCTACTCCCGCACCTTAAGACTGTCAAATTACGGTAGTAATTCGGCTGGTCATTAAGAAAGATTCCTCACTCCGCTCGGATTGCCACTTAAGCGATTTGTCACCCCGAACCCTTCGACTAAGACGCTCAGGGTAGACTCCGTGAGGGAGCTTGGCCGAACTGAGTCATGCAGAAAAACCCACGTGGCTTATCTTCGCACTATATCCATCAACAGCTTCTTCCAACGCTCCTCGGCCTTCTCATACTGCTCCGTGGTGAAACCTTTCTCCGGATACCAGCGCTTGAAGCCGTAGTTTTTGGTGGGAACCGCGAAACGAAACTTCTCTTCAAAAATCTTTCTGGCCTTCGGGACTGATCAGGAAATCCACGAACAATAGGGCGGCGTATGGATTGTTGGTCGCCGCCGGCAGCGCCACGCCTCCGGCGTTAGTAGGAACCAAGTCCAGCGGAACCCACTCCGTCGGCGCGCCTTTCGGGTGGGCGGCAAGCACATGATTGCGAAAGATCGAAATCGACATGGGCATCTCACCGGCCGCCAACAGTTCGTGCATCGCCCCACCGGAAATCATATGCATTTTGACGTCCAGGGTCTTGAGCTGCTTGACGTACTCTTCCCCTTTGGCGTGGATCATCGCGCCGACCATGCGCACCCCGGTGGTGTCGCCGCTCACAGCTATTTTGCCTCTGTTTTCCGGCTTCACCAGCTCGGCAAAGCTCTTGGGAGCCGCGGCGGCCCGAATCATATTCGTGTTGTATCCAAGGCTCACCATCGACTCGCGATCCGTGGTCCAATACACTTTGGTCTTGTCAGCCGTCTCTTTGGATTCATCCGGAAAGGCGGCCAGGTGCGGCGAAAAATACGGCATGAGAAGTTTGTTGTCGCGCATTAGCATCAGTGTCGCGGGAGTCGTCTCGATCAGGTCTGCTATGCTTCGTCGTGCCTCGGCCTCAGTCAAGAGTCTTCTTGAGAGGTCCGTGGGCCCGGCGCGATAGGTATCCACTTTGATGCCGGGATATTTTGCCTCAAACACGTTGGCGATATCACGGTGCGCGGTGAGGCTCGTGTACCAGACTAGCTTCCCTTCTTTTTGGCGCCGGCCTTGAGCATCTCTTCCCGGTCCGCGCCGCGATAATAGGCGAGATCCGCGAGGGAACGAGTTTGAGCCGCAGACGACTCGATCAGGGCAACGAAAAAACTAGACTCACTAGAACGATCCGCATCGTATCCATCACTCTACTAATACTCCAACTCCCACTACTCCAACACCCCATCATTCTGGAGTTGTTTGATGGTTTCCGCGCTATAGCCGACCACATCGCGCAGTACCGCCTCCGTGTCGCGCCCGAGCACGGGAAATTCCCACCGGCGGGTCAGTTTGGCGTTAGCGAAATGGAGCGGGAAACTGGGGAGCACGACCTTCCCCAACCTTGATTCTCGACGGTGACAATGAATCCGCGGTCTTTTAACTGCGGATCATTGGTCAGATCCTCACCGGTTTGCACCACTCCGGCAGGAACACCAACTTTTTGCAATTGATCCCGGATCGCGAAAACATCTTTGTCTTTCGTCCATTGCGCTATGAGTGCGTTTAGCGCGTCACCATTTTTCAGTCTGTCAGCGTTGGTCTTAAAACGCTGATCCTGCTCGACGCCAATGATCTGCGCCAAGGCCGTCCACTGCTCAGCGGTTTCCGCTGCGATGACACACCAGCGGTCCTCTCCCTGACACGGATAGCAATCGTGCGGCGCCACGGCAAAAGAGGCATTGCCAATGGGTTGCGGGTCTTTGCCATTCGCCGCCGCTTCCATCAGATTCGCGCCGATCATGAATGCCGTGGCTTCAGATTGCGCCAAGTCGATGAACGCGCCCTTCTTTTGGCGGTCGCGATGAAGCACGCCGGATATGATGATGATCGCGCATAACACCCTGGACACGTAATCCGGGAAAACCAACTGCGCACCGATGGGCGGGTTGGTGACGCCCGGATGATTCCACATGTACGTCAGGCCGGTAAATGCCGTGATGTTCACGCCGACGGTGGAGAAATGGCGCTTTGGCCCCGTCGTGCCCAGTCCCGGCATGCGCAAATTCACGATATCGGGCTTGACCTTGCACAACTGATCATAGGCCAAGCCAATGCGTTCGACGACATCAACACTGTAGTTATCGAGCACGGCGTCGGCCTTAGCAACGAGATCGTGAAGCACTCCTTTCCTTTCGGGTGCTTCAAGTTTACCGTGAATGAGCGTTTGTTGCGGTTGAATTCGAGAAAGCGCGGCGAAAGATTCGGATCTTCACCGGTACCGAAAAAACGAAACGGGTCCATACCGCCTTTGCTGGATTCGACTTTGATGACATCCGCGCCCAGCTCAGCCAAGATCGTGGTGCCGTAAGGTCCGGCGAGCACGTGATCAAAACTCACGATGCGCATGCCGTCCAAAGGACCGTTGCCGCTTCCGATATCCAAAGCATCGTTTCCATCTACCTCTGTAACATTCGACTCTTCGGCGATGCTCAGACCGGCTCCGGGAGAAATTTTAGATCCCTCACGTTCGTTCGGGATGACAACGCGGTCTCGGGACATGGTGACAGAGTCTGCAACGGGGAGATGGTAGAGGGGGAACGCCAGCTATCCAGAACCGGCACGCTGCCCACCGCGGGCCGGGTGCCGTCGATGACAAACGGCATCGCCGGCTGTTCAGTGCTACCGAAACCAACATGCTCAACCGGGGCCATGAAGCCGCGGCCCTGCACATGCTCGTCGTTCGCGAAGCCCATCGGTGTGTTCACAGGCACGCAAGGGAATGCCCTTCGACTGTAGAAAGTCGGTAATCTCAGCCATGGTATATTTGCCCACGAAGGCTTCCACCGCCGGATTGAGCTCATCGGCGTGGGCGCGCCGGTAAAGGTTGTTGAGCCAATCCGGCGCGTCGAACACTGGGTCGTGATCTTTCCAAAGAGTCAAAAACAACTTCCAATGCTGCCGGGTTACATAGAGATAAATGAATCCATCACGGCATGGAAAGATCTTCGCCGGAGCCACCGAACCGTGCTGGCTGCCGGCACGCTTCGATATTTGCTTTTCGTTCGCCCAGAGCCGAATGATATGCTCGTGCGTCGCCAAGGTCTCTTGCATCGACGAGTCCACGTGATCGCCCTGCCCCGTGCGCTCGCGTCGATAGAGCGCCGCCAACAAGCCCGCTGCGGCAAACAAACTCGCAAAGTAATACGCCTGTGTTTCCGGTGGCCGGCAAGGCGGTAACGAGGGATCACCGGAGATATACAAGAAACCGCTCTCGGCCAGGGCGACGAGATCGTTACACGCCAAGTTTTTCTTTGGCCCGGTTTGACCGAAACCCGTAATCGACGCCATGACGATGCCGGGATTGATCGCTGCAAGACTCTTGTAGCCAAGCCCTTTCGCGTCCAACTCACCGGGCTGGAAACTTTCCAGCACGACGTCCGCCGTCTCAACCAGTTTACGAAATGCCTCGCGATCGGCTTCTTTGTCGAGATCGAGCACCTTGCTCGCCTTGCCGGCGTTGAGATGGGCGAATGGTGTGCTCAGTTCCGAGCCGTTCGGCAATTTGACGAACGGCGCTAATTTTCTCACCGGATCGCCACCCGGCGGTTCGATCTTGATCACTTCCATGCCCAAGTCGGCGAGCATGCGGCCGCATAATTGGCCGCTCAAAGTCGTCAGATCCAGCGCTCTAAAACCTTGGAGAAAGGCAGGTGAATTCATGTTGCTTCGTTTACGCTCCTACGTATTGACTGCGAATGTTATTTAAAATTTGCGCCGCTTCTTCAACCATCCGTTCGACAATTTCCTTTGCCGGCTTAGCGTTTCTCTCTTCGCTCAAGAGGCCAGCGACCTGGCCCCCGGAACATGCAAAACATCTACCCGGTCGGCCGCTTCCGCGGCGCGGCGGATTTCATCCATAGCGTTTCCCTGGTAAGGCGTCGGCATCGCGTCGAGTCCAGAATCCAACCACGCCTTGATGACTGGGCTTCGATAGTGGCGCGCGTAATGACCACTCGTATAGGCGGTTCGTACGAAGTCCTCCGAGCTACCGGTCAAAATTTGTTTTTGTAAACCGGGTTAATGCCGCACTCTTTGGTCACCAAGAATGCCGTGCCGCACCACACGCCAACGGCACCTAAGGCCAGCGCCGCGGCGACGCCGCGGCCGTCGCAGATGCCGCCAGCGGCGACTACCGGTTTGGGTTTCACTGCATCCACGATCTGTGGGATCAAAGGAAAATTACCGATCGTTCCCGTGTGCCCGCCGGCTTCGTAGCCTTGGGCGATGATCACGTCTGCGCCCTTGCGCGCGTGGCTGAGCGCATGCTTCACCGCGCCGGCCAGCGCCATGACTTTGATTCCCCTTTCATGCGCGAGCGGAACCACTTCAGCCGTGTCGCCCAGACCGATGATGAGGATCGGAACTTTTTCTTCCAAGATCACCTTCAACTGCTCGCGCGTCGCCGCCGGCGTCTTGACCCAGCTCTTGCGATCCGGCGGTTGCGGCGTCAAGCCCAGCTTTGGTATCAGCTCGTCGGTAAATCTCGCATGCTTAGGATATTTTTCTTCGATTTCTTTGCGAACTTCATCCGGGTCGGGAATCTTGACGTCTTCCATCTTGGGGAGTGTGATATCGACGCCGAAGGGCCGATCCGTAAGCTTCCGCACCGCCCGTATTCTTTCGCGGATCACCTCCGGCCGTATGGAGCTGCCACCGATACAACCCAGGCCTCCTGAATTCGAAACCGCGGCCACCAAGGCGGGCGGCGTTGTCATCCCTTCCTTGTCCCAGCCCATGCCGGCTTGGATGATGGGAACGTCAATACCTAGCAAATCACAAAGTGGTGTGCGAAGCTTCACTGTTCCTCCAAACTAGAAATTGTCTGTTTCTTTCTTACCTTAATACATTCCCTCACCCTCCCTCCCAGAGGGCGAGGGTGGAGAGTGAAAATTATCCTCTCGCCCCTCGGGGAGAGAGTTAGAGTGAGGAGGGCATGCTGAACGAAGTGACGCATCTATCTTCGCCGTTTCAGCCCTACTTCTTTCTATCCTCCGGTTTGGCGTAGCCCGTGCTCCCGCCACCCTTTTGCGAGTGCAGATAGCCTTCCACGTCGCTCAAGGGATTGGTGTAGTATCTCATTCGGTGAGACACCAGATCGTCGGTTTTCAGCGCCGTATCGAAGTCCAGATCCTTTTCCATGTAAGCCGCGATCTTGGCGCTCTCCAGAGTCGCCCCGTTGCGCAGAACCAATCTCTTTGGCGAGCTGTTCGACATAGGGAATCAATTGGTTGTCCGGCACTACCTGAGAAACCAGCCCAACCCTCTCCGCCTCTGCCGCAGTTAAATTTCTTCCCGTGAGCTGAATGTAAAATGCCTTCTTGAAGGGAATGCCGCTATGGAACAACGTCGAAGTGGCGACGGCGCCATAACTGCCCCGGATCACTTCCGGCATGCCGAACATCGCCGACTCACAGGACACCGCGAGGTCATGGCCGTTCAAAAGAGCCAGACCGCCGCCTAGACACCAGCCGTTGATCGCAGCCACGGTGACTTGGGGCACGGCGCGCAAAAGTCTGACGATCTCATACGTTGATCCGCCTTCGTCCCATCTCCTTTTACGCTTCCAACTATCCCGCAGATCATAAAGATCAAGCCCGGAGGAATAGGAATTGCCCGCGCCCGTCGTCACTATACAGCGAATCTTATCGTTGTCACGCAGCTCCTTGAGAAGCGTGATCATCTCCGCCATGAGTCCCCGGCTCATCGCATTCTTCTTCTCCGGCCTATTCAATGTCAGCCACGCCACGCCGGTGTCTTCATCGATCTTTGGAATTACGGTTTTCATTTCGACCATGCTTCACCTCTTGCACACAGTTAGAGTCACCGTTCCATGAGTATCAAAGGATTATGACGAAGATCAAACCCATAAAGCTCACGTCCGCGGCTTTTCTCAGAATACAAACTTCATTTATCCGAAAATGCCATCATCCGTCTTTCCCGCGAAAGCGTGAATCCAGATCCCTTTGGTATTCCTGGATTCCGGCTCGCGCTAGCTATCGCCAGCTTGGCCGGAATGACGGCAAACTTTTGTTGTGAATTTCGGGGACACCTCACTAGTCTAGGTGTGTCCACGCTAAAGCCACTCGGCCTTGCGAAAACGATAGAAGAGATAGCCGTCGATAAGGGCCATTACCGCAATGACAGCGAAATAGCCGTATTCCCATTGCAGCTCCGGCATGTGCTCAAAATTCATCCCGTAGACGCCCACGATCATTGTCGGCACCGCCACAAGGGCGGCGTAGGCGGCAAGGCGCTTGGTAACTTCGCTCTCCTGCAGAGTGATAAGGGACAAATTGACGGTGATGGCCGTGGAAAGCATGTCGCGCATGCTATCGATGGATTGGTTGAGCCGAAGCAGGTGATCATAGACGTCACGGAAATAGTCCTGCAGGCCGGCACAGATGGCTGGCACACGGCCACCGAATAGTTTGCTCGTGGCCTCGAGCAGGGGCTCGGCGGCGTGCTTCAGAATCATCAGCTTTTTTAAGCTCATAGAGGTCCTCGAGATTCGTACGCGTCGGCTGCTTCGCGAATATACGTTCCTCGACGCCTTCCAATTGCGTCTCGAGAGAATCAAGAATCGGAAAATAACGATCCACCACCGCATCCATGAGCGCATACAGGACGTATCCCGGCCCATGGCGCAGTAGTTCCGGTTCTCTCTCACAGCGCTCGCGCACATCGGCGAAGCCGCGCTTGGCCCGGCTGCGCACGGACAGGGATATAGTTTTTGCCAACGAAGATCGCCACCTCACCGACGTTGAGATCACCATTGGAGGGTTCAATCACCTGCAGCACCACGAAAAGCGAGTCCCCATACTCTTCGATCTTAGGTCGCTGATGGCCATGTTGTGCATCTTCGACGGCCAGCTCGTGCAAGCCAAACTCTTTCTGCATGGCCGCCAGCTCCGCCGGCTCAGGATCCGCGAGAGCGACCCAAACAAAGCAGTCGGGCTCGTTGACAAAGAGATGAATCTGATCGACCGGGATATCGGCAAGCTTGCGGCCATTCTGATAGGCGACACAGTTGATGAGCACTGCGGCAATCTCCCCTATGAGTTGAACATCAAGAGTAACTCTGGCACGGCTGTGAGAACGTCTTCGGGCTCGCCGGCCCGCGATTGACATCGTCTCGCCGTCCACTGATTCCATTTCTGGTCTGCCGCTCCCACGAGGGTAATTGCATTCGAGCCTCCTCGTGTTGTGCTTCATCTAAACACAACAAACTTCCCCTCAGGAAGAAAAATGGTCGCCGGCGCGTATTGCGGCATGACACTTTCGTGTTGCGGCGCTATTTTCGCCCAGGCCATCGGCATGGTTTTGCCAGCCTTCATCAAAGTAAAGATTTCTTTGAAGAACCGGCCGAAGCCGTCACCCCTTCGATCGATTGTAAACACCAGACTCGCATCCCGAGAACCAGGACGTTGATGCGCCACCGCAACATGCTCACTAGGATTATTGGATGCGACCACTACTAGTGCGGCTCCGGCACCCGCCGCAAATTGGCGCACCGACGATTCAACAGCACCGCCAATTGACCCGTCTGATGCAACGTTGGCGTACAGGAATAAAACACTGCATTGAGGTATGCTTCCGTCGGTGCTTACGACAACACTATCAAACAGTGAGCCGAACGCGGCTCGATCTTCATTTAGGATGGCGGCAAACTGTTCACCGCCGAGATTCATAAGACCGAGCCTGGGCTTGGGAATCCGAACCCGACCGCTGGTCCAGAACTTGTACACCGCAGCCAAGATTGCTGCCGGTAAAGCTGCGATTACGAGCAAATCGACGAGGTTATCGACCAAGCTAGACATGCCGCCGGATTTCGGGATCTCCTATATCAAACGACTCTGCATTGCAATGCTTAAAAAGGTTCGCGGCTTGCGCAAATTTTCCTGCAGGCCGGTGGCTAGCCAAAACGGGGATTTGCTCGCGCCAAGACACCAAGAACGCCAAGTCCGGAAGTTTAATTTTCTTTGCGGCCTTTGCGCTGAGATATTCCGAGTTTTGGATGCGGCTCAACCCGCGCTAGGCTAACAGTCGGTCCGAGAAAACCTACGCGATCCACTGTCTCGAATTCGGATCAACTCTTCGCGATGTGCTCGTGATCTACGAGATTCCGCTCGCCGCTGTTCCGAAAGAGACGCTTGCCTTTGCGCGGATAGTCGACGACATCCTGCGCGAGTCTTTGGCCGATGACGAGACAGACCAGCGGTTCGGTACCGTCATTAATCGTCTCGTGAGCCGCGCCGGCACCAGTAAAACCGATGAAATCGCCGGTGCCGATTTTGTAGGTTTGATCTCCGATGACTTCCGTCCCGCGCCCCGACAAAACGTAGATGGCCTCTTCCTCATATCGGTGCGTGTGGAACTCCGTCGACTTGTCACCCGGCGCAATCGAGATCAAATGAATTCCGAGATTCTTGAGTCCAACCTCATCGCCAAGCGATTTGTCAATTCGAATCGCCGCCGGGTTGAGGTTATGAACGCGCCGAACACCTTCCATCGCCACAATCTTTTCAGCAGATAAGTACATACTAAACTCCTTCGGAACTTGGTTCCAAACGTTCAAGTCGTTCAACCGCTACGCTCCGCTCAAGCCCCTACCTCTTTCCCTCCCCGCGACGCGGGGAGGATGAAGGGAGGGGTTGAACTGTTTGAACGCCTTGAACTTCTTGAACTCACCGTTATTACTCTTGGATTAAGAACGGCACCACAACATCTGCCAGTTCCTCCGGCTTTTCATGGGGGATGTGGTGTCCCGCGCCTTCGATGGGGAGAATTTGGGCGTTGGGAAACAGATTAACCGCGCGAGCCGCGCACCGACTTCATGAAATCACTTTCGGTGCCGTACACGAACAGAATCGGGCATTGCAGGCGTCGGATAAAAGCTTCGATCTGCCCTTCCGACATCGCCGTCGTAGTGCGGTAGCGGAGAATCGGATCGTGCTTCCAACGGTATCTGCCGCCTTTGTAGCTCGTTCCGTGACGCGCCATGTGAAGAGCCGCATGGTCGGGAATCAGCGGAAACGTCTTCTGCAGCGCTTTCGCCGCGGCTTCCAATGATTCGTGGGGAAAGGTATCTCGACGTAATTCCTCCCTTTCAACCGCTCGGCGATAATCTCCGGCACCTCGTCATCTTTTCGCGCGAAGGGACCGAGGGATTCAAGCAGCACCAGGCGTTTTACTTTTTCCGGAAACGCCGCGGCATACAGCAAGCACATGCTGCCGCCCAGAGAGTGACCGATGATCGTCAGCCGTTCTTTCTCCAAATGCTTTAAAAGACCGGCGAGATCGGTAAGGAAATCCTCATGTTGATACCCTCGGCCCGTAGTCGGCCACTCACTGTCGCCATGACCGCGCAAATCGAGCGCAACCGCATGTTTGATGGGTACGCCGCGTGCAATCATGGCAGCAAGAAAATGCTCCCAGCTCCGCCCTTGATCCCGCACGCCATGGACAAAGATAAAAGTTTCCTCTTTCGGATCACCCCACTCCCAGTAATGAAGTTTTAAGCCATCATGAAAAAATAGTTTTTCTCGGTTCCAGATCCATGTCTTACTTCGTTGCCACCTTTCCATTGCAATTCTGCCATTGACAGCCACGGGCTGATCGACTTACGAACGCTACTTCCTCGCTTGCTCCACATATTGGCGCACGAACTCGATCACTTCCGCAGGCGCCCTAAGCACTTTTTCCCGGATTTTTCCCCATCCTCGCCAACCTCGAAGCGAGGCTGGAAACGCATAACTTTTTTCGCCTCAGCGATAAACTCTTCGTCCTTGAAAGCGAAGTGAATGCTTGTCGCATCGCCAGAACTGCCGCTTTCGGCGATTCCGGCGGTAATAGCGCCACCCGATTCATGTTCTGGCTCGCCATATTCGCCGCCTTGAGCGCTTCGTATTTGATACCCGCCGGTGGCTTATTGTTGATTTGCGTATAAATCTCAGTAAAGGAATTAAGCTCGGGATAGTCGGGGCTCTTTCTCATGGTCCCGTCGGGACTGATCAGATCGTGATAGTAAAGCGGCGTAACGATTCCGGTTTTGACGAGCTGCGGTTCGACCACCCCGCGGTAACCTGGAATGTTTTCATCGTGGTATTGGATTTCATTGCGCTGCACCGCAAGGCGAGCGTCGTTGCTGCTGTTGTAGCCGGTGACGTAATCATATTTAAGTCCCAGGATGTCGAACGCCAGCCGAAAGCGCAGATCCTTATTGCTATCGAAGGACAGGCCACCGGCTCTGAAACGCTCCGCCTTGACGATATCGGTAGGTTTTTTGATACCCGGAGGCGACATCGGAGCGGATGTAACAGACCGTGACGCCCTTGAACCGATGCGATGAATGGAACCTTCATCAAGTCGACCCGCAGCGTCGAGCTTTTCATCATCTGGTGATTGTACGGACCGGTGAAGTAACCCATCGTAAGGGCATCGCGCTTGGCCGCCTCGCCAATAAAATTAATCCCCGTCACGCCGCCCGCTCCGGCCATGTTCTGCACGATAACCGTGGGATTGCCGGGGATATGCTTCGCGAGGTGACGCGCGACGATCCTCCCTTCGATATCCGTGGGGCCCGCCCGCCGCAAAGTTGATGAGGAAAATTAAGTTTTTACCCTGGTAAAATGGCGTTTCCGCCGCTAGCGATGGATGAACGAGCAAAATCAAACTAGAGATTCCTAGATCAAATCCCGCAGCTTACAGTTCATAGTCAGATCTCCTTCCTCATTAGCCAGACCCTTTCTTTTACGCAAGCTCACCGGTACCGGCGAGGATCATCTCCCTTAATCTCACTTTGTTCACCTTTACCTACTTCGGTATGCGGTAAAGACGCTACGAAAGCAACGGACTTTGGTACCTTGTAAGACGACAGGCGTTCTTTGCAGAACTGCATCAGCGCTTCGCTACTCACATGGGAAGCGTCTTTCAGCACAACCACCGCTTTCAACGCCTCGCCCCACTGGGGATCGGGAACACCGATGACCGCGGCTTCGATGACGTCCGGATGTTGGTAAAGAACGCCTTCGATCTCTAACGGGTAAATGCTGATGCCACCGCTTTTCACCATGTCCTTCTTGCGGCCCACCACGAACAGGTAGCCTTCCTTGTCGAAATAGCCGAGATCGCCGGTATAGAACCAACCATCGCGAAAGGATGCGTTAGTCGCCTCAGGATTCATGTAATATCCCTCAGTTGCGAGGGGACTCTGGCAGATGATCTCGCCGACCTCGTTCACCGAAACTGGATCGTTTTTGTCATCGACGATGCGCAGATCCACGCACCACACCGGCATCCCAGCGGCTAGAGGCTGCTTTGTCGATGTCCTCCGGCTTGGATATAGCCATCTGGCCGGAATCGGTCGAAGCGTAGGTACGATAGATATTCGGCGTGATCTGTTTCCTGAGAGCTTGCAGGATGGGCTCGTGGACCTTGCCGCCGGTGATGGCGAGGCAGCGCAGCGAGCTAGTGTCATACTGCTCGACTCCGGGAACTTGCAGCATGCGCTCGCGCATGGTCGGCACCGCGCCCATATAAGTGATCTTCTCTCGTTCGATGGTCTTGAGAATCTCCTCGGCGTCGAACCTTTCATGAAGAAACATGGTTCCACCGTAGTAAATAATCCCCAAGGTGAACGACCGGCCGGCATTAAAATAGATCGGCGAAGCCAGGAGCGCTCGGTCGTGGACGCCGAGTCCCTTCTCAATCGCATTATTGATGCAGTGAAAGACAAAAGTGCGATGGGTCGTCAAACAGCCCTTCGGAAAACCCGTGGTGCCCGAGGTCAACAAGACGGCGAATGGATCATCCTCGCCGACGTGCACGCCGGGCTCAGCCGTGCTCTGGCCGTCGAGAAGTCCGCCGTAACTCAGATCGGAGACGACACTCGGCTTCAGGAAACTAAGATCATGCGTCGACTTGGCTCTTTCCAGCTCTTCGACACATTCGTGCTGAAGAATGAGCAGCGACGGCTTGAAAGAAGAGACAACCGAGCCCAGCTCTAGCGCCTTCCATTTGATATCGAGCGGAATCGCCAAGGCACCGATCTTCGCGGTGGCGAAGAGGATCTCCAGGTGCTCGATGCGATTGCCAACCATAACTCCGACGGAATCGCCTTTGCGCACCCCCATGGAGAGCAAGCCATGAGCGAGCTGGTTTACCCGCGTATTCAGTTCGCTGTAGGTGATTTGCCGGAAGCGATCTTTGGCTGCGATCTTGACCGGCAATTTGTAAGCGTTGCGGCGCAGGCCATCGCCCATCAGTAAGGGATTTTGGTAGCCATCGTGGGATTATTCGTTCAAGAGTTCAGAAAGTTCAAGGTTCAACGTTAGCGATTAAACTACGCCCGAATTCAGGCCAGCTTTGAACTGTTGAACCTTTGAACCTTGAACGATCTCCTATCGTCCTTTCCATACCGCCGGCCGCTTCTCGACGAATGCTTTCGGCCCTTCCTTGGCGTCTTCGGTTTGCATTACCATGCTCTGCAGGTCCGACTCGATAACGAAGCCCCTGCTCCAGTGTCATTTCGCTGCCCTTATAAATCGCTTCCTTTATATAGCGCAGCGCCAGCGGAGCGCCCTTGAGAAACGATTGCGCCATCTTCTCGCCAGCTGGTATCAACTGATCGTAAGGCACGAGCTGGTTCACCAAGCCGATGCGGTAACACTCCGCGGCATCATATAATTCGCCGGAAAGACAGATTTCCAATGCTTTGGGAATACCGACCAACCGCGGCAGCCGCTGCGTGCCGCCAGAGCCTGCCATGAAACCAAGCCTCACTTCGCTCACTCCGAGCCTTGCGCCCTCCGCCGCGATGCGGATGTCGCAAGCCAAACTCATCAATAGACCCGTACCAACGGTATAACCATGAAGCAGAGCGATCGTGATCTTGTTCATCGCCGCAATCGCCGGCGCCGGAGTACCTGGAATCGCTGTGTGCTTCGCCTGCCGCTGTACCAGCGGCGATTCCGTCTGTTCAACCGCCATAGCGTTCTGACGAGCGCGATCCTTGATATCGCCGCCGACGGAGAACGCCCGCTCTCCATTGGCCTTGAATATGACCACCTGAACCTTCGGATCTTCCTCGGCTTCGTGGCAATAGCCAACAATCGACTTCACCATGTCCCGGTTCACCGCGTTCAACGACTCGGGCCGGTTCAACGTAATCCAGGCGATTTTGTCTTTGACTTCGTAGAGAACTTTTTCGTCTGCCATCTTCACCCTTTCATTGTTGATTTTGAATTCTAGATTATGGGAACAAGACTCCGGAACATTTCAAACTTGTCGACACAGTCGACTTCTTGCCCATTCCGTCATTCCCGCATGCTTTTAGCGGGAATCCATCTTCGCCTCATTCTTCCTCTCGCCCCCGCCTGGATGCCCGCCTCCGCGGGCATGATGACGGTAAATGAAGCGTTAATCGAACTTCTGAGGCACCACAACGAGCCACGCTACCAGGCGGTACGCACCGGATATTGGTTGATCAACTCATCTGGCGTCAAAAATGAGAAGAGCTTGCGTGATTGCCTGGCAAATCAGCATCCGGTCAAAGGGGTCTTTGTGTAGCATGGGCAGTCGGGTGAGGTGAAGCGCGGACTCTTCATCAAGCGGCAATTCCTCTATTCCTTGCTGCTTTCTCTGTTCAGGAACAAATCTCTCGGGCGAGGCCGGCAAAGGAAGCCGGCCCAAAGCATGCTTGACCGCAATTTCCCATGCGGACACGGCACTCAAATAGACATCGTTTTCCGGGTCAACTACTAACTCCCGGGCGCGGCCGGAAAGCTCAGGCGCGTCGCTGACGACCCACAAAAATGTGGCCGTGTCCAAAAGCAGTCTCATGATCCGCGACCATAAAAGGAGTCGATAATATCGGCCGGCAGGGGCTCGAAAAATTTCGGGTCAACCTTGAATTTCCCTTTTGCCAGTCCTATCTGTCGTTTGGTCTTGCGGCGCGCTGGCAAAGGGCGAATTTCTGCGATGGGAACGTTTCGGCGGCATAGCAGGATCGTCTCGCCCCGTTTGAGTTTTTGCAGGTAATAAGACAGGTGGGTCTTGGCTTCATGCACGTTCAGTTTTATCATGGTTTTCGTTGTAGCCTCACAAGTGAACTAAGTCAAGATCGACCTGAACTGGATACCGCTTGCGCACGTGACTCCAAACCTTCTTCTCTTTACTCGCTGAGCCAAATTAAATCTAAATCCGCTACTTCCTGTTGCCTATTTCAGCTTTCTCTGCCTCGATTCGATGTTCTGTCCTTCTATGTAGCCAGCTCGCGCAGACCCAACCGAATTGCGCTCGGCACCGGGTGGACTCACGAGCTAGGTCGAACACCGACAGATACCCTATCCGATGGACTTTCTTCGGCTGCTGCGCCTCGGCGGGAGGCAGTAGTCAGCAAGACAGCTCGCCAGTAGCCAGACAAGGATTTTTCTGCTCATTAGTTTCGCTCCCGTGTTGCCGCCGACAACTGATAACTGACCACTGACAACCTGCTCACCTGATGACCTCGGTCCGCCCGCGCCAGCACATTCGGCGGAATCGTCAGGCCGATTTGCTTAGCCGCTTTCAGATTGATGACGAACTCGAACTTCTTCGGCTGCTCCACCGGGAGATCGGCAGGCTTGGCGCCTTTCAGGATCTTGTCCACGTACGTAGCGGCGCGGCGGTACAAGTCGGTAAGGCTCACGCCGTAGGTCATGAGCCCGCCGTCTTCCACAAATTCTGGCCGGTCAGTATATCGCCGGTAGCCGGCTCTTTACCGCGAGGTCTGCAATCTGTGTTCGCTGAGAATTGAAGACAGGGCTCGTCAGCACGAGGACTGCGTCAGCACGCCCCTTGCTTGCGGCTCGGAATGCAGTCTCAATATCCTTGGGACCTCGTACGTCTAGGTATTGAAGCTGCACCTCGAACGCCCCTGCGGCGAGTTCCGTCTCTTTTAACGCTTGTGCGTTGCCCGGGATGGTCGAATTCCCGAGGACGGCCACGCGGGAGAGCTTAGGAACGATCTCCTTCAGAAGCTCCAGTTGTTTTCCGCTTATCTCCGGGGCAAGGTTGGACAATCCAGTAATGTTCCCGCCAGGTCGCGCGAGGCTGGCGACGAACCCGTTTCCAACAGGATCATTATCAAACGCCATGACAATGGGAATCGTAGAAGTTGCTTCCTTGGCGGGACGGGTTGACTGCCGGACCAGCCGTGACGATGACGTCCACCTTGAGACGCACTAGCTCGGCCGCGAGCGCGGGAGGCGATCGAGTTTTCCCTCCGCATATCGCCACTCAATGACAATGTTTTTCCCCTCCACGTAGCCAAGCTCGCGCAGACCCTGCCGGAATGCCTCGATGCGGGCCGCGAGAGCGGAAGCGGAGGTAGCACCTAGGAATCCTATCCGGGGGATTTTCGTTGGCTGCTGCGCTTCGGCTGCAAAGCTAAGCGCAAAGAGCATAGCGCCTAGAGCAACGCAAATGACTTTTTACTCATCGGATTTCCCTCACCCTCCCCTCCCAGAGGGCTGAGGGAAAGAGGCGGTCAATGCGAAATCGAAACCGCTCTGCTGAGCGGAGTCGAAGCATCGGCAAGTTATTTTGCATTCTGGATTCAACTCGAAACCAGAAACCTGAAACCTTCATTTACTTCCCCTTCCACACCGGCGCGCGTTTTTCGGCGAAAGCGCGGGGGCCTTCTTTGCTGTCTTCCGTCGTGCCGACCAACGCGGAGAGATCAGACTCAAGCCTGAAGCCTTCATCCAAGCGACAACTCGACCCCTTCTTGATCGCTTCCTTAATAAACAACACCGACATCGGCGCGCCTTTGAGAATTCTCCCCGCCAAATCCTCTGCGGCTTTCATGACATCGCGTCGCGGGCACGGCGATATTGACCAAGCCCAAACGCAGCGCTTCGCTGCCGGTGACGTTGTCGCCGGTGAGACAGATTTCCAACGCCTTCGCGACACCCACCGTACGCGCCAGTCTTTGCGTGCCGCCGGCGCTCCGGAATCAAGGCCGCGCTTCACTTCAGCGAGGCCGAGCTTGGCGTCTTCCGCCGCCACCCGCATGTCGCAGGCCAATGCGAACTCAAGGCCGCCACCCACGCAGTAGCCGCGGATCGCCGCGATTGTCGGTTTGGTAATTGCCGCCACCGCGCGAGACTGAGTGTGAATCGTTGCCGAAAGCTTCGCTGGCGCCGCTCGATGGGCGAAGACCCACTCTCGGCGCGTTCTTTCAAATCCATGCCGGCGGAAAATGCTTTTCGCCCGCGCCGGTGAAGATCGCGATACGAATCGCATTGTCGTCTTCGATCTGCTTGCACGCGTCGACCAGATCCCGGGCCATCTGCCGGTTCACGGCATTCATCGACTCCGGCCGATTGAACGTGACAAATGCAATCTGATTCCTCACCTCATAAATGATCGTCTGATATTCCATTTCTCCTCCCTTTCGTTCGCAGCACTTTGCGCCTGATTCAAAGCGTTCAAACGTTCGTTGTTCAATCCGCTTCGCGCGCGTGCGAGGACCGACGTTGGCGCGTCTAAACGAGCTGAAGCGATTGAACGGTTTGAACGCTTTGAACGTTTATCGTCCTTCGCCTTCCTCTCCTGGGCCAACTGCTCAAGAAAAGATAAATCCAATAGCTCACTCACGTTCAATTTCAGCGCGGACAGGTTTCTATCGTTGGCGATCACGTTTTCCATCGCTTTGGCCGTGATCAGCGGTAGACCCAGGCGTCACCTGGCTGTAAGACCCTGCGGGTTTCTTCCAGCTCCTCGATCACGTTGGTGCGATAGTATTCGCCGAGGTATTTCAGGACGAGGTCTTTGTTTTTCTCGTCGCGATAAAAATCCATACCGTCCGCCAGCCCGCGCATGAAGTTCATGACCGTTTCTCTTTCCGCACGGATGAAGGATCGCATGGTCACCGGTCCAGCGACCGTGTACTCAAAATCCTCCTTGGAAAAATCGATAAACGTGGGGTAACCCGCTTTGCGCGCCTTTAAGGTGAACGGAGATTGAAACACGCTGGCTTGAACCTGTCCGGCGGTGAGCGCGGTCCAGCGGTCTCCTTGCCCGCCAATGCCGACGATCTGCACTTCCTTCTCAGGATTGAGCCCAAGCCGTCGAACGGCCACCCGGGCGATGAAGTCCGTGCTCGACCCGATTTGGCTAACCCCGATTCGCTTCCCCTTGAGATCTTCGGGGCGCTTGATCGAAGGATGTGCTGTCAAAACATAGTCGAGACGGTTGCCGACTGCGCCGATAAATTGAAACTCCTTGCGCCCTGCGCCCACGCAGCCACTACAGTAGAAGCCCCTTGCAGTTGTAAAGGCAGGTCACCGGAGAGCGCCGCCTGGATGCCCATCAGCCCGCCCCTGATGTAGATCGGTTCGAGCTTTAAGCCGTGCTTTTCGAATGAACCCGAGCGGTACGCAACCCAGAAGTAGCTGGCCGAGCCGCCTAAAGGATAACCGACTTTTAGTTCTCTCAGTTTGGCCGCCTGAGCAAAGAGAAGCGTGGGGAACAACAACTGGAAGTAGCATAGCAATAGCAAAAGACTCCATCTTGAGTGTTTTCATTTCGCCTCCCGCACGATTTGAGATTACGCAAGACTGTGTTCTGCTAACATCTAGTTTTCCTCGGATCGAAAATCAAAAATCTGGATGCTACTTCATCGCCTCGTCGACCAAACTGTTGTCGTAGAACTGCCTGACGTCGGCCCCCTTGGCTTTGGGATGATCGACAAATTTAAGCGCATTCGCCATGGCCTTCTCTGCCGTCCTGAGCGTGCTCGGGAAAGCAGACTTGTAGAATTCAAAGCTGCCTTGTAATTCCGCCTCATCTTCGACTCTGGTATATCGTCTGAGAGCTTTCTTGGTTACCGCCGCATTTTCTCTGGCGAGCTGCTGTGCCTCAGTCATCGCGCGCAAAAGTCGGTCGCGACACGGCGGTTCTTGCCATCCTTCAACCATGATTCTCGGGCTCCAATGACAGCCGTAGGAAACAGCCCATATTCGGTATCCGCAGGTCGAAAGAGCAGATGGAAACCTTCCTTCTTGGCCCTCAAACCGAAGGGGTACCCGATCATGCACACATCCACTCGACCACCCAGAAGGGCTGCGTAGGATTCTCCGACGCCGCCGTTTTGGATAAAAACTACCTCACTGGGTTTAACTCCGGCCGACTCTAACATGGAGAGCCCTGCGAAATAAGTCGATGCGCCGAAACGGGTTATGCCGACTCTCTTGCCCCTGAGATCGCTAATGGATTTGATCTCAGGCTTTGCCCAACCATCGATGGTTAGCACCGGCAGCGGCGATCCGATCACGATGAGATCACTCCCGCTAAGCCGGCTCGAGATAATCGCGCCCCCTCCCGTGTAGCCAATCGGAAATTCCCCGGCAAGAATCGCCGCATTAATAAGCGGCGACCCACCCATAAATACCGGAGAGACCTCGAAGCCATATTTTTGAAAGATTCTTTCTTCGACCGCGATGAAGAACGGAATCGCCGCCCCGGAAATGGGGTGTAGCCCACCGTCATCCCCTGGAAGTCTTTCTGCGCTGCCTGTGCGCCGACGCTCAGAAGGGATGTGACAACCAGGAAAGCTGCAAACCACCAGCGCGCATCTCTCACTTTCATGACATTCCTCCCGTCGGCTCGCACAACGCAATGGAGCTAGTCGGTCTCAAAGTCGATGTTATCGTCACGGCGGGCGCGACAGACACGCGCGCTGCGAAGGAGGCAACGAGCACGATTCCCATCGTTATGACCCAAGATAACGATCCTGTTTAAGGCTGAGCGGACACGGCCCGCGAGCCAAGCGAGCGGGTCCGAAGATCTGTCTCAAGCCGTATGTTATGCGATCACCGTAAGCCGCGTGATTGAGCTGCTGCCCCTGAGCTCGCACATCAACTCGGTGGGTCGCACGCCATAAGATTGTGCGTATCGTTGTGCGCGACCTTTTGAAAGCCCAACCGTTGGTAGAGCTGATACGCTCGGTCGTTCTTCAAAGCGACAGAAAGTAATACCTTCCTCCGTTGCTCGTGGACTTGAGCAATCGTATCCTTCAAAACTCGGCTGCCAATCCCCTGATTTTGATGACTTGGCTGTATCTGGATCTCGCCAACTTCCACCGCATCAGATTGATCAAACAGCTGAATCATGCCCACGGGCGCACCATCAACCTCGATGATTGAAATTCCACCGCGATTCAAACACTCGCCGAACTGTCGCGCGTGTCGAGTTTCGTCCCAACTACCAAAAGTCGCCGTAAATAGCTCTTGGTACACGTCGCGCCGCAAGCGTTCGAGCCATGCTTCGTCTTCGATCGACGCTGGAACTAGCTGATAAACCATCCGTTTGCTTTTGAGCCCTTCGCCGGCTCCTTTGGCGCATAACGCTACCAATCATTCGCCGCCACCCAACCGAGACCTTTGCGTTCAGCTGATTCGCCAGCGGGCGACGGTCAGGTGGAGCGAAAGTTAGGGTGACGTTCTACAAATTGCTTCCGCCCGTCAGTCCCCGCTGGCGTGTGGAATCCAATCTGGTTGTCGTAGCGCGTTGAGATTATCCACAATGCCTCGCTGTCCCACCACCTTCCCGTTGACGATACGAAGAATAACGATTTCTCAAAACTCAACTTCTTCCCTGTCGGAGGGATCGGCCCCCAGTGGCCCTGCTGGGTCCCTGTGATCAGGAAGCGCGCGACAACTTTGTCGCCCTCGGCAACGATCTTCCAACTCCTCGTGGTAATCAGGAAAGGTGGTCCCGGCGCGCCGCACCATTTCCTTTGATGCCCTATAGGCCGGTGTGCAGAGGGGAGTAGGGCCGATAGTCTGCGACAAAGTCCGGTGAGTAGGAGTTCCTCGATCTTAAGTCCAGTTTGTCGGTGTTCCACCTCGTCGAATAAGCGTCGAACGATGGCTTTGTTCTCTTCTGTAGACATAGCACTCACCTAATCAATCAGATGATATAGGAAAGCAAGCTACCTAACGCCAAGTTCAGCGACGCGCCGATAGGCGGAGCGTCCCCGCAAGCAGTGTTAGCCCCCTATATGCCCCTAGCGCGTATGTCACACATACGGGGAGCCGTCTCTTTGTGAACGAACCTCCACGTTCCCTCAACGAGCAAGGCTTTGAGATCGTCGTCGGGATAGCTTCCTTCGTTTCCCGGTGTTCTGTCGCCAACTTCAATGTAGACACTTCCGTGGTTTCATTGACCAAGCGATGTTCATTACCTGTGCCCGCCTTAAAACCGGCACATCTCCGGGACAGAGTTGGGGTTCGTCTTCATCTGTATGAAGTGTTGGTCGACCTTTGAGAACATAGGACAAACCGTCTTGCTTGGTGTGCGCGGACGAAGGGCGGAAACTGCATTAGAGCCGCCGCTGGAGGTTTTTACGCCAAAGTTTGTGAGGCTGAAGAGATCACCAAGCGGACGTTTCTCTCTGCCCAGCCATGCGCGACGCGAAAGGCCTGGATAGACGGAAGGTTTGCCTGTGCCTGCACCGGATGCGATGACAGCGATCACTTTTGATTTATCTGACATGCAAACCTCGCGAAATAACTATTAATCGTTGAGCCGCCAGGTTGGGCCGCCATAAACGCGAGTCGGCTTGTCCTGCCGACGGCTCCCACAATAAAATCCAAAATCGGTTGCAATATCCACCAGCTACCTTTAATCGTCAACGCAAGTTTCCCGCCGTAAACGCTGCCGAGGCGCGGGTTATTTCCTTAACGATCGGCGGTGGCTTATTTTTCGCTGCCAGACCATCGCAAAGTTTCCGCAGGATTGAACTGATCGACGCGTCAGTCCCGTCTTGTAGGATTAGGTCGTGGTGAGAATTTCAATCTCAATCGCACTCTGTTGTTTGTCAGCCGGCGGCGAGTAGTCGGCGGCTGCATCCGGTTCGCTGATTCGCTTGACCATCTCTTGCAGTTCGAACTTCGCTTCCTGCAGTAGCATCGAACTCTTCGTGAAGCCCCAAAACTGCACTGTCAAGCAGGTCAAGAATCGGGTCCATGTTAAGGGAGAACGCGACAGGATTAACAACTGTGTGATGGCTCAGGGCCGCCTGTCCTTCTGTGTCTGTAGGGTATCGGAAGTTATAAGATTCCGGGTCAAGCTCTTCGATTCCACGCACAAGTTCTTCGAAGTCCTCGAAACTGTTTATCCCCGGCTGTGTCCATTTCCCAAGTCCACCCGATTCCGTCGAACACGGCTTTCACACCGGGAGAAGCAGGGAGAGGCGATGAACTCTGAAGAGTTTTGACGTCAGGAGCTCCGGTGTCGAGCAAGTGAAGGAGTTGGGCTCCGCGATATACGTGATTGCTTTCATATAAAAAAGTTCTACATGGCGATACAGAAAGAGAATTGATAGCCCGAAATCACGGTAGCCGCGCGCTGCAAGCATTCCGGCAAGGCGCTTGCCAGCTTCGTGATACCCCTTGGGCAAATGGAGCAAGATCATCGATAGGATTGTGACAGAAATTGAAAACGACATTGCCGTGCGGATCTTCTCGACTGAACGCCCAGTGCATGTCTTCCTCTCTTTACAGCGAACGCTATGCCGCTGAGCCGCTAACAGAAACGGAATCGCTCATCACAAGATCTCGTTGTCGGCTCAAGCGGCGGGTTATGTTGGATTGCATCATTCAAACTCTTCCACACGCACGCGGTGCGGTTGTCTCTATCCTAATGGCGCTGGTTTGTTGATCTGATAGACGACATGCTCAACAATGTTTCCAGTGAAGAGTTATCCTTTCCCGACGATCTGTCAGAACCCCGCCGATCTTCTTCGATAGCTCTACGCGACCGGAGATTCGTTGTCCCCACCCGAAAGATAACATGATCCACAAACGTAAAGGCGTAGTCCAACATGAGTCGCTTCATCTCTCCGTTGTAATTTCCACCCCAATAGGCGCGGGCGAGGAACGTCCAGCCGATCTCAAGTTCGCTCGGCTCAGGTCCGTACCAGAAGTACCGTGACGAGCCGATAATTTTCTGAGTCTTTCGGTCCAAAGCAACAAGAGCTCCTCCCGATGCCAACGCCTCTTGAAAATATTCTCTGAACACTTCTTCCTTGTAGCGATCGTGAGCGGGATGTAGCTCCCAGATCATCGGGTCTGCAGCAGCTGCGAACAAACCCTCCCAATCGTCAGCCGAGAGCGGCCGAAGTTCAGAAGTTCCCCAACAAGGTGCGGTTGCAGATTAAATCTTCACGTCGCATAACGAATTAGGTTGAGCGGACGATGAGCGAAGCGAGCGGGCCGAAGATCCGACTCGCCGTTTGTTAGGCAGCGGCGGATAGTTTAGAGATTCTACTTTGATTGCAAAGTTCCTTCTGAGCCACTGCGTAAGAATCGGAAGAACCGCAAGCCAGATCGCTCATTGAGATTTCAATGGTTGACCTGGCGAGCCTTTAGCTCCGTGAAGTACGTAACTGAACGAAGCAATAC
>ERZ1370068.10671-contig-935_pt1 | contig 34739 bp, 50 predicted proteins | sample MGYA00561227_ERZ1370068 | MGnify/ENA primary metagenome ERZ1370068 (study PRJEB38410, sample SAMEA6850437) | metagenome | study: Metagenomic assessment of the ecological functions of the soil: analysis of the soil microbiota associated with the...
GATATGCTTCGTTCAGTTACGTATTGCTCTCCAGATTCGTCCGGTGCGCGCCGGATCGGTTCGGTCGGCGCCAGTTCGAGGGCGGCTCGGGCGATCGACGCACCTGTTTTGCGTACGGTGGTCCACCCTCCGCGACCGAGGTTTGCATGACCCGGTCGCGATCCAGGTCTGCCCTCACGCTCAAACCGGTCTCAGGATGCCCCACCGTGAGTCGCGCCTGGAAGCTGCCCCGGCGACGCCGGGGTCACGCGAACCCTGCTGAAGTCGTGTCAGGTGCACTCCCGGCGTCATTGCAGTCCGGGTCGGTTGTGGGTGCGATGGAGTTCGCATCCGCGAATCTGAAAGCGAGAACGGGCTCGGTGGTGTCTTCGGCGGCGTGAAGATGTGGAGGACTGACCTCATCGCTTGGACCCTCCGTGGACGGTGCGAAACGCACCCGCGGCTAGAAATTATATGACAACAGTAAAAGTATGGTTAGGCATCGCGGCGGCCGCCAGGTCCCAAACTGACCGGTCCCTCGCGAGGGCGCATATAATCAGGTTGTATCGAGAGGTGCGACGCCTGCGATACTCGCCTGGCGCAACGCTGTGTCGTGCGCATTGATTTGACCTTCCCTCTAGCAGGAGGGGCAGCCATGACGAAGATGCTCAAGGTGTTTTGCTCTGGGTCCCGAGCAGAAGGAACTATTGACAGTATCGGATCGTCGCGACCTATGCTGCGTTCGTCGTGACCGAGGCGACCGAGGAGCAGGCAGCGCAGATCGCGCAGAGCTACCCGGTTGAGGACATCACGTCGCAGTACTGATCCAGCTGGAGGGCAGCACCATCGACACGTCGCGTCCGCGGATCGATCGCGCCAGCAAGGCCAACACCCGGCCTACAAGCGGCGAAGCCGCTGCGCGCGAGCCCGCACCACTACCTCGTGCAGTTGTCGGGCCGATCAAGGATGCATGGCTGGCGGGCATCAAGAAGGCCAAGGCAGAGCCGCGTGCGCCATTCGCCGACTTCACCTGGGTGGTCCGCGCGGATCAGAACGCTCTCAAGCGCATCGCCGAACTGCCCTACGTGCGCTGGGTCGGTCATCTGGCCGCGTGCGCGCGTCGACGACGCGGTATACCAGCGCATCGGCCTGGGCCGGCGCGGCGTCTCCCGGCACGCTGCCGCGCCGCACGTGCTGGCGGGCACCTACAAAAGGTCAGAGTTCTTCGCGCCGGCGGACACAGCAGCCGCGCTGTCCCATATCAAACGGCTGGGCTTCAAGATCCTGGGCAAGAACACCAGCGGCAGTGTGCTCGTGGTCGAGCGCCGCAGGCCGCGCGCGCAAGAAGGCGCTCGAGGCGCTGTCGTCGATGTCCACGGTGTGCGGACGGCGCGATCCGGGAGCGCAGCCGTGAAGCGCGCGAGCAGCGACGTCGCGGCCGGGATCATGGGACACGGCCGCTGTGTCGCTGGGGAGCCTGCCGGGCCTCGGGCCTGAAAGCCGGGCAAGGGCGAGAGGATGGCCGTCTGCGACACCGGGCCTCGACACCGGGCGATCCAGCGTCGATCCATCCCGACTTCGCCGGACGCGTGGTCTGCGATCAAGAGCTATCCGATCACGGCGGACTTCGACGCCGTACGTCACCAACCCCGGCGGCGAACGACAGGCCCGGCCGACCTCGACTCCGGGCACGGCACGCACGCGTCCGGCTCGGTGCTGCGGCGACGGCATCCGCGGCGCTGCCGCGGCCTGCCGGGCTCGCCGATCCGCGGGCTCGCCATACAGCGCGCGGCTGGTGTTCCAGGCCGTCGAGCAGGAGGTGAAGTGGAAGAACCCGGCCGACCTCGCAGACGCTACGAGCGCTACCTGCTGGCCGGCATCTCGCCGACCTCACGGCCGCTGTCTCAGATCGCCTACGCCAACGGCGCGCGCATCCACTCCGAACTCGTGGGGCGGCGGCGACGCCGGCGTCGTACGACGACCAGTGCGCGGCAGCTCGACCGCTTCGTCTGGGACGCACAAGGACGTTCTGCGTCGTCGTCGCCGCCGGCAACGACGGCACCGACTCGGACGGCGACGGCGCGCATCAACCCGATGCAGCGTCAGCCCGCCGGGCACCGCGAAGAACTGCATCACCGTCGGGGCGTGCGAGAACCTGCGACACGCAAGTTCGACAGCGAGACCTACGGCGACGTGGTGGCCGAGCGACTACCCGGTCAGCGCCGTACAAGCGCACCGATGGCCGACGAATCGCCGATCAGGTGGTCGCCTTCAGCAGCCGCGGGCCGACCACAGGACGGCCGCGTGCGAAGCCGGAGGTCGTAGCGCCCGGGCACGTGGATCCTGTCCACGCAGTCGACGATGATCAGCGCGCCGAACCAACGGATGGCGCGCGTTCCCGCCGGCCGTCGAAGTGCTATTTCTACATGGGCGGCACTAGCATGGCGACGCCGCTGACCGCCGGTGCGCTGTCGCCGCTCGTGCGCCAGTACCTGCGCCGAGAAGCGGGGCGTCCCGAGTCCCAGTCGGCCGCGCTGCTGTAAGGCCGCGCGTGATCGCCGGCGCGACGCGGCTGCCGGGCACCTGCGCCCGCGGGCGCGATTGTGGACAGCGCATCAGGGCTTCGGCCAAGCGTCGACCTGGACGCGGTGCTGGCACCGGCAACCCCGGCGGTCAGCCTGTTTTTGACGCAAAGCCGGGGGTGCGCACAGGCCAGGTCAACGAGCGCACCAGGCTGATCGGCGTCAAGTCGAGGCGCTGCGTCGCTGCGTGTCGTGCTACGCCTACAGCGACTTCCCCGGCGACGACTCGGTGAACAACCTCAACCTCATCGTGACCGCACCGGACGGGCAGCATCTGGGCGCCAGGCCGGCAACCGTAGGCGCCACCACGTTGGACACCGACGAACAACGTCGAGGTCGTGCAGGTGGCGCGGCCCGGCAGCCGGCACCTGGACGATCGACAGTGATCGGTTCGAACGTGCCGCAGGGACCGCAAGGCTTTCGCCGCTCATGGTCTGTCTCGGGGGCGTCGCTTGAGCGCCGAGGATTCTGGAGTGGAGGGGCACCACGGCGGAAGATCGCGCCTATCGCGGTTCGCGCTTCTCCGAAGTGCAGGACGCCTGTTCGCAAATCCTATCAGCCCGTGTGGGGTGCTCAGGGCGCGCCGCAGTTGCCTGTCTACAAAGTCACCTTGGTGAGCGTGCTGCGCGGCATTCTTCCTCTCGGCCTGCCCTATGTGTTTCGCCAGGTCACGGAACGGGCTGTCGACTCCAGGGCCGATCTGCGCTGGGGCCCGGATCGAGCGGGAGTTCCGCCGCCTGCTGCATCCAAACGGCATCTGCTTGACCGGCACATGGGCAATCGCTGGAAGACACGGACTACTCCGGCTACTTTCGCAAAGGCAGCGAGGCCTTGATCGTGGGACGCTACTCCACCTGCTGCTCCGAGACTCGGCGCGGCCATACACGATCGCTGTCGCTGGTCGGCAAGCTGTTCCCGACGACGGACGCAAACCATGCCGGAGCCGCTCCGCACGGCAAAGTTTCTCTCACCCAGCAGGATCTGGGCGGGAGAGCAATGCCGACTACATCAACGACGCCGCAACGCGCAATGCCCCCGACACCACGGTCTGGCGGCGCGGCCTGGGAACGCCAATCCTTGGTCGTCTCCGGTGTGGTCTTCGGGCGTGTCGACAAGAACCCGAGCATCCGGTCAGGCTGTATCCGATCGCCGAGCTCGGCAAATCGGACAGCGAGCGCACGCGGGCACCGCGGTTCATGCGGCTGTCGGTTGCGCCCGAGCAGCCGAGGATCGAGGGCGAGGGATTGGATTTTCGTGACGAGGTGATGGGCGCAGACTCGCGACGACAAGGGCGATGCGCAGCTCCAACCGTGCGCTCGTGTTCCACATCGAAAACCACCGACGAAGGGACTCACCAGGTTGGCGTGCTCTACGAGCGGCGCGCCGTTCAGAGAACTGGCGGCAACATCGGGCAGCATCACTTTCAACCGGGCGGTCAATGCCTCGCGCAACGGCGACTCGCGTGATCCATTTCAACCATAGCGCGACCCGGCGCGAAGACGAGAGCCGGATCCGGCCACGGCTACGCGCAGGGACACGGAAAGGCGCGCTGGCTGAGTGGCATCGGCGAGCGGGGCGCCGCCGCTCGCCGATGCCAGTGGTGCTAGTTACAATACTGAGACCGGCGAGGGCCGCGCGCTGCACGCCACAGCAGACCTGTCTCGTGTTCATGCCCGTCCTCTAATCGTTCATCACGCGTCAGCGGCTGGCGGGGGCCTGGTCGTGATCGTCGTCTCGATCGTCGCGTCTGGCGTCGGCGAGAATCACGTCACCGGCTTTTTCGCCGAGCATCATGATGGACGCGACCGGGAAGAACCCTGGCACCTTCGGAAACGCAGCAGGCATCGACTACCCGCAAGTTGTCCACGCCGCGTACGCGGAAGCGAGCTGTCCAGAACCGCCATCGATCGTGGCGGCTCCCCGATCTTGGCGGTGCATCGCACATGGTGGCCCCATGCCGTTGGTCTTCGATCCGTTCGCGCAGCTGGTCGTCCTGTCCGTCTACCGCTCCTGGGAACAGCTCAGGGCGATGTGTTGGCTTGGCCCCTCGGCTTCGTCGTTGAAGCGCAACCGCGCGAGCTTTGATGGCTTCCACGACGGCTTCGAGATCCTCACCCTCTGGTCGGTGCCCTCGTCGAAATAGTGAAAGTTGATTTCGGGCATCTGCGGCGGATCAGTAGACCTCAGCGTTACAGTGCCTGCAGTGGTTCCTCGTATGGGACCTTGAGGATCAGCCAGGTCAGGTCTTCCCGAGCGTCATGTTGGAGAAGCTGGGGAAGAAGCCATGAAACGCCGTCGCCTGCCCGGCGATGAAGAGGTCGGGCAGCGTGTGCGCCTGGCTCGACTTCGCGATGCGGAGGTATAGAGCGCATTATTGGCGTACGGGCCGTAGAACGGCGGGTTGCGCGGCCGTCCGCGAAAGCGCAGCTGCCAGGCTACGGCGCAGGGATCCGGCGGCGTCCGCTGGAACGGCCGACAGCGGGTATAGAACTCCGATCTCGTCTTTGAGCGCCGTGTTGACGGTGATCTCGATGGCGGTCCTGCAGGTTCCGGCCCACGCCGGGCAGGTCGGCCACGACGTCGATCCCGAGCGCTCTCAACTCCTTCGCCGGACCGATACCCGAGAGCTTGAGCAGTTGCGGCGTGTTATAGACGCCAGCGGACAGGATCACTTCCCGCTTGGCATAGATCTTCTGGTCGGCGGCTTCACGCAAAGCGATTGTAGAGCTTGTCGGCTTGATAGAGACCCAGGCCTTGCATGTAACTCGACACCGATCGCCCGCTCGCGGCGAGTCAGGACTTTTCGTCGCCAGCGCGCCCGGTAATCAAGAAACGGTTTGTTCCGTGGATGCGCTGCTTGTGTGGCTAGCAGATGCTCGCGGAGGGATATCCTCGACTTCCTTGGCGCCGACCTGGCGTGGCGGGGCCGAGACGTGCATCGGCGTGATGAATGTGCCGGTCTCGCCCTTGTGGCAAGTGCAACGAGCAGGTCAGATTCACCCGTCACGCGTTGGGTCTCTTCCCGAGAGTGAACGACTGGGGATCTGATTTGGACCTTCGCACCCGGCCAGACTGGCTCAGCACCGGGATAGAGCTTGAGTATCTCCGGGTCGAACCCTGCTGGCCTTTGGATGGCAGCCGGGCGTCAAACCCGTGTCCGGGCGCGAAGGCGGGTTTTGCGGTATTCGCAGTCCCTCGAGCCTGCTCGAAGATTTTGCGCATGTGGTGGGCGGCGCCACGGGTCGTCCCCCGGTCGCCTCGGCGATACTGCGTCCCAGTCCCGATCGTGCGGATACGCGGAAGACCATGGCGTCGTGAGCGAGTCCGGATCCACCGAGCGTGCTGCCACGCGGGTAGAGAATGCCCTGCTGGCGTCTGGGCTTGCCCCCGGGTTACGCCCCACGTAAGTTCAAATCCCGTATCGTGCCGGGGCGGGATCGCTGTAGTGAACTTGGACGTAGAAGTCCCAGCGCTCAGCAAGGGGTGCTCGGCGGCGACCTCCGGCCAGCGAGGGTATCTGGTAGGCTGCGCCAGGTGAGTCTGGCACCGCCTGGTGGCAGAGGGGAAGTCTCACGGTGTCCTGGGCCTCGAGGTGGACTCCGGCCTGCCAGGAGCGCGACCGTGTAGCCCTCGCGTTGGCGAGACGAGGCGGCGACGGGCCCACCGCCCGCTCCGGCACCGATCGAACGATGTAGCCGCATTCTGGTGCGCGCGCCAGAAGTTTGCCATCGCGGCGGGAACCAGCGGCTTGATGGCGGCCGTGAGGCTGGCCGGCGAGCAGGCCGCGCGTGAAGGTCTCTCCGGCTGACCAGGCGTGATCTCCCGGCGCTGCGCAGACCGGCTGTTCGTATCACTCTTCTTCACTTTTGGGCCTCCCTTGGCTCACGGCAGTGTACGATGCAGCGATGACCACGGATTGCTCCCTAGGAAGGGATGAGTACGCGTTAGCTGAGCAGCTTGACTGCAACTTTTGGTTAACTACGCAGGCTTCGACAGAATCAACGTCTTTCACTTTAGGAAACGGCGGGTCTCATGTCAAGTCATAGTCATCCCCAGCGTTCAAGGCCTCGAATCACTAATGCTCAGCCAGTCGCGGTCGGCCAGCGCTCACACGCCTTGTCATCGCCTGGCAGCAATTTCCGCGCTGTTGAAAGCCATGTCGTCTATTAACGACGCGCCTGACACTGGCTGCAATCACTTTGTTCAGGTGGTCCATGAATCACGTCCGCTGCTTTCGCTGGATCATGTAATCCGCGGTGACGGATAAAAAACCGGGACGTGCGGGAACACGTATCCACGACCCGCAAGTCCAGTTCGTGCCGTGCACCTTGAAGTCGTCTAAGAGAATCAGCACACGCGCCCTGGTCCCCATGGGGCCGATCGGGCACGTGCAGGAGCACGATGGCCCCATGCGTTGTTGCGCACGAACTGCCTCAGCTCGTCGTCGGACTGCACGCTGGGGCCAGGCACTTCCTCTTCGGCGAGGAGCTGGTACTGCTTGAGCTGATCGCTCACCCGCGCACGAACTTGATGCCGGCGACGACCGGAGTCGAGATCTTCGCCGCCGTCGTCGCTGCCCTCGTCGAAGTAATGGATTGATCCTGGGTGTATCCAGCGGATCGCCGGATCGTCAGCGTAACACTCGCCTGCTCGATTATTCGTGTGCGCCTGAGAGAACTGCCCAGCGTGAGGTAGTTCGTATGCGTGTCGCGGCGAGCGCCGAATAGTTCGGGGAAATAGCCGGTGAACAGGGTCAGCGGAGGAAAGCAGAACAGATCGGGCAGCGCGCGCTCGCGCGTCGCGCGTTTCATGATCGCGAAGAGCGACCCGTTGGTGGTGTAAACACCCTTGCGCAATGCGTCCCCACTCGGCATACTTGCGGATCGCCTTTGGCGAACTTGGCATCCTGCAGCACCTTCCAGCAGCCGAAAATTCATGCGATTCGCTACGCCTATCTCGGTAGCGGTCCTGCAGGTTCTTGCCTACGCCCGGGAGATCCACGCGGGCGGCGATACCATGGCGCTCCAGCGCCGCGCGCGCGGCCTATGCCCGAAAGCATCAGCAGCTGCGGGGTATTGAACGTTCCACCGGCGAGGATCACCTCGCGCGAGGCGTGTGATCTGACGGCGCTCGCCACTCTCGTTGCGCGGATGCGGGTGGGCACGATACAGCTTCTCGCCCTTGCAGGTATTCGACACCGACAGCGCGGTTATCGCTATCGAGGATGACGCGCGTCGCCAAGCGCGTTCAGTTCGATTTTCAAGCGATCCGGATGGCGCCGCGCCGTTTCCAGCAAGTGCTCGCGCGTGCCGTTGCGCTGGCGACCGCGGGTGGACAGCGGCGTACTAGCGGATACCTTCGAAGCTGCGGTTCAACATGCGCCAATCGTTGGGGTCGGCGGCGGCTTTCAGAAACAACCTCGAGGCTCTCCTGCGATTCGGGCAGCTCGGCGACGGCCATCGAGCACCGATTTTTGATCATCGTCTTGACCAATGCCGGATCGCTGAACGCGACCTCCGGGCTGATCTTTTCGGTCTGCAGCCAGCCGTTCCAGCCATGCCGCGTCGGGTCTATGCCCGAGCCAGCGCAACAAGCTAACGGTAAAGCGGCCGGTTGCTGGCAGCTTTCCGTGCGCTCGAAGTACCGGCGCATGTTTTCGGCGCTCCACGAGCTGTCGCCGGTGAATGCCGCGATCGAATCCCATTCCGCGTTCTGCGGGGCGACGAAGAACATCGCGTTGTGAGCGGCGTAGCAGCCTCCGAGCGTTCCGGCGCGAGGATACAAGACGCCAGTCGACCTGCCGGTCTGCCGAGCATGTCAGAAATACTTCGGGTCGCGCCGCTGCCGCATCGTCGTCGGCATAGTGGCGCACGAAGAAATCCCATTTCAACGCATCGTTTTCGGAGGCCAGCGCGTGCGGAAGCAGGGACGTCGTAGTCATCCGGGAGGCGGTTGCCGTGCGGGTCCAGCGGGCCTCCGCCGCTGAGCTCGCGCGGATCACCTCCGGCCTCCAGCACGACCACGCCTGTGTCCTGCGAGCGCCAGGCGCGGCAGCGAGCGGGCCCGCCACCCGCGCCGGACCCGACGATGACGTAGTCCGCATTCGGAAGTCCTTTCCAGCGGGCGTGCTCACGCGTTCTTGCTCGTCTGCGGCGCTGTGATCGAGAGGCCGGCGCGCCGCCGTTCGAGGGACTGCCTGGCGACCGGTCTATTGCGTTTTCAGGTAACTCGAGCAGCGCGTCTTTGTCGGCGGGGAAAGATCGGTCCCATACAAATGCCCTTCGTTGCTGTTGCCGCGCACGCTGGTGTCGTAGCGGTACCCGGCGCGTCTCGGCCTGCGGCCCCTGCCACACGAAGCCGATGTCGCGCGGCTCGAAGACGTTGTACCCGCGGTAGAAGACCTTCGGCCGCTTGTCCGGCCGTTGCAGCATGTCGCGCAGAGTCGGTACCGATCCGTTGTGCAGATAGGGGCACGCGTCCAAATCGGCGTCCATCAGCGGCGGAACGTAGCCGTTGGTCGAGCGGAAGTGACTAAACTTCCAAGCGTAGTCTTTGGCGTACGCGTTGTACGCAGTAGGCGGCTTCGGGCGTCCAGATGCGCACGCGGTTCGGGTCACGTGCCTACTTCCTCGGCACGGCAACGACCTGGCCTGCCCGTGCACCGTCTTTCCCGTGGCGAGACGCTGCAGTCACGCTCGAAGATGGTCTTGCCGGTCGCCAGCCAGCGGCGCGTTGACTGGAAACCGGTCGGACGGATACTTTGGGCGGCTTCGAGCCCAGCAGCCAGTCCTGCAGCTTCCTGCAGTTGCTGCAGCGGAAGCGATTTCGGCGTAGCCCGTCGCCGATCGCCGAGCTGCGGATAACCTCGACCAGATCCCGTGTTCAAGACCGTCTCAGTGGTAGAGCCGAATTCTTCGGCCGCGCGCCGAGGTTCCAGATCGGAACCATATCGGAGTTTCCAGTGGTATCGCCTACGTCCACATTGAGAATGTTGCGCTTGACCGGGTTGAACGGATCGATGCGCCCGGCCCCCAATACGGCCGGCTCTCGGTCCAGGCATACAGCTGCTTTTGCTGGATGAACGCTTTCTTGGTCGCGGGAATCAGCGCGTAGCGGTAGAGAATGCGGTCGATGGAAGAAGAGTTTGTAGCGATCTTGTCGATCTCGCCGAGAATATTGTCCGGCGGTGAAGCGCGGATCCGAATCCGCAGGCGAACAGGAAGCGCTGATAGCCCCAGCCCATCGAAGGTGTTGGTTCCGCCGGCCAGATACAGCACCGGCAATTCGGCTTCGGACAATCTGATCGTGCTGGAGTGGCAGACCGCGCAATTGATCCCCACCCGGTCGAATCCGATCTGCTTGACCGAAAACCCACCGGGATTTCTTTGCCGGCTCGTTGTATAGGCCCAGCAGCATTCGTATCCACCTGGGCGCGAGGAGGTATTCGGAGAATAGCCGTGGCAGCACCAGCCAGATCCAGTAAGGCACTCCCTGCGCCTGCTCGGTGCCGATGGAGCCGTACCTGAAGTACTCGTCCATCGAGGTCGAAATGCTGGTCCACTTCGCGGAACGAGCTTGTACCAGGCGGTAGCGCCTCACCACCACCGCAATGATCGCAACCACGATCGAAGAACGTGCGCAGCCTGAGTCGACCGGTAAGGCCTGTGCGGTGCTCGATGTCATCGATCTTCTCTCCTGCAGGGATCTGGTCAGCTCGGGTAGGGCTTGCTTGCCCAGAGCTTCTTCATGTACTCGACGATGGCCTGTTTGTCCTGCTCGGAGAGCCGCGTTCCGTACTCGTGCCCGCCGTTGCCATTGCCGGCCACGGCGGTATCGTACACTGGAATACATGCGCCCGTTCCTCCTCCGGGACGTCGGAGCGGAAGCCGACCTTCGCCTGATCGAAAACGTCGTAACCGCGATAGAAGACCTTGGGACGGGCGGCCGCCGGCTCCAGCAAGATCGCGCAGGGTCGGAACCGATCCGTTATGCAGGTAGGCGCCCGCGCCCAGATACCGTCCAGCGGTTGATTGGCGTATCCGTTGGTCTTGCGAAAGTGCGTGAAGCGGTAGGGTGAGTTCGGATAGAGGAATACTGATTGGAGGCGAACACCAGCGTGTATGCGTTCAGCCGGAACGGATCGGTGCCGATCTTTTCGATCGGCTCGATTTGACCGACCTTCCAGCTCGGATCGACGAAGCCCTGCTTGAAGCGGTGATCCGCATGGCATGCGCGCGCAATGGTCGCGGTATAGCCCCTCACCGCGCGCGGCCAGGCTCTCGTCGACCGCGAATGGATAGGCTGGCGGCGGCAGCGTCCAGATCCAGTCCTTGACGCGCTGCAGCCCCGGGTGATCGATCGTGACGGGGTCACGCCGGCGCCCAGCGACGCGCTCAAGTTGCGCTCGTCGACCGAGTCGTTGTTACCGTCCCAGTGCAGATGCATGCCTTCCCGCGGTTTCTGGTTCCACAAAGAAGGATAGTCGGCAGCTCCGATCCGCTCGTTCGCCGGTAGATCGCCGATGCGCCAGTTGAACTGGATCGCCTTGTACGGGTTGAACGTGTCGACCCGCCCCAGACCACCATCGGGCCGCCCGGTCGTCCAGCAGAAGCGCCACGCGGCTGCGCAGATCGAGCGTCGCCACACGCGTCCTGGGAATGACTTGAGTTCGAAACATCCACCGGTCCAGAGCGCCGAGCTTGCCACCGGCCTCGTTGATCCTGCCGATTACATTGTCGGGCGTGAAGCGCGGATCGAGGACACACGCGGTGACGAAATTGAAGAAGCCCTGCAGGTCGAGGCTGTGGGCCGGCATGCCAAGAACGAGCGCGTGCTTGCTTTGCGGCGCGTCACGGTAGGTACCGGTGTGGCAGACCGAACAGTTGAGCCCTACCTGGTTGAAGCCGAGGCGCCGCCGCTGCGAGACCCCGATCGGGCAGATCATGTCCCTCTTCGAACAGCAGCCCTAACGACGCGTATCCACCGGGCAGCATGTCGGGACAGATCTTTGGCAGCACCTTGAATATTTCGTAGGGAGGAAGAACGCCGCCGACGGCATCGAACAGCGATCCGCCGACCTCGCTGCCGATGGACCCATACTTGAAGTGCTCCTCGGCCGACGAGTAGGTGACCGGCCCTGTCGGTCGTGAACCGATACACGAACCAGATCACGATCAGCACCAGGATGCCCACAAGCACCAGCAGGACGATCCTGCGAGCAGCGGAATAACGCCTGGTCGACGGGGCTTTCGCGCACGTCGTCGATCAACACTTGGTCCTTGTTTACTGTCTTGCCTTCGCTCATGTCGGTGTACCCCGTGTCGTTTTGGGACAAGGCCGGGAAAACCGCGCCGGCGATGCCGTGGCCAAGACTCGAGATCCGGTTACCTGAACGGTGGCGGCTCGAACACGCTCTATCGCTTCCCGGATCATCGCGTCCCGGTCCCCGCCGTATCGCCTCAAGTCGTAGCAAGCCAGGGGTTTGCCAGCGCATTGAGCAGACAGCGGTTGCAGAAAGAGCACGGATGCTCCGGCTCGTCGCGGCCCTGCTCGAGGATCTTGGGCAAGTCGTTGTTGGCGATAAGCGGGCGCGCGATGGTCACGCCGTCACAGTAGTTCTCGGAAATGACCTTGCGGATGAGGGCGCCGTTTTGATAGCCGCCGGTATTGAGCACCGGGATGCCGACGTTCTTCTTGACCTCCCCTTGCCTCTTCGGCACATACGCCCTCCACCGGCCGGTCGCTATCTTGGTCCGGTTCCAGAACGCGAGAAAAACCGGCCGCAGCCACTTGTAGTGAAACAGCGTGTAGTTGAAGTAGGCGCGCACGCCGCTCGAAACCATGTTGCCGTACCACCAGTTCGCTTCGTCCGCCGGGAAGCCGCCGGAGGGCAATTGCGGATGCGGGAACATGCTGCCCATGGAGACGTGCAGGGCGTCGGCACCGGCCGCTTCCACCCATTTGCAGATCTGGATCGACTCCTCCAGCGTGTTCCCTTTCTTCTCCCAGGGTAGAGCGCGTTGTTGTTGTCTACAGCGTTGATTTTTACCTGCAGGTGGTAGTCGTTGCCTACCTCCTTGCGGATCGCCTTGATGACGTCCAGGAGAAAGCGCGCGCGATTCTCCACCGACCCGCCGTATTCATCCTTGCGGTCGTTGATGGCCGAGCTCAGGAACTGGGTGAACAGGTAGCCGTGCGAAGCGTGCAGCTCCACTCCATCCACGCCCGCGGCGCGGCCCGTCTGGCACCGTCGGCAAAGTGCTGGATCGTCTGCTTGATCTCGTCCAGCGTCATGGCCTGACACAGCAGGCCGTGAAACGTATCCATGTTGCTGGTGGACGATAGGACCCTTGTTCATGAGGTTCTCGACCCCGGGTACGTCGCGCTGCCGGCCGCCGTGGCTCAACTGCATGATCAGCTTGCAGTCGTATTCATGCACCGCTTTGACCGTCTCGCGCCAGAACGGGATCTTTGTCGTCGTTGTCGATCATGGCGTAGCCGGGCATGATCCGGCCGCGCACGTGCACCGGTACGAACGACGTGATGATCGCCCCGATTCCACCGCGGGCGAACTTGGTCTCCCAGTTGATGCGGGCCTGGTTGCCATGGCCGTTGTAGTTGTCCCAGCGGCCCGAAATGCTGGAACGAAACAGACGGTTCTTGACGGTGAGATTTCTGAATTTCAGTGGCTGAAAGATGACGTCGTTGTTCATAGGCCCCTCGCAACTTTCGGGTTAGAACTGGAACAGCTTCGGCTGATGGCAAGGTTCTGATGGGTTGGAGCAGCGCATGCAGTTGGTGCGCTGCTCGAGTCGAACCAAACGCTACCCGCGAAAGGCATGGATCCCTCACTGAGCTGCGTGTAGCGCCGGCGCCGGACGAGGACCCTCATCGGCCGCATGCCGGCCCGGCGCGCGGCATTTAGAGCGTCTTCAGGAACTCGATCAGAGCGCGCTTGTCCGTGTCGCTCAGGCCGGGCTCTTCCTTGAGCATGTCAGTGCCGAAATAGTGGCCGCGGTTGACGATGAAGTCGGGGCACTTGCTGAGTGGAAGCAGCGGCTCGACCAGGTTGCCGAGAATCTTCTTCGCTTGCTCGTCACTCGCATCTTTGGGCAGTGCCTTTAGATCCTCCTTAAGCTGCAGCACCAGCTTCACCCGCTCCTTGAGGTCGGTGCCGTCCGACAGCAGATTCAGATTCATGAGCAGGTTCACCGGCGTGCCCGTTGGGGATGGGTCCGATCTCTATCCCGCCCTGACCGAACAGCCATGGCAGAAAGCGATGGCCCGGTCCGACCAGTCCCCTGCAAGGCGTCGGGCAGATAGCCGGTCGAGACCTTGAGGGTGGTGGTATGGGTCGTGCGATCGATGCGTCCGGGGATCTTGTCGCCGAGCACTTCGTCCTTGTCCCGCTTTTCCGGCCAGAGCATCTGCTCGATCAGAGTCCTGGAACACCTTCATGCGCAGCTCGACGGTCGGGTTCGGATTGGGCTCCCATTTCTCCGCATAGCTCGCTGCGTCCCCACCCGGGTTGAGGTGGCCTACGCTGTTGTTCAGCAGGAAGGGCGCCGTGGACCACGAAGCTCACCAGCGACGCGGGGCGGATGTAGCCGCGGCCACCGGCCGGCATCTGATATTGCTTCGGCTCGCCCGTGACCGGGTGGTAGTACGTGATCGTCCCCGACTGAAGGAAGATCGCTTGTAGGTCTGCGAGGAGAAGTTGTCCCAGATGTTGTCGCGGATCGCGTTGGTCGCGAGCGGGCTGCACGCGTTCGTCCTCAGCAGGGTGACGGGCACGCGCGCAGCTCGGTGGACAGATAGTTGCCATCGAGAAAGTCGTCGGCCAGGACGATGTCCTTCATCTGCTTCTTGAATTCGTCCGTCTTGGTCCAGTCCCAGTACTTGTTCCAGCATGCGAGGTACCCAGGTCCAGAGCAGCCGCCCGGGTCGACCCCGGGGGCGGGGGTGGGGATCTTGCTGGAGTGGCAGCGCGCGCAGCGCTCGGCGAAGACCGCCTTGCCGCGATTGAGCTCCGCCTTGTCCTTCGTCAGATACGCTGCACCGCCGGGCGCATCCTTCAGCCGGTCCGGCCTGCCGCCGGCTCGGACCAGGAGAACAGCGCCATGTCCGGTGTCTGCGCTTCCGTCGCCTTCCAGACAGTTGGAGTTCTTTCGGCGACGGCGATCTCGATGGGCGTGATCGGCTTGCCGCCTACGACCGGCTTGAAGTGGAGCAACCACTCCTCGCTGAACAGGCCGATGTTGATGTAGACACGGTTGAGTGCTCCCAGGGACTCCGACGGAGTCGGAGCCATCCTTCAGAATGCGCGGGGTGAAAACGGTATCCGGCTTCTGGAAGCAGCTGCGCCGAGCGGCCCATTCTTGAAGGTGATCGTAGTCGTTGAATTGCTTGTTGTTCAGCTGCCCGCCGGTCAGTGTCTCCTTGCCCCAGCGCTGCTGAGCTGAGTCCGTTCGCCCGAGATTGTAGATCGCGTTCATGGTGCGCGGGTTGTTGATGTTGTCGCTCGAGATCAGCGATGTATCCAGCGTGCCGGGACGCGCGGTGTGCAGCCACTGGTACACGGAAGTTATCGTGTCTGATATTCCAGATGAAGATCCGATCGACCCAGAAGTATTGCGAGCCCACGGTCGAGCTCAGATTCTCCCATTTCGGGTTCTCCGGATCCGCGGGAGGATTGCTCGGGTTCGGGCCGACGTGGCAGAAGCCGCAGGACATGCCCGACCCGATAGGGTCTGCATCAGATTCTTGTCTTCGTAGTAGTCGGAATTCGTCGTAGTACTTCTCGGCATTCCATTTCTTGGCCGCGGCCTCGTCGAAATCGGGATTGGGGAACAGACGCAGGCCGACGATCCCGGTGGGGTAGCCGTAGAAGGACCCCACTGGAAGGTTCTTGCCGCGCGCACCGATGGCAACGCCAGGGTACTTCTTCTCGTTCGGCGAACGGATCGGGGGACAGTCGGCGCTGCGCTTGTCGAGCCACAGCCCGAAGCGCTCCGGGTCGGGGCCGGTTGGCCTTGCTGAAGCAAGGCTCGTTGACCAGTCCGAAGTACTTCCATCGGTTGTCGCGGCTGTACTCCGCCGCCCGGATAAGAGGAGATGGTCTTGAGCAGATCGAAGGCGCCGAATGTCTCGTTGGGCAGCTCGTCCCACAAGACGGTCGTCCCCACCGGTCCAGACCAGCCAGGTATTGCGCCCCTTGACCTCGTCGGGAGTCAGCTCGAGCGCCGCCGTCCATGCCGACGAAGTAATCCTCGTCCGCCGCCAGGAACGAGTCGGGGCACGGTTCGCGCGCTGAGCTTCGTCGGGGACTTGTCCTGGTTTCGGCTTGTACCGCAACTGACGAGCGCCATCAGACAAACCCACAGCAGCATCGTCGACTTGCACTTGTCGCCACCAGCCCTTACTGGTCTTCCCCGATTGCCATTCGTCCTCTCCTCCGGCTGTCGTACTGCTTGGCGATACCTGCGAAGACCGCTCGCCCTCATCTATGCTTAGTCGGGCGCGCTGAGGCATGTCCTGTTACGATGTCACTGGTGGCGAAGCGATCCTCCCGTGTTGACGTGGCCTGGAGACAGAAGCAACGCTCGATGGATGGAAGTAAAGCCCGCAGCTGCGGCCACCTGGCGCGCAGCCCCTCGGATGACCGCCGCATCTTTGAGCCGTTTACGCAAACCTTACCTGGCTTTGTCGCGCGCTCAAATACTATCCCCGGTCTCGAGCGACAGAATACCACTTAAGTTATATAGGACATTCTGAACCGAAAAAGCCAATACTTTTCGCGTGCCGGCTCACTCGCAATGCATATGGCTCGAGTGTGCGTCTCACCGGCGCTCGGCGACAGATGCGCCCGCTCGATCGCGACGGGCGCGGCGCTTCGATATGCCGCCTGACTTTCCTGCAGCTCAAAACCATGCTGGCGACCAGCGCACATCCAGGAGTTGGTCCAACCTCTTTGCGCTGAGGCTCCAGCTCCCCTGCCGCACCGATGGTTCCTCCGCCAACGGCGGCGAACGGAACAGAACCGTCAGAGAATATCGAGGCGCTGGTCTGGCAAGCTGGATAATCCACGCCAGAGCTGACCGGTCGACAGACTCGGGGAGGGAACAACGATGGATCAGGAATGCGACTGCAGATGAGTCGAGCAGGTCTCTTCTCCCGGGTCCGCGGATGGGTCAGCCGGAAGCCGGACCAGCCTGCGTCGAGGCGACGGTGCTGGGAGGCAGAGCGAGAACAGATCCTCGCTGTCTCTGCACGCTCCGGCGTCCGGAAGGCGGCTTCCACGGCTCTCGCGCTGTCGGGTGGAGGCATTCGCAGCGCGACCTATTCAATCTCGGCGTGCTGCGGGGACTGGCCGAACGCGGTCTGCTGACCCGGCTGGATTATCTGTCCACGGCGTCGGGCGGGGGCTACCTCGGCAGCTGGCTATCGGCGTTGACCAAGCGCAAGGGCGGTATCGAGGCAGTCCGAGCAGGAGCTCGATCCGCGCACCGCACGCTGCCAGGGGCGGCACAGAGCCGGATTCTATCGTGTGGCTGCGCCGCTTCGGCAACTACCTGACGCCGCGCACCGGGCTGCTGTCGCACCGACACGCTGGCGGGTGTGGCGACCTATGTGCGCAACGCCTCCTGCTCGCTCAGTCCCAGCTGATCTGCGCGTTCGCCGTGGTGCTGGCGGCTCCCCGGCTCCTTCCTTGGCTCGAGCGGCTTCGGCATCTTCCAATCTCCGCTGCCCGCCATCGTCGCCTTGTTCATACCGGCGCTGTTCATCAGCCTGAACCTCTGCGCACCAGTTGGTGCGAAAGGATGAACAAGCCCCGTTCTTTACCCGCCAAAACTACATCCTCTGGCTTTGATCGTGCTGCGCGTTGATCCTGGCGGCGTGGTTGATCGGCGTCCTGCTGCCGCGACCGGACTTCCACCGGCGCACCGGTCAGCGGGCGGCCTTTCTGGAGAAGCCATGCTCGCGTTCGGCGCGGCTATCGGCTGATTGCCGTGGGTGTTGGTGCAGTTGTGGACGACCGGCAAAGCATATGAGCAGCTTTACGAGAGCTGGCGCAGTCCGCCATCACCCTGATGGGACTGGCGGCGGAGCCTGGGCCTCGGCGTCACCTTGCTGTGTCTGTTGCGGCAAATCCTGCAGGACCACACGGCAGCGCGACGCTGGTCTGGCACTGGACCGTGTGGTGTGTGCCGACGCTGCTTGCGGTGTTCGGCCTGGCGACGGTATTGATGATCGCGCTGGTGGGCCGAGCATTCGAGAGAGGAAGACCGCGAGTGGTGGAGCCGGCTCGGCGCCTGGCTGGATCGCCGCGAGCGTGGGCTGGCTGGTGCTGCGCGCCGCCGCGATCTATGGCCCGTTCGCAATCATCTATGGGCAGAATGGGTCGAGACCCTGGGCGTGGCCTGGATCGCGTCCACGCTGGCGGGCGTCATGCTCGGGAGGAGCAAGCTCACCGGCGGTCCCGATACCAGCAAGTGGCTCAACCTCGCCACCGAGGCCGCGCCATACATCTTCGTTGCCGGCCTTTCTGATCGCGCTGTCGTTCGGCATTCACGTGGGTCTGATCGGTTTGTTCGATCCGGACATGCCAACGTGGACTTGCGCTCCGCCGAGCAACTGTCCGTTTCGGGGCCGTCGTTCTTTCAGTACCTGTCCAGGTTCTCAATGCCATCCTCGCCTCGCAGCCGCCCTCGTGGATGCCGTTGCTGGCGCTCTGCGCGATCGCCGCGCTCTGATCTGGCGCCTCGACATCAATCTGTTCTCGCTTCACATGTTCTATCGCAATCGGCTGGTGCGCTGTTATCTCGGCGCCAGCAACGCGGACAGGCGTGCGCATCCGTTCACCGGCTTCGATCCAAACGACGACATCAAACTGACCGACTTGCCACGCGCGCCCTTCCACATCGTGAACACCGCCATCAACCTGACCAAGGTGAATAACCTCGCGTGGCAGGAGCGCAAGGCGGGCTCGTTCGTGTTCACACGCGCTGTATTGCGGATATTCGACTGCGGGCCCGGCGGGTCGAGGCGCGGATGTCAGGAGCAGCTATCAGCGCGCTTCCGATTATCTCGAGTCTCAACCGCAAGGGCTGGATCAGCCTCGGCCAGGCCCTGACGATCTCGGGTGCGGCAGGCCAGCCCGAACCAGGGCTATCACTCGTCGAAGGCGGTCGCGTTCCTGCTGACGGCGTCTTCAACGTCCGCCTGGGATGGTGGATGCAGAACCCGGCGAAGCCCGGCGCATGGGCCAAGCCAGGCCCGCGGTTTGGTCTGTGGGTATCTGCTGAGCGAGGTGTTCGGTCTGGCCGACGAGGATACCGCAGTACGTCTATCTCAGCGACGGCGGCCACTTCGACAACCTCGGCATCTACGAGCTGGTGCGGCGCCGCTGCCGGTTCATCATCGCGGTCGACGCGGGAATGGACCCGCAGTTCGGCTTCGAGGACCTGGGCAATGCGGTGCGCAAAGTGCCAGGTGGACTTCGGCGTGCGCATAGATATCGACACCAAGGCGAGTATTCCCAACCCGGGCACCGGCAAGAGCCTGTACCACTGCGGCGTGGGCCGCATCCACTACGAGGAGGCGGACCCGAACGCGGTGTCGGGCTTTCTGCTGTACATCAAACCCTCTCTGACCGGGAACGAGCCGATCGACATCATGCAGTACGCCTCCGTCCATCCCGAGTTTCCGCATCAGAGCACTACCGACCAATGGTTCGACGAGTCCCAGTTCGAGGGCGTATCGCAAGCTCAGGCTACTACACCGCGACCACCGTGCTGGAGAAGCCCGCGGTCGCGCCGCAGCCGGGCCGGCAGCGGCCGCTGCTGGATCTGTTCGTCGATCTGGGCCGGCGCTGGTATCGCCCGAGCGCGCGGGTCGGAGGCCAATTTCACCAAGCACGCCGAGCGGCTCGATGCGCCTGCAGGACACGATCGCGCGAGCAGAAGATCCTGTCTTTCCTCGACAGCCAGATCTTCCCGGAGTGGGACTGCCTCATGCGCGGTGAGCGGCACGAGGCCTACACCAGCCTGTGGCTGCCGGACAATGCGGACGAGCTCAGGGCCGGATTCTATTTCTGCCTCAACCTGCTCGAGCTGATGCAGGACGTTCACCTCGACCTGAACCTCGACGAGGAATGGCAGCATCCGACAACCGCGGCTGGATGAATCTGTTCAAGCATTTCTCGTGGGCCGGGATGCTCGCGAGCGACGTATGCCGATCGTGCGCAGCAACTTCGGTGCGCGCTTCCAGCGCTTCTGCGACGTCCACCTCGCGCTGCCCGAGGGGACCATCGAGATCACGGCAATGGAACGGACAGCCGGTGTCGACCTGAAGGCCTGGACGGATCAGCGCGCGCAGGACGGCGACGTCAATTTCGTCAGGCGGACTCGATCCATGCGCTTCGAAAACCGAGCGGCCCCAGCCCAACCGGCTGCCGCCCCGCGGTTCGACCGGCTGCACGCGATCAGACTGACGGTCTCCGGAACACGCAGAGGAAAGGACGCAGCCGATCCGAAGGCGAAGTCGGCGTTGAGCTTCCCGGTCGGCGTGGCACTCACCCAGGAGCAACACCATCGTCTTCTTCCGCATCCAGATCACCTGCGCAACATGGGGCTGGAGCCGCGCAGCGCGAGACGCGCTCTACCAGATGGGCTATGTCAACCTGGACATCGACGAGGACTCTCCCGATGCACAGCGTATCGTCTATCTTTTTGCCTCCATCAAAGGCAGGCGGTAGGACGCCGTTGGCGCGAGTGGCTGACGCCGAACACAGATGAGCGGAACGGCCGCGTTGTTCCGCAGGAACAGCGGAACTGTCCTGGCCTGGCCGGCAGCTCGCCGCCGGGCGTGGACCTCCGGCGGCATGCCTATGCTGATCATCCCTCTGGCGCGCAAGCTCGACTCGCGCCGGCCGCCGCTCATCACGCTGCTGCTGATCCTGGCCAACCTGCTGATCTACGCGGTGAGCGAGCACCGCGACCAGCAGTCGTTCGAGCGGGCGGTGCGCTATTTCCTCCACTCACCCCTGGCGCAGATCGAGCCGCCGCTATATATCCGTTATCTGCACGACGAGCGCTCGCTCGAGGAAGAGCGAGGCTGCGAGCGCTGCGCCAGGAGTGAGGGACGGCGTCGTCGAGGTGCTTCGAAGCCATCCAGGACGATCCAGGCTTCCTCGCGCTGCTGCATGCCAGCCGCATCGTCACGCCGTCCGCTCCCCGTTACGCCGAGTGGCGCAACGCGCGCCGCGAATTCGATCGCCTGTGGCAGGACCGCGTGGCCGGAGCGCTATGGTTTCGGTGCCCGCGCACCACGCCGCCCTGACCTTCGTCACCTGCCAGTTCATGCCGCGGAGCTGGGGACACGTCATCGGCAACATGGTGGTGCTGTTCGTCGTCGGCTTCATGGTCGAAGCGGCGCTCGGCTGGTGGCGGTTCCTGGCAGGCTATCTGCTCACCGGCGTGGCTGCGGCAGCGGTGTTCTGGGCCGCCCATCCGGACAGCTCGACCCCGCTTCGATCGGCGCATCAGGGGCGGTGTCGGGCGTGGTCGGGGATGTACACCCGCCATCTTCGGTTTGCGGCGCATCGACTTCTTCTACTTCGTTCTGGTGTACTTCGACTACGTCGAGGGCGCCGGCGCTGATGTGCTCGGCCTTGTGGGTGGGCAACGGGCGTTCCAGCTCCTCACCGACAGCGAGAGCCACGTTGCCTATCTCGCCCTCCATATCGGCGGTCTGGTGTCCGGAGCGCTGCTGATCGGTGCGGCGCGGCTGGTGCAGACAGCGCGGCTCACGCGTTTCCCGGCCGAGGTGGATGCCGACTCCAGCGCCAAGGCCCAGTACCAGCGCGCTCTGACGCTGGCCGGAGAGCCGACTCGATGCCGCCTGCGCAATCCTCGACCGCCTGGTGGACTCGCATCCGGACGACCTCGAGCTGGTCCTGCAAAGCTACAACGTGGCCAGGCACGCGCCCGCCAGCCCGGCTTACCACCGCGCGGCGGGCCGGGTATTCGCGCTGCCGGCGGGAAACCGCGCGATGGGCGAGATTATCGCCACCACCTTCGGCGACTATCTCACGGCGGCGAAACCGTGTCGGCTGCCATCTCGCCTCGCGTCGCGATCGAGCTCGCGCGCAAGTTCGCCGAGCGCGGGCGGATGGTCGAAGGGAGGGTTTGGCGCGCTGGCTGGTCGAGCACGCAATGGAGTTCCGACGATGTGGCCGCGGCTCTGCTGTATGTTCGCCGGGGGCCACCGCAACGCCGGCAATCAGAGCGTGCGCAGGCACTGGCTGCACTACGTCGCCAAGCACTTCCCGAACAGCCCGGCCGCGCGCGTGTTGCCGCCCCAACCACTGCCCGCTGAACCGGCGCTGGGGGCGCCGCGCGGTCGATGGACTCCAGATACGCTGCGCCCGCGCAGCGCACCGGGTTGCGCGGATGAGTTGCGCACGATCTCTTCCAGCAGCCGCCGGGCTTCCCGCCGGCGCCTGGAAGCTCTCGTTGGGGATCTCGGCGGCGAGCAGATAGGCCTCAGGGCGGTGCGGGCTGGTGCGGTACGTCTGCTCGAAGTCCTCCAGCAGTTCGGCTGCCAGCTCGTTGCGTCCCACTCGGCGCGCGGCGCGTGCGAGCGCGATCTGCTGTGTGTCCTCCAGCATGTGGAGGCGGGATCGGCTGCGCGGCAACGCTCGGCGCGACCTGCGACTGCTCGCATCGCCCGGTCCTGCTTCAGCAGCAGTTCGATGTAGATACCTCCCGTGCCGGCCCAGCAGCCTGGCGTTGCCGCTGGAGTGACCCAGCCGGTGCAGCCGTTCGTGCAGCTCGACATTCTCCGGATCGCTTGCGCATCAGCTCGTAGAGCATGTCGGAGGCATCCTGCGTGCGGCCGTCCAGCACCAGCTCCTGCAGGTGCGGCTCCAGGGTTTCCAGGCGGCGCAGCACGTCGCACGCGATCGGGGACAGGCGGTCGCGAGCACGCGGCGCGGCCTTGCGCAGCGGCACTCCGAGCGCCTCGTGATACTGGTAGATCACGTACCCCATCATGTTGAAGGATATGAGCGTGAAGTACATCTGCGGGCTGGAATGCGATGGCCGGCAGTATGGCGAGATTCCTGCCCATCGCCAGGTACAGAAGATATAGCGCGCCCGCTAGCAGCGGAAAGGGCGACCACAGAAAGCCATGTACAGGACGGCATAGGGCCAGCCGATGGCGAGGATCACCGCTCCCAGCGCGATGGGATTGAGCGAGGCGAAGAAGCTGTCCGTCACTGCCAGCACCATGACATTGGCGGGGAGCAGCAGCAGCAAGCCGTAGGCTGCGATCAGCGCAGTGATCGGCCGAAAAAATCCAATCGCCCCGACCACGGCGGAATACATCACCAGCACGAGCAGCTGCTTCCAGGGGCGGTTACGGCCGAGGTAACTCCGCACAGGTGACGTCGCCCGGAGGAGAGCACGCCGTAGGCAGTGCGCTCCAGAATCGAGTACGCGTAGCGCAGGGAACGCGAGCGCCACGCCAATCCATATGACTGCGCGCAGGACGGGCAAGAAGATCCCGAGCAGCGCGAGGCCGACAGCACCAGCGCGCGAACAGAGGCGGCCGCAGCTGAAGGCGGATACAAGAAGAACTGCGGTATCCGGTTCCAGAACGCGGTGATGCGTTCCTCGCCGGTCCGGTAGGCGAGGTATCAACCACCCGTGTTTCCTCGGGTCTGTGCCCATCGTTCGAGCTTAGCCGCCGGGCCGCCGGCGCGTCAATCAAAGTCACAGCATGCTGCGGCCAACGGTGGACGATTACCGGTGCTCGCGTGCATTATCCGATTCTGTCCACAACCGTATACACAGCTCGCCCATGCCCGGCTCGGTGTTCGATGGCGGTGTCCTGCAGGTCTTCGAGCGCGCGAGCGCCAGGTCAAACGCCTGCGCGTGGGCGACGCGGCTGTGGACGTGACCTCGCCGTTTCCGTCGCCGGCGGACTGGCGCGACCAGTGGATCTATTTCTCTGCTCGTCGACCGGTTCGACAACCCGGCCGCACCGCCGCGCATTCCGCCCTTCGACGCTCCAGTACAACCTGTTCCAGGGGCGGCACGTTCGACGGCGTGCGGCGCCAGCTGCGACTTACCTCGAGCGCCTGGGCGTGGGCGCTATCTGGCTGTCGCCGGTGCTGAAGAACTGTCAGTACAACCCTGCCACCTACCACGGCTACGGCATCCAGGATTTCCTGGCGATCGAGCCGCGCTTCTGCCGCGACCCGGATGCCGCGCGCGGCGCGATCCCAGGCTGGCGGAGAGGAGCTGCGCGCGCTGGTCGACGAGGCGCATGCCCGCGGGATCTACGTGATCCTGGACGTGGTGCTCAACCATGCCGGCGACGTGTTCGAGTACGTCCGGCCCACGACGGCAGCAGCAGCGCCGAGGCGGATTGGAGCTGGTTCCCGTATGGCGTGCGCTGGCGCGACCGCGGACGGCCACGGGCGCCCTGACTGGATGCTGGCCCCACGGACCCGCCGGCCGACGCGGCGATATGGCCGTCGGAGCTGCGCCGCAACGAGCTGTTCCGGCGTCAGGGCCGCGGGGAGAGGCGGGCGGCGACTTCGCCTCGCTCAAGGAGTTCGTCACCGCGTATCGCGAGACGGACCCGGATCTGGGCCAGCGATTCCCGGTGCGCGATGCTCTCATCCGCTCGCATCAGTACCTGGTGGCGAGAGCTCGACGTCGACGGCTTTCGCATCGACACCCTGAAATATGTGGAACCGGACTTCGCTCTGCTGTTCGGCAACGCCATGCGCGAGTTCGCTCTGTCCATCGGCAAGAAAGAACTTCTTCACGTTTCGGCGAGGTGTACGACGAAGAGGAGAAGATCGCGCGCTTCATCGGCCGGCAAGCCTCGCCGACACAGACCTGATGGGAGTGGACGCAGCGCTGGATTTTCCGTTGTTCTTCCGGCTGCCGGCGGTGGCCAAGGGGAGCCTGGCGCCGAGTGAGCTGGTCGCGATGTTCGAGCGGCGCAAGGCGGTGGAGCGCGAAGTGCTGAGCTCCCACGGCGAGGCCAGCCGCTACTTCGTCACGTTTCTCGACAACCACGACCAGCGCAGCCGCATCTTCCTACAGCCCGAGCGAAGCGCCTCTACGCTTCGCCGATCAGGCCACGATGGGCATCGCGCTGCTGTTCACGCTGCAGGCATTCCCTGCCTCTACTACGGCACCGAGCAGGCGCTGCACGGCAGCGTGACGCGCGGACGCGGCGGTCCGCGAGGCGTTGTGGGGCAAGACCGATCGCTTCGACCGCGAGCACCCGTTCTTCCGTGCCGTCGAGACCTTGTCCGCCATCCGCCAGGGCGAAGGCGCGCTGCGCTATGGCCGGCAATGCTTCCGGCCAATCTCGGGTGACGGCGTGCACTTCGGCATCTCCGGGTTCCGCGGTGGCGTGCTGGCCTTCTCACGCATCCTCAACGACGAGGAGGTGGTGGTGGTGGCCAATGCCAGCACCCAGGATTCCTGGAGCGGCGAAGTGATCGTGGACCTGTCGCTCCACCCGGCCGGGGCGGTGCTCGATGTGCTATTCAGCAACAAGTCCTTCGGCACGGAGCCGCAGCCCGGCAGCGGGCGTCCATCGACGGTGGTGGCGAAGGCATCCGGAGATGTCGAGATCCGGGAAGTGAGCGGAACCGTCACGCGCGGGCCGGCCAAGGCAGTGAAGGTGATCTCTCGCGCCGATGGAGGTGCAGATCCTGCGGCGCGACGTGCGATGAGGGCGGAACGGGTACGGGAGCGTTACGCCAGCTGCTCGAGCAACTGGCGTGCATCCTTCAGATCGGGGGTGCCCAGCCCCTCTGTAAACCAGCCGCAGATCTCTCCTAGCGCTGTTCTGGCGTCGGCTGCCTTGCCTTGGCTTTGCCAGAGCCGAGCCAGACTGGTTGCCGCGCGCAACTCATAGGATTTCGCATGCTGTTGTCTCGCGACCTCCCGGCCTGCTGGAACCGCGCTTCCGCGCCGGCAGGGTCAGGCGGTTTGCCCAGCAGCAGCAACTCTCCTCGATGCGGTACGAGCTCGGCTTCGGCCCAATGCTCCCGTTCCTCTCTACACACGCCTGCCCTTCGCCGACCGCGGCGGCGGCCTGGTCCAGCTCACCGATCGATGCGTACGCCAGCGCCAGCTCTCCGAAAACGATCGTGAACAGCAGCTCGGAGCCGAAGGCCCTCAGCGTTCTCACGCTGTCGCGCATGAGCGCAATACCGTCTTTCGTCCGGCCGAGTTGCGCGAGGTTGCTGCCCTGGAAGGCGGACACCATCGCGCGGAAATAGCCGAACCCCTGTTCGATGCACAGTGCGATGGCCGCTTCCAGATGGGAGTCGCGCGCTTGCGGTTCCCGGCGGTACACGTGCACGAAACCGACCCCGGCGAGGCTGCGCGCCAGCTGGAACGGCCGCGACATGCTCTGGGCGAAAGCCAGCGACTCGCGGGCCCGCTCCAAACCCTGGTCGGGATGTCCCAGCGCCCACAGGCCCATGGCTAGCCAGTTCAGGCCGGAAGCCTTCGGGTCCTGGCCATAGAGGACGATATGCAGGTCGCGTTTTTCCGGGCCGTAGAGACGAATGCACTCCTCGATATTGCGGCGGCCGGCGGGAAACTCTCCCATGACGAACGACACCATTCCGCTCAGAAAATGCGCCTCGATCAGGGCATCGATGTCGTTCGCATGCTGCGCCAGAGTCAGGCACTGATCGGTGACCTCGCGCGCCTGGCGTTGATCCCCGCGGACGAAGTGAAACGCCGCGAGCCCCACAACGCCGGAACAGCTTGGGCGTCTCCCCGACCGCACGACAGAGCTCCCCGGCGCGTGTGAACGCGCTGGCCGTCTCGGCCGCGGCCCAGCCCTTCACCGGGATCAGCGCGTAACCGAGCTCCACCTGCAGTCCCAGCTCGGATTGATCGCGTCGGGAAGAGACGGGAATCGAGTCCAGCACGCGCAGCCCCTTCCGGTAGTGGTGATGGCCTCGGCGTAAGAGGCGCGCTGAACCGCATGCTGTCCCGCTCGCTGCCACCATTGCACGGCCTCGCCGAGCGTGCCGGCCTCGGTGTAGTGGTTGGCGACGAACTCCGGATGCGCCGCCGCCTCGCTGGAGAACTGCTCGATCATGACGCGCGCGATGCGCTCGTGATACTGCTGCCGCGTGCTCTTGAGCAGCGACTGGTAGGCCGCCTCCTGCAGCAGCGCATGCTTGAAGATGTAGGTCGCCTCGGGCGGCACGCCGCGCTGGAACAGCAGCTCGGCATCGACCAGCCGATCCAGCTCGCGCTTGAGCGCAGCCTCGTCCAGCGTCGATACCGCCCGCAGCAGCACGTAGGGAAAGGCACGGCCCAGCGTTGCACCTCAGTTGAGCGACCACCTTCACTGTGGCCAGGCGGTCGAGCCGCGCCGCCAGCGAGTCCTGCAAGGTGTCGGGGATCGCCATCAGCGGCAGCGGGCCGATCAGCTCGAAGCCCTGCTCGTCCTCGCGCATCAGACCCGACTCGAGGACCATCTTGGTCAGCTCCTCGACGAACAAGGGGACACCGTCGGTCCGGGCCACGATCTGCGCGACGACCTCCGCCGGCAGCGCTTTGCCGCCCGCGATCCGTTCCACCATCAGCTCGGTCTGCCGCTGGGTGAAGCGCGTGAGCGTGAGCGACGTGACGTGCGAGTGCATAGTCCAGGAGCCTGGAATTGCAGCCGCGCGGTCAGCAGGACGAACAGCTGCGGGACCGGGCCTTGATCGATCAGCAAGCGCAGGAAATCGGCGGTGGTCGGGTCGATCCAGTGCAGGTCCTCCACCACCAGCAGCATCGGCTGCTCGACGGCCAGAGCCAGCACCAGGGCGAGCAGCGTCTGCTGTGTCCGCTCCTTCTGGCGGTCAGGGACTCATCGGGGGCAGCGGCAGGCGTTGGGAAGGCCGCAGCGACAGCAGCGATGCGAGCAGCGGCAGACCCTCGTCGCTGGAGACGCCATGCTGAACGGCGAATGCCTCCAGCTTGTCGAGCTTGCGCCTCGTCTGAATCGTCGCGGCTCCAGCCGAGCACCCGGGGCAGGAACTCGATGATCGGATAGAGCGGGCTGTTCGCGTAGTAGGCCGAGCAGCGCAGCTCGAGACGGCACTGCGGCCCGCCGGGTACGCGGTCTATCAACACCTGCACCAGCCTGGACTTGCCGATGCCGGCGTCGCCGGTGACCAGCACCACGTGACCCTCGCCGTCGGCCACTTGCGACCAGCGGTCGAGCAGCAGGCCAACCTCTTGCTCGCGCCCCACCAGCGGCGTAAGCCCGACCACAGCGGCGGCGTCGAGACGGCTTCTAGCGCCGCTCTCGCCCAGCACGCGATAGATGTGCAGCGGTGCCGCTACTCCCCTCAGCGCGTGCTGCCCGAGATCGTCACTCACGAACAGACCGCGCACCAGCCGCAAGGTCGCACCGCTGATCGCCAACGTATCGGGTTCGGCCAGGGCTTGAACATGGAACGCCAGGTTGGGCGTTTCTCCCAGGGCCAGCCGCTCGTGCCGCTGGCGGCCGCCGACCTCGCTCACCACGACCAGTCCGGTATGAATGCCGACCCGGATCGAAAGACGTGCCTCCGGCGGTGCGTCGGGACGCGCGTTCAGCTGGGTCATTGCCGACAGTATGCTGAGGCCGGCGCGAACCGCGCGCTGCGCATCGTCCTCGTGTGCCTGCGGATGGCCGAAGTAGACCAGCAGCCCGTCACCCAGGTACTGGGCCACGTAACCGTCGAAGCGCGCGATCACGTCCTCGCAAGTGCTCTGGAACGTGCGCATCACCTCGCGCAATTGCTCCGGGTCCAAGCGTGCCGACAACGCTGTGGAGTCGACCAGGTCGCAAAACATCACGGTGAGCTGACGGCGCTCCGCCTCGTAGGCTGGCCTGGGCTGGCGGCGCTCGCCTGGATTGGCGCGCCGCGCTGCCGCGATGTCTAGATCACGGTTACCCGCGGTGAGCCGCCCGCCGCAACCACCGCAGAACTCGTCGCCCGCGTCGTTGGCGAAGCCGCAGGCCGGGCAGGCGATCGGCAGCGCGTGACCGCAAGCCGAGCAGAACTTCCGCTCCGGCTTGTTTTCCACGCTGCATGCGGGACATTGCATCAACTTATCCAGGCTCAAGGCCCCCTTGACTATCGGGACGGCCGGCAAGCGAGCTTAGTCGTAGCGCGAGGGGCGGTCAAGCGGGCCGGGGCAGTGAGTCCAGCGCTAACGCTACCATTGCGGGCACTGCATTAAATCCTATGTCCGTGGTAGACGACTTAACGCGCCAAGCTTGCATGAGGGTATGATCGCCGCATGGCGGGCTAGGCGTTATGCCACAGTATAGTGGTTGGCGTCTCAGATTGGACAGTGGTGGAGAAGCGAGAACAGCGGATTAGGAGGTTGCAATGCCCAAGAGGATCGTCTTCTGCGCCGACGGGACATGGAACGGTCCGGAGAGCGAGACGGGTGTTTCCGTTATCGACGGGAACGATGATCACGGCGAGCTGTTGAAATCGAAGGTCACGAACGTCGTGAAGCTGTTCGCCAATCTGAGCGGACGTGCCGACGCCGGATACGCTTACATTGCGCGACGAGCAGGAGAAGGTCCTGACCAATCCCGATGGATCGAAGGCGCAGGTAGCGAAATACCTCCACGGCGTCGGCGACTCGGACAACGTTTTGATCAGGGTGTTGGCCGGCGTAGCTCGGGCAGGAGTCATCGACCGCATCGTGCGCGGGTATACGTTCATCTCCCGCAACTATGCCCCGGGCGACGAGATTCACATCGTCGGCTTCAGCCGCGGCGCCTATACGGCACGAGCGCTCGGCGGCATGATTGCCAAAGTCGGCCTGCTCAATCCCAAGACTTACGATCCTGCCAACAAGTTGGATGCCTATCGTCTCGGGATCGCGGCGTGGTCCAAGTCCAAAGGCGTCATGCTCACGGAGGCCAACAAGCTCTCCGGCATCAAGAGTCATCTTCTGAACTACGTCCAATCCTTCTTGGCCAGCCAGCTCCGGCCGGATTCGCTGATCCCGGACGTGAAGATCAAATCGATAGGCGTCTGGGACACGGTCAGGTCGCTAGGGATCCCTGCGTACGCGGGGACGAGCGCTACGATCCTGTTTCGATTTATCAACACGGCGCTCAGCAACCAGGTCGACAACGGATTCCACGCCATGTCGATCGACGAGTTGCGCATCGATTTTCCCGTGACCAGGTGGGACGAGCGCAAAGGGGTTCGTCAGGTCTGGTTTGCGGGAGCGCATTCGGATGTAGGCGGAGGTTATCCGCCGGCCGAATGCGGTCTGTCCGACATCGGCCTCGATTGGATGATGCGGCGGCTGGCGGAGGTGGGTGTGAGCTTTGCGTCACCGCTGGCCTACGACCCGAACGCGCAGCAGCTTGCTCGGCAACGTGCATCAGCCCTGGATGGATCCGCCGTTCAGTTTGACCAAGCGCTCAGCGCGTCAAGTGCTGGTTTCGGACGAGGTTGACGACAGCGCCGCGCAACGCTGGAAGACCGATGCCGCCTATCGGCCCACGGCGTTAGCGGCCTGGGCGAGCAAGCACATGGCTTGACCGATCGGCCGATGCCGATGCGATAATTCGCCGGCGGCTTCTACTCGTTCCTCGCGCGGGGACGGCGCCGTCCGCTGCTCGACCGACGAAATCTCTGTAGAAGCGGTCAGAACGGCGCGCGCCACTTTCTGACCGTCTGGACTTCCCAGTCCGGTGCAAAGCGTCCCACCCGGGCGCAGCCGAGAAACTCGCCGTTCTTCCCTTCGGTGATGTCGCGCAGGTCTGCCGGGGCTGGCATACGAGCTGCGGGTTGATCAGGCGCCGGCCGCAGCGCCCTCCGCGGAGTTGATGCGCGCGATCAAGCCGGCCCACAACGGCGCCACGGCGCTGGTTCCGCCGAACACGCCGTTGTGCCCATCGACGCGAACGCTCATACCCGGTCTGGCGGGTCTGCGTCGGCCGACACATCTGGCACGCCTCGGCTGTTGAAGCTTGCTGGCTGCTCCCCGGCTGTGCGTGACCTTGAGCCCTTCCTGCCAAGCGGGAAGCGCAAAGAAGCGGCTGACGCCGCCGCTGCCGGCATCCTCCTGTTGGCGCCGTCGTTCCAGACCACCTCGCTCGCAATGCTGCCGCTGGCGACGCGCAGGCTGGTGCCGCCGCACGCCAGGCCAATGCGGGCTGGAAGCCGGGAAGTCGACGTGATCCGCCCCGTCACTGACGCCGTCGCTGGACCCGCTGTCGCCAGACGCAACGCAGACGGTGATCCCCAGCGCGGCGGCGCTTGGAGCGCCTGGTCGAAGGCCGTCATCGCCTGCTTGGTCCAGGACGATTCGGGCCCGCCCCAACTGATGGAGATGACTGAAGGCTTGTTGCTGGTGTCATGAATGGCGGAAGTCATCGCATCGAGGAAGCCGCATCCGTGTTCGGCGCGAAATACACCGCGATGTGCGCAGCGGGGGCAATCCCGCCGGCAACCTCGATATCCAGCATCACTTCCCGTCCGGTCCAGTTCGGATCGCCGGTCGGATGATTCTTTCCGTGGTCGACCGATATCGCGGAGACTTTGGGCCGCGCGATGCTGGAGTCCCGAGAAATAGGCTGAGCAGATCCGCAGTCCGGTAACCGCCGCCCAGTTCGATGATGGCGATGCACTCGCCTTGCCCGGTACCGTTGGGAAAGTTGTAGAGCGAAGGCCAGTTGCGGCGGTGTAAAGGACGTCGGAGGGACGCGGCACTGCGCTGCGGCGTTGCCCTGAGGGAAGCGGCTGCGGAAATGCGGCCGTGCCTGCGGGCGATTGTCGAGGCCCGAGAGCACAGCTTCTGCACGACTCCATTCAGCTGTTCCGGCAGATGGATCGGTCCGGTCCTGCCCGCGATAGGTTCCGCCGTCGTGCTCGAACTGCTCCAGGTCCACACCGAACGCCGCGTTGAACTGGGCGACGGTCCCGGCGAGAATACGCGGTCCGGCGCGCCGCGTCCTCCTGGACCACCGCAAGAGCAGTGACTGTTGGCAAATTTCTTGACTGCAGCCAGGTCGGCAGGCGCGGCGCCGAATTGCCGCGCGAAATCCTCACGCGCCGATGTGACCAGCCGACCTTCGCCGGCGGGCCAGCTTGCCGACTCTCTCCTGCAGCGCGTCGCCCGCGCGCCGCCGCACGAGCACGGTGACTTCGAGCCGCTCGCTCGGGTCGGCCTTTCCGATGGATCTGCGCGCCTGGTACTGGCTCCTTCTCGCTACCGACAAGTGCATGCGTTGCCATGGCTGGGACCTCCTGTTCCGGTTGAAGCAACGGCCGACATCGCCTAGTCGCCGATTGCGGACAGCGAGCGCCATCGATACAGCGCGCGCTGCTCAGGGGTCTGAATCTGCTGCGTGCCCTGATACAGGCGATGGGAAAGCGGCTGGCGATCGGGCCGAGAACGTCGTGCAGCGCAGACGCTGGAGCTCGAGCCGGATGGTCCGGCTTACGTGGAACTTTCTGCGCGCTCGTCGCTCTGCGCTGCCGCGGTGGTAGCCAAGATACGCGCGCACGCTTACGCGTAATTTACCGATCGAGTGACGGCTGCACCGCGATGGCGGCGAGGAAGAGCGCTGCCGTTACAAAAATCCCGCTCGATGCAATCTCACCGTTACAGCGGCGCGCGTCTAATGGCGATCGCTGATGCCAACTCAAGGTCTGGTGCCAAGGACTTTTACATCGCGCTGACGATCCGAGCAACGGCGAACCGCCGGCGAGAAATTGTTGAACTTCCGTTGGCGGCTCATGTGACTGAAGATGAAGTGATCATGCGCGCGCTCGCGTCATCATCGCGGCGTCAGCGCCGTGCCGGGACGTGACGATTTGATGAACTCCAGGAGACCCTATGAGGATCATGTACGCCATTCAGTGAAGCCGACAGCGAGAACGAAATCTACGCACCGTTGAATGCGTACGATCGGGGCAACGCAGTGTCGACGGCGCGCCGTGCAATCCATGCGCTCGAACCACGCGCGCGCGAATTCGCGGCACGCAGCGACTTGATGCAACAGATCACGGACGCTCATCGACGCTTTGGGCGCAGCCTCCAGAAGGCTCGATGACCATGCGCGCCGTGGTCATCAAGGAGGCGCTGTGCGTCTTCTGCACAGCGGCGGAGCAGCTCGAGCTGACTGCACAAGGTCGCGCAGCAGCCGTTGCTACTGGCGCGCACGGATGCGGCGCACCATGTTCTGCCAGCGCTGCTCTTCCGACAACTCACAGGGTCACGGCAAGACCAGCGACACTCGTTTCTTACCCAGCGGCATGGCAAAACCGCCGCGCGAGGGGCGCGGTTCCGCAATCTCGTGAGCGCTCAGGCTGGCCTTCTCGCCTCTGCTGCACGAGCGTACTCGCGGCGTGCGACTCCGGCCAGTGATCGCCCCTACGCAGCTTCTCATAACTCAGCCGCGGCTGGGTCAGCGGCACGCGCCGCGTCCCCGCCGTCTGGTCAACCTCGTCAACCGCGTTTCAAGCTTGGCCGATGTGACGGCAGAGGCTTTGACGACCCTAAATAATTAAGCTATGTTAGATTATCGTCTTATCGCATACAAACAATCCGGACCCATCGGAGCAAGGCGGCCAGTGAAGGCAGGTCATAACTGCCTAGAATAAAAACATCTTTGCTGGGAGGGCATGGGTCGGAGAGACCGGGGCGCGCCGCGTGGCGTGCGTTCAGGGGGCCGACGTTCTGGCCGATCCGGTGCGGTTGCTTGCCTACGAGTCATCCGGCGCTCGCGGCGGAGGGCGATGTCGCGGCGCCGAGCAGTCGAGGTCGTCGAGGCACTACGAGACAGGGATCGGGACGTCCGACGCGGCGAGCGAAGGCTGCGGTCACCTACAAGCTGATCGAGGATCGTCCGGTCATGCGCCCCGGCGAAATCCTGGAGGTTCGTCCCTGGCATGATCATCACCAACACAGCGGGGACGGCAAAGCCAACCAGCTACTTCCTGCGCGGCTACAACCTGCGATCACGGCACCGACTTCGCCACCTACGTAGCGGGGATGCCGGTGAACAACCCTACCCATGCGCATGGGCAAGGCTACGCCGACCTCAACTTCGTTGATCCCGGAGCTGGTCTCCGGCATTCAGTTCAAGAAGGGCCCGTACTACGCCGACGAGGGTGACTTCTCCACCGTGGGCGCGGCCCACTATCGAGTACTTCGACAAGCTGCCCACTCGACCGGGCTGGCGTTGGTGACGCTGGGCAGCTACGACTACTACGCGCGGCGCTGGTCGCCGGCTCGCCAGCGGTTGGAGACGGTCATCTGCTGATGGCGTTCGAGTACCAGGGCACCAACGGACCCTGGACCAATCCCGAGGATTTCAACAAGTACAACGGCGTGATGCGCTACAGCCAGGGTAACGCGCTGAGCGGATTCAACATCACCGCGATGGCCTACGACGCGAAGTGGAACTCGACCGATCGAGGTCCCGCAGAGCTCGGTGGACAGCGGATTCATCCCTCGCTTCGGTGCCATCGATCCCTCCGACGGCGGGCAGACGACGCGCTACAGCCTGTCGCTTCGAGGGCACGGCCCGCTGAGCGAGGCTCGGCTCGCCGCAGTGGGCGGTCGATGCGTTCATCATCGGCTACAACCTCGATCTGTGGAGCAACTTCACCTTTTCCTCGACGATGCCGACGCACGGCGACCAGTTTCATCAAGCCGATCGACGCGTTGTCTACGGCCTGCGTCCGAACTCTCACTTGGGGCGGCACGCTATGGGGCGCGGAGAGCGTTGACCCGGGCCGGACTGCAGATGCGCTACGACAGCATCGACGTCACTCTGACCTCGACCGCAGAACCGGGACTTTGTTTCTCTCACCCGTCAGGACAACCGTCGGGGAGGCGACGACCGGCGTGTTTGTCGACAACTCTACGCAGTGGACGAGCTGGTTCCGTTCGGTACTGGGCCTCCAGGTTCGACTACTTCAGCTACAGACGACTGCGAGCAGCATCCCCGAAAACTCGGGGCAAACCACGGCCAACATCACCTCGCCCAAGCTCGCTCTGGTCTTCGGCCCGTGGTCCAAGACCGAATACTTCGGTGGACGCGGGATTCGGCTTCCACAGCAACGACGCGCGCGGGTGTTCACCCAGCAATACGTAACTG
>ERZ1370068.7480-contig-6391_pt1 | contig 34737 bp, 34 predicted proteins | sample MGYA00561227_ERZ1370068 | MGnify/ENA primary metagenome ERZ1370068 (study PRJEB38410, sample SAMEA6850437) | metagenome | study: Metagenomic assessment of the ecological functions of the soil: analysis of the soil microbiota associated with the...
TTACGTATTGCTTCAGAGGGTTACCCAAGAATCCATTGGTTGCTCGCATCGTCAGGACGCGAAAGCACCACTCAGTCCGGGGTCCGGATGGACGCTATGCCGCGTCATGAAAGGCGGCCCGATGGAGGCCGCCTTGAATGCACCGCGCTGGCGGGCTTGCGAATACCGCATTCACACAGCCTTCACCCGTTCGCCTTACGTCTCCGCTTCGCAAACCGCTGGCCACTAAAAGCCCGGGGTAAACGGCACGACGTCATCGGCCTTGACGTTCACGTACCGGGTCAGCATCACCAACGTCTTGTGTCCCGTAAGTGCTGGACCAGGGAAGATGTTTCCGGACTTCAGAGCCAACCTTGTCTCCCCCGTGGCGCAGGTCGTACAGGTTCAGGCCGGCAAACCCCGCGCGCTCACACGCCCGCTTCCACGCGGCCTTGAGCGACCCGTAGGTGATGCGCACCACGCGTTCGTCGCTCTCCTTGGCTGAGCTGCCACAGCTGCTCCAACGCTTCCACGTTTTTGGGTGACAACGGAACGTTGCGCTCTGCCGACCTTCGCGTCGTAAGGCGAGGACCTTGCGGTTCCAGCCCACGTCGCACCAGCGCGCCTGCTCGAGCGGCTCGCTTCTCGTGCGCATCGCCGTTTCGCCAGCAGCGTCACGGTTAAGCCCCACGAGGTTGTTACAGGCATTCCTCCATGGCCTCGTTCAGCCGCTGCTCTTCGGCCAGGTGATTACGACCCGGTCGCGCCCGTTGTCGATATTGGGCATGTCCACGTCGACCGCGGATTAACCAAGGGCCTGGCCCCAGCGCCAGCCCTCCAGGCACGCTGGAAGAGAGTGCGCCACAAGGCCGCTCGAGGTGCACCGTCGCCGGTTCGAGTCCGTCGGCCTGTACGGAGGCGCGATAGCGTCTGCAACGGATACGTGCAGACCTTGATTATGGGCATGCGCGCCAGAGCCGGCGCGCCGTTTGTTGCTCGTAGCGCTGGTTTGCCAGCCAGCATCCGCAGTGCTTTCCTAGCCCTTTGGGCACCGCGCGTTATTCGCACGGGCTCGAGCTCAACTCAGGAAACAGCTGCCCGCGCCCTTTCAGGTCCTTCGTACGCTCGCTAGGCACATCTTACCGCGGTAGCCACCGCGGCTTCCCAGGGGTTACCTTCAGGGGTGTCCAGTCCGACTAGGCGCAGGTACCGTTGATGCGGTTGGCTTCCTCATGCTCCTTGCGGAAGGCAAGCGCTTCGCGCTCCCCCGTCTTGCAAGGCCTGCGCCACGGTCGTCTTGCCGGGCCCCAGGCCCTTGGGCGCACCATGCAGCGCATCGACCTTCTTCTTCATCGCCGCATTCTGCCGCGGTCGCTCCTGTGGCCGCTGACCTATAACTCCACGCCATTGAAGCGGCGGCGCTCCTCGACCAGGTCTTGCCTTCCTTGAAGGCGGTAGGTTTTCCCTAGGTATGGCGGCTCCCGCCATCAGCTGGACAACGGCTTCAGCGTCGAGGCGACGCGCTGGACTGGGATTCTTTAAATGACCTCACTCTGGCAACTCCGCAAATGAACTGGAGTCGTGATAGGGCAAAGGCTGCTTTCATCCGCCCCGGGCCACGGACGTCCCTCGACCACCGTCCCCAACTGGGCCCTCATCGGCACGCGTCCTCGCGTGCAGCGTGTAACGCTGCGCACGCGGGCGTGCCGGGATTGCCAGAGGATTGCCAGAAGCCTCGTATAAAACGCCAAACGGCGACCTCTGGGGGCCGCTGTCGTCGCTAAGTGCTTGTCAGCACTTCAGTGAGGTCTGCGGCCTGGGGCGGAATCGAACCACCGACACGCGGATTTTCAGTCCGCTGCTCTACCAACTGAGCTACCAGGCCGTGAGCTCGGAACTGCGTCACGACGGCGGCACACAGCCGCTGCGCAGGGAGCGCGTTCTCCGGCGCAGTCTCCTAGACCGGCGAGCCGCGCTTGTTGCGCGACAGGTCGACGCCGAGCTGCTTGAGCTTGCGATACAGGTGCGTGCGCTCCAGGCCGGTCTTCTCGGCCACGCGGGTCATGCGAGCCGTTTTCCTTGCGCGAGGTGGAACTCGAAGTAGCTCTTCTCGAACGCGTCGCGCGCCTCGCGCAGCGGGCGATCGAGGTCGAACGATCTGCTCGGCCTGCGGGCCCAGCGGCAACGGCGCCAGCATCGGCGCCACGCGCCGCGCCGGTGCATCGGCGGCCTCGTGCGGCAGCGCCGCGTCCACTGCGATAGCACCGTGCGTCCGATTGCCGGCCGTGCGCGGCCGCGCGCGGCGCCGGCTTGGCCAGCGCCTGCTCGACGGCGCGCAGCAGCTTCTGCAGCGTGATCGGCTTTTCGAGAAACGCCGATCGCGCCGAACTTGGTGGCCTCGACCGCGGTGTCGATGGTGCCGTGGCCGCTCATCATGATGACGGGCATCGTCAGCAGGCCCGAGTCGCGCCCCACTCCTTCAGCAGCGTGATGCCGTCGACGTCGGGCATCCAGATGTCGAGCAGCACGAGGTCGGGTCGCATGCGCTCGCGGCAGGCGCGCGCCTGCGGCGGCGTTCTCGGCCAGTTCGACCGATGTGGCCTTCGTCGGCCAGGATTTCCGGACAGCAGGCCGCGGATGCCCAGCTCGTCGTCGACCACAAGAATCGTGGCCATCGAGCGCTCAGTGCGCCCGTGCGTTGCCGCTGCCGCCTGCGTCTGCGGTGCCTGCGCTGCCGTGGCGTCAGCGAGATGCGGCTCAGGCGTGAAAATGATAACGAAACTTGCGCCCCGCGACGCTGCGTGCTCGCCGCGTCGCTCTGCGTCGCAGGTTGCCCAGGCGCACGCCGCGCGCCGTGCTCGTCGGCGATCTTCTTGCACCACCGCCAGGCCCAGGCCCGGTGCCCTTGGTCTTGGTGGTCACGTAGGGTTCGAAGGCGCGCTTGAGCACCTTGTCGGCGAAGCCCGGCCCGTTGTCGATGCACCTGCAGGCGCACGGCGCGCAGCTCGCCCTGCTCGCTGCGGGCGACCTCGGTGCGCAGCAGCACCCGGCCGTCGGGCCGCTCGGCCACCGCGTCGAGCGCGTTCTGCACCAGGTTGTGGATCACCTGGCGCAGCTGGGTCGCGTCGCCCATGATCGCCGGCAGGCCGGCGCGCGCAGTTGCGGCATGCAGCGCGGCCCTGCTCCTGCGCCGCGCCGTACAGCGCCAGCACCTCGGCGACCAGCGGCGTTGAGGTCGAGCGGCGTCAGCTGCGCGGCCGGCAGGCGGCGCGTAGTCGCGGAACTCGTTGACCAGCGTGCTTCATCGCCTGCACCTGGTTGACGATGGTGGCGCACCGAGCGCTCGAGCATCGCGCTGGTCGGCGCCGCGCGAGCTGCGCCTCGAGCTTGTGCTGCAGCCGCTCGGCCGACAGCTGGATCGGCGTCAGCGGGTTCTTGATCTCGTGCGCCAGGCGGCGCGCCACCTCGCTCCAGGCCATCGCGCGCTGTGCCGAGACCACCTCGGTGATGTCGTCGAACACCATCAGCCGTGCGCCTCGTTGCGGCATCACCGCGCCGCGCACCAGCAGCGTTCGAGCGTGCTCGCGGCTCGTTGCGCCGGCGCAGGCTCGAACGAGTCACCTGCCAGTGGTCGCGCTCGCCGGCCTCGGGGCTGGCGCTGTGCAGCTCGAAGCGCTGCCAGACCGCTGTGCGCGAACTCCGCCAGGCCGGGCACCGCCGTCGAGCCGGCTGGCCGCGGTACGCCGACAGCGGCTGGCGCAAGATGCGCGTGGCGCCGCGGGTTCACGGTGTCGATGCCGCGCTGGCGGTCGAACACGATGACGCCGGCGGTCAGGTTGTCGAGAATCGTCTGCAGGCTCGCGTGCGCGCCCCTCGAGCTGCGCGACGCTGCGCTGCACCTGCTCGCGCGCCTCGGCGAGCTGCTCGGTCATGTCGGCGAACGAGCGCGTCAGGCCGCCGAGCTCGTCGCGCGAGGCGAACACCGGCTTGGCCGTGAGGTCGCCGCTCGGCCACCTCGCGCACGCCCTCGGCCAGCAGCACCAGCGGCCGCGCGATCTGGTTGCCGAGCATCGCCGCCAGCAGCACGCGCGCCGAACACCGCCAGCACCAGCGCCAGCGTCAGCGTGCCGATGTACATGCGGCGCAAGCCGTCCTGGCGCGATTGCGCGCGCTGCTGGTATTCGCGATAGCGCCGACTGCACGGCCAGCGCGTTGCTGACCAGCTGCGGCGCCACCGTCTGCGTGACGAACAGAAAGCGCTCCTCGCGCGCCGGCCAGGGTGATTTCGTTGCTCGGAATCAGCGCCAGTGCGCGCACGCGCGGCACGGGCGCGTCGCTGCCGGGCGCCGGCTCGTCGTCGAGCCCCTCGAGCTGGCTGGCCGCGCCGGCGGCGCGCGCCTGACGCACCAACGCGGCCGCCGGCCGTTGCGGCGTGATCGCACCGGGCCTGCGAGCTGGCGCTGGCCAGCACCTGGCCGCCCGGGCCGAGCAGCATGACTTCGCGCGCGTCGATCTGCTCGCGCACACGCTCCAGCGTCAGCGGACCGATGGCGCTGGCGGCTGTCGGCCGAGTCGTTCGGCCGCCAACCGGGTCTTGGACACCAGGTCGGCGCTCAGCGCGTCCAGCGTGCCGCGGCCGAGCGCCAGGCCGGCGTCGAGCGCTCCGGCGACCTGGGCGTCGAACCAGGTCTCGATGCTGCGCGAGACGAATTGCACCGACACCGTGTAGATCAACACGCCGGGCACCACGCCAACGAACGCGAAGATGCCGGCCAGCTTGATCAGCAGGCGGCTGCCGAACTTGCCGCTGCGCAATCGAAACCGCCAGCCGGATGGCGGCGATCGCGATCACCAGCAGCAGCGCCGCGGCGACCGCCAGATTGACCCAGAACAGCCAGACGAAATTGCGTTCGAACAGATCCGCGTTCGCTGGTCATCGACAGCATGAAGGCGATCACCAGCGCCGCGCCGACCACGGCGATCGCCGAGATCAACAGGCCCAGCGCCAGCGTCAGCGCACTCGCATGCAGTCATGACGCACCGCCTCGATGATCCGTGCTCGTCGACTTTCAGCACACGCGAGATGCCGAGCGACCACTCGTTGCCCAGCCCGATCTGCAGCGGCTGCGGCAGCTGCGCGGCGTCGAGCCGATAGCTGAACTCAACGTAGTAGCGCAGGTCGTTTTCAATTGCGCGGCCTCGGCAAGATGCCATCCGCTGACACGCGAGATCACCGCCATCGCTTCGGACAAGGTCGGATAGTTCTGGCCTAGCGCGCCCAAGCCGACGCGCCAGCTGCCGGTGAGCGGCTGAAACGACAGCCGGTAGCTGCGCCCGAGACGCGCGACACCCGCTCATCACGCCAGTACCAGCGGGAACGATACAGAGGTGGCTTCGACCTCGAAGTACATCGGCACGCCTCGGCGCAAGGCGTCCTCGATCGCTCGCGACAACGTCAGGCGCGCGCTGAATTCGAGGTCAGCGCGCCCTCGGCAGCCCGCACTTCCAGCGTGGCCAGCTCGACGCCTTGAGCCTGCGCATTGTGCGCAACGCCCCAATGCCCACGTCAGGCACATCGCGACGGCGGCCTGCCAGGCCCAGCGCCAATTTCGGTCGCGCAGCGACGCCCCGCGCTGAACCAGGCCGCGCGCGGTGGGTGACTTGCGGTCGTCGCGCGGCGCATCGTTGCAGGCGGTCTTAGGTCGGAGGCTTGCGAATCAAGGCGAAAGAACCCATCGCCCACAACGGGCGCCGGGGCAGATCGGTCCGAACCATTGTCCGGCAGCGGCAGCACGTGGCCCGGCGCGGCGGGGTCTTGCACGCGCCCTGCGCATGCCGTGGCGTTGCAAAAAGCGTCGATCTGCGTGCTGTCCTTCGATACGAAAGATCGAGCAGGTCACGTACAGCAACACTCCACCCGGCGCGACGGTCGGCCACAGGGCGTCGAGCAGCTCGCGCTTGCGTGCGCGCCAGCGTGGCCACGTCCTGCGCACGGCGCAGCCAGCGCACGTCGGGATGGCGCCGCACGACGCCCGAGGCGCTGCACGGCGCATCGAGCAGCACGGCGTCGAAACGGTGTGCCGTCCCACCAGCGACCGACGGCGCGCGCGTCGTCGCACGCTAGCGTGGCCTGCAGCTGCAGGCGTTGCAGGTTCTGTTGCACGCGCTGCAGGCGAGCGCCATCGACGTCGAGCGCGGTGCACGTTCAGATCGGCCAACTCCAGCAACTGCGCGGTCTTGCCGCCTGGCGCGGCGCAGGCGTCGAGCACGCGCGCGCCGGTGGCAAGCCGTCGGATTCAGCAGCAGCGGCGCGGCGCGCTGCGCCGACAGGTCTTGCACCGACACGTCGCCTTCGGCAAAGCCGGGCAGCTGCATCACCGGGCACGGGCGCAGCAAGCCACACCGCGTTGCGGCCCACGACCTGGACCTTGCCGGCCATTGGCAGCCAGGCGCTGCACGTAGTCGTGCGCGCGTGCCGCGCCGGGCGTTGACGCGCAGCACCATCGGCGGGGCCTGGCTGTCGGCCTCCAGCAGTTCGCGCCACGACTCGGCCGGCCAGTCCTGTCGCACGCGCTCGATCCACCACAACGGGTGGTTGAAGGCAGCCACGCCTTGATGCATCACCGCTTCGAGCAGCGCGCTGCGCTCGCGCACGAATCGTGCGCAGCACGGCGTTGACGAAACCGGCGGCTCGCTGGCGTGCGGTGCCGCGCCGCCGCTGACGGCCTGATCGACCAGCGTGTGGTCGGCGTATGGCGTCGCGCCGTCGCGCGGCAACAGCAGCGCCAACGCGCTCAACAGCAAAGCGTCAACCGCCGCCGGCGGCGCGCGGCGGGCCAGCTGCTCGCGCAGCGCAGCGCCGTGCCGAGCCGGCGCATGACGTCGCTGGCCAGCGCCAGCACGCCGGGTCGCAGCTCGCCATCGAGCGCCTCGAGCGCCTCGGTCGACGAGCGGCCGGCGCGCACCGCCAGCCACCGCGTCGGCGAGTGCGATCGAGCAGGCGCGCTAGCGGCGGCGAAGTGGTCACAAACCCAGTCTACGCGGCCAGGGTGACGCTGCACGGCCCAGGCAGGACTGAGACAATGGCTGCTCGAGTGCCGTTGGCACGCCCAAACCTCCGCCATGCCCGATTCGCACAAGCGCTGTCACGCGCATCCTGCCCAGCGACGCCGATTTGGCCGCGGCTGCCGGCCTCGCGAGCGCATCCGCTACCGGCTGGTCGGCGCCGATTGCCGCTACCACGCCAACGACAACATCTCGGCGTTCGTGCGGCCCGGCGAGCTCGACGAGTTGAAGGCCGAGGTGCGAGGCCAAGATGCAGCGAGGTGCTGCAGGCGCTGGTGATCGACACCGACAGCGACCACAACACGCAGGGCACCGCCGAGCGCGTGGCGCGCGATGTTCGTCGACGAGGTGTTCCGCGGCCGCTACGTGACGCCGCCGAAGATCACCGAGTTCCCCAACGCGTCGCGCCTGAACGAGCTGATGATCGTCGGCCCGATCAGCGTGCGCAGCGCCTGCTCGCACCACCTGTGCCCGATCCTCGGCCGGGTGTGGATCGGCATCCTGCCCAACGAGCACTCGAACCTGATCGGGCTGTCGAAGTACGCGCGGCATCGTGCGACTGGGTGATGACGCGCCCGCAGATCCAGGAAGAGGCGGTGATGATGCTGGCCGACGCGCTGCAAGAGCGCGTCAGGCCCGACGGCCTGGCGATCGTGATGGAGGCCGACCACTTCTGCATGCACTGGCGCGGCGTCAAGGACGACGACTCGGCGATGACCAACAGCGTGATGCGCGGCGCGTTCCTGAAGGACCCCAACCTGCGGCGCGAATTCCTGTCGCTGCTGTCCAAGAAGAGCGACGCTTGACAAGCGGAGGTGCCACGATGCTGGTCCGACTGATGTATGCCAGCCGCGCCGTGCCGGCGGTCGATGCCGAGGAACTGCACACGCTCCTGCGGCAGTGCCGCACGCACAACCCAACGCACGGCATCACCGGCGTGCTGTGCTTCGCCGGATCGCATCTTCCTGCAGGCGCTCGAGGGCGGCCGGTCGGCGGTCAACCAGCTCTACCAGCGCATCGCCCGCGATGCGCGCCACGCCGACGTGGAGTTGCTGGCCTACGAGGAGATCGACGAGCGCCGCTTCGCCGGCTGGGCGATGGGTCAGGTGCAACATGGCCGGCGTGAACCCGGCGCTGCTGCTGAAGTACTCCGAGCCAGGCGACGCTCGACCCGTACGCGCTGCCGGGGCGCGGCGTCGATGGCGCTGTTCGACGACCTGGTGGCCACGGCGTCCGATCGCCTGCGAGCGCGGCTGGCGATACGCACAAGCCGCGCGGCCGAGCACCATGCCGTGCAGGCCGATCCGAGACATCGCTGATGCGCGCGGCGGTGCTGTGCGCGTCGCTGCTGGTCGCGTTCGGCACCGCGCGCGCCGAAGACGCCCTGCTGGCACGCAACCTGGCCGCTGTTTGCGCCAATTGCCATGGCACCAACGGCCATGCGCGCGGCGACCTCATCACAGCCGCTGGCCGGCGTGCCCGCCGAGCAGCATCGTCGCCGCGATGGCCGGCTACCGCAGCGGTGCGCTGCCCGCAACCGTGATGCATCAGATCGCCAAAGGCTTCAGCGATGACGAGATCAAGGCGATTGCTGCGTACTGCGCGGCTCAGTATGCGCGCACAGCAGAAGCCTCGGTCAGTGACCGCGGCATCCGGCCTTTCGCGACGCCGGTTGCTGTGCGCCGGTGCGGCGGCAGCGGTCGAGGCGCCGTTGTTCGGCTGCGCCAGCGCCGCACGCGCGCCTTCGATCAGGCGCGTGGTCGTCATCGGCGGCGGCTACGGTCGGCGCCACCGCAGCACATTATCTGCGCCTGTGGGGCGGCAACATCGAGGTCACGCTGGTCGAGCGCGAATGCCGAATTCGTCTTCGTGCCCGTTGTCCAACCTCGTGCATCAGCGGACACAAGCAGATGGCCGACATCACGCGGCCTACGCAGGCCTCGCGGCAGCTCGGCGTGCAAGTCGCATGCAGGGCGAAGCGGTGGCCATCGACCCGCAGGCCAAACGGGTACGTGCTGGCTGACGGGCGCACGCTGGGCTACGACCGCGCCATCGTGTCGCCGGGCGTCGACTTCACGCCCGAGCGAGGTGATCGGCCTGGACAGCCCCGCCGCGCAACAAACAGATCCTGCACGCATGGAAGGCCGGCCCGCAAACGGTGGCGTTGCGTCGCCAGAGTCGAGAGCGATGCCCGACGGCGGCGTCTATGCGCTGACCGATTCCCGACGGCGCCGTTTCGCTGCCCGCCCGGGCCCTACGAGCGCGCCTGCCTGGTGGCAGACTATTTCAAGCAGTTCAAGCCGCGATCAAGGTGCTGGTGCTCGACGCCAACCCCGAGATCCAGTCGAAGAAGGCGCTGTTCGAAGAAAGCCTTCGGCGAGCACTACCAAGGGCATCATCGAATACCGGCCGAACAACGAGGCTGCGAACGGAGTCGACGCTGCGCACGCATCACCGCCAAAGCTCGATTTCGATGACGTCAAGGTCGACGTGCTCAACGTGATTGCCGCCGCAGCGCGGCGCTGACATCGCACGCAGCGCCGGGCTGAGTGAACAGCAACAACCGCTGGGTCGGCGTGAACTGGCTGACGATGGAAGTCCACGCTGCGCCCGGCGTTCACGTGCTGGGCGACGCCACGCTCGCGGCGCCGCTGATGCCCAAGTCGGGGCACCTGGCGAACCAACATGCCAAGGTCGCGGCGGCAGCGATCATCCAGTTGCTCAAGGGCGAGAACCGGTCAATGCCACGCCGGTGGTGGCCAACACGTGCTACAGCTACGTCACTGCGCTCAAGAGGCGCGGTGCACATCAGCCACGGTGCACCAGTACGACGCCGCGGAAAAAGACCTTCAAGGTCGAATTGCCCGGATCGCCAGGCGGCCTCTCGGCCGCGTCGAGCGAACTCGAGGCCGCATCACTGCGCTGGCGTGGAGCCGACAACATCTGGGGCGATACGCTGGCGCTTTGAGACACTCGCCCATAACGCGACAGCGCGTCGGCTACGGTGTGGCCGCTTGCCAGACGTTGTTGACTTTCCGGCACCGGATTTTTCGCCGGCGCGGTGTCGCGCTTGATCCAGTAGTTGCAGCGGCTCGCCCTTGTAGGCGACCTGCTTCTTTGCCATCGTCGCGGGTGATGATTGAGTGGTCGCCGCTGACCGGCTCGCCCTCAGTGGCCATCAGCGGAGGCCAGTTGGTTGCGCAAAGCGCCATTGCGCACGCTCTTGCCGGAAACCGGCCGCATCGCACGATCGAAGAAGGTGTACAGAGGGTCATGCCGTTCTTGCCGGTGAGCACACCATCGCTGACCGTAGCCGGGGGCCGACCCCATCATCGGCGAGCATGCCGCCAGCAACACACCCACCGCGAAGATCCGGGGCCACAGTGAATCTGAACGGCATAGGGAAGCTCCTGGTCGTTGAGACACACACGGACGCACTGGGCGCCCGCACCGGCCCGTATACGCGCGCGCGCGTCATCGATTCCCAACGCCCCGCGCTGAGTCACAGCCGGCCAGGCCCGCGTTGCCGGCGACACCCCACCAGCTTGGGCGTGTTGGGCTGCCGTGCGCCTAAGTGCCCGCCTTGATTGCGCAGCCAAGCCTCGACGACTCCCACCGGCTTGCTGCCGGCACGCCGTACGCGCCTCCTCGCTGACCGAGGCCCAACCGGCGACCTTGTAGGTCTTGTCCGCCTCGATCGGCTTGCCGCGCAGGCGCATGTCGCTGATGCGCGCGCCCATCGCTCGCGCCGGCGTGCAGCGTGTAGGTCAGGCCGCCCACGCGCACCATGTCGCCGCCCTGCTGGTAGTACGGATCGGGGTTGAACAGGTTGTCGGCGACGTCTTCGAGGATCGCTCTTGATCGTCTCGCCGGTCATCTCGGTGACGCGTGGCGTACGGGTAGGTGATCGCGAGCTGGTCCATCATCAGCTCGCGCGTGATCGCCTCGCCCGGCAGCAGCGTGGTGCCCCAGCGGAAGCCCGGCGAGAACGCGATCTCGGCGCCCTTGCACCTCCATCAGCGCGTCGACAGATCAGCTGGTCCCAGCGTGCCGTTGAAGTTGCCGCGGCGGTAGAGCAGGCCGTCGGTGACCGCGAGCGTCTCGTCGAGCTTCGCCTCGTAGCGGCGCGCGCACCTGCGCGATGCAGCGCCTCCATCGCCGCGTCGGCGCGGCAGCAGGTTCGAGAACACCGGCAGCAGCCGGTAGCGGAAGTCGGCGCACGCGGCCGCTCGCGCACGTCGAAGTCCAGCACGCCGAGGAACTTGCCGTTGCTGCCGGCGTTGGTGACCAGCGTGGTGCCGCCGCGCGTTCGTCGACCGGCACCGGCGACCGGCACGCCGTCGTGCGTGTGGCCGCCGAGGATCGCGTCGATGCCGCGCACGCGCGAGGCCAGCTTCGAGATCGCACGTCCATGCCGTTGTGCGACAGCAGCACGACCGACCTGCGCGCCCTTGCGCGCGCACCTCGTCGACCAGCCTTCTGCAGCCGCTCGTCCTGGATGCCGAAGGTCCAGTCGGCCACGAAGTAGCGCGGGTTGGCGATCGGCGTGTACGGGAACGCCTGGCCGATGATCGCGACCGGCACGCCGTTGATCTCGCGCATCACATAGGGCTTGAACACCGGGTCGCCGAAGTCGGCGGTCTTGACGTTCTGCGCGACGAACTCGATGCGGCCCTTGAAGTCGTTCTCGACGATCTGCTTGACGCGCGTCCATGCCGTAGGTGAACTCCCAGTGGCCGGTCGTCACGTCGACGCCGAGCGAGCTTGCGCCTCGACCATGTCCTGGCCGCTGCGTCCACAGCGCGGTGGCCGAGCCCTGCCAGGTGTCGCCGCCGTCGAGCAGCAGCGCGCCGGGCCGGCTCGCCTTCAACCGCTTGACCAGCGTGGCCAGGTGCGCGAAGCCGCCGACCTTGCCGTAGCGGCGCGACGCCTGCGTCGAAGTCGAGGTACGTGAAGGCATGCGCCAGCGGCGGTGCCGGGCGCAATGCCGCAGCGCCTTGCAGCAGCGCCTCGCCCACGCAGGTGCGGCCAGCTGGCCTCGCATGATCGCCGACGCCGAGGTTGACGCTCGGCTCGCGAAAGCGATTCGGCTTGAGCTGCGCGTGGCAATCGGTGAAGTGCAGCATCGACACCGCACCGGATCCCCTGAAGGCGGCGGCATGTCGTACCAGCGCGTCGCCTGCGCGCTGGCCGCGTCGGCATCGGTCCAGCGGCCCAGCGCCATGCCAGCGGCGCCGCGGCCGCCGCCAGCACCTGAACGAACTCGCGCTTGGTCAGGCTCACGCCACATCACCCCGCCTGCTGACCACGCCGCCGGGCGCGGGCGTGCCCGCCTCACTGGTTGACCGGCGACTTCGGATCCAGCAGCAGCGCCATCACGATTGCGCAGCTGGTTTTCGTCGAGCAGACCCATGTGGCCGAAGCGCGGCATGTTCGAGCACGCCACGTAGGCCTTGCTGTTCCACAGCTTGCCCCAGGTGTACTGCACGACCGGCAGCGACGCTGGATCGGCGGCATCGTTCGACGCCGCGCAGCTTGCCGTAGTTCCACAGACTCGGGCCGATGGTGCCGAACGAGATCTCCTTCTTGCTCGATCTGGTGGCAGTTGTAGCAGCTTGCCGCCATTGTCCTTGGGCGCGGCCGACGCATCGGTCCAGGTCATGCCGCGACCGTTTTGCGCGAGCTTCTCGCCCTCGCGCCAATCGCCGATGTAACGGCCGCCCGCGGGCCAGCGGATCGACGGCCAACGCCTCGCTCCTCGATGCGCTTTGCCACCTCGGGCGATGGCGGCGGCGGCGCTCGAGCAGGCTTGCTGGCCGAGGTCCTGGTCGAGGCGATCGACTTTGGCAATGCCCTGGTCGCGAAACGATGACTTGATGGCGACGTCAACGCTTGCTGGTTGAGCTCGGCGGGCGACGGCGCCGACGCGCAGCCGGTCAGCACAGCATGCCAGCAGCCGACGGTGTCGAGCTTCATCGCGGTGTTCATCTGGCGCCTCAGCGCTTGATCGACGGCGCGATCGACTCGGCGCCCTTGGCGTTGACGCCCATGTAACACGCCGAGCGCGACCGTCGCTTCCGAGCCGAAGCCCGGATACGGGAAACGCTGCTGGCGATAGCAGTCGTTCAGCCGCAGCTGCATGCCCCACATCTGGCCGTTGCTCACGCGGTAGGCCGGCCAGGCCGCGAAGCCGACGCCGTCGCCGGGGTTCTTGGTGAGGTTGGGCAGATCCTGCAGTCGGATGCGCTTGCCGTCTTCGCCATGGCACGACGCGCAGGAAAAATCGTACGGCCCGCCGCGAAAGTAGAACACCCGCTTGCCGATCTCGTACATGCGGCGCTCTTCGGCGTGCGACTGCGGCAGGTTGAAGCGCAGGCCGCGCGAAGCCGCGGCCACATAGGTGGCCAGCGCGGTGACGTTGTCCTGTTCGCCGCGGCCGAACGGCGTGTTGGCGATCGCCGCGGCGTCGAAGCCCTGCAGCATCTGCATGCAGCTGACCAGCGCGCGACTCCAGGTCCTGCACGCGACCGGTGTCGGCGAAGTAGCGCGGCAGCTCGACGAAGGCGCCCTTGACGACTGCCGGCGCCCTTGCCAAGATCGCACGGCTTCGAGCGAGGCGTTCTTCGGGCCCGCGCTTTTGCTTCCACAGCGCCTCGCCCTTGGCCTCGAACAGTTCGGCCGGGTTGCCGTCTTCGAGCATCTTGCGGTACTCGGCGATGCCGTCGGCGCCGACTTCTGCGCCTGCACCGGGAGCAACTGCCCAGCAGCGCGATCACTGCATGCTCAGCAGCATCGGACGGTCTCACCCTGTCTCCTCGATCGTTGTTGGCGGCAACGCGCAGCACCGGCTCGCGCGGCGCAGTCAGGTCACCGTGGCCTCGTCGGTGCGCTTTGTCGCCCCGGTTGTCGACCCAGTCCACGACGATCTTGTCGCCGGCCTTGGCGCCCTTGATGGTGAACTGCACGAAACGGATTCTTCGAGACCGCCGTGCCCCACAACGGCGGTGAACACGGGCTTGCCGTTGCAGCGATGCATTGACCTCCTGAATGAACCAGGCGGGAACGTTCTTGCCGGCGCTGTCTTTGCGCTGGCCGGTCTCCATCTCGTGGCTCATCAACACCCGCACGACCGCTTTGTCGCCTGGGCTTGGCACGAATGCGCATCGGATCGGACATCAGTTTCACTCCTGTGTCATTCAGCCAGCGTCTGCGCTTGCATGCGAAGGCGGACCACTGATCGCGTCATCCGCCGCAGCCGCCCAAAGTCACCTTGACTTCCTTTTGCGCGAACAAGGCTGAGCCGTCGGCCATCAGCGCCACCGCGTAGACGTTGCTCGATTGAGCCAATCTTCACCCGGGTGGCGAAGCTGGGCTCGAGCGCCTCGTTGACGTCGAACACCGCCGCCAGCGTGTTGGGGTTCTTCTCCACCAACAGCACCAGTCGCTTCACGCCTGGCAGTGCGCAGCGCACAGCCCAGCCGGCACCACGCGCCGTTCTCTGCGATGTCGGGTGCCGATCAGCGTGACATCCTTGCTCTCCTGCGGGGCGCCGGCCGCCAGCGCCTTGATGGCGTCGGCGAAACCCTTGGCATCGAAAGCGGCCTGCGGCCACGCGGCGTGCGGCGGTTGCCGGCCACAGGCCGGCCGCAGCCAGCAGCGCGGCCACCTCGGCACTTCGTTTGAGCATCACCCGCCGGCGCATTTGTGCACTCCTGATACTGGATCGATCACTGCGGCCAATGATAGGCGCCACGGCATTGACCTTCATGCCATGGCTTCCACTGGGGCATGAGGCACGGCGCGCCATGCAACGCACCCGAGCGCGCGCTCGCATTCGAGGCCTTTTAGACGGTCTCGACCTCGACGAAGCAGGCCGCCACCGCGGGTGGCAGCGGGCAGTCGAGCAAGCGCGCGGCGATGCGCAGCGCCTCTGCTGCCGGCGCGCCGAGCTGGCCGGCCGGTGACAACGCCACCGCCGCATCGACCCAACGCCGCACCAGCACCGGCCTCAACATCCATGGCAGCGCCTGCACGTCGTGCAATGCGCTGACCAACGCGTTGGCATCCGGCATGTCGCGGGTGGCGCCGGCGTCGGGCCACGGCTGCATCACCTCGCGCCACCAACGCTCGCCGCTGGTGGCGGTGCCCGACATCACGTCGAGGTCGATCTCCGGCGCCGGCACGATGCGCGACAGGAACGCGCCCAGGCGGCCGATCTGGCAGCGCCGTGTCGGTGGCCAAGCCTTCGAGCTCGACTCCGGCGGCGGCCGGCAGCGCCAGCGCGCGCACGTCGCCCAGCGCGTGGCGAATCGCCAGCCAGCGCAAGCGGTCGAGCGCGAACGCGCGGCCGTCGGCAGCGATCAGACGGCGCACCGCGCGCAGCAGCTGCTGGCGCTTGTCGAGCGGGCCCTTCGCGAGACACGGCCGACGAAGCACTCCAACCACGGCATGCGCTCGGCTCGACTCGATCTTCATCAGTTCGTTGCGCAGTTCCTTGGCGCCCACCGTGTGGCGACACTCATCGCGCCACACCGCCATCTCGCGCGCCCGCCCCGGCGTCAGCAACAGCGCCATCACGGCGGCATGCAACTGGCCCGGGCCGGCCACCAGCGCCGAATCGCTTGCGGCGTTGCGCCGTCTCTGCCGGATCTGGCGGCGCTGACGCCGCGGCAGGCGCTTGCGCGGGCGGCGCCGCGGGTGCGTCGTCGGCCACGCCGCTCACAGCGAGCCCGCCGTCTCAAAGCGGAACACGGGCGCGAGCAGGCGGGTTGGGAACTGCGTGATCGCCTCGTTGTAGGCCACACAGGCCTGGTTGAAGCGCTGTCGCAGCTCGATCAGCTGCGGTCCGAACTCGAACAGCGCCAGCATCTGCGTGGCGACCGCTGTCGTTGGCATGCAGCGCGGCGTCGGACTCGACCTGATTCAACACCCGCGCCACCGTGGCATTGAGCGCACCCTCGGCGGTGGCCAGGCTGGCCGCCGCGGTCGCGCGCGTGGGCTGCGTGCGCACCGCCTGGGCAGCGGCGTGGTGTTGCTGCTGGGCCGAGCGCAACGCGTCGACGGCGCCGCGGCCGTTGGGCCACAAGTCCCACAGCGCCTCGGCCAATATGGCGAGCACCTGTGCCGCGCCGCTCGAGCAACGCGTCGACCTGCGCCCAGGCTTCCACGATCGTGGCCCGCAAGCTGACGATGCGGTTGTGCGCACCCACCATCCAGAAGCCGCAGACGACCAGCGCGACCAGCAGCAACCACTGTGTGGAGCTCAACCGCGAACCCCCGCAGCGCCGCGGCATGCGTCATGAACGCAGCTCGCCGTCGCCCAGCACGATCCACTTCTGCGAGGTCAGCCCTTCGAGTCCGACCGGGCCCGCGGGCGTGGCAGCTTGTCGGTCGAGATGCCGATCTCGGCGCCCAGCCCGTACTCGAAGCCGTCGGCGAAACGGGTGCTCGCATTGACGATCACGCTGGCCGAATCGACCTCGCGCAGGAACCGCATCGCATGCGTGTGGTTGGACGTGAGGATCGCGTCGGTGTGATGCGAGCCGTAGCGGTTGATGTGCGCGATCGCCTCGTCGAGGCGCGTCGACCACCTTGACGCTGATGATCGGCGCCAGGTACTCGGCTCGACCAGTCGGCTCGGCTGCGCGCGGATCGCGCGCACGCCGGGCACCGCCTCGCACCAGCGCCAGCGCGCGCTCGTCGCAGCGCATCTCCACCGCCTTGGCCGCAAACACCGCCGCGATGCGCGGCAGGAAATGCGCGCGCTGACGCGCATGCACCAGCAGCGACTCGGCGGCGTTGCACGGGGCTGAATTTCTGCGTCTTGGCGTTGTCGGTCACCGCCAGGCGCCATCTCGAGATCGACCTCGGCATCGACGTAGACGTGACAGTTGCCGTCGAGGTGCTTGATCACCGGCATCTTGGCTTCGGCGGCGACACGCGCTCGATCAGGCTCTCTGCCGCCGCGCGGAATCATCACGTCGACCTGCTCGTGCATCGCCAGCAGGCAGCCCACCGCCGCGCGATCGGTGGTGGCCACCAGCTGCACCGCCTCGGCGGGCAGCCCGGCGCTCGTCAGCGCGCGCTCGACCAGCCGCGCCAGCGCCAGGTTCGACGCCAGCGCCTCCGAGCCGCCGCGCAGGATCGCAGGCGTTGCCGCTCTTGATGGCCAACGACGCCGCCTCGATCGTCACGTTGGGCGGCTCTCGAACACCATCGCGAACACGCCGAGCGGCACGCGCATGCGGCCCGACCTGGATGCCGCTCGGGCTGGCGCTTCAGCTCGCTGATCTCGCCGATCGGGTCGGCCATCGCCGCGATCTGTTCGCAGCCGCGCGCCACCGTCTCGATGATGGCCGGCGTCAGCTTCAAGCGATCGACCAGCGCCGGCGCCAATCCGGCGGCCGCGGCGGCACGCGACGTCGCCGCCGATTGACCCGCTGCAGCGCCTGGCTGTCGGCGCGCAGCAGGCGCGCCAGTTCGAGCAACGCCGCATTGCGCGCCGCCAGCGGCGCGCGCGCCATCGCGGTGGCGCGCGCGCGCGCTGGCGCCCAGCTGGGCCATGTATTCGGGGATGTCGTTGGGAGTCATGTCAGGTTCGCCCGGCCGCCTGAAGGACCTGACGCGCGCCCTCGGGGGCCGCGAACGAAGTGAGCTGGGGGCTGTTTCATGCTTCGGCGATTGTCCCACCGCTGCTAGAAATGCGCCAAGGCCGCCAGCCACAACGGCGCGGTGAATGCGAAAGCCACGGTAGAAATCACGATCGCCGCGGTGGCCGCTGCCTCGTCGGTGCGGTAGCGCTGCGCGAAAATCAATGCGTTGCTGCCCACCGGCAGCGCCGCCATCAGCACGACCACCGCCAACGCCTGGCCCGACAGGCCGAACACCCAGTGCGCGAGCGGCCACACGCAGGCCGGCATCACGATCAACTTGATCGCCGTCAGTGCGATCGATTCGCGCACCGGGCCGCGCACGCCGTAGTGCTGCAGCGACAGGCCGATCAGCACCAGGCACACCGGCACCACGGCGCTGCCCAACACCTGCAGCAGCTGGTCGATCAATTCGGGCAGCTGCAATGCCGGTTGCATTGAAGAGCAGGCCCACGAGCAACGGCAGCACGACCGGGTGCACGACGATGTTGCGCAGCATCGTTTGCCAGACTTGCCAGCGCGCGCCCGACGGCTGCGCGCCGGCCACGTCGTGTTCGACCAATGCGGTCAGCACGGTCAGCATCACCAGCCCGTGCAGGCTGACGATGCGTCAGGTGCAGGCCGAGGCCGCCTCGCCGAACAACGCCGCCGCCATCGGAATGCCCACCTGCACGGCGTTGCCGTAGACGCTGGTGATGGCGCGCACCGCGGCGTGCGCCGGTGCCCGGGCGTGGCTGCGCACACGCGCCACCGGCGTAGACCGCCAGCATCAGCGCCAGCGTCGGCACGAAGAACGCCGCCAGCGTGCGCCAAGGCAGCGTGGCCAGCGGCAGCCGCGCGCGCGGTGCGAAAACAGCAGTGCCGGCACGAAGATCATGAACGCCGCGTTGCCGAGCACCCGCGCGGTGTCGACCCTCGCCGAGCCAGCGCGCGCGGCCGGCCCACCAGCCGATCGCAGACGACGACGAACATCGCCACCAGCTTTTTGCAGCATGAGCCACGACATGGCGCGCCGCCCACGATCGATCAGCCGGACTTGCGCGCGGCTGGCTTTCTTCTGGCCGCCGGCTTTCTGGCGGCTGCCTTGCTCGCAGGTCTTTCGGCGGCGGGCTCCCAGGGTGCTGCCTTCATCGGCGTTTTTTTCGTCGCGGCCTTGCGGCGCCTGGCCATCGAACGATGGCCGCCGGTGTGTCCGGTATTGGACGTCTCGCCGCGGCGCCCTTGGCGCACGCGTTGCGGCCGCGGCTCGAACTCGAACACCACCTTGCCCTCGTTGGGATCGAAGCGCAGATACGCCTTGAACTTGCGCCGGGTGCGGTTGGACACGAAGCTCATCGAGCAAATCGGTGCGGCCGCCGGCCAAGCAGCTTGTGCATCTGCTCGTGCGCCACCGGCTGCTGCAGGATGATCTTGCCGCTCTTGAAGTCGCAGGTCATGCTTCGCGCCACCGCGTGCTCGCAGACGTAGCTAGTGCCGTGCTCGTAGACATGGCCCTTGCACTTCGGGGCAGGCGCCCAGCGAGGTCTGGCCGCTGAAGTCCACCGGCTCGCCGTCCTCCTGTGCCCGGCGCGCCTCTTCGCCGAAGTCGAACTCGAGCTTCCAGTTCTTGATCTCGTCGTCGTACACCAGGCGCAGCTCGGCCGAGAACGGCCAGCCCGCCTTGGAGCGAAAGCCCTCGAGCGGGCCGATCTTCTTGTTGCGCAGAAACGCTTCGAGCCTCGGCGATCTCGAAGCTGCGCCCGCCCGGGATCTTGGTGATGCTGAACTCGCACGAGTCGCACGCGAAGCGCCGGTAGTTCTCCTCGACCACGCCGCCGCACTTGGGGCACGGCGTGTGCGAGCGTCGCGTAGTCGCCCGGGATGGTGTCGCGGTCGTACTCCTTGGCCTTCGCACGATGCGCTCGGCCATCGCGGCGATCGTCCTTCATGAAGTCGTCGCGGCTCAGGCGGCCCGTCGCTCGATCTCGGCGAGGCTGGTACTCCCAGTCGCCGGTGAGCTCGGGCTTGGTCAGGTCTTCGACGTCGAGCCCGCGCAGCAGCGTCATCAGCTGGAACGCCTTGGCCGTGGGCACCAGCTCGCGGCCGTCGCGATGCATGTACTTCTCGTAGATCAGGCCTTCGATGATGGCCGCGCGCGTGGCCGGCGTGCCCAGGCCCTTGTCGTGCATCGCCGCGCGCAGCTCGTCGTCTTCGATCAGCTTGCCCGCACCTTCCATCGCCGACAGCAGCGTGCGCCTCGGTGTAGCGCGCCGGCGGCCGGTCTTCAGCGCGAGCACGTTGACCTCGACGTTCGCGCACCGTCTCGCCTCGCGGCAGCACCGGCGCCAGGTTGGCGTCCTCGTCCTGCGCCTCCTTGCCGTACACCGCCTGCCAGCCCGGATTGACCAGCACACGTGCCGTTGGTCTGGAAGCTGTGGCGCAGCCTACGGTGGTGATGCGCGTGGTGAGCATGGTACTCGGCCGGCGGATAGAACACCGCGATGAAACGCTTGACCACCAGGTCGTAGAGCTTGGCCTCGGCGTCGGTGAGGTGCGTCGGCGTCTGCAGCGTCGGGATGATCGCGAAGTGGTCCGACACCTTGGCGTTGTCGAATACGCGCTTCGTCGGCTTCACGTAGTCGTCCTTCAGCGCCAGCTTGGCGTGGCGCGCCAGCTCGCGCGATGGGCCGGGCAGGTCGCGCGTCGGCCAGCACCGCCATCGTCTTCTTCACGACGGCCAGGTAGTCCTCCGGCAGCGCCCGCGAATCGGTGCGCGGGTAGGTCAGCGCCTTGTGCCGCTCGTACAGCGCCTGCGCCAATGACAGCGTGGTCTTGGCCGAATAACCGAAGCGGCCAGTTGGCCTCGCGCTGCAGCGTCGTCAGGTCGTACAGCAGCGGGCTGCTCTGCGTGCTCGGCTTGGACTCTTCGCTGACGCGCCGTTCTGGCCGCGCACCGCCTGCGCGATGGCGCGGCGCGTCGGCCTCGTTCCACGAGGCGGTCGGCGCGCTGCTCCGGGTCGTCGTCGGGTTCTTCTTCCACTTCGGGTCGAACCACTTGCCCTCGTAGGTGCCGGCCTTGGCCAGAAACGCCGCCTTCACTTCCCAGTAGTCGCGCGCCACGTGCTTGCGGATCTTCTCCTCGCGCTCGACCACGATCGACAGCGTCGGCGTCTGCACGCGGCCCACGGTGGTGAGGAAGAAGCCACCGTCGCGCGAGTTGAACGCCGTCATCGCGCGCGTGCCGTTGATGCCGACCAGCCAGTCGGCCTCGCTGCGGCTGCGCGCGGCATCGGCCAGGCCGCGCATCTGCTGCGTCACTGCGCAACTCGTCGAAGCCGTCGCGAATGGCCTGCGGCGTCATGCTCTGCAACCACAGGCGCCGGACCGGCTTGGCCGACTTCTTGTCGATGCCCGCGTACTGCACGATCAGGCGGAAGATCAGCTCGCCCTCGCGCCCGGCGTCGCAGGCGTTGATCAGCTCGCTCACGTCCTTGCGCTTGACGAGCTTGACCACCGCGTTGAGGCGCGACTTGGCCTTGTCGATCGGCGCCAGGTCGAAGTGCGGCGGCACCACCGGCAGGTGCGCGAAGCTCCACTTGCCGCGCTTGACGTCGTAGGCCTCGGGCGCCTTGATCTCCACCAGATGGCCCACCGCCGAGGTGACCACGTAACGCTTCGTTCTCGAAGTGATCGGCGTGCTTGTCGAACTTGCCCGCCTGCCGGCGTGAGCGCGCGCACGATGTCCTGCGCGACACTGGGCTTCTCCGCAATGATCAGTGACTTGGTCATATCCGTCGTTCGTCCATCCGCGGCTTTGCGTGCCGACTGCGGCCGCAACGGCCTGTGCAGTGCACTACAATGCCGCCCGTTCTCGCGCGCGTACGCACACACGCACGCGCGCGCGCCTGATTTCAATGTACCCAATGAACACGACAACGCAAGACACCTCGATCCTGACGCCGCGCTTTCCGTTCCCAAGAGCCCCGCAAGACCGCCAAACGGTCCGATCGATCTGCCCGCAAGAAGAAAGGCGCGCCGCATCCAGGCGCGCCGCTCGGGCGTGCACGGCCGCGGGCGTCTACGCGATCCGCAAGATCAAGAAGGGCGAGACGATCATCGAATACAAGGGCGAAATGATCACGTGGAAGCAGGCCGAACGCCGCCACCCGCACAACCCCGAAGGACCCGGACCACACCTTCTTCTTTCACATCGACGACAAGCACGTCATCGATGCCAGCGTGCGGCGGCAACGCGGCGCGCTGGATCAACCATGCCTGCAACCCCAACTGCGAATCGGACATCGACGAAGAGCATCACCGCGTCTTCATCAAGGCGCTGCGCAAGATCAAGCCGGGCGAAGAGTTGTTCTACGACTACGGCCTGGTGATCGACGAGCCTTACACGCGGAAGCTGAAAAACAGTTTGCATGCCGTTGCGGCGCGCCGCGATTGCCGTGGCACGATGCTCGCGCCCAAAGCAGCTAGCCACGTGTCCCCACGCCGCTGCGGTTGCTGTCCCGGCAGGGCGGGCGGCTTGGTGGCGCGGATGTCGTTGACACCGGAGTCGCCCGTCGCCCTCTGAGCCATGCACAGACCCCGTCACCCTGTCGTGGAACACCGAGCCGCTGTGGAGCGAGCTGTCGGCGTTGCTGCCGGGCCTGTCGATCGAGGTGGTGGCGCGCTGGCGAGTCGAGGCAACACCGTGCTGGTCGAACGCGCCCGGCGCTCCGGTGGGTTATCGGAGGCGACGCCGTCGCGGCCCGGCGAGCTGGAGCCACCGATCAGCGGCCCGATGCCGCTGCTGGAGGCCACCAAGCTCGGGCGCCGCGCCGGCGATACGCAACCCGTGTCTCGCTGGTGGCCGAGCAGCAAACCCGCGGCCGCAGGCCGCTGGGGGCGCAGCTGGCAATCGAGCGCCGGCGCGTCGCTCACCTGCTCGTTGGCCTTGCCGTTCACCCCGCCCGACTGGTCGGGGCCTGTCGCTGGCGATGGGCGTGGCGCTGGCCGAGGCGCTCGACCCGGCCGGCGCGGGCGGCGGCGCGTCGATCGGCTTGAAGTGGCCCAACGACCTGATGCGCATCGAGGGCACGCAGACACCGCGCAAGCTCGGCGGCGTGCTGATCGAATCGGTGCCAGTCGGGCAACGGCGCATGGTCGTCATCGGTTTGGGCCTGAACATCGCCACCGCAGCCGGTGGTCGATCTGAACACCGGCTTCGCCTGCATGCAGGAGTTCGAGCCCCGGCATCGACGCGCCCGCACGCTGGCGCGCATCGCAAGCCCTGGGTCGAGGCCGTGCTGTTGTTTCAGCGCGAAGGGTTCGCACCGTTCAAGCCACGCTTCGACCGCCTCGACTGCCTGAAGGGTCGTATTGATTACCACCACGCTCGACGACCTGCCAAGCGGCGTCGCCGAAGGCGTTGACGCCAGCGGCGCCTTGCTGGTGCGGGTCGGCCCGTCGCTGCGCACTGTCGGTGTCGGCGACGTCAGCGTGCGTCTTAGCGAGGGCCGCCGGGGTGATGCGGGGCCTGTTGATCGCGCTCGTGGTGGCCAACCTGCTGGTGCTCGCTTGGTCGCTCGACGTGCTGCCTGGCGTGTCGCGCCACCGCGAGCGCGAGCCCGAACGCCTGCGCCAGCAGGTGCATCCCGAGGCGGTGCAGCTCATCACACCCACCGCCGCAGCGCTGCGCTGCAAGGCCGCGGCGGCGCAACGCTCGAACGTCGCTGCAGCACCGAGCCCCGCCGCGGCCAGCGCCGCTGACGCGTCAGCCACCGTGTGCCTGAGGCCGGTCCGTTTGCCGCCGGCGAGGTGGCGGCGGCGGAGCGCGGCCTGCGCGAGCTGAAGTGGCCCTCGCTCGAGTGGACGCCGCAGCGCTCCGAGCGCGGCGGGTCGTGACATCGTCTACCAGGGTCGTTTCGCCGACGACACGGCGATGGCGCGGCGCCGCGACGACTATCGGCGCCAGCAGATCACGGCCGAAGAGGTGCGCAACTCACCCGACCTGCAGCCGGGCCTTCAGTTCGGCCGCTACGACACCCGCGCGGCGGCCGACGCCGCGCTGGCGCAACTGGCGCAGCAGGGCGCATCAAGGCGGCACGCGTGGTGACGATCAACATCCCGGTCGTGGTGACGCTGCTGCGCGTCGAGCGCGCCGATGGCGCGTTGGCGGCGCGGCTGACGCAGCTCAACCTGCCGCCGGCCGGCTCGGGCTTCCGCCCCTGCGCGGTGCCACCGTTAAGTGCGGCCAGCGCCGCCAGCCAGCGCGAGAGCAGCCACCACGCGCTGATTGCGCCGGCGCCCGTCGTGTCGGCTTCGAGCTGCGCCGACGGCCGGCATGGCTTGCGGCGCTGCCGCCGACGCCGCGGCGAGTTCAGCGTTGTCCAGCACCTCGGCACGGCGCGCCGGCGGCGACGTAGCCGGCCGGATCGCGCGCGTGAGTACACCGCTTGCTCGGCATCGAGGCATGCCGGCGCCGCAGGTGGTTGCGGTGCACAGGCAGCTGGCCGAGTTGTCGGCGGAGCAGGCTGCCAGCCACGGCGATTGCACGTGCGGCCGCGCCGAGCTCGTCAGGCCGGCGATCAGTTGGTCGACCGTCAGGCGCGGGTTGACCGACAACATCAGCGCTGCCGTGCCGGCCACGATCGGCGTTGCAAAGCTGGTGCCGAAACTGCGCGCGTAGATGCTGTCGCCGGCACCGGTGGCGCCACCGTTGTACAGCGTCAACAGGCCGCCGTCGGTGAGCAGCGCCCATACGGCCCACCGACATCGTCGCCGCCCACGGTGGCCAGCGTGACCTCCGGGCCAAAGCTCGAGTAGTTCGCCTTGAAGCCATCACGATTGAGCGCGGCCACGGCCACCACACCGTGGCAGCTGGCCGGCCGCGTCACGGCGCCCTGGCTGTTGCCAGCGGCGGCGACCACCATCACGCCGTGCGATCGCAACTCGTCGATGGCGTCTTGATATGCGCGGCTGCAACGTTTCTTGCCGCCGAAGCTGAGATTGATCACGCGCACCGGGTGCGCATTGCGCGGCAGCCATCCGTGTCCGCTGCTCACCAACAAACCGGCGGCCCAGCGCATGCCGTCGATGATGTCGGCCACTTCGGCGCCGCACTTGCCGGCCACGCGCACCGGCACGATGCGCGCGTCCCACCCCACCGCGGCGACGCCTTCGTTGTTGTCGGTGCGGGCGGCCAGAATGCCGCTGACGATCGTGCCGTGCCAGGAGCTGTCGTGGGTGTCGCAATCGGCAGAACACGTCCTGCGCGCGCTCGGACTCTTGCGACCCAATCGCCCGGATCGGTGGGATCGGCATCGCGGCCGCCGCCATCGTTGGCCATCGCTGCGTCACTGACGACGTCGACGCCGGGCAGCCAGACGCCTTGCAACTCGGGATGCGCCGTGATGCCGGTGTCGAGCACCGCCACCGGCACCGCGGCACTGCCGGTGGTCAACGCCCAAGCGCGCTGCAGACCGGGCACACCGCGCAGAGCGCGGCGTCGATCGCGTTGGCGTCGGTGCCGCCCGCAGGCTGCAGCCACCACTGGCCGCCGGTGCCAGGAAAGAATGGATCGCTCGGCGTCGTGCTCTGCAGCAGCGTCTCGCGATCGTTGGGCTCTGCCCACGCGACCTCCGGTGACGCGCGCAGCTGCGCCAGCATGGCGTCGGTCTCCGCCTCCGACAGCGTGCGGCCGAACTCCAGCACGTGCGCCGCGCGGCCGTGCGGCCGCGTCGACGGTGTGCCTTGCGACGCCGCCGCACTGGGCCAGGCCAGCCGCAGCCACCACCCGCTGCAAGCGCTCTCGTTGCACCGCCGCGGGGTCGGCCTTGGCGCTTTGGATGGTCGCGTCGCGCGCGGGCTCGCTAGTGCTCCGGCGCGTTCTTCAGCTCGACGATCAAGCCGCGCGGTGATGCCGCGTAGCGCAGCAGCGCCCATCAACACAGAGGTACAGCGGCAAGAGGGCGGCACGCAACACCCGTTGGGTGCCGGTACGCGCGCGAGCCGCCGCGTCATCGGTGCCGACGGCGCGTGCGCAACACCACGCTCGCCATCGCCGAAGCCGCGCGGCGTCGGCACGACATCGACCCCGCCATCACCGCGGGCGCGGACGGCAGAGCTAGCAGAGTGAGTTGACGACGATCGCGGCCACAGCGGTCACAGTGGCCGAAGTATCGTTGCCGCAGTTTTTACCGATAACCCCCAAACGGGCGGTAGACCAACACCGTGACGCCCGTTCGCGGCTCGTTGTTACGAGCTCGTCTGCGCGAAGCGGACTTTATTGGCGTCGCGGGCGCAGCGCCGACGACGGCGACGCACAGCGGCGAACATGCCAGGGCCATGACATCGTGCCGCCGCCGCCGGAATCCGCAGGCTGGCTCACGATTGGTGCAACGGCCGAAACGACGATGTCCTTCGTCGCGGTGTGGCACGTCGGCACCGCTGTCGGTCACCGCCAGGCGAACCGTGAAGCTGCCTCCACCACTGGTCGCGACGGTCACCGTCGGCGCATTGGTCGTCGCGCCCAGCGTCGCAATGCCGCCGCTGTTGACCATCGTCCATTGGTAGCCGGTGACTGTCTGCCCGTTGGCCGGCACCGAGGTCGAGCCGTCGAGCGCGTGACGGTAGTCGCCGGTGCGGGCGCGGAGGGTGTGGCGAAGGCGAGGGCCTGGGTCGTGCTCGGTGCCGGCACGGCCAGGACCGCAGGCGCGAACGTCGAGCATGCCCGCACCGCAGGTGCTGGTCGTGCAGTAGCACTCGAGTTGCTGGTTGCCATTCGGCGGCCTGGCACGTCGCGGTGCCCGCCGTGCCACCTGTGGTCGGAAAGGCATGCGAGCCGTCGACATCAACGTCGAACGCGACTTGTGTCGGTGTCAGCGTCGGGTTGAGCGACAGCATCAGAGCCGCTGTGCCCGCCACCAGCGGCGCTGAGAAGCTCGTGCCCACCGAGATGTTGACGCTGTCGCTGTAGGTGTTCGTCGGCTGGGCGCTGGTGGTGCCGGTGTTGGTCGCGGTCAAAGGATGGGGTACAGGCACGGTTGGTTCGGCCCACTGAGCACGCAGTTGCCGGCCGGCGCGAGATCGAGATCAGCGGGCCGACGTCGGAGAACCCGCACCTTGGTCCCGGTTTGGCGCAGCCCGCCGACACCGATGGCACTGGTTGCAGTTGGCTGGTTGGCCCACCGTCAACCCAGCGTCGTTGCCGGCGGAGACCGCGACACTCGGCGCCGGCGGCAAACAATGCATCGAATGCCGCCTGATACGTGGGACCACAGGTCGCCGTGGCGGACCCCAGACTCATGTTGAGCACCTTGGCCGGGAACGGGTTGGCCGGGCCCGGTTCCAGGAACGTGCTTCGGGATGTTGATGCCTGCGGCCCAATACATGCCCGCGACCACGTCGGACATGAAACCGCCGCACTTGCCGAGCACCCGCACCGGCATCACCACGTACGTTACGGCCGCACACTGCAGCCATACCAACGCCATTGTCGGTGGCCGCGCCGATCAGCGCGGACGTCTGAGTGCCGTGCCAGCTGCTGTCGCTGACGTCGCAGCCCTCGAGCGGCTGTCCGGCGGCGGTCTCGTCCGAGGTCACCCAGTCACCGGGATCGGACGCATCGGCATCACGGCCATTGCCGTCATTGGACGACGTGAAAGAGCCGTCGCTCATCGGCCGACACGAAGTCGTAGCCGGGCGCCAGCTTGCCCGCCAGGTCGGGGTGGTCCGGCCGCACGCCCGGTGTCGAGCACGGCCACCACGATGGCTGGCGAGCCCTGGTCGTGTCCCATGCCGCCTCGGCATTGATGGCCAGACATCGATCAGTCGCCGTTCGGCGCGCGCGCAAGTACCACCTGCCCGACGGTGGGCGTGATGTTGGGTGGCTGACCTCCCGCATAGCGCTGGATCGTTCGGCGCGGCGGTGATGCGCATGCGCTCGTCGACCTCGGCATATTCGACATCCAGGGTCCGCCTGCAAGCGTGCCAGCCAGAGCGACCGACGACATGTTGCTCGCCTTCAGCACCTGCGTGCGCGGGGCGATCGCACGGCCGTCGCGCAGCGCGACGCCCAACCGCTGCGACATGCGGACCGCGTGGCTGAACCACCGCGCGATCGGGGTCGCGCGCCGACAGCGATGCTCTCGCGCATCAGCGCACCATCGGCCTTGTACTTGACGATGACGCGAGCGTCGCGCAGCATCGACCATCGGCGTCGACGCCCGGCGCAGGCTGGTTGGCGTGGCACTGTCGGAGGAGCAGCAGCCAGCGCAGGCAGCGCCAGCGGCGGCAAGCAGCGACGCGACGCTTGGCGATGCGGGAGAGGGAGCAACAACGTCGTCATGGTGTGTTCTCGAAGCTTTGGGGACTGTGCCCGCAATTGGTGTGTTCTTTCTCAACGCGACATTGCGCGCGTCGGTTTGAGCCGGAATGCGTTGACGAGTGGAGCCTTCGATGTCCACGCCGAGCGCCGAAGAGGGGGCGTCCGTGACGCGCTGGGCAGCGGTGCGACAAGTCGCGACGTCCGGGCACACCAGGATCATGCGATAGCTTCCGGCACCCCATGTCTTCGGGATCGCGAACCGGCACGCCTGCCAAGATGGACACGCGGATCTGCGCTTCGATGGCCGAACCGTATGTGGAGGCCGGAGTCACCCAGATGCGAAGGTCCGGCGGCGGCACCGGGGCTGGTTCGCTGGTCAGGCAGCCGGACAACACCAGCAGGCTCGACAACGCGCCAGTAGTGCCCAGGTGATCGTCAGCATGCGGCAAGCCTATCGGAAAGTCTCCTCGACAAACGTGTCCCGGGGTAAAGCCATTGCCACCCGACTGACAGAACGCAAAGAGCCCGCGCAGCTCGGCGGCCTCTTTGCACACAGCAGCAACGCTAGTCGCGGCGCACGCTCACTCTGGCGCTGCCATCAGGGCCACGGTGGTGTCGAGCATGCGGTTGCTGAAAAGCCCCACTCGTTGTCGTACCAGGACAGCACCTTCACAAGGTTGCCGTTGTGACCCTGCGTCTGCGTGCGCGTCGAACACCGAGCTGCGGCTGGATCGTGGTTGAAGTCGCTCGACACCAGCGGCTCGGTGTTGTAGCCGAGGATGCCCTTCAGCGCGCCGCCGCTAGCCTCCTTGACGATGGCGTTGACTTCGTCCTTGGTGGTTGTCGCGCGCGGCGACGAACGCTCAGGTCGACCACCGACACGTTGATGGTCGGCACGCGCATCGCGAAGCCGTCGAGCTTGCCGTTGAGCTCCGGCAACACCAGGCCCGACCGCAGCGGCGGCGCCGGTCTTGGTGGGGATCATGTTCATGGCGGCGCGCGCGCGCGGCGCAGGTCCTTGTGGAAGACGTCGGTCAGCACCTGGTCGTTGGTGTAGCGCGTGGATGGTGGTCATCAGGCCTGACACGATGCCGAGCTTGTCGTGCAGCACCTTGGCCACCGGCGCCAGGCAGTTGGTGGTGCAGCTGGCGTTGGAGATCACCGTGTGCGCTGGCCTTCAGCACGCTCGTGGTTGACGCCATAGACGATCGTGGCGTCGACGTCCTTCTCGCCCGGCGCGCAGATGATCACCTTCTTGGCGCCGGCCGTCGAGGTGGCGCCTGCGTCTTGGCCTTGCTGGTGAACAGGCCGGTGCACTCGAGCACCACGTCCGACGCCGAGCGCCTTCCACGGCAGCTCGGCCGGGTTGCGCACCGCCAGCACCTTGATGCGGTCGCCGTTGACGACCAGAGCTGTCGCCATCGGCCGCCACCGTGCCGGGGAACTTGCCGTGCGCGGTGTCGTACTGGTCAGGTGCGCGTTGGTGGCGACGTCGCCGAGATCGTTGACGGCGACGATCTGCAGATCTCTTGCGTGCGCCGACTCATACAGCGCACGCAGGATGTTGCGGCCGATGCGGCCGTAGCCGTTGATCGCAACTTTGATGGTCATGCAGTAATGAACCTCTCGGTGAATCGTCGAGCGCTTCAACCTCGCCAGGGACCGAACCGCGCACGGTGTCGGCCACGTTGGCGGCGGTGAAGCCGAAGTGCTTGAACAACGCGCCGCCGGGTGCCGCTCTCGCCATAGCGGTCGATGCCCGACCACGGCAGCGCAGCCGTACTTCCACCAGCCGTCGGTGACGCCGGCTTCCACCGCGACGCGCGGCACGCCGGCGCGGCAGCACCTGCGACTTGTAGGCCACGCTCTGGCGGTCGAACACGGTGGTCGATGGGCATCGAGACCACGCGCACCGCGATGCCCTCGCGCGCGAGCTCGGCCTGCGCATGCAGCGCGAGCTGCACTTCCGGAACCGGTGGCGACGATCACGGCCTGCAGCTTTCTTCTTCATGCCCGACTTCGGCTGGGCTCGGCCAGCACGTAGCCGCCGCGGCGATGTCGTCGAGCGCTGGCCTTCGGCGCGTACGGCAGGTTCTGGCGCGACTGAGCAGCAGCGCGCTCGGGCTTGTCTCGTGCTACGCGATGGCGCAGCTGCCCAGGCGACGGTCGTTTCGGCCGTGTCGGCCGGGCGCCAGACGTCGAGGCCGGGGATCAGGCGCAGCGCCGCGGCGTGCTCGATCGATCTGGTGCGTCGGGCCGTCTTCGCCCAGGCCGATCGAGTCGTGCGTGAAGACGTGGATCACGCGCTGCTTCATCAGCGCGGCCATGCGGATGGCGTTGCGGCTGTAGTCGCTGAAGGTCAGGAAGGTGCCGCCGTACGGGATGAAGCCGCCGTGCAGCGCCATGCCGTTCATGATCGCGGCCATGCCGAACTCGCGCACGCCGTAGTTGATGTGGCGGCCGTCGTTGGGCGTGCCGTCTTCGGCATCGAAACGCAGCGCCGGCGTGCTCGGTGTTGGTCAGGTTCGAGCCGGTCAGGTCGGCCGAACCACCGAGCAGCTTCGGGCAGCGCTGCGTGAACGCTTCGAGCGCGCAGCTGGCTGCGCCTTGCGCGTGGCCACGGTTTCGGCCTTGGCATGCCGCATCGGCGACAGCGCTGTGCGGTCATGCCGTCGAACGCTGGCGGCAGCTCGCCACGGCATGCGGCGCTGCGAACTCGGCGGCGAGCTCGGGATGCGCCGCCCGGTAGCGCGCCGAAGCGGCTCGTTCCACGCGCGCCTGCGCGCGCCGCGCCGCGCCTCGCGCGCGTCCCACAGCGCGGCACGCGACCCGGGCATCTCGAACGGCGCGTGCGGTCCAGCCCAGCGCCTGCGCGCGTCGGCGCGATCTCGCTCGGCGCCGAGCGGCTCGCCATGCGCCTTGGCGGTGCCGGCGCGCGTTGGGCGCGCCCTTGCCGATGGTGGTGCGGCAGATGATCAGCGTCGGCTGCGTCTGTGCATCCGCCTTGGCTTGCGCGATGCGCGCCATCGACGGCATCGACGTCGTGGCCGTCGATCGGGCCGAGCACGCGCCAGCCATAGCCGCTGAAAGCGCTGGCGCACGTCGTCCGCGATACCAGCGGCTTCGACCTGCGCCGTCGATCGAGATGCCGTTGTCGTCGTAGCAGCGCGATCAGCTTGTTCAGCTTCCAGGCGCGCCGGCCAGCGCGCAGGCCTCGTGGCTGATGCCTTCCATCAGGCAGCCGTCGCCGACGAACACGTAGGTGCGGTGGTCGACGATCGCGTGGCCGGGCCGGTTGAACTCGTGCGGCCAGCAGCTTCTCGGCGAGCGCCATGCCCACCGCGTTGGCCGAGGCCCTGGCCGAGCGGGCCGGTGGTGGTCTCGACGCCGGGCGTGATGCCGACTTCGGGGTGGCCGGGCGTCTTGCTAGTGCAGCTGGCGGAAGCGCTTGCAGCTCGTCCATCGGCAGGTCGTAGCCGGTCAGGTGCAGCAGCGCGTACAGCAGCATCGAGCCGTGGCCGTTGCGACAGCACGAAACGGTCGCGGTCGGGCCAGTGCGGAGTCCGGCGAGGTTGTGCTTGAGGTGGCGCGTCCACAGACGCGACCGCCACCTCGGCCAGGCCATCGGCGGCGCAGCCGGCGGCCGGAGTTGGCTCTTTGCACCGCACGCTCCATCGCCAGCGCTGAATGGCGTTCGCCATCGTCTTGGGTGTCGACAGCGAGGCGGTGTCCGGGCATGGCGCAATCAGGATAGGGCGGCGCCTCGCGGTGAGCGGCGCGGCGGGCGGAGCAGGTGGGCTGTGAGATCACGATCAATTCACTGGCCGCCTTGTCATCATGCGCTGCGAGTCAGGGTGCCGGGCCGCCGCGCGCGCATACACTGCGCCGCGCCATGGCCGAGCCCACCACGCCTGCAAGCCGCCGACAACCTGAAGGCGCTGATCCTCGCCGCCGGCCGCGGCGTGCGCATGCGCCCGCTGACCGACCACACGCCCAAGCCGCTGCTCAGCGTGCGCGGCAAACCGCTGATCGAATGGCATCTGCTCGCGCTGGCCGCGGCCGGCGTGCACGACGTCGGTGATCAACACCGCGTGGCTGGAGGATCAGTTTCCCGCAGCGCTCGGCGACGGCTCGCGCTTCCGGCCTGCGCATCGCCTATTCGATGGAAGGCCGCGACCACGGCGGCGCGCTCAGAGACCGCAGGCGGCATTCGCCAAGGCGTTGCCGCTGCTGGCGGCGCACGGCGACGGGTGCTTTTGGGTGGTGTCGGGCGACGTGTTCCTGCCCGGCTTCACGTTCGACGCCGCGTTCCGCGCAGCGTTTGCGGCCGGCTCGATGTGGGCCCACCTGTGGCTGGTGCCCAATGCCGCGCCACCACCCGCAAGGCGACTTCGGCGTCGACGCGCAGGGGTTGGCCGTGGCCGAGGCACCGCTGCGTCGCACCTGGGCCAGCGTCGGGCTGTTTCCGCGCCGCGATGTTCCAGGGTGTCGCCGGCGGGCACCAGCTGCCGCTGCGGCCGCTGCTCGACGACGGCATCGCGCGGTCGGCCTCATCAGCGCGCAAGCGTGGGACGGCGAGTGGACCGAGCGTGCGGCTCGGTCGAGCGCTACTGCAGGCGTTGAACGCGCCGCGCGCGCACCCTAGCGCCGCAGCTCGCGCCCACGCTGCGCGCCGCCGCCTGCACGCCGAGCGTGTAGGCCTCTTCGAACACCGAATACGCCGCCAGGTCGGCGTGCGCCAGTTGCACGCGGCCGCGCGCGTCGTTGAAGCGCGGCCAGCGCCGGATCGCCGCGCGCGCCGGGAATCGGAATGCGCATCGCGTGGCCGTGTCGCATCGAGGTCGACCCGCTGCACCTTGCGCGGCAGGTCAGGATGCGCCACTGCGAGGTCGTCGATCACGCGCTGCGCCACGCACGCGCCAGTCGTCGGCCAGCAGCGCGGCACCGCTCGCGGCCGGCCAACGCCCAGTACGGCCGTCAGCACGGTGGCGCGCGCATCGGCGCGCAGGCTCTGGTGTTGCGCCGCCACGTAGCCGAGCGACGGCGAGCCGTGGCGCACGTTGTCCCACGCCAGCGTGGCGCCGCGTGGCGCGCTCGAGCAGCGGCGCATCGAGCAGCGGGTTGGCCACCAGCCATGGCGCGTAACGCGCACGCTCGCTGGCCGGCCACGAGCGCCGACGACGGCGCTCGACCACAGCCTTCGTGCCACGAACAGCGGCGTCGCGAGCACGACGACCTTGGCCTCGAAGCGCAGCCGGTTGCTGCGCCTGCTCAGTCGATCGCCAGACACCTGCCGCACCGCGTGCCGCTCGGTCGTCGACCCTGCAGCACCGTGTGCGACGTGCGGATGCGCTCGCGCAACGGCCGAGCCGAGGCGCTCGACCAGCCACGCATTGCCCTCAGGCCAGGTGAACACCGGCTCGCGTTCTGCCGGCATCGTCGCCGGGCGACTGGAAACCATGACGGCTCGCGAAGTAGTGCAAGCCGGCCCACGCCGACACCTCGATCGCAGGCCGGCGCCATAGTCGTCGCGGCAGCGCGTAGTCGAGGTACCAGCGCAGCAGCGGGTCATCGAACTGTTCGCGCGCGAGCCACTGCCCGAACGTCGCCGCATCGAGTGCGGCGTGCACGCGCACGCCACGGCGCGCGCTGCGCCGGCATCGCGAACGCCACGTCGCGCCGCAATTGCATCGACACGCTGAGCAAACGCACGGTACTGCGCCGCGGTGCGCGACGCCGGCGCGGCCGGCGGCAGCAGGCCGTCGTGCCAGACGCCCTCGAAGAACAGCCGCTCCTGCGGGCCATGGCACAGGTGGCGTTCGATCGGGCACAGTGCGACCCGCCGCTGCGCAGCAAGCCGAGCTCGAACAGCAGCTCACTCACCTCGTGGGCGTGCGGGCCCCGGCAGCGGCGGGTAGTGCGCACCGCATCGGGCAGCCGCTGCCGCCCCAGCCGGTGGCCGCGGCTGTTGCCTGACCGGGTGTCTGCTCCAGTTCCAGCAGCACGAGGTCGTCGACGCCCGAGCGCAGCCAGCGCCGCGCGCAGGCTAGGCCGGCGATGCCGGCGCCGATCACCAGCACATCGGCGCGCTGGCTCGCCGCCTGCAGCCGGTGGGCAAGCATTGGTGCAGTCGGTGAACGCAGCCGGTGGCCACGCGCGTGCGACGACCCCCAGCCAGCCGCCATCGAAGCGGGCGCTGGCTCGCCGGGCGAACAGGCGCTCAGGCCCATCAGCGCGGGCGCGCCCAAGCGCCGCAGCCAGCAGCGCACGCCGGCTTAGGGGTGCACCTTTGCCCCATTCTTCTTCGAAGGTGTGCACCAGCAGTTGATTGGACAGCCGGTTCGGCTGCGCACTCACGCGCGCCATGTCCGGCGGGAACTGCAGCAGCGCGGGCAGGCCCTCGACGGTGAAAGTCGCCAACCCCGGCGGCAACGATCGCGGCAGGCTGCCAGAGGCCGCCGGCCCATCAGCACGAAGCCCCATTCGCCGAAGCTCGGCACGTGCGCGTGATACGGCGTGGCGCTCAGGCCCACCGCTTCGACGGTGGCCACCACGGTCCAGAAGCTGCGCCGCGCCAGCAGCGGCGACGTCGGTCTGCACCACCGCGAAGCCGCCCGCCGCGAGGTGGCGGTCGACCCGCTCGTAGAAGGTCGTCGTGTACAGCTTGCCGAGCGAGAAATTGGCGGGGTCGGGAAAGTCGATCACGATGGCGTCGAACATCTCGCCGTCGTTGGCGTCGAGCCAGGT
>ERZ1370068.9490-contig-8265_pt1 | contig 34732 bp, 69 predicted proteins | sample MGYA00561227_ERZ1370068 | MGnify/ENA primary metagenome ERZ1370068 (study PRJEB38410, sample SAMEA6850437) | metagenome | study: Metagenomic assessment of the ecological functions of the soil: analysis of the soil microbiota associated with the...
AGTTACGTATTGCTAATGCTCATTTCTCCAAATAGTGCCAACATTGTTGGCGATTATTAAAAATCTTCTTGCTTTCGGCCAGCGGATAGACAATAATAGTTGTTGACGATGCTCCGCCTGCCGAAGCGTCTTAATAGCGAGAAACCCCAACCGATCCCTTTCCTGAGTACATTCTTTTTGGAGTAGATCCCTAAATGAGCTTGCTTGACATAGCTTCCATTATCGAGCAGATGCTGCTCGCGTCGGAGAACGTCAGCGATCTGAACTTCTCGTGTGGCCAAAAGCCGCAGGTCGAGGTCAACGGCGTGCTTTACCCCGCCTCGCCGGTTGGATTGGGCAGGTTGACGTCTTATCAGACCGAGGTCATCGCGCTGTCGCTGATCCGCGATAACCCGGATGCCGCCGCGCAGCTCGTCAAGACTCGCACGGCCGACCTGAGCTACGCCCTGCCGGGCAAGTGTCGATTTCGCGTAAACATCTTTCAGCAGCGAAATTCGTATTCGATCGTAATGCGTGTCATTCCGCACGAGATACCGAGTTTTGAATCGCTGCGGCTGCCGCCGCATCTAGCGGACATTGCCGAGATCAGGAACGGAGTCGTGCTGCTCACCGGGCCGACCGGATCGGGCAAGAGCCTCGACGCTCGCCGCAATTATCGACCGCATTAACGAGAACAAAGGCCTATCACATCGTAACCATCGAGGACCCGATCGAGTTCCTGCACCAGCACAAGAAATCGACCATCAACCAGCGCGAGATCGGCCGATACCAGAGATTTTGCATCCGCCCTCAGCGCCGCTCTTCGCCAGGCGCCAAAGTTATCCTGGTCGGCGAGATGCGCGACCTCGAGACGGCCGAGATCGCCCTCGAAGCCGCCGAGACGGGCCACCTTGTGCTCTCGACGCTTCACACGATCGACGCCTCGAAAGACGATCGACCGCATCATCGGGCTTTATCCCGAAGAACGAGGAGCGTATCATCCGCAACGAGACTTGCCCAAACGTTTCGCTTTCATCGTTTCTCAGCGGCTGATCCCGACGCGGCCGACGGCCATGGCCGTGTCGCCGCCGTAGAGATACTCAAATCGAACCCGCGAACCCGCGAATATATCGAGAAAGGCGAGACTGACGGCAAGACCTTGCTCGACGCGATACGCGACGGCGAGATCGACGGCATGCAGGATTTTGATTCGGTCATTCGCGAGATGATCGAGCAGAAGAAGATCACTATGGAGGACGGACTGTCGTTCTCGACCAACCAGAACAACCTGCTTCCTCCAGGCTTCAAGGGCCTGGCCTCGACCGAGGACTTACGCTCAATGCCAATCGGTCCAAACCGATGCCAGAGCCAATGGCCCCGCCGCCGCCGACCGAGAACAAAAGTTCGGTCCTGAACATGATCGAATAACGCAAAACTATGATCATCAGATGCGATAATTGCTCAGTTTCACTGCAGCTCGACGAATCAAAGATACCGAGCGGTAATTTCTCGGTCCGTTGCCCGCGGTGTCAAAATCTGCTCCGTGTCCAAAGGACGCGACGGGCAAGGGCCTTTCGACCGTCGAGCAGTTGGCGGCGAGCCAGCCGGCCCCGGCCGATAATGCGCCTGAAACCGCGGCCAAGGAAGCCGACCTGCAGATAAACAGTGCGATGCGCACGTTGATGACCGCCCTGCAATCGGACAAGACGCCGTAGTCGATGACGACGAACAAAAACCACGCCGCATCCTGCTCTGTTGGGTGCGCGTGCCGACGAAACGGCACGAATTCTCGCTAAAACGGGCTACAAGGTATATGTCGCACAGACACCCGCACAAGCAAACGAGCGGCTGCGCGAGGGCAAGACCGAGTTGCTGATATTCTCGCCGGACTTTGCTGCCGACATGGGCGGCGGGCCGTGATCCAGCAAAAGCGAACGCGATGTACTCATCGGAAAGACGGCGTTTGTTTGTGATCTCGCTAGAAGACGGCGGGACGACGATGAACGCGCAGGATGCGTTCCTAAGAAACCCCAACCCTGATCGTCAACACGAACGATCTTGCCCAGCTGCCGCTGATACTCAATCGCGCTCGGCGACTATAACGATCTCTATCATTTCTTTAATCGGGCTGCGGGCGAACCTCGCTGTAGGCAGAACTAAAGCAAGGCCAGCTCGCACACCAGCATTTCTATCTGCATCCGTGCCTTTGTGGCCGCCGCCGCCGCGAGAGGGTCTTGATCGCCAGGTCTGCGTCGGCCAGTCGCTTGATCGCCTTTGCGAGGCCGCGCTCGTTGGTACGCGCCGTGCGGCGGCAAGAAACGGCTCCTGGTCGTTGTACCTGAGCTTTACAACGCCCGCAACCTCGCGGCGGTCGACGCCCCGGGACATCATTTCCTTTGCCAGTTAAGAGCCGGCGATAGTTGTAAGAGATCAGGCCAAGTAGCTGGAGGGCTCGACTCCGTCGTCAAGCATCTTTCTTAGCGAGCTGATCGCGAGTGTTTTCTTTCCCGCCACGAGGTGATCCGTCAGATCAAAGTTGCTGAGTTCACGCAATGGTGGAACCAGCACATCGATGAATCGATCGTGATGGTTTTGCCGAGGCGCGGCTGCCGTGAGCTTGTTGATCTCATTTGTCAGCAGACGCAGGTCAGCCGACACGGCTAACCGCGATAACGCAGCGTCGCGGCGTCAACAACGGCACCGGCCTTGGTGATCTGGTCTTCGCCCAGTCTGCAGCTCACGATCATCGAGCGGCGCAGATTCCGACGGCTGCGGACTTTCCCTTGAGCAGCTTCGACATTCCGAACGCCGTTCAGGCTCGTCGGCAACAAAGATCACTACCGAATTTGGAGATGGATCTGGAGAGATACGCCGACAGAATACCGGTTCGTCGCCGCTTCGGTAACTGTATCGCGAAAGCCGCTCGCCGAGATGCGTATGTCAGTTATCTTGACCACACGCCGCGTGGCCATCATAGGCAGCTGCAGTGCCGCCGCGTGGCGCTTTACAAGAGTGGTCTCGCCCGCAAGGCTAAACGCCGTTTTCATTAAGATCGCGCATCTCGCCCTCAGCGAAAGCAAGATCCGTTATCGTCCCTGACTGCCAGATCAGCAGATACGTCTCGAGCATACATACAAATAAACCGGCGCGATCTCTCGCCGCCTTAATTGCTCTCGAAGATTGTCACGCGAAAGAACCATAGGAATTTTGCCGCGGATCAGGAGCGGATAACCGCGGATCGGAAGAGCTCACAATAATTGGCTTTGTTTAATCCGCGTCATCCGCCAACATCCGCGACAAAAAGCTCTTACTTCTTCTCTTGTTTAACACCTATCCCGTTAACAAACGCCGATACCGCGGCCTCAGCAAAGGCGCAGACCATGCGTTCGACGGCAGGGTCTTCCTCATTAAAGAACGAGCGTGGGTCGGATGAGAATTCGAACGAGTCGCGAAAGACAAAATTCCTGGTTGTCGTAAAGTATCGTGTTCTCCCGGATGTCACGTATCGTCACTGCTGTCACGGATGGTGACCTCATGACGCGAGCGTCCCTCGCTGTCGAGCAGTACGCCGGAGAATGCAAAGTCGCGTATCGTCCCCTCGAGCACAGCATCGGCCGAGGCGAGAGGCCCTGCACTTTAAGTCCGTTGCCGCGGCGAATGATCTCGCGCCACAACAGCGTCGGTGAACCGCGATTCGACACGGTAGCGCAGGCCCCGCGTCTCAAACTGGAAGCCGGCACGGCGACGGTCCGGATATGCCGCGGCAGCCCTGAGTTAGTCACTGGCTTATAACAGGTCGGTGAAGCCAGCCGCCCAAAATGCCGCGAGTATGACGAGAGGTATTCGCCAAAACTTCATCTCTTCTCTAAATGACCCATTCGATCTGAGTGCAGCAACCGTTTCCTTGACGTCGTGAACTCGCACAATATTGGCTCTCCTTTCCGACGGCTTGGACCGCGGTCACCAAACTGCCGCTAAGCCTTTCCGAGGGTGGAACATCGCCGAGAATTGCCTTGGATAAACGATTTTCGCGACGTGCCGATCAGCATCGCATAGCCTTTGAATTCATCAACGATCTTATCAAGTTTAAGCGATCAATTCTAAATTTTGCTCCTGCGTCTTGCCCAAACCGATCCCGACGTCGAGTGCTATCTGATCATCGCGCCGACGCCGCGGCGTTGGGCGATCTTGATCGACTCATGCAGCCATTCTTTACCTCTGCAACTATGTCATCAACCGCCTCAAGCGAGTGCATCGTTTCAAATGTTCCACGCGAATGCATCAGCACTAGTCCAGCTCGGAGGCGGCGACCGAATCGGCAATTGTCGTTCATCCATCGCAGACCCGAAATGTGTCATTGACGATCTCCTGGCCCCGGCGTCGATGGCACTGAAGCGCAACTTCCGTCTTTGGTCTGTTGAGATCTATTGAGATCGGGCGATCGAAGCGGTTAACGAGAGCCTCTATCTCCGGAATGACGCGCCGCGCTCCCTCATTCCCGCCGAGACCTGCTGGCTGCCCGGACGGGTCGACTTTCACCTCCGATGTCGATAACATCGGCACCGTCGGCGATCACATTGCTCCGCGTGTTCGACCGCGCTCTCGACCGACTGAAACCGCCGCCGTCCGAAAAGCTGTCAGGCGTGACGTTCAGAATGCCATTACGGAGCGGCTGGTCGAGAACGGAGTGTTTCGACGTGATGTATGCCAGATTTCATCAGCAAGGCAGTGGAAAAGTAAAAAGGCAAAAGTAAAAGCGTCGCCTAAACTTTTGCCTTTTTACTTTGCCTTGCCTTTGCCGCTCAGGCGGTTGCCGGTTGTCGGCGGCAGGCAGATCGGCTTCTTGAATGGACTTACGAGTTCCTCCTGATTCCGTCGGCTTGTCATCGCCGTGTCGTCGGCGGACGCTGTCGGGACAGTCAGAGCTTCAGACCGGCAGACAACGCAGGCGTATCTGCACGCTGTCGAGCGTTTCAGTACTCTAGCAGTGCTCGGCAAGCCGAATCGAATGTATCCTTGTTGTCATGATGATCCTTTTCGGCACGTTTATACTGCTCTGAACGATCTTTACGACTTCCTGATCGATCTTGATCGCCGTGTCTTCAGAGTAATCGCGATGCTGAGATATCTCGCGGCCGAGGAAGATCTGCTCTTCCTTCTTGCCAAAGGTCAGCGGGCCGAGCTCAGACATTCCGTATTCGCAAACCATCGCACGAGCGATCTCGGTTGCTTTTCGATGTCGTTTGCGGCTCCCGTCGTGATGCTGCCGATGAAAATGTCCTCGGCGATGCGTCCGCCCATCGACATTGCGATCTGGCCGAAGCAAATACTCTCTTGATGGCGACTGAGCCGATCCCTTCGGGCAGAGTACATCGTCACGCCGAGAGCCATTCCGCGCGGAATGATCGTCACTTTATGAACCGGATCGATGCTTCGGCACCTTCAGACCGACGAGCGTGTGACCCGGCCTCGTGATAAGCAGTGATCGCTTTTCTCTCGTCGGAGATGACCATGCTCTTACGCTCAGCTCCCATCATCACCTTTGTCCTTGGCGATCTCGAAATCGGACATCGTCACGACTTTCTTGTTGTAACGAGCGGCGTTAAGTGCAGCCTCGTTAACAATGTTTGCGAGATCGGCGCCAGTGAAATCCGGGCGTTCCGCGAGCGATGACCGCTGATATCGACACCTTCGTCGAGCGGGATCTTGCGCGTGTGGACCTTGAGAATGCTGCTTCGCGGCCGCGCACGTCAGGGCCGGCCCACGACGACACGGCGGTCGAAACGTCCCGGCCTCAAGCAACGCCGGATCGAGAACGTCGGGGCGGTTCGTCGACGCCATCAGGATCACGCCGTCGTTCGATTCGAAACCGTCCATCTCGACGAGCAGTTGGTTCAGCGTCTGCTCGCGTTCATCGTGTCCGCCGCCGAGGCCCGGCACCGCGATGGCGTCCGACCGCGTCGATCTCATCGATAAAGATGATGCACGGAGCGTTCTTCTTGCCCTGCTCAAACAGGTCGCGAACGCGGCTGCGCGCCGACGCCGACGAACATCTCGACGAAATCCGAACCGGAGATCGAGAAGAACGGAACGTTCGCTTCGCCGGCGACGGCCTGTGCGCAGCAAGCGTCTTGCCGGTTCCCGGAGGCCCACCATACAGGACGCCCTTGGGGATCTTGCCGCCGAGCTTCTGGAACTTCTGCGGATCCTTCAGAAACTCGATGATCTCCTGCAGCTCTTCCTTGGCTTCTTCTGACGCCGGCGACGTCTTTGAACGTCACACGCTTCTGCTGATTATTGAGCAGCTTTGCTCCGACTTGCCAAAGCTCAGAGCCTTGGTTGCCGCCGGCCTGCATTTGCCGCAGCGTAAACGCGAGGAAACCCATCAGCAGGATGAACGGCAACGCGTTGATAAGCACCAGCCAGCCGAGGCCGCTTGAAACCGGCTCGGTTCGAGTTTTGATCAGGCGTGGTTGGATTGTCTGCGGATTGAAAATCGTCGATCATTGATCAGCATCGCGTCGCTGGCGTCGCTGCTGAGCGCGGTGACAACTTACTGCCGTTCATGTCGTCAAATCTCGACGCTGCGATCCGCTTGGATACCGACTTCCTTTATCTTTTGTTGGCGATCTGCGTACCGCCATGTCAGATGGATAATTCCTTGTACGGCGGCTGATCTGCTTTGTCTGGAGATACCAGACAAACACGCAGGGCGCTTCTGAAATTATCATCAGCCACAAGAAGAACCTGTTTTGCCTTAGAACTCAATATATAGCCTCCAGGATCAACTTTCCGTTTTCCACACGATGAAAGCCGACGCAACCGCGTTGTGCCGTAAACCAGCCGGGCAACAAGCGCCAACTTTCTGATTCTAGATGCCGAAACGTCAATTTTCAACCTTATTTTTCCTGCATATACGAGTTTGCCGCCGCGTTTTACGTCAACATGGCATTGCCCGGCAATTCGATCGTCCGGCCGCTTTTAGTGCTCAAAACCAAACGCTCGATGGCCTGGATATGTTTCAGTTGCAATTGGCGACGTGTCTTCCGCGATGCGTGGGCGAGCCAGCCGCGAAGCGTGTCATAAAGGTCGCTGCTCGACTGTTCTTTCAGCTCTCGAGCACGGGCGTCATCGTTTGACCGGCGCCCGCCGCTTCCGTCAGCGGCCGGTGCGGCCTGCATGCAGACCGGCGCGGTCTGTGCGAGGCGTTTCGGATGATGTTCGGATTAAAGTCCGCGAACAGCGGCAGCAAGGCTTTTGCGATCTGGACACGCTGAAAGGCCGGTGTCCTCATTCATCGTGTCATAGCGGTACTCCACGCCTGCGTCCGAGGCAACAACGCCTCCGTATCAACAGCGCTTCGCCCAGTTCAAAAGTGGGCGGACAAGCAATAGGGGAAGATGGAAAGGGAGAGCGCTCCCTGTCAGTCACGCCATGAAACTGCAGTTCCGCACTCCGCCCCGCCTTCCGCATTTCAGCACCGCGGATCGGCTTCATCCCGCCTAATACCGACCGGCTCGCTGCCGCGGATCAGGTTCATAAGGAAATGTTTCAGCCTGATCGTTGATCGGCTGTGGCCGGTCACGACGGCAAAGGCCTGAACATTTCAGCAGGCAGTTCAGGTAAGAAAAAGAGAGTCGTTGCTGCGCCGCACGGGCATTCTGTTCTGAGGTTTCCTTCAGCCAACCGGGAAGTTTCCACGAAGCTCCGTTTCTGGTGGCGAATTCGATCCCGTGTTTGGACTTCGAGTAGCACCGCGGCCGAATTCTGGTCGGCGTCACTCTCGTTCCCACGCGGCTCGGCGATTGAAATGCCGGCGGCAAGGCCGCAAATCAGAGCTTGCCGCTTTTGGCAAAGGTTCGCACAACGCGAGGAGCAAACCGCGACGTGAATCGAGCCAACCCGACACCGCCAGCTAAACTTCACGGTCCCATTCATGGCGTCGGCAACTCGGGCCAGCGCCATTCGGTGATCAGGTTTCGAACAAACCTTGCGCACGACCCGAAGAATTTTAACCGCGAAACACGCTGAGAAAAGGCTTCGAAAGTTTCTTTTTGCGTTCCCGTGTTTAGGTATTTCGCGGTTGATTCCTAATTCCACGGCTGGTGCCGAGCGTTGGTAACGGATGGGCATTGTGAGGCGTGAGGTGCAGACGGAGTTTTAAGCCCTCTTGTCGTTCGGTGATGTCGATCTTCCAGACGCCTCATTGTGCGGCCGGGTGTGGAGTGGCGAGGCCTCGACCGTGATCACGCCGCCCTTGCCAGCCCGCGAAGGGTGATTTGCATTGATCTCGATGCCAACGGTGTGACCTGAAAGGTCGGCACCTGCGACCACGCCGATCGGACGCGGCCGTCTCGGCAAGATCACGCGAAGCGCCGCCGTTCATTATACCGACGTACTGGTGGACCTTTGGTGTGACCTCCATCGTCAACACAACGCGCTCACAGCGGTGGCGACCTCGACCTTTACTCCGAGGTGCAGCGAGCTCGCTTTCCGCGACCTTCTCTTAACAGTGCGGTCTGGTCCAGTTAATCTTTCAGATACTCTTTTGCCGCGCTAGTCGCGGACGACGTTCAGGCGACGTTCCGCCGACAACGTTCTTTGCTGCAAGGGCTGCATCGACGCGCGGAGCGCGTCAAAGCATGCGCAGGCCGATCTTTGGCGAGAATTCCTGCAGGGTCGTGATCGTCAGTTCGTGCAGTTCCTTTCCCTGTTCGATCGCAAACAGCACGATCTGGCCGATTGGTCTCGTGAGCGGTGCGAAACCCGGCACGCGCTTTCTTTACCAAATAATCAGCAAGCTCGGTTGCGTTTCTGGCAGCAACCGCGTGGCCGCATCATGAGTCGATTGCTTCATTTACGGTCGTATTTTCGAGCACGACCGTCGCGACACGCAGGCTGGCCGTCACCGTATCGGCCGTATCAAAAACGGCTTCCTTGTCCTCCTGCATGTCCTTGTTGTACGCGAGCGGCAGGCCCTTTGAGCATCGTCAGCAAGCTGATGTTGTTGCCAAAGACACGTCCCGGCTTGCCGCGGATCAATTCCAACGCGTCCGGATTCTTCTTCTGCGGCATCAGGCTCGAACCACTGGAGACCGCGTCGCTCAAGGTGACAAACCCGAATTCCGCTGCGCAGTAAACGATCAGGTCCTCGGCCAGCCGCGAGAGGTGGACCATCAACAGCGAGCATGCGCCGGCGAACTCAACCGCAAAGTCGCGATCCGAAACCGCGTCGAGGCTGTTTGCAGTTACACCGTCGAAATCCCAGTTCCGCTGGCGAGCCGCTTCGGTCGATCTCAAAGCCTGTTCCCGCAAGCGCACCCGAGCCGAGCGGCATTACGTTGACACGCTTTCGCACGTCGGCGAGCCGCTCACGGTCGCGTCTTAACATCTCGAAATACGCCAGGCACCAATGTGCGAACATCACGGGCTGTGCTCGCTGCAGATGCGTGTAGCCCGGCAAGATCGCGGCCCGCGTGTCGTTCGGCGAGGGCGAGAACCGCAGTTTGCAGATCGCGAGATAAACCCGTCAACGATCTCGATCTCGTAAGCACCCAAGCCGAAACGCCGTCGCGACCTGATCGTTGCGGCTGCGGCCCGTGTGCAGCTTACGCCCAGCATCGCCGATATTCTCGACCAGCTTGCCCTCGATAAACGAATGCACGTCCTCAGCCGTCGAATCGTCAAAGAACCGGGGGTCGTTAGCTCCGATCATCCAACACTTTTTCAAGCCCGCTTACTATCGCGTTGCGCTCTTTGGTCGAGAGGACGCCGGCGCGCCGAGCGCGATCGCGTATTCAATGCTCGCGCTGACATCGGCGACGAAGAGCCGACGGTCGAAACGGAACGAGTTATTGAACTCGGTAAACGTCTCGTTCGCTTCCTCGGTAAACCTGCCGCCTCCAAGCTGCCCTGATTTGCTCATACCTTCTGCGTTCTTGGCGACTTTGCGTGAAGAATTATTTTCACCTGAAAGTGCAAAGTTCGCAAAGAACCAGATGAATAAGAAAATTAACAAGATAGTTCTCGCCTATTCGGGCGGCCTCGACACCTCGGCGATGCTGCTGTGGCTCAAAGGAAACCTACGGCTGCGAGGTCGTGTGCTATTGCGCCGACGTCGGCCAGGGGCGATGAGTTGACCGGCCTCGAGGAAAGGTACTCGCCACGGGTGCGTCAAAGCTGTATGTCGAGGACCTTCGCGAGGAATTTGTAAAGGATTTTGTACTGGACGGCCGTCAAGGCAAATGCTTTGTACGAGGGCGTTTACCTGCTTGGCACAGCCTCGCGCGTCCGGTCATCGCCAAACGCCAGATCGAGATCGCTGCAGCAGAAGGAGCCGATGCGGTCGCGCACGGGGCCACGGGCAAGGGCAACGACCAGGTGCGATTTGAGCTGACGTATTACGCCCTGCAGCCCGACATTACAGGTGGTCGCACCGTGGCGCGAGTGGGAGTTCAAGAGGCCGCTCGGACCTCGATGGCCTACTGCCGAAACACGGTATTTCGATCGCGGCGAGCGCCGAGAAGCCGTACTCGACGGACCGCAACCTGATGCACATCTCCTACGAAGGCGGCATTCTCGAAGGACCCGTGGGACGCACCGCCCGAGAATATCTTTCTGCTGACCAAGTCGCCTGAGGAACGCATCCGACAACGCCGCAGGAGATCACGTTATCATTTTGAGAAAGGCGAGCCTGTCGCCATCGACGGCGTGAAGTACGGTGCGGTCGATCTGCTGACGCAGCTCAACTATCTCGGCGGCGAGCACGGCATCGGCCGCGTCGATCTGGTCGAGAACCGCTTTGTCGGGATGAAGTCGCGCGGCGTTTACGAGACGCCCGGCGTCACGATCCTGATGGCCGCGCACCGCGCGCTCGAATCGATCACAATGGACCGCGAGGTTACGCGGCTTCAGCGACAGTCTCGGGCACAAAATTCGCCGAGTCGGTCTATTACGGCTTTTGGTTCGCACCGGAATTCGAGATACTTCGATCGCTGATCGACCAAACGCAGGAAACCGTCTCCGGCGACGTCCGGCTCAAGCTCTACAAGGGCAGCGTCACCGTCACCGGCCGCAAGCTCGCCCAACTCGCTCTACCGCGAACGCATCGCCACGACTTCGAAGACGACGACGCGGCTCCTACGACCAGCACGATGCAGAAGGGTTTATCAAGCTGCAGGCGTTGCGGCTGAGGCTACGGAAGATGGAATAGCCCTCTGACCCAAAAACAAAACCACCCGCCGCAAAGCGAGTGGTTTTGCAATAGATGTATCAGAACCCCGATCATTGCCGCATCGGGACCCAAAGGACCTAAGCCGCCGGTTTCCGCAGGCGGTTCTGCTGCCAGCGCTGCCGGCGGTTTTGCCGCACCGGAAGACCCGCCGGTCGAGAACGAAGCAATCATCGCCAGTATTCCGCCGACGATCATGAGAGATGCCTTGGGATCGGGGTCAACATCACCGTTGAGAGAACCGGGATCACTGTCAACGTTCCTGATACGGATATCCAAACATCCAAATACCTATCAAGATCTGGATAACACCGATGATCACGGCTGCCCAACTCGTCCCGTCCTCATTTCTGAATCCGGCGATGATGTTAAAGATACCGTAGATCAACGCGGAGAGATCGCGAGGAAGAAATATGCGAAATGGATGACATCATCGTTCCAAGGATCGGGCTGCCCAATATGTACAGACCCGCAATGAAACTAATGATCGCAAAGGTCAGCCTTAGCCCCCAAAGGTCACCCGCTGGGCGATCGCCCAGAATGAAATCGATTATCCCGCCGACGACCCAGAAAATTGCCATGACCTCAGCAGCAAAGATCACGCCGGTCGTCGCTGGACGCGTTACAAGAAAAACCCTCCAACGATAGCCAAGACACCCCAAACAATAAGGACTGTCTTCGAAAACGCCACCTTCGTCAGTCACTTCTATCCCCATTTACCCTCCTTACGAACCCAAGTATGTGTTGTAGTTAGAACGCCGCAAGTTTACCATATTTCGGCGGAGTCAAATGGCGGCGGAGCACAATTGTGGCAATCGTCCTATGGGAAAACTCCGGCTTTCCAGGTTTCCTGCAGGTGCGAGATCGAGATCCGTTGCTGCACGGGCGATCGCCCGATCGAACAGCCACAAAGGCGGGGATAGACAGTTAAGAGCAGCGATCTAGCTAAGAAATCCGCGAAACTTCTCCTTCGTCGCCGAGTGGTTCGGAAAGATCTTGGCCAGGTCTTTGTGCCCATATGTTTTTGGGCGGCTTCGGCAAAGACGTCGCGGAAGTCGGTGGTGACGTCGAGGTCGCGGCCTTCGTAGAGTTTGTCGTTTTTAGCCCGCGAAAATCGCCATAGACCTTGCCGCCCTTGATCGAGTGTTTCCGATCGCGAACATCGTATTCGCGTGTCCGTGATCGGTCCCCCGCCCGCCATTCTCACCGAGCTGTCCGGCCGAATTCGCTCATCGTCATAACAACGACATCATCCATATGTTTGCCCAGGTCGGCGGAAAATGCCGCGATCGACTGCGAAAACGTGTAGAAAATTGGCGAGTTGGCCGCGTCCGTTGCCTTCGTTGGTGTGCGTGTCCCAACGAATGTCGTTGCCGGTGTCGGTGAATGCAACCTCGAGGCCGACGCCGGCCTTGATCAATTGGGCGATCTGCTGCAGCGAGCGGCCGAGATCTGTTGCCGGATACGCCGCCCATTTTCGGGTTTGTACTGCGACGGATTGGCCTTCTTCAAAAAATTGACGGCTTCAAAAGTCTCTTTACCGGTATCGCCGAGGCCGTCCTTTGGCATTCTGCTGCCACGCTGCCTCGAAACCGCCCGCGCAGGTCCTGCGTGTACAGCCCGGCTTTGATCGAAAAGTCGGCTCAGGTTCGACCATCGCCGATCGACGAGGCTTTGCCGCACAGCGATCGCGGCAGCGACTGTGTCATCGAAAACCGCGCGGAATGGCGAATCGTCCTTGGCGGCGGTCGCCCTGCAGCGCGGTTGAGCCAGCCGTCGCGGTGCCCTTGTTGCCGGGCGTCGCCGATTCCATATAGTCCTGAGCGTCAAAATGCGAACGTGAGTTGTCAGGCGAGCCGACGCCGTGATCGCCGCGAGTTGGCCGCTCTTCCACAACGGCTCGAAGGCCGTCATCGCCGGATTGCAGCCCAAACGTAGTCGTCGAGCTTGATCGCGCCGTCGGTTTGTCCGGCTTTGTGACCGCAATCGTCGGGCGAAGATTGTAATATTCGCTCTCGCCATACGGCACAAGCATATTCAACGCCGTCGACCGTCGCCCCTGCTGGAAAATGGTCGACCAGCACCTGCTTCTTGCCATAGCCGCTGCCATTCAACGCCGCTGCGCTCGCAAACTGGTGCAAAAACCTCAGCGCCGCGGCCATAAAGCCAAACGTCGCCAGCCCGATACCGCTTTGTTTCAGAAAATATCGTCTATCCATAAGTGCCTCACCTACAACCGGTAATTAGATGCCCGGAAGGCGGTTTGGTCTAACCTAGTGACGGGAGCTCGTGTCCGTAGCCCGACCATTAGGGAGGCGCCTTACTTTGCACTATCGCTACTCAGTCAAACCGAGGCAACTCACCGCCCTGCCGCTTGACCACATAGTCCACTGCCATAGACACGTGTTCTTCCGTCCAGAGATATCTTGCACTCCCGTGTCGAGCCCATACTTTCTGAGTCGGTCCGACGAGGCCGTTTTCGCGTAACCTCCGGGTCGCGTATGCCTTGAAGCTGGTCATTATGAGTTCCGTTGGCTGGTTCGATGCGATCACTGCATGAGCATGATTTGTTCTGACGTTGATGGCGTTCCAAACCTATTCCACGGAACGAACACACCTCGCGGATCGCCGCTTCGACGTGCTGCCGTCGTGCTGCGTCCGAATATCATCGGCGGTCTCTTTAGAAACCGCCGGTCACTGCGTTCGAGCTGAGTGTTAACCGGTCGCGAAGGCGTCCCCAGAGTATTGTAGATCCGCCTGTCCATCGCGAACCGCGTTCGTCACCGTGAAGCCATGTGCCATAGCATCGGATCGTGATCAAGTAGCCAGTGGTTGGGATCTCTCTTGAAATTCGATGTAGTCACGTTTCATGCCGTCGAATGTCGCTCGTGGGCTTCCTCCCTAATGGTCGGGCTACGGACACGAGCCGCCATCACTTGATAAAGATCTCATCCACAAATATCCAGGGGTCACCGCCCGCTCCGGGTGCCACGCGGGGATCTTGCCAAAGTTATAGAGCGGACGCGGACGTAGCGCCTCTTTGTTGGCGTGATCGATCGGCGAAACTCCCTGATCATTGGTTTCGGTTTCGGTCTGCGGGACGTCGGTTTTGATATCGGCCACCTCCGACCACTCCAGTACCGTTATTTGATATCTCAAATCTGATATTTACTGGCATCCATATCCACGGACCAGCGACCTGAAGGAAGCTGCCGCCGAGTTCTTTGATCCGGTCCCACGCTGCAGGTCGATCACGGCTTCGTGCGGCTTCCCTTGAATGCCCTGCCACTCGCCCGACGCGAAATTCTCGTCGTCCCGCGAATGCCGTCAACGATCGCGTTGTCACCGCCGCCAGTGTATTGGGCGGCTGTACGGCCGAGGTGAATTTTTACCGTCCAGTTGTTCGGGCGTCTTGAAAAAACGGACTCCGCCGGAAAGCTCTTTGCCCGGCTGGATTCACGGCGATCGCACCTGACGGTCGTCGTGTGGTCGATCGTGAAGGGCGTAGTGTAGAGGTTAGAGGTCTGCGGCGGGTTCGCTGCCGTCGGTCGTGTAATAGACCTTGCATTCGCCGTGAACGTGGAAAGCGTCACATTGGTGCTCGCCGCTGAACGGTTCTGTCGGCCGTGATGACCGGCACAGACGTACGAATCTAGCTTCATCGACGACACGGGAAACTCGTTGAACGCCGTAATAAACGGATGATCCGACATTTCAAATTCGAGCGTTCCGCCGCGGATCAGGTCTTCGTGCGAAATAAATGCCTTTCTATATGCCTGCCCATTTAATAGAGCCGATCTGACGTAAAAATTCGTCGCGGAAACGTTCGAAGCCTTTTATGGTAAAGGTCTTTCCATTCTCAAGATGGTATTTGATCTCTTTGAATAGGGGCGTCCCGAAAGCATAGACGGCTGAACCGGGCGTTACCTGATAAAACCCGCTAGCACTCATGATGTACCACGCCGACATCTGCCCGCAGTCTTCATTACCGATCAGTCCGTCCGGCGTCGGCTTGTAAAACTCGTCCATTATCTTCCGAACGTATCTTCTGCGTCGTCCACGGTTCGCCTCGGCGTAGTATATACAAATAGGCGATGTGATGCGACGGCTCATTGCCGTGAGCGTATTGGCCGATAAGACCCGTTAGGTCGGCCTGTTCGCGGCCCGCTGAGTTTTTGCGTCGGTGGTGAAAAGCTCATCGAGCTTTGCGGCAAACTTCGCATTGCCGCCGTAGAGCTGCGATGAGGCGCGTAACATCGTGCGGCACGAAGAACGAATACTGCCAGCGAGTTCCCTCGGTAAAGTCCGAAAGTGACTTCATTCGGCGCGAATGGCGAGACAAAACCGCCGTTCTTTTCGGGCGGAAAAAGCCGGTCTGTTGGGTCGAAGAGGTTTTCGAAATATCGCGCGCGCCGCGTAATTTTGATAGTCCTTTCGCGTATTCAAATCCTAAGTCCGGGCAATAGACCCTGTTGCACCGTCGTCAGAAACTTTCGTAGCGTGCGGCCATGATCTTCGCCATTTGAGCAATGCACCAATCGTCGTAGGCGTATTCGAGCGTCTTTGAAACCGATTCGTTCTCGTCCTCCATCGAGATGTAGCCGCGTTTTTTATACGCGGCGAGGCCGAAATGGTCTAGGTCGGCGGAGTGTTTCGCCGCACTCGTAGGCTTTTCGTAGTCAAAGCCCTTGATGCCCTTTGCCATCGCGTCGGCGATGACCGAGACGGCGTGATAGCCGATCATCGTGTCGGTTTCCTCGCCCCACAGCTCCCAAACCGGCAGCCGCCCGCCCTGCTCGTATATGCCGAATGAAACGTGTTGATAAAATCGACCGTGCGTTTCTGATCGATGATCGTGTACAGCGGATGCGCCGCACGAAACGTGTCCCAAAGCGAAAAGACCGTGTACTCGTCCGACTTGACCACACCGTCATCCGGCCCCAGATGGCCGGGGTCACGAACGTCGATCCTTGCAGATTTGTTTGATCACGTTCGCGGTAGCCTGAAACTCAGCGTTGACGTTGTGTACCTTGCCGTCATGCCCGCGATAATCTGCCATCAACGTCCTGAAAGATATTCGGGCTGGATCATCGTGTGATAAAGCGCCGTGTAAAATTGGTCGTCTGATCAGCGCGTCCCGCCCGAAACCTCGATCTTGCCGAGCTCCTTGTTCCACGCCGCTTTCGCGTCGGCACGAACCTTTCGAAATCCCAGCGCGGCAGCTCGGCTGCAAGATTCTTGCGGGCACCTTCGATGGAGACAGTATGAGATGGCAACTTTAAGTAAAGCTTGCTCTTCATGGTCGCCGCTGGACTCAAACCCTAAAACAATTTTTTTGTTAACGACATCTTCGCCGGCGTTTGCCGTCTGGAGTTCGAATTGCCCATTCGAACGGCCTCGGAAAATTCTCGCAACGAAATAATACAACCTGGTTCTTTGCCCACGAGGTCGAACGACGATGCCCTTCAATCCGGCGCGCTTCGGATGCTCGGCGTTGGGGTTGTCTAGAACTACCTTGAAGTCGGAGTCGAGCAGTTTGTCTCGCCACTTCAAATCAAGGGTGACTAGGTTAAGTTGGGATTTAGGAAATGTGTAGCGATGAAGCCCGACGCTGGGTAGCGGTGTAAGCTCGGCCAGAATGCCGTCGTCATCGAGTCGTACCGAATAGTATCCCGGCTCTGCTTTTTCATTAGCATGCGAAAATTTGAGGCATAACCGTTTACCGATTTGTCGCCGTCTTTCGCGAAAACTCAGCGTTCCCAACGGTCGGCATGAACAGAATATCGCAGCCATCCGGAATGCCCGTGCCCGAGAGGTGCGTGTGCGAAAAGCCGTAGATGATGTCGTCGGAGTAGTGATAGCCCGCTGAGCCGTCCCAGTTGTCGATGCGCGTGTCGGGCGAGAGCTGCACCATTCCGAAACGGCATCGTCGCCCCGGGAAACGTATGCCCGTGCTCAGCCCGTGCCGATAAACGGATCGACCCAGCGGGTGAAATCTTCTGGTCGTGAGCTGTGCCGAACGTAAAAGCAGTGAGGAGCAGGAATAAACCGCCGAGACGCAAAGACGCAGGGAAACCCGGAATGCTGAATGGTGAGTGCTGAATTCTCACTTCCGATCTGTGTCTATCTGTGTTCATCTGTGGTTGATCCCTCTATTTCCCGGAATTGTATAACTCCGTCGAAACTGTCGGACACGCCTTTGCGTCCTCGATCACGACCCTGACCTTGCTGGTTCGCGTCTTACTAAATCGTACGATGCGTTTGTAGCCGATAGTGGTTTGTTGTGCGACGGGCTGAAATGCGGAATCGTTCCAAACCTCTATGGAAAATCGCTTGACTCGCTGGCCGAGCGCGATGTTCTCCTGAAGTAAGACGGTATCGAACCCGGTATCACGCCCAAGATCGAGCGTGATCAGGTTGGTCACGCCGTTGTCGGTCGCCCAATAGGTTTCGAATGAACCATCGAGCACATTTGCCGCCGCAAGCGCCTGCCCCGGCCACGCGTGTTCGATGCCGTGATCGTGCCTTTGGCGAGGTTTACCCAAACGCCTTTCCCTCGCCGCCTTGAATTCCATCCAACCGCTCAATGTCGTTCTCGTTAACCAGCGCCGCGGCGATCGACGCCGATGTTCAGAAGCAGGTTGCAGTTTCGCCCGACCGAGCCGAGATAGGATCTGCATCAGCCGATCGACGCTCTTTAGTTTGGTGTCCTCCGCTCGATGGTAGAACCAGCCCGGCTGGATCGAAGCGTCGCACTCGGCGGGCAGCCACGTGGTTCCGTCCTCGTCGCCCATGTTCAAGGCCTTTCGTCGGCAAAACCCGGAAACGAGCCTTCGTTGTCGCGGGTTGACCAGCCTGTCTCGCCCGCGAGCCCCTGGCTTCATTGCCGACCCAGCGAATGTACCGGCCCGGCGTCGCTGAAGATTGATCGTAGATTTGGCTGCTCACGCTTTATCGTCGAGAAAAAGCCGTTGAAATCATAGACCATAAGCTTCTTATTATCGTTCAAGCTTCATCGAGCCACGATTCAAAAACCTTCGCCGTAATTCGTCAGCAGCTCACGCCATTGCTGTTTGTAGACCCTGATTAGTACGGCGTGCCATAGAGCGGATGATTGCGGTCCCACGGCGAGATGTAGATACCGAATTTGAGACCGTATTCCCGTGCGGCCGCGGAGCGTCCTTGAGCACATCGCCTCTTTGCCGCCGCTTTCACGTCGAGTTCTTCACCGAATACTCGGTCGTCGCCGGTGCGGGCCACAGGCAAAAGCCAGGTCGTGGATGTTTTGCGGTGATAATAATGCCTTTCATGCCCGCCTCTTTTCGCGACGCGCGTACCCATTGCCGCGCAGCACGAAGCTCGTAGGGTTAAACCCGCTGGCAGGGGCCCCGCCCTCACCCCACTCGCGATCATGAAAGTGTTCATCCCGAAGTGAGTGAACGCGTAATATTCGAGCTTCTGCCATGAAAGCTGCGCTGTCGGAAAAGGTGCGAGGGCCTTCGCTGCGGACTGTGCGAAAGCGCATCGGCCGATAACATCAGCAGCACAACTATCAAGACGTATCGGCAGCATCATTTGCTTGTTCCCGTAGTGATTTCGTACTGCTGCCGCCGATCAGCCGATTGCCGGGGTTCTCGTGCATCGAGAACGACGCATCGAGTTCTTCCCCTTTATCAACCATCCGTTGCTTGGTACGCAAAGCGATTGCTGCGGACCGATGTTCCAGAAACGGCCAGCCGAGATGGTGACCGTTGACCCAGCGGCGTGGACCTTTCGGCCCCATCGTCGCATATCGAGGAACGTGTCGCCGACACTATTCAATGCAAAAGCTCCGCGGAAAAAGATATTGGTCGCCATATCTTTCCGGGAGAATTTCAAACGCGACGGGTCGTCGAACGGCAGCGAAATCGATCTCCCAACCTTTCAATTCGACGCCATCGAGCTGAGACCCTTCCGTTATCCCTTTCGGTCGAAGATAAACTCCTTGCCAGAGTTGATACGGCCCGCGTTCTCGACCAGTACCTGGAGTACATCACCCTTTTTCGCATCGATCTTCATCGATCGCTCCTTTAAGCGGCGGTCGAGTTTGCCGACAAGTTTCGGTCTGCACAAAATAGATGCGAATAATCTGCGTTGCTCTTTGAATTCGAGCGTCCCGTTCGCATCGGCGACGAAACGTGATGTCGATAGAACACATAGCCGTGATTCTGACCGAGGTCTTCCATCGGTTTTGACGTTCTCGGAGAACCTTGACTTTTCCGAGTATCTCTGACCGCATCTCGCCAAGCCGGCAGATCTCGTCGAGGTTAAACTCGCATCCTTGGCAATGATGTTCGAGTCGTCCTTTACATCTTGAAACGGCATCTTTGTTGGAAAGTGCTTCCTGATCACGTCGCGAAGTGCCGGGTATTTTGGCGCGTCACACGGCCCGCCGCGTCGAGGACGCCGTCGTGTAGTCATAATCGGAGGTGTCCGGTTGATGGCGCGATGTGCTCGAGTAATTAGCACCGGCCATGTAGCTCGAACGTCCAGCCGCCGTGGAAACATATAGAGATTGAACGAGATGCCGTTCGCGAGCATGTAGTCAACGCCCCGGGCGACGGTCTGCTGGTCTCACGGTGTGATGCCTCGCCCCAATGATCGAACCACCCGATCCAATACTCCGCCGACCATCCGCGAACACGCCGGTTCGAAACCGAGCAAAGCTTTCGAACTGTCTTGCCGGATCATCGCCCGAACCGAAATTGATGACCGACGTAACGCCAGGCAGGGTTCCGCCCTTGTGAGCAATTGTTCGCCCGGGCCGTCAGAGGTGAATAGCAGCACGGTAAAGCCGGCCTTGTCAATTCCCAGCTGTTGGCGGCTTCATATACTCTCTGTCGTTCCCGGAATGATCCGTACCTCGTTCTCGACCTGCACCGTTATGATGTTGCCGCCATTCTGGATCTGGTGCGGGATGAGTCGCTTTTGCCAACCTCCTTCAGATACCGGTCCGAAGCCGCGATAAACCTCGGATCTTGCTGCGGACCTGCATACCCTTTTCCGGAGGAGCCACGACGGAATCACCGCCGAAATCCCATTCCGTGCAGATATACGGGCCGGGGCAGGACGATCAGAAAGAGACCCACTTCCTGGGCGATCTGCAGAACCGCGACGTCGAGATTGCCCGAAAAATCGAATCTTCCCGGCAGCTTCTCGTGTAGATCCAGAACACGTAGGTCGTGATGGTGTTGAGCCCCCATCGCTTTCGCTTTCTAAAGCGATCGCCAGTGTTCAACGGGAACCCGCGGATAATGCATCTCGCCCGAGCGAATGATGATAGGCTTGCCGTCAAGCAGAAAATGCTCGCCTTGACGGAAAAGTTCCGGCCCTGTGTGAATACGGCCAGGTTTGGAGGCCAGCGACCAGCGAGAAGAGCGGGATCATCTTCATCGGGTTTCAAACTTGGTCAATGAACCAACTCCCCGCCGCCGATCTGTCTTAGGCCTTGTCCTTTGATGCCGTAACGAAGGCGAAGATTATCTTTTGGGCCGCGATAATTATGAGTTTAGATCGAAAGAATGCAGCCCCTTTCTTAGCGGCAAGATCACCGACTTGAACGGTGCGGCTACCCTGTCCGTCAACCTTTGCTGTTGTGCCGTGCATTGTAAACGAAGATGCTCCGGTCGATCTCGACCTGAAATTCATAGATACCGCCGCTCGGAGCAACGAAAATGCCTGCAAAACGCACGTCGAAAGAGCCCGGCAGATCCTGACGCTTCTCAAATTGGCTAAGCGCGATCGACTTTGATTCCCGGTAAGCTCCGCCCCCGAAACCCGTATTGATATAAACCGTGACGCCGGCTTTGCGCCTTCAGTGCTCCATCGCCTCGAGCGCATTTTGCCGCGAATGATCGTGGCCGCGTAAACCGAACTCTGCTCCGGCCGTTCACGACGACCGTTTTTAGCGTTTTGATCTCGTCCTGAGCAAGCGTTATCATCTCGATCGGTTTCATATCGCTGCGACTTCCTCATCCGGCGTCGAGCCGTCGAGCGTGTGATGGACACGCGTCCCCTCGGCGGGCGATCGAGACGGAGGGCCACCTTTTCATTTTCTGTAACGATGTTCCGCAAGCCAACCGGTTCGGGAATGCGGTAATTCTACATTTTGCTTGTCGAGTCTCGGCAAGTTTACGTTGAGCCGTCTTAGGAAATCCGTATAGTTCTCGGTCCCTCGGGCTTTCGACCATAACACCTCGCTCAATGCGATCATTCTCGGAAACGCCATGTACTCGACCTTGCCGGGCGTTTTCATGTATTCGGTCCAAACGTTTGCCTGGCCGCCGATGATGTATTTAGTTTCGTCAGCGTCAGCTCTTTTGGCACGGGCTCGAAGGAATAGACTTTTTCGAGCGGCACGTAGCTGCCGATGTTGAGCGGCTCATATGGCCGGGTCGCCCTGGCCGTAGTCGAGATAGACATAAGTCGGTCGGCGTCATTATCACGTCGTGCTTGGACTTTGGCCGCCTCGATGCCGCCCTTGATGCCGCGCCATGACATCACCGTCGCGTTCGGCGCGAGGCCGCCCTCGAGTATCTCGTCCCAGCCGATCATCTTCTTGCCTTTCGAGTTGATGAACTTTTCGATGCGGCGGACGAAAGTAGCTCTGCACCTCGTGCTCGTCCTTGAGGTTCTCTTTTGCTTTCAGTTCCTGCACGAACGCCGATTCCTTCCAATGATCTTTCAGCACCTCGTCGCCGCCGATGTGGATGTAGGGCGAATCGGGAAACAGCTTGATCGTCTCGTCGAGCACGTCTTCGAGGAACTTGAAAGTCTCATCCGTCGGGCAATAGACCTCTTTGAAAATGCCCCACGTCGTTTTCACCTCATACTTGTAGTCGGCCTTGCAGCCAAATTGCGGATACGCCGCAAGCGCCGCCGACGCGTGGCCGGGCAGCTCGATCTCGGGGATGACGGTGATGTAGCGCGCCTTGGCGTACGCGACGACATCCTTGATCTGCTCCTGCGTGTAAAAGCCGCTCGACCGGAATGCCGTCGCCGATATACGGGCGTGAAGCTTTCGCGCTTTGACCGATCTCGACCGTTTCGAGCCGATCTCGGTCAGCCGCGGATATTTCTTGATCTCGATCCGCCAGCCCTGGTCCTCGGTCAGGTGCCAGTGAAAATAGTTGAACTTATACTGCGACATCAGGTCGATGTACTTCTTAACAAACTCGACCGGCATGAAAATGCCGCGCAACATCGAGATGCATGCCGCGGTATGGGAAACGAGGAAGGTCACGAATCAGGAACGTTTGGTATCTGTACCGTTTCCTTGCTGTCAGTAGCATTATCTGCATAAGCGATTGGAGTGCATGGAACGATTCCAGAGGATGGGTCGCTGAAACCGCTATGAACTCTCGGTTTAACCTGACAGAAAGTACCCGTCGCGCGGAATGGTTGGACACGCTTCGAAAGAAGACGACTATTGCATTGCCCTTCGAAGGCATTGTTACCGGTGACTGCGAGCTTAAATCCGTAATTTCGCCTGAGGTGCTCGTTCAATACGCCGGCCAACGAGCCTGTCTTCCGCGTCGCTGTCGCAATAAGCTTGGTTTTCCGGCTCAGCTCGAAGCTGGCCGTTGTGGGGCTCAACGGAATCTGGTTTGGGAATAATATTGAGTTCCGCCGATTGACCGTGAGCGAACACAGCAGAAAACAGCACAAACAGCAATGAAGAAATGAGTTTCATGATGGTCACAGTTTGCACTCAGTAAAAGCCTTCAACTCCGAAGGCATCGGCTGTGTCAAAACCTCACCCTCTCGCCGGTTTTTGGATGCGTGAACGACAACCGCTCGGCGTGGAGAAAAAGCGGTTCAGTTTGCGGATCGCATTTTTTGTGTCGGTGTCCGACACGGTATTGTCGCGACCCTCGTTGTAGATCGCATCGCCCGATAATCGGATGATTGATATACGCCATGTGGACGCGGATCTGGTGCGTGCGGCCGGTTTTGATCTCGACATCGAGCAGCGTGAACTTCTCGAACCGCTGCCGCACACTGTCCAGAGGCTGAGCGCTCTGCGGCCCGAGGTGGCGACCTTCATCCGCAGGCGGTTGTGTTTATTGCGGGCGATCGGTGCTTCGATCTTGCCGGAGTTTTGTTCGATGTTGCCGTGGACCAGCGCAACGTAGTGCTTTTCGACCTCGCGGTCGTGAAATTGACGTGACAATTCCTCGGCGGTTTGTTCGTCTCTTTGCGACGACGATCAGCCCGGAGGTGTCTTTGTCGAGGCGGTGGACGATGCCGGTACGAGTTTGGCCAGCATCCGAATTTGAAATTTCAAATCTGAAAGCGATCGCATTCGCCAGCGTTCCGCTCGTCACCCGGCCCCGGGATGCACGACCATTCCGGCGGGTTTGTTTATCACGGCGAGAAGATCGTCCTCGTAAACGATGTCGAGCGGGATGTCTTCGGGTTCAAATCTGCGGCCGGCAACCTCGGTCGAGCTCGACCTCGATCTCGTCGCCCTCGCGGACCTTGTACGAGGCCTTTGCGTTGCGGCCGTTGACGAGCACATCCTCGTCATCGATCAGCCGGGCGAGTCGCGAGCGACCAGCCGTCGATCTCTTCGGCAAGATACGCGTCGAGACGCTTTTGGCGTCAAGAGGATCGGGATGAAATGTGAGGGACGGATCTTGGCTGTTCACGCGGAACTATCCACTTCTGACTTGCTGTGTTTTACTGCCTTCAACCGCCAGACCATGAAAATGATCGCTGTGGCAGCCACGATCAAACTGACTGATCTGCGAGGTCGAAAGGCCCGTCAATGTCGTCAATCCAAACAGATCGCCGCGCGGGTCGTCGCGGATGAATTCGATCGAAAAGCGAAATACCGAGTAGATGATGCCGTATGCGATCAGCACCTGGCCGTCAAATTTTTTGTGCCGGTGTAGCCAGACGAGAAAACCAAAACCGCAAGCATCGTCAGCGATTCGATCATCTGTGTGGGAATAAGGTGAGCGTCAGCGCTGTCAGGCCCGACGATCGGCACGCCCGTGTATTCGTGGCCAAGCTCGCTAAAATGTACGCCAAACCAAAGGTCCGTCGGTTTGCCCCAGCAGCAGCCGGCGGCAAAACAGCCCTGCCGCCCAAACACCTGAGCCAGTGCAAGCGCGGCGCGAATGCGTCGGCAACCTTCCAAAACGGCAGCTTGTAATATCGAACAACAATCACCGCCGCAATAAATCCGCCGATCAACCCGCCGTAAAATACGCCGCCCGACCGGAGAAAATCGAGCGAGAAAACATTGACGTTGTCCTCGACGAGCAGCATCAGCAGCTTTGACCCGACGAGCCCGCCGACGATGATCCAAAGCCCGAGATCGTAGATCCGCTCGCGCGGCAACCCGTCGCTTCCGCCAGCCGCGAGGCCACGAACAGCGACCAACATCCCCAACGCCAGCCAAACGCCATAGCTGGCCACGGGAAATTCGCCGATGCGGAAAAGTTCAGGGTACATACGTATGAGAAGCCAGTAGCCAGTAGTCAGAAGTCAGAATCAAGAGCTCACCGCTCTGTCATTTCTGATCTTATACATATAGCTACCTAACATCTTGCTCACTTCTTCGAGTTGCGACCGTAAGTGTAGGGTGTCGCCATAACCCAAATCAGTGACAAGAAGTAAGGTAGTAACGGCATTCCTCCAAGGATCCCTGCAATGCTGTATAAGCGTAGTTTGTCTGGTTTGGTCGCTTTGCCAAATCCTTCGGCAAAATTCGCAGGGATCGAGATAGCGGCTCTTCGGAGTTGTGATGTCAGACCATAGAGCTCATGCCGTGGAAAACTCCTCGGACAGTCGGTAAACCTCCAGAACGAAAGCATGAGCTTTCCTCCATATTTCAACGTCCTGAAGCTCCTCGCTGACTCCACTACGCAACCTCTTGCTTCTGGCTTCTGACTTCTTGCTTCTGGCTTCTCTTAGAAAGAAACATATCGAGGATCAGCAACCCGGCTCCAACGCAGATGGCGGCATCGGCGATGTTGAATGTCGGGTAATGCCACGACCCGAACTGCACGTCGATAAAATCTATCACAAACCCGAGCCGCATGCGGTCGGTGAGATTGCCCGCGATGCCTGCCAGCAGAACGCGAGGGCTTCTAACATGCGGTCATCCATTCGCGGCGTGCTTCAGAAAAAGTAGAGCACCAGGACACCGGCAATGAGCGATGACGGACAAACCCCAGCGGCCCATCGCACCCTGATCGTCAAGCATCGAAAAAGCGACACCCGGATTCTGCGTATGCAAAATTAAGAAAACCCGAGATGACCGGCATATCGCCGCCGGCACGAAGCGAGCGCACGGCCCAGGCCTTGGTCACCTGGTCGATAAAAAAGACGCCGGCCGCGATCACCAGATATGCAATTTTCCATACGAGCCCGCGTTTGTTCATCGTGTTGCCTATTATTCAGTATACGGAAAAAGATCTTTGAGCGCATCAATACGCTAACAATGCGTGCCCTTTCAACATAGCTCTCCTTAGACGATCTCGGCGAGCGCCTCGTTGCACCGCTCGCAAACGGTTGGCCAGCGGTCAAATTCGCCGACACGTGTTGAGTAATTCCAGCACCGCTCGCATTTCTCGCCGTCTGCCTTTGCGATCTCGACCTTCAGAGTCTCACCCTCACGCACCTCGACCTGCGACACGATAAAGATATAACGCAATTGCTCATATTGGTCGAGCAAAGCGCGTCGTCCCGGCATCGGCGGTCAGGACGACCTTGCCTCTAGGGACGAGCCGATCTGCTTTTCGTTGCGGGCGTCTTCGAGCGCTTTCAACACGTCGTCGCGGATTGCGAAGATCCGTTCCCAATCGGCGAGCATTTTGTCGTCAGCCGAATCGCGTTTCTCCGGAAACTCGGCCATGTGGACCGAAGCGACATCGCGGCCCGGCAAACTCTCCCACGCCTCGTCCGACGTAAAACAAGGATCGGCGAAAGCAAGCGGCATAGACTATCGGCAATTTTGTAGAGTGCCGTTTGGGCCGAACGACGTGCTTCGCTTTTCGGTGCAGCGATGTAAAGCCGATCTTTGATGATGTCAAAATAACGCGCAGAGAGCGTGACCGTGCAGAAGTTGTATAGAGCATTGTATGCTGCCTGAAAATCGTAAGCTTCGTATCCGGCAAGCACTCTGGCGGTTACTTCATCAAGAGAAGCAAGCGCTCCAGCGGTCGATCTCGAGCATGCGATCTGCGTCGACCGAATCGGTCGCCGGATCGAATTCGGCGAGATTGCCGAGCGCATAGCGCAGCGTGTTTCTGCATCTTGCGATACGCATCGACGACGCGGAGCAAGATCTCGTCCGAGCAGCGAACGTCCTCGGTGTAACTCGACCGCCGCTGCCCACAGACGCAGCATCATCGGCGCCGATTTGTTGATGATCTCGATCGGCGCGGTGACGTTGCCGAGTGATTTCTGATTGCTTTTTGCCTTCGCCGTCGACGACCCAGCCGTGTGTGATGATCTGTTTGTACGGCGCGGTGTCATGGGCCACGATGCCGCAGCTTAATGATGAGTTGAACCAGCCGCGATACTGGTCGCCGCCCTCGAGATACACGTCCGCCGGAAAGCAGCGTGTCGCCGCGGGTTTCCAAAACGGCCACGCATGCTCGAACCCGAGTCGAACCAAACGTCGAGGATGTCGGTCTCTTTGCGAAAATCCGTACCGCCGCATTTTGCGCATTTGTAGCCGTCGGGGAGCAATTCGCTCTCGGGGCGCGATACCACGCGTCGGCCGTTTCCTGGCAAAGATATCGGCGACGTGATCGATGATCTTTGGATCGGCGACCGCCTCATCGCAGCCCTGGCAATAGAAAACAGGTATCGGCACGCCCCACGCACGCTGCCTGGAAACGCACCAGTCGGGCCGCGCTTTGAACATATTCGCTAAACGCCCCTCGCCCCAAGTCGGATGCCATTTGACCTCGGTGATCTCGGCCAAAGCCTTTTGCCGCAACGATTTACCGCCGGCCGATTCGTCCATAGAGATGAACCACTGCGGCGTCGCGCGAAAGATCACCGGATTCTTGCATCGCCAGCAATGCGGGTAACGATGCTGGTAGCTTTCGCTAAAAACAAGCGCACCGCTATGGCGCAAAACTCGACGATCTTTGAGTTCGCTTCAAAGATTTCCTCGCCGGCCCAGTGTTCGACCTCGCTCGTAAATCGTCCAGCGGCATCAACCGGTGCATAGATCTCGAGCCCGTATTGTTTTGCAACGTGAAAGTCATCGGCGCCATGCCCGGGCGCGGTGTGGACGCAGCCGGTGCCGGACTTGCCGGCGGATTTGTTCTCAAATCGCACATCAAGCTCGACCTCGGCGTCCGCCTCGCCAAGCGTGACGTGCTCGGCGTTCATCAACAGCGACGTACGGTCGAGCCATGCGTGACGAGCATTCGAGGCGGTCGAGCTTTGAGCCCTTGAATCTTGCGATCTCTTCAAACTCGGCAAAGCCGCTGGTTTCGGCAAAAGCATTTCGCAAGCTCAGATGCCACGATAAACACCTCGGCATCGGAAACCTCGATCGCCGAGTAATCAAAATCGGGATGCACGGTGATGCCGAGGTTTGCGGGCAGTGTCCACGGTGTCGTTGTCCAGATGACGACGAAAACATTCTTGCCCGCGAGCGCCGCGTCGATCAGCGCCGGATCGCTCTTCAAGCGGGAACTTAACGTAAACCGACGGCGATGTGTGGTCGCGATACTCGACCTCAGCCTCGGCGAAGCGGTCTGGTCGTGGGTGCACCAATAGACGGGCCGCAGGCCTTTATAGACAAAGCCGCGTTCGAGGAATTTGCCAAAAAGCCGCGCCGTCGAAGATTCGTACTCGGCCGACATCGTTAAGTACGGCGTCTGCCATTCGCCCAAGATGCCGAGCCGCTGAAAGTCGCGCGTCTGGCCGTTCATCGCGGTCGAGGCGTGCTCGCGGCAGATGCGCCGGAACGTCGCGACCGGCAGATCGGTCTTGTTCTTGCCTTTCTCGGCCAGCTTTTTCTCGACCAGCGTCTCGATCGGCAGCCCGTGACAGTCGTAGCCGGGCACATACGGTGCCTCAAACCCCATCATCGACCGCGTCTTGACGACGAAAATCCTTGAGGATCTTGTTCAAGCGCAGTGCCCATGTGAATATCGGCATTCGCATACGGCGGGCCGTCGTGCAGGATGAATTTGTCGCGGCCGCTCCGAGCCTCGATCACCTTCTCGTATAGGCCCATTTCCTGCCATTTCTTGAGCCGCGAGGTTCGCTCTGCCCGAGATTTGCCTTTTGCGAAAAATCGGTCCGGGGTAAGTTAACTGTTTTCTTTAGATCAAGCTCTTCGGCCATAAAAGTTAAGAGTTTAACATTTTCTCGCTACGCTCCCTGAATCCGAAATGGACAATTTGAGATATGAGATCACAAGCTCAACTCCGGCCGAAATTCTCGTCGATCGGTAGTAAAAAGCGTCGTAAACCAACTGTTTCGCATGAAAAAGCCTCTGTTTTACATAGAAAAGTCTCTGTTTTAGCTAAATCAGTCGCTGTTTTAGCTAAAAAGTCTCTGATTTAGATAAAACAGCAGCTGTTTTAGATAGAAAAAGTCTCTGTTTTAGGTAAAACACTCCTTGTTTTAGATAAAACAGTCCTTGTTTTAGGTAAAACACTCCTTGTTTTAGATAAAACAGTCCTTGTTTTAGGTAAAACAGTGCTTGATTTAGGTAAAAACGTCGCTGTTTTATCTAAGCGAGCCACTTTTTGACGCTTTAGCAGATGAAAGTGCGGGACTCACTGGGATGCGAGATCTGCTAAGACAGTGGATGTGCGGTTGTTGAGCGTGTGATTGTTATTCCTCTTCGACGGTGCACAAAAGGGGATATTCTCTTGCCTTAGCCAGGTTCATCGCCTTTTCGCTCTTCATATTTGCGATCTCGTAGGGATAGATGCCGGCGATGCCGAGGCCCTCGTTATGGACCTTGAGCATTATGGTAAAGGCCTCGGGCCCGAGCGCAAAGACGTATTCGAGCACAAAAACGACAAAATCCATGGTCGTAAAGTCGTCGTTGTGCAGGGATGACCTTGAAAAGCTTGGGCTTTTCGAGCTTGGTCTTTTCTCTCGGCCAAGACCTCGCCGTCGGCGTCGATGTCCCTTTACGTCAGGCATACGAGTAGTTTTAGCCACAGAGCACACAGAGAGCACTGAGAAAAACAAGTTTCCACCATCAGTGTTCTCTGTGACCTCTGTGGCTAAACGCTCAGCTTCGACCGTGGCCTTTCGTTCGAGCTTGCCCCAGCCGACAAGTGCCTCCGCGAAAGCGAACGACACTGACTTGACCATCACCCAGTACATTACCTGTCGATAGCCGAAGCTGTATCAGCAGCCAGCCGAGCAGGCGTTTTTGCTCCGCTTTTTCCATCAGGAACGCGGCAAAGGCTGTCCGGAACCAGTCTACCGCCAGGAACAGTGCATAGTAGAAAATGACCTGGTTGAGGTTTGTGGGCGTATGAGCATATTCCTGTTGATGCTCGAGCGATGTGAGGAACGCGGCGACGATCGTCCATACGAACATAAGGTCCATGATCGGCGAGATCAACGGAAAAAAGACCTGAAAGATCCAGACGTTCGGCATCGCAACAAAGCCGAGAAGGCCATACCGCCGGTTAAAGAGGGCGTTCTTGTGCTTCCACATGCACTGCAGAGTTCCGAACGACCAACGGAACCGCTGCTTTGCAAGGTCGCGAAAACTGTCGGGCTTCGGTCAGCCCGATCGCATCTTCTTCATAACCGATCTTGTAGCCAAGTTTGCGGACCTGGATCGTCAGGTCCTGATCCTCGGCGATGGTTGCGGACGAGAACCGCCCACGTCTTCGAGCACCGAACGCCGCCACGCGCGACTGAGCCCGGAACGACCGTGATGCAGTTCAACGAAGAGAATGCCGCCGGTCAAAGTTTTGCGACGTCACGTACTCGAGCGCCTGCCATCTTGTGACGATGTTTATTCGGTTGCCGACCTTGGCGTTGCCGGCTATCGCACCAACGGCCGGATCGGCAAAACGATGCCCAGCGGCGATCGTTCCCGGTAAAAAGATAGTGTCCGCATCCAGCGATAATGATCTCGCCTTTTGCCTTTCGCCAGCCGAAATTGAGCTCTCGGCCTTGCCGCCATTCCTATGCGACCAGATCGAAACTCGCTCGTCGCCACCGAAATTGTCCTCGAGCACCTTGTGTGTATTGTCGGTAGAGCCGTCGTCGACAACTATCATCTCGAAGCGCTGATAGTCGGACCTCAGCAAGCTCTCTATGGTACGTATGATGACGCGCTCCTCGTTGTAGGCGGGCACGACGACCGAAACGAGCGGCTGGTACTTCTTCGCCAAAGTGCGTCGATTCACGTCGCCGCGAGCGGACGTACTGCCGAACGCCAGAATTCCGATGAACGCCATTCTTCCGACCCCAAGTACAATGCCGAGGAAAAACAGCCACCGCATCAGCCAGCCCGCGACCGAAAATCCGTAAAGATGTACTCATCAGCCGTCGCATAGAACGTGTGGTCCTCAGCCGCCGGCGGCATCGCCTCGGCAGGTGACATATCCGCCAGGTCAGAGATCGTGGTGAATTCGTAACCGGCCTCCGCAACGCGCGTGGATAAGCTTTGGCACCGCCTCGACCGTTGCCGAGCGGTCGCCGCCGCTGTCGTGAAGCAGCACGACGCTGCCGCGTTCCTCGGGCGTTGTTATCGCCGCCTGCTTCATTACCTCATCGACCATCTGGTCGGCGGTATGAGGCGTGCCGTCGGCATTTGTCAGTTTCCAGTCGTCCGGATCGAGGTGCAGGCCGATCGAAAGATATCCGAGGTTCTGCGCCTGCACGGTCGGGTCGATCTCGTCGGGCGTTCGCGGCTCGGCGTCGCCAAAGTAAGGCGCGGAACAACCGTGTAGAATGTCCCGTCAACGATTCGATCAGGCGCTGCGTGGCGTTCAGAACCGAGATCGGTCACCTGTTCCGGGACCTCGGCAAGATTGGGATGCGTGAATGAATGATTGCCGATCTCGTGGCCCTCGGCGACTATGCGTTTTATGATGTCGGGAGATGCCTGGCCGTTCTGGCCGACGATAAAGAAGGCGGCCTTGACGTTCTCGCGTTTCAAGATATCAAGGATCTGCGGCGTCCAGACAGGATCCGGCCCGTCGTCGAACGTCAATGCCGATCTTGCCCGGCTTGTCGCCCGCGCTGGATGACGTATGACGACGGTATTTCGTGATAGACCTGCTTAGCGATCTCGCTGTCCGCCGACCATCAGGTCGCGAATTCCGTCGTGCGGCTGGGCGATAACCTGAAGGATCTCGCCCGTGCCCTGAAAGTCGACATCTGTAACCGTACTTGATGGCGCATACTGTCGGGCGACACGTTGACCAGGCCCGAGACCAAAGATGTTCCACAACGACGGATCCTCGCTCCCCAGACGCCAGAACGCAAAGCCCGCGGGCCTGTACGGCCGGGCCGCCCGCAGACTCGTTGTAAGCGTGTAGTCGCGTCGAGGAACCAGACCGTGTGGTCTCTTGCCGTCGCCCTCGGTATATTCAAAGTATGGATTCTTTGAAACGGGATCGAACTTGATGTCCTCAGGCGCGTCGGAGCGACTCCTTTGCTGCAAGGAGCGATTCCTGGAAGGAAACGGTCTCGGCTTCCTCCTTGTTGCCCGGCCAGTTATAACCGTAGTTTCCAAAACAAACAATGGTCTTTGCCGGTGACAGCTCGGACATCCGTTTTTCAGTATCGATTCGTACCAGCCTTTGCGCGGCGACCGGGCCTGGTTCGCCGGTCGACCAGTGCTGGTCATATGCCATCAGCATTAGGTAGTCGGTCACGCTTGCATATGCTTTGTAATTCCATCTCGTCGTTATCAAACGGTACCGCCTGCGCCAGAATCAGGCCGCGCGGCTGAAATTCGTCGTGCAGACTCGGTCATAAAGGTGAAAAGCGCACCTTGAGCCGAGGCTGGAACTTCCTCGATGTCGATGGTGAGACCGCCGAATTTGTTCTGTTCTGATAACGCGTAACAGCGAACCGATAAGACAGCGCCGCTGGTCCTCGGTACTGATCGACCGGATGACGATGTCCGCGTTCCACTGCTCATTCTTGCAGTTTTGCAGAAGGGGCAGGACGAGCATGCCAGGCTTATGCTCCTTCAAAAACGACATCGCGTTGTGATCAACGTCGAGTAGCAGCGGGTTCTGATCCGTCGCCGGAAAGCCGGATCCACTCGGGCACGAGCCAGTCTAGCTTGTTGTAATTCTCGCTAGCGACGCGATGCTCGAATCGTCCCAGTTAACAAAGAACCCGATCGCGAGCGGATCGCCTTCGTTGCCGGTATGCACTTATCTCTTTTTGGCCGCGTGCGTGAGCTCGGCCACGCTTTCGCCTGCTCCGCAATGATCTCGTCGCGTTTCTTCTTTCCAAAAACGCCTTGTCCGCTATCTGCTTTACCGCGGTTTCCTTCTTTGTAAGAGGTCGGTCGGGAACGTGAGGCTGGATGTCCGACTCCTGAGGAAGGATGGCGGCCGCTTTCAGCTTTATTTGCGGCAGAAAGGGGTTGATCAGGACGCTTATGACAAAAAAGCCAGCAGAACCGTGACCACCAATAGCGGCCGTGATCCCAAACCACGATGCAAACCGCCCCCGGCGGCCTTTTGTGTCAAAAAAGACCGGTTTCTGTAAGTTTTGCCCTTTTCCCGCTGCTCATCAATGGGTATCGCTGCCGCAAACCACTGTTTGATGCTGTTTCCCTGTACAAAGGTCTAGAACTCCATGGCTATTTTTTGTTAGATTTCAACTGCTGCTGTTTACTTAGTATTCAATTTGGAGGAGGGTCGACGGCTGCCGGTTTTGAAATCTGGCCCGCGATTCATCGTTTTTGTTTGCTGCCGAATAATGAAAAAAGCTAAGCAAACGACAACCCGGTTGTCAGACCCGGGATCCGTCCGCGTTGGCAGGGCGGTGCTCTCTCACCGACGTCTTCCGCAGGAGAGCATAAATAGGTTCTTCCTGAGCGTCGGCGAAAACTGCGTGAGGGGCGTTCGGCCGAGGCCGAACGGCTGCTGCTGCGAACGATACAGAACTACGATCACTCACCGGACGATTTTGCCAATCTTAAACAGGCTGCTTTCGTTTACGCTCGAAACAGCAGGCCGCTATGAGGAATCGCTCGAGGCAGGTTCAGGCCTTTGAGGACGAGGAAAATCTGGGGCGGCTGTCGATCGAGACGCAGATACGCGTTACCACACAGACTCGCGATCGCATACAACAACTTCACCGACCAGCCGAAAGCGGTCACGCTGCTCAAGGAGACTCTCGCCAGGCCGAAGAGAATGAGGTAAAGCACCTCTACGGCACGATCCACATCGCCCTCGCACCCGCGTCTACCGCAAGTTGAGCGAATATCCGATCAGCCGTGATTTTGCAAACAAGGCGCTCGATCACTTTCGCGGCGACGGTAACTGGCTCGGTATGGCCGAGGCCTATCGCGAGATCGCCAACAGTCTGCATCAGGAGGGCAACAGCGAAAAGAGCGATCGAGAATTTTGAGCTTGGCATCAAGATCATCGGCGGGCACGCCGCGCCCTTCATGCTCGGCAAGGCTCTCACACCGATATGTCCGGTGCGTACTGGTTCCTGCGTCGGCCCCAGGACGGCAGCACGCCTGTCTCGAACGCTCGATCGAATTCTTTGATCAGACCGAGCACGCCCTGAATACCGTCATTGCGTACAACAATCTCGGCATCAACCTGATGCTCATCGGCGACTGGAAAAAGGCCGAGGAGATGATCCGCCGCGCGCTCGATATCGGGCTGAAGCAGCGATACTACGCATGTTGCGGGCATATATGATTCACTGGGCGAGCTAGAGATGCTCCGCGGCGAAACCGACGAGGCCGAGCAGCTTTTCGAAAAGGCCGTCGCCTTCGCACACCAGCACAATCACCCGTGGTACACGGTCGAGTCGATGCGCAACCTGGCACGCTGCTATCTCGCACAAGGGCGGCTCGACAAGGCTATCGAAAGGCGCGCGAAACCATAGACTTTGCACGCGACGCTGGCGACAAACATTATGCGAACATGGCCGGGCTCGTGCTCGCCGAGGCTATCTGCAGCAGAGCGAGCCGGAACAGTGCGAAATTCACTCCGCGTCGTCGAGGAAAGCGACCCGTCGGCCGATTTCTTTGTTGCTTGGCAATATCCAGCGTATTCGCGGTCTGGCAGCTCGAGACTGGAGACGATGAGGTTGCGATCCATCACTTCCAGCCGCGCTTACGGTCTTTGAGGCCGGGCAGGATGTTTATCACACGGGCCTGATGCACTATCTGTTGGGGCGCACTCTAGACGCAAAAAAGCAACGCCGGGCAAAACGGGATCTCGCATCGGCACTCGATATTTTTAAGAAACTCAGGATCAAGTCGTTCATCGACGCGGTCAACCAAGAAACTTGAGCGGCAGAGTCGATCACTACAGC
>ERZ1370068.1195-contig-11090_pt1 | contig 34730 bp, 63 predicted proteins | sample MGYA00561227_ERZ1370068 | MGnify/ENA primary metagenome ERZ1370068 (study PRJEB38410, sample SAMEA6850437) | metagenome | study: Metagenomic assessment of the ecological functions of the soil: analysis of the soil microbiota associated with the...
GTTGTACTTCGTTCAGTTACGTATTGCTACTCTAAAAAGAGCAACTTTAGCTCAACTCCCGTGCGCACGTGATCTGTAAATCGCATTTAAAACATCCGGCGCCATTTACTTTCACCTTTTGTGAATTCGAACATTCACAACCCAGATTCTTGAGCGCGCCAGTCAACGGCGCCTCCTCGCGTCGTTGGCGATCTGATGCTCGACGAGTTCGTTTGGGGCAAGGAAGTTGGGCGCATTTCGCCGGAAGCACCGGTTCCCGTGGTAGAAGTGTCCAGGGGGAATCGTTTTATCCTGGGGTGCGACCAGCACGTCGCGCGCAATCTGCGCGAGTTCACCAGCGTCGCCGTCGTCGGGGCGATCGGGCGAGATCGCGGCGGCGACCGGCTCTCCGGCAATTACTGGCCGACCAAAGATCGATACTTCCGCCTGTTCCGTCGCAGCGGATTTTCCACCATTGTCAAGACCCGCATCATTGCGCGGCAACGCAGCGTTCCGGGTCGACCGGGGCAGGGATTCTGGCATAGAACAGAAAGGCAGATCGACTCGGTTGTTGCTTGCGTGAAGAAAATGTTGCCGGAAATCGACGGCATCATATTTTCGAAGATTATGGAAAGGGTTTCTCGCGGAAAGCTTGTCTCCGGAATCGTGGCGCCAGCACCGCGCCCGGAAAAAGATCATGCGCAGCTGATCGATCCTGGAATAACATTCCGTGGCGCGGGTAATCGGTGGTGAAGCCGAATCGGAGCGAAGCGTTCACGCTGCCGAATTCCGCTGCAGGAATCGGACGCTGGCAGCAGGGCTGCCGAAGAAAGTTGGCTTGCTCTGTTACAAAAATGGCGGGCGGAGCTGGTCTTGATCACTCTGGGTGAGGAAGGGGATGATGCTTTTCCAGCGCAATCAGAAACACCACGCGGCGGCAAGCACACTCGCGGCGTTTCGGGAGCGGGCGACACTGCGATCGCATTGTTTACCCTGGCGCTTTGCAGTGCTACGCCCCTCCAGGCGGCGGAGATCGCTAATACGCCAGCGCCGTGGTCGTGGGCAAACTCGGAACGGCCACAGTTTCATAGCCCGACGAATTGCGCAAGAGTTTCGAAAAATGGTTGATGGAAAGAAGCCAGCGGTGTTTTTCGATCGTGACGGCACCATCACGATGCGAATTACTGCTCGATCGAAGGACGTCCGTTTTTCCTTTTGTCGCGAATCCTGCGAGGTCAAAGGCGGCTGGATTCAAATTGATCGCCGGCAACGAACCCGAAGCAGGGTTGGCGCGGTTGTTTCACACGCGAGCAATATGACGCAGTGCACGCCGAAGTGCTTCGGCAAATCGGTGAACCGCTTATGACACCACCTATTTTTGTCCCCGCGTGTCCCCGGCGCTCCAGTCCGAATGTCGCAAGCCGGCGCCCGGAATGGTTTTGCAAGGTGCAGGGAAAACGCGATGACCTGGCATCCTCGGTTTTTGTCGGTGACAAGGAAATCGATGTCCACTGCGGACACAATGCCGGAATCAAGCGATTCGCGTCCGCACCGGTTTTTGGCTCAACACCGCCGACTCGGCCGATTGGGTGGCGGAAGACTGGCAGCGACGGATATTCTGACGAAGTCCCGTATCGGCAGTGAAGCCGAAAGAATGTCGGTGGCGAAGCGAGAACATCGACTGGACGTCGAACAACCGGGATCCTCGCCGTCTGCGCGGCTCGGGGGTGACAGCGTAAGGTGAATAAAGCCGTTGTCCTCATTCCCGCGCGCTGGGATTCATCCTGAATTTCCCGGGAAACCACTTTGTTGTGCGGACAAACCATTGCTTCGACATGTCTGGGAACGCTGCTGTCGCGCGCGAAAAATCGACACTTTACGATCATCGCTACTGACGACATGCGCATCGCCAAGCGGCTTTCGCATGGGCGCGGAGGTCGCCCTCGCACTTCGCCCAAACATCAGAGGTGGGAACGGATCGCATTGCCAGAGTAGCAAAACGCTCGAGAAGGGAAGCGCTGCGATCATTGTCAGTGTACAGGGCGACGAGCCGCTGGTCGATCGCGTTGATTGATCGGCTCGTTGAGACTGCTGCAGACGAATCGCGACGTCGGAATCGCCACCGCCGGCGCATCCGTTTTCCGATGCGCGTGAGGCCGCTTGCACGCATCCAGGTGAAAGGCGGTAATCGATCGTTGCGGGCAACGCGCTTCTATTTTTCGCGTGCGCAATTCGGCTTCCCAGAGATGCGGGAGGCAGCCGTTCTTTGTTTCTTCGGCACCAAGGGATTTACGGCTTTCGTCGCGCTGCTCTTTTGCAGTTCGTGGGGTGGAAACCCACGCCACTGGAGCGGTGCGAATCACTCGAATCAATTGCGCGCATTTGGAGAATGGTGTAACAGTTCATGTGCTCGTCCGCCTTAACGCGAGACTCGCCTGGCGTCGACAGCGCCGGCAGATGCCCAAAGCTGCCCAGCCGCTTCGCTGCGTGGTTTCTACCTGCGGAGGCCTGGCCGATCGAAGCCACACGTTTCGTCACAGCGGCGTGGTCGGCTAGCTCTCGGCAAGGGACTGGCCGCGGCCACGCCGCGCCGGCTCTTCTGGCAGATTACGCGGGCTGCGCGTCGTTTCCAAAAATTCGATCCCTATCTCAATGTCGATCCGGGAACGATGAACCCGTTTCAGCACGGCGAAGTTTATGTGCTGAACGATGGCTGCGTGAGACCGATCTCGATCTCGGTCATTACGAGCGTTTCACCAATTGCGTTGCTCTCCCGGCACAACAATCTTACCAGCGGCCAGGTTTACGAAGCGCGTCATATCGTGAAAGCGACGCCGCGGCGATTATCTCGGCAAGACCGTGCAGGTGATTCCGCACATGTAACCGATCTAGATCAAAGCGCGCATTCGCGAACTTTCCGACGAGATCAAAATACGATGTCGTCATCACTGAGATCGGTGGGACGACCGGCGACATCGAAAGGGCTGCCCTTTCTCGAAGCGATCCGGCAATTCATCCTCGAAGTCGGCGCCGCAGAACGTCGTGAACATTCACGTCACGCTCGTGCCATACATCAAGGCAGCGCGAGAATTAAAAACGAAACCGACGCAGCAAAGCGTCGCCAAGTTGCGCGAAATCGGTCTGCAACCGCAGGTGCTGATGTGCCGGACCGAACACCCGCTCGATGCCGAACGTGCGTCAGAAGCTTTCGATGTTTTGCAGCGTTTCGCCGGAAGCGAAGTTATCGAAGTCCGCGATGTCGAGCACACATGTTATGAGACTGCCACTGATGTTGCATGTACGAGGGATGGACTGGACGCGTAATACTTATGCGATCTGCTCGATGCTCAGCGCCGGGCCTGATACTAAGTGAAGTGGCGCAAATTTGTCGAGCGTGTCAGTCTCGTCCTGAAAAGCGAGTCAAGATTGCGGTTGTCGGCAAATAAGATCGACTGTGCGGGACGCCTACAAGTCGCATCTACGAATCGCTCACTCACGCTGCCGCCAGCCAGGATTGCGGGATCGATTTGAAACTGATCGACGCCGAATCGCTTTGGAGGACACGGTAGATGGCCAGCTCAAGGATGTGGCCGGCGTCCTCATTCCTGGACGGTTTCGGCGATCGCGGGGTGGAAGGAAAAATCAAGGCCGCGCGTTTCGCGCGTGTGAGACACAAACTGCCATATCCTCGGTCTTTGTCTCGGCATGCAGGTGGCCACGATTGAATTCGCGCGCAACGTCTGCGGCACTCGACTAACGCCAACAGCACCGAGTTCGATCAAGGCAGCATCCGATGCCGGTGATCTCGTTTGCTCGAGGAACAGCTGGCAGTGTCGCAACAAAGGCGCAAGCATGCGGCTCGGCACCGGCCGACGAAAATTCGACCCGGCACGTCTCGCGGAAAAGATCTACGGAAAAGACGAAGTGCTCGAGCGTCACCGGCATCGTTACGAATTCAACATGAAATATCGCGATCAAATGCGCGCAAAAGGCTTCGAAATTTCCGGGCACCTCACCCGATGGCTCGCTCGCCGAACTAGTCGAGCTGCGCGATCATCCTACTTCGTGTCTGCCAATATCACCCCGAGTTTCAAAGCAAACCGAATCCAGCCGCACCTCTTCTTCAAAGGGGTTCATTCAAGCCGCTTCGGCGCACCAGGGCTAGGGTCGAGGCGGACTGGCGTTATTTGCGAGCTTGGGGCTGACAACACTGCTGGTTCCTCGAGTAGCGATGGAGCACCGGTCTTCCTCGTGAGTTGTCATCCTGTGGCGTAGCGAAAGAGGACCTCAGAGATCCGTCAGCACGCCCGAACTTTGCTCTCTATCCACTTACCGTCCGCGCGGTTCGGGATAACACCGTTTTTGTTGCGGCGGTGGTGATCTTAATCGGTGCATCTGTTCAGCGCGCGCTCCTAACCGGTCTGTTAATCGCCGCGCACAATTCCCTTCTCCGGCACGCGCTCGGCCACGATGAGGTCCAGGTTCTCCAGCATCCGGATGCTCGCGGCATTCTGAATAAAATTTGCAGCGGCCTCCGCAAATCGCCCCGCTCGCTCAAGTAACGCACTGGCTGCGAAATCAGCAGTTGTCGTCGTGGCCGTCGGGCGCGGCGAGTCGGGATCACCGGTCCCGGCACGGGAGCAGAAGAGAGAGAGCTCCGGTTCTCGTTTACCCGGCATTGCCGAGAAATCCTGCAAACGTTTGAGTCGTGATCAAATCGCGTCTTCGGCGCGCTAATGCGTCACGGCAATTGTCCCCGGCGCAGGCGGTCATGTACTGGTTGACCTGCGCTGCACGCACTTCTCCAAGCTGATGAAGCTATCTCCTCCCCTCTGTGATTGGGCCCCACCGCGACGCTTCGATCACACCATCCACACGATCCGAACGATCGTCGACTCGATCCCGTGTTCCGTGGCTCCGCCATCGACAATCAATGGAATCCGACCTTCCAATTCATCCAACACATGTTGCGCGGTTGTCGGGCTGACGCCCCGAATCGATTCACTTGGCGCCGCCAGCAGCCGGTTCACTGCACTCACCACTTCGCGAAAAACTGGATGCGCGCTCATCCGCACCGCGACCGTTTCCAGCCCCGCTGTTACAATGTCTGGAACGATGTCGCGCTTTCGAAAGATTATCGTTAAGGGTCCGGGCCAGAAGTTTTCGATCAAATCGCGCGCGAGGGCTGCGACTCAGCGATCGCAATCTCATCGAGTGCCTCCCGCTTCGGCAAATGTACAATTAACGGATCGAACCGCGGCCGTTCCTTGGCTTCGAAAAATTTTCGCGACGGCATCGGGATTAAGCGCGTCGGCTGCCAGTCCGTAAACGGTTTCGGTCGGCAACGCTACCGCTTTGCCCTCGCGCAAAAGCTTGATCGCCTTCGCGCATCCCCTCACTGGACTCCGCCCCTAACTCAGTGCAGTCGCGCCGGTCTGGCTCGAATCGTCCGCTTCGCTTCGCTACATGCCAGTCCGGCTCGGACCGCGGAAACGATTTCCGTCTCTCACTTCGGAAGTTTGGCAGCGAGCACGGTGTCAGTTTGCTTCTTCCGAAACGCCTGAAGATTCTGGCGAATCTTCTCGTCGGAAGTCGCGAGGATGGCTGCGGCCAGAAGGGCGGCGGTTCTTCGCTCCGGCGGGACCGATTGCGAGTGTGCCAACAGGAATTCCTCCCGGCATTTGCGCGGTGGAAAGAAGTGAGTCCAGGCCGTGCAAGGCCGCTGACTGAATCGGCACACCAAGCACGGGCAACCAGGTATGCGCAGCAATGACACCCGCCAGATGCGCCGCGCCGCCGGCTGCCGCGATCATTACACGAACCCGCGATCCGCCGCTTCGCGTGCGAACTTGGCTGTCGCGTCGGGCGTCCGATGTGCCGAAAGAACATGCGCCTTCGTTTGGGATGTTCAGCTCATCAAGCGTTTTCACGCAACCGGACATTTGTTTCCCAATCCGACGCACTTCCCATGATCACAGCAACGAGCGATGAAGACTTTTGCAGCAGCCATAAAGTAAGATCAGGTGTCAGCTCCCAGCCAAAGTTGTAAAGCGGTTTTCGAATCTCAAATTTAAGTCGTTGCGCGCGGCCCAACAAAAACAAGGAACGCCTGTTTCTAACGCCAGTCCGGCTCGGACCTGCCGACTCAGCACAGACGGCGGTCGCCAGACTGCCGTCTAACCAGATGTCTGTTCCCTCGCGCAACGCGATTTGCGATGCCCCTGATTCGCTTTCCGGTTATTATAGGAGGATGAACCCGGCGAGAATGCCATTTCCTTAATCGGCTTCATGGGCGCCGGGAAATCCGCCATCGGTCGTGAGCTGTCACGGCGCATCGGCTGGCCGCGACACGACACCGACAGAAATGATTCGCGAGCAGTTCGGCATTTCGATTCCGGATATTTTCGCGCGGCACGGCGAGCCAGCATTTCGCGATGCGGAAACGGCATTGCTGGAAAACATTGCGCCGAGGAATCGCTGGAATCGTCGTTACAGGCGGCGGAATTATTTTGCGCACTGAAAACGAGCAGCTCCTGCGCGGGATGGGCCGGATCGTCTGGCTCGATGCTGATGAAGAAGTGCTGTGGCAGCGCGTTTCAAAGCACATGCCCGCCCTGCTCCAAACACTGGATCCACGCGCGATTTGCGGAGTTATTGCAAGAGCGGCTACCGCTTTATCAGTCGGCGGCAGACTATCGCATCAATACCACCAGTAACAGCATCGCGCAGGTGACGGATGAGATCATCGCATTGATATGAACGCGCAGAACGGATCAACGGATGTCCGCACCCAAATTGTAACGCTGGCACTGGGGTTGGGATTTGACCTTTGCCGCTTTGCGAGGGCGGATGCTCCGGAACACGCTACGCAATTTCGCGAGTGGCTGGACCGCTGGCCAGGGCGGGGAACTGAGTTACCTCGCGCGCAGTGCAGAAAAGCGATGCGATCCGCAGCAGGTCTTGCCGGAAGCGAAAACGGTGATAGTTCTCGCGTTCAATTATTTTCAGGGAGAGCTCGTAGGGCAGCCGTATCGGCTGCAGATTCTGTAGCGGCGGGCGTATCGCCCGCAAATCCTCCAAAGATTGCGGCCGACACGGCGCCCCTACATCCGCCGGTCGCATCGCGCGATATGCCTGGGGTGATGATTATCATCAGTTAATCGAGAAGAAGCTGGCCGTGCTCGATGACTTCCTGCGGCGATACGGCGGGACACAAAAGTGCTATGTCGACACCGGCCCGTATGCTGGAGCGCGACCATGCCGCGGCCGCCGGCGTCGGCTGGCATGGCAAAAGCACGATGCTGTTGAATCGCCAACTAGGCACCTGGTTTTTCTCGCCGAGATCCTGACCACGCTGGAGTTCGCCCCTGATCCACCGCAAAAGAATTATTGTGGCCGATGCACCCGCTGCATCGATGCCTGTCCGACGGTGCAATCACTGCGCACATCAGGTCGATGCACGTCGCTGCATTTCCTATCTGACCATTGAATTGAAAGGGCCGATTCCTGTCGGACTACGTCCGATGATTGGCGATCGCATCTACGGCTGCGACGATTGCCTCGATGCCCGTCCATGGAATCGTTTCGCCAAAGTCTCACGCGAAACCGCATTCGCAATGCGGCGTGAAGTCGCCGCAATGAAACTGCGCGATTATCTCCAGTCTCGATGCAGAGAAATTTCGCCGGCTGTTTCGCGACTCACCAGTCAAGCGGACGAAACGGCGCGGCCTGTTAAGAAATGTTTGCGTCGCGCGCTGGAAATGCTCGGCCAAAGGATGATTTGCCTGCGCTCGAAAAGGCGGCTGCCGATGCCGAACCGTTAATTGCGGAGCACGCACAGTGGGCGATCGGGCGGATAAGGGAACGGACGGTTGCGTGAATTGCTGAATCTGTAAAGATTATTGACCGCATCTGACGGTAGTGAGCCTGAACGATTTAACCTTTAAATAACCTAAGGAGCATCTCTTGCAGCTTCCCGCCATGCACCAGCAGGTAACCAGTCCACCCGCCACGGTAACGCCCGGTCCGCCCGTAGCCGGTGTCGTTTCGCCGCGCCGGCGGGAAATCCGCCGCCGCCGTAAAATTCTGATCGGAATCGGCGCGGTGCTTTTGCTTTGGATCATCGGCGCGATCATCAACAGTAAACGCGAGAAGCCCATTCCGGTGACAACGGACAAAGCGACGCGACGGACTATTGTCCAGATAGTTTCGGCAACGGGAAAATTCAGCCGGAGACTGAAGTGAAGATTTCACCGGAAGTCGCGGGCGAGATTATTGAGTTGCCGGTGGACGATGGGATCGCCGTGAAAAAGGGTGATTTGCTGGTGAAGATCAAACCCGATTCCTACAAGGCGCTGGTCGAACAGCAGGAGGCAGCGATCAGTTCGGCGAAAGCGACGAATCTTCAACAGAAGGCGACGATGCTGAAGGCGGAGCAGGACCTGAAACGCGCCGACGACATGTATACGAAGAAGACGATCTCGATTCAGGAATACAACGCGGCGCAGGCGGCCCATGATGTTGCGAAAAATACCTATGAAAGTTCGCTGCATGAGATCGAACGGGCGCAAGCCAGCTCGAGCCAAGCGCGCGAGCAACTTTCCAAAACGACCATCTATTCGCCGATCGATGGAACGGTCACGGTCTTAAACAGCAAACTGGGCGAGCGCCTCGTCGCTACGGGACAGTTTGCCGGCACGGAAGTGATGCGCGTCGCCGATCTGAATCACATGGAAGCACGCGTCGATGTGAATGAGAACGATGTCGTGAATGTGAAGGTCGGCGACAAAGCCAGTGTGAAAATCGATGCCTATAGCGATCGCAGGTTTCACGGGACCGTTCACCAGATCGCGAACACTGGAAAGACCACCGGCGCCGGGACTCAGGAAGAAGTGACAAACTTTGAGGTCAAGATCGGCATCGACGATCACGATGTGACATTGAAACCCGGATTAAGCTGCACCGCCGATATCGAAACGGACACAGTCAAGGATGTGGTCGCGGTTCCGATGCAGGCAGTCACCATTCGCACCGGCGACAGCAATCTGAGCCCGGAAGAGATCGAAAAGAAGAAGCAAAGACGGCGCAGCGCGATAAAGGCGACAACAACGCGGAGTTCGTTAACGAGAAAGCGGAGAAGCAGGCGCAGAAAGAAGAGCGAGAAAGACTGGCGAAAGTTGTCTTTCTGAAGAAAGGCGGCAAAGCGCAACTGGTGAGGGTGACGACCGGGATCTCCGACGACACCTTTATGGAGATCAAAAATGGTATTCAGCCGGGAGACGAAGTCATTTCGGGCAGCTATAGCGCCATCAGCCGGAAGCTGAAAGACGGCGCCAAGGTTACTTACGATAAGGAAGCGACAAAATAGTGTTCAGGGTTCAGTGAACAGGGTTCAGGCGGAACCTCTGAAACCTGAACCCTGAAACCTGAACACGATGAACCATAATTCCACGCGTCCGGTTGGACCAGTTGGTCATCGACATCGAAAACATCACCAAAGACTACGTGATGGGTGAAGAGATTGTGCGCGCGCTGCGCGGGGTGTCGTTGCAGATTCATCGTAACGAATACATCGCCATCATGGGCCCGAGCGGCAGCGGCAAGTCTACTCTTATGAACATGCTCGGGTGTCTCGATACGCCGACTTCCGGGCGATACGAATTCAACGGCCGAAGAATGTCGCCGAGATGGATGATGACGAACTGGCCGCAATCCGAAATCGCGAAATCGGGTTTGTTTTCCAAACGTTCAACCTGCTCCCGCGCTCGACCAGTTTGCGCAATGTCGAGCTGCCTCTGATTTATGCCGGCATTGATCCAGAGACGCGCGAAGCAAATGGCCGCGCAGGTCCTGGAAGAAGTCGGTTTGGGCGATCGCATGAATCATAAACCCAACGAATTATCCGGTGGTCAACGCCAGCGCGTCGCCGTTGCTCGGGCGCTGGTGAACAATCCTTCCATCATTCTGGCGGATGAACCGACCGGGAATCTCGATTCCAAAACCGGCGAGGAAATCATGGCCTTGTTCGAGGATTTATATCGGCGCGGCAATACCATCATTCTGGTCACGCACGAGCGCGATATTGCCGCGCATGCACGTCGCACCGTGCCATCTGCGCGACGGTCTGGTTGAAACCGACCATCGCTGGATTTATTCCGAAGTCGATCTCATCGCCCTGATCGACCATGATTATGCGCACTGCACAGAGATGAAACGATTTCTCTACGAGTTAAGCTGAGAGCTGGCGCATCGCGGTCGCGCAGATGCGCTCGAACATGACGCGCTCCGCTCTGACCGCGCTCGGCGTGATCATCGGAATCGTTGCGGTGACTTTGATGGGGACAGCGATCACGCGGCATTTCCGATCGGCTTCGATAACAGCATGTCGGTGCTCGGGGACGACGTTCTCTACGTCACGCAATGGCCGTGGAAACAGGTGGATGACTGGTGGAATTATCGCGACCGCAAAAAGATCAAGACCGAATACGCCGAGACGCTGAATCGCATGATTGCGACGGACGCCGAATTCAAATCTGATCGTAGCAGTCCCGACTTCGAATTTGTTTCGTTCCATCAAATATGAGTGGCAATTCAGGTGGACAACGTCTTCGTCCTCGGGCACGACTTCCGATTTCATTGTTACCTCGACCATCGATTGCAAAGAAGGCCGTTTCTTCAGCGATACCGGAATCACGCGGCGGCGCCAATGTTGTGGTAATCGGCTACGATGTGGCCGGATGCCCTGTTTCCATCGGAAAGCCCGATCGACAAATCGGTTCTGATTAACGGACAACTATTCAAAGTTATCGGCGTGAACTCGCGCCAGGGAACTTTTCTCGGGTTGTTCAGTTGGGACTCGATGGTGGCGCTGCCGCTCGGCGCCTTCAACAAATATTTCAGCAGTAAAAGTGAGTCGGACGTGCGAGTGAAAGTGAAGGACAAAACGCAAATTGGCGGATGCGAAGGACGAGCTGACGGGATTGATGCGCCGCGTCCGCGGTCTTCAACCGGAGTAAAGGACGACTTCTCGATCAACGAACAGCAGGCTTTCAAGAGCACACTCGATCCGGTTAAGAACTCGATCGCGGTTGCCGGATTGTTCATCACCGGTCTTTCCCTCTTCGTCGGCGCGATCGGAATCATGAACATTACCTTCGTCAGCGTGAAGGAACGCACGAAAGAGATTGGGACACGCAAAGCACTTGGGGCACGACGACGCACGATCCTGTTGCAGTTCCTAATCGAATCGACCGCGCTCTGTCTCCTCGGCGGATTCATTGGGCTCGCGCTGGCGTATCTGATGTGTTTCGGAATCGGAAAAGCCTTTCCCTCGTTTCCCATCCATTTCTCGCTCGGCCTCGTTTTCGCCAGCATGATCGTCTCGATCGCAACCGGACTAGTCTCGGGCTTTGCGCCGGCATGGACGGCCTCACGCCTCGATCCCGTGGTGGCGCTGCGGTATGAATAACGAAGTGATGGTGACAGCAGTATTCATCGCTTCACTACTCCAGTGCTCCAGTTCCCCAGTCTTCTGAACACATGTTATTCAGCGAAGTTATTAAGATGGCATTAACCTCGTTAGGGGCGAACAAATTACGCTCGGCCTTAACGATGATTGGGATCACGATCGGAGTTTTCTCGGTTATCTCGGTCATGACCGCGATTGGAGCGTTGCAGAATTCGATCGAGAACGGGATCAGCTTTCTTGGCTCGAACATCTTCCAGTTCGCCAAGTTTCCGGTAAACATCGATGCCGGTGGCGGCGAAGTGAAAAAGAAATATCAAAACCGGAGAAACATCACCTACCAGCAGGCTCAGCATTACGCGAAGCTGATGGATGGGTATGCGCGCGAAATTTGTCTTAAAACCTTCGGACGCGATCTCAAGGCTCAGGCGGTTTACAATGGCGTCAAGACCACACCAAGTCTGACGGTTGTCGGGACCAATCGCGGCTTTCTTGCCGCTAATGCATTCACCCTCGGCTATGGGCGCAACCTCAACGAGGAAGACGTCGATCTCTCGCGCAACGTCATCGTGATCGGCAAGGCGATCGAGAAACGATTGTTCCCGCACGAGACGCCGATCGGTAAAGTCATTCGCGTCGCCGGCCATACCTACACCGTCGTCGGAGTGCTGGCCGAGAAGGGCACGGCCTTTGGTCAGAGTCAGGACGATATGTGCATCATGCCGATTACGCGGTTCTTCGAAAATTACGGCGAGGCCAAGCGCACCGTTAATATCGCGACCCAATCGCTTCTCGACCGACACCTACAACCGGACCTTTGATCGAGCGGTGGGCGCGATGCGGATCGCGCGCGGGCTGCGAGCGAATGATCGCTAACGATTTCGAGATTTACACCAACGACTCGCTCAAGAGCGCTTTCGTGAATGTTGCCAGCATCGTCAGTATTGGCGCATTCGTGATTAGCTTTATCGCGCTGGTCGCCGCCGGCATTGGCATCATGAACATCATGCTGGTGAGCGTGACCGAGCGGACGAAAGAGATTGGAGTTCGCAAATCGATTGGCGCCCGCAGCCGCGATATTCTCCGGCAATTTCTGGCCGGAAGCGGTGTTCATTTCCGAGGCCGGCGGGATTCTTGGGATTTTGCTAGGAGTATTGGGGGCGATTTGCTCGCCATGTGGCTGAAGGTTGACGTAATTTTCCCCTATGGCTGGGCCATTGCCGGCCTCATCGTTTGCTCTGCTATCGGGATTGGGTTCGGGTTTTACCCGCCTATCGTGCCGCCGCCCTCGATCCCATCGAGGCTTTGCGTTACGAGTAGCTGAGAGTCCCCGGTTGGGGCCGATCAGACTTTCCAGGCACACAACTTGCGCGCTGTGTGTTAAAATGCGCTCAGTTCTCGCTCTGCCAAGCTCCTGTGTTTTCGTCATCTACTAAGACCGCCAAACGTAACGTTCTTCTCATTGAAGAATACGATGCGCTTTCGGTTGCGATCGAATCGGCGCTGACAAAATTCGCGCCGCAACACCAGTCTCACGCCGTGCCCTCATTGGCGGAAGCGCGGCGGTTTGCGCTCGAGCACAAGCCGGAATTGATCATCCTCGATTTCGATCCGCCGCTTCCAGGCGCAATCGCATTTTTCGGCGAAATGAAAGGCGTCTTGCCGGAAACGCGTGTTCTTGCGCTCATTGCCGGTGTCCCGCCCGATCTCATCGCAGAGCGCGGAGCTAATGGCGCATTGCAGTTTTGAAAAACCATTTGAGCTGGTGGAATTCGGCGCCGCCGTGCAAGCGTTGCTTGGTCCCTGGATGGAAACAGGAACACCGCGCGGCACATTGGGCGATCTCGCGCTTGATGATGTCACTGTTCTCGCGCTCTCCACTCCCGGAACATTTTCATTGAAGTGCGGGCGGGTGAAAACCGGACCGGCGAATTGCATCTCCGAAATAACCAGATCATCCACGCCCGCGCTGGAGACGCCGACGGCAAACGCGCCATTGCGGAAATGCCAGCCTGGACTGATCCGCATTTCATCGAGAACATCGGCTCGAATCAGTTCCACGCACGATTCATGATCCCTGGGCGACCACATTGATCGAAGCGTTGCGCGAAGCGAAGAACCTCAAGCGCCCGCGGCTCGACACCGGCCCAGCCGCAGTTACCGGCCAAACCTGTGGTTTACACCGGCCAAGGCAGGTCCGAAGATTCTGATCATCGACGACACCGACATGCTCCTGATCTTCGTGGAAGATTCACTCGCGCTCGCTGATCCAACTTTACAGGTAGCAACCGCCCTTACCGGCCTGAATGGCGTCAAGGAAGCCGCTCGCATCATTCCCGATCTCGTCCTGGCCGATTATGTCCTTCCCGATATCAAAGGCGACGAAGTTTGTCGCCGCATCGGCAGAAACAACGAGGCACGGCGCATGTGCCGATCATCATGATGTCGGGTCATGTTCACGAAATGGCGGCGGTCGCGAGCACGCTGCCAAACGTAGTTGCGACCATTGCCAAACCATTTCGGTCCGACGCGCTCATCGCGCTGGTGCAGCAAACGCTGAAGGAAGGCCCGCTTGAGGAAAGACCGACATTCCCCAGCGAAAAAGAAATTGCGCGAGCGAAAGCTGCGGACTTTACCATCTCGAAGACGCCGATTCTGCCGCAGCCAGAGCAAGAGCCGGCATCGCCGCCGCCAACAAGCGCGCATCCCCGCCAATGGAGGGCGGAGCTCTCGCGACGCCGAAGCCGCAACTCAAGTCCGAAGACTCGCCCCGAAGAGCCCAGAGCGGGCTCACAGGAGCTCGCCCCTCCACAACCACCAGGTATTCCCTCGCGCGTTACAAAGAAAACAGCGCCGCTGCAAAAATCCGACGGGATCCTGACACGGCTCGCACCGAACGAAGTGATGCTCGATCTCCCGCCTCGATGTCGTCGCGATGCAGGTCAACTCTGCGTTTCAGATCGGAGCCAGATTCGGGCACGCCCAGCCTCATCAACGGTGGCAATCGAAGTTCCCGCCAACGGCAAAGCGGCGTTGCCATTGAAGACTGGCTTTCAACTTGGACCCATTGACCTCGACGCTACGGGAAACATTTCCATTGTTCGACTGATCCCTACTTCGCGGCCGTTTCGCGCTGCAGAGATGCGTAGTGCGTTTGAAATCGATGGCGTCACGGTTGTTCCGGCAAACGAACGCGAACGACTGCAACTCATGTCGACTGCCGCGAGCATGACAATGCAATTATTCGCTCCGCCTCGAGCTCATCTCGGTCGAGCTTGGTCCAAGCCTGTGAAATCACGCAGTTGGTCTTCCGTTGCCGTGCCAAAACCGTCCGCGTCTCGCTAAGTGCGCGAGGCTCGCCAGCATAGCCGGCGCCAGTTTCGAAACCACGCGCGTTCAGCTCGATCAATCCCGCCGCATCGACGAACTTCACACTTACCCCGATCGAGACGTAGACTGGAGGTTGGGCTAACCCAACCCCAGCGCCTTAAATTTTTCGTCGACGTGACGGAAATGGGTCTCGAGTGAAGCAAAGTTTGTCGATCTCTTTCGCGGATAACTTGGCCATGATCTGGCGCTCGGCTTTCACGTTTTCGGCCAAGGATTTTTTGCCGCGCCAGGTTTTCATCGCGGCGCGTTGCACAGCTTCGTAGGCCGTTTTGCGAGCGAGTCCGGCGCGAGTAAGCGCGAGCAGGATCGACTGACTGAAATAAAGTCCTTTTCGTCATTTCCAGGTTGCGCTTCATGTTTTCCGGATAAACGCGCAAGCCGCCCACTAGCTCGCGCAGCTTTTACCAGCATGTAGTCGACTAACGTGCAGGAATCGGGCAGAATGATTCGCTCGGCGCTGAGTGACTAATGTCGCGTTCATGCCAGAGCGCGACGTTTTCTCAGCGCGACCAGCGCATTCCCGCGAATGACACGAGCGAGGCCGCTCAATCGCTCACCCGTTATCGGATTGCGTTTGTGCGGCATGGCGTGAACTGCCCTTCTGGCCTTGGCCGAAAAATTCTTCCACCTCCAAAACTTCAGTCCGTTGCAAATGGCGGAATTCCGTGGCCCAGCGATCGATCGAGGACGCAATCAACGCCAGGGTCGTGAGGAATTCGGCGTGCCGATCGCGCTGCACAATCTGCGTCGAAATCGTTGCTGGACGCAATCCAAGCTTCTGACAAACCTCACGCTCGATCCGCGGATCAAGGTGCGCATGGGTTCCCACCGCGCCGCTCAATTTTCCCACGCGAATACGCTCCCGCGTTTGTGTGAGGCGTTCTTCCGGCGCGTCCGAATTCGTCGAACATGAGCGCGAGCTTCAGACCAAAGCGTGATCGGCTCGGCATGAATGCCGTCGGCTGCGTCCGATCATGGGCGTCTTTTATATTTTGCGCGCCTGTTTGCCGATGATTTTTCGCAGTGCCGCCAGATCATCTGAAGAATTTTGGCCGACTCCGTCATTTGGACGGCGAGGGTGGTATCGAGAATGTCAGAGGAAGTTAATCCCTGGTGGATCCAGCGCCGCCGGGCCCGACATACGATGCGACATTTTCTAGAAACGCGATGACATCGTGATTTGTCCGCTTCTCGATCTCGTTGATCTCATCGATCTCGAATTTTCCTTTTGCGAATGACCGCGGCGTCTTCCTTGGGGATCAAACCGAGCCGCGCCATCGCGTCGCAGGCGATGGTTTCGATCTCAGCCAGATTTCGAATTTGCGCTGGTCCGACCAGATGGCGCGCATTTCCGGCCGGGAATAACGGGCGATCACCGCAGCACCATAAAAGGGCTGGTAAAGCGCGGGAAAGCGTTTTTCTTGTTCGTTTTTGTCATTCCGAGCGGAGAAGAACGAAGTCGAGGAATCTCTACTTTTAGATTCAGAGATGTCTCGACTTCGCTCGACATGACAGAGGGGGAAAGTTAGAGAGAAGAGAATATGGCGCGTTTTTGAAACGTAGACTTTAGCCTGTCCGTTGATCATCGACGTCGTGCGGAAATGAGAGGACCAGGACCCAAGAGCGTTCGCAAAAGCAAAACGCTCCGGCAGCAGAACCGCCGGAGCATTTCGAAATTTATTTGGCCGCGTTTAGCAGACCTTCGCGCGCAGGAAACGGCCGTGATCTTCTACGCGCACTCTCGCCGCTGCCGAGTAAGTCGGCGACAGGTGGCGACGGTTTCGCGGCTGCTTTTGGTGCACGAACTAACGGCGAGGATTAGATCGCCGAGGGAAAGCTTTTGGGGCCGACGCAAAATCTGAGAGTTCTTGTTCATGACATCAGCACAGACAGCAAACTTAGTGCCAACGTTCATCGAGAATACTTTACGCAGTGTATTTCGCCCCCATCGCAGCGCACAAAGCCCTTTCTCGTCGACAATTTGACACTTGTGTTCTCTTTTACATCTTCATATCTGCCAATGCGGTAATCTCCCACGACCGGATTATGCCTGATAAGGAGGAATACCCCTAGTATCCCAAAAACATGGCATCGCCATCCCGCCGATGGGACATCGCCTGGAAGCCCGTGGCTGGCGCGTGCTCCCTTTCTGAAAGCCTCAGGACGTGTCCCGTCTCGATGCGCCGTCAGCCGCATCACGAGAAAATAAAGGAGACATAGGACCATGACGGCGGCGGCTATTAGATGCGATTTTGCTTTAAGTGCCGTCGCCAGACCTTCGGGATCGCGCAACATCTCCAGGTGTGATCACTGTCTGGCCAAACCAAGCCAGCACCCCGCACCACAGCGCCGAACCCACGATCGTCATCAGGCTGAAGGTGGTGAAATTCATTCGGATGATTCCAGCTGGAATGGAAATGAGATGCCGAATCACGGGCAGCAGCCGTGCGAAGAAAATCCCGCCGGCTTCGTAACGACGCAGCCAATGTTCCGCTCGCGTCAGCTTTGATTCAGTTGATCGCGAAAAAAGCGGCCCCACTTTACGATCAGGATCCGTCCAGCCAGAGTGATACCCAGTACGTGACAGATGCGCCAAGCCATGAACCAAAAGTCTACCCGCCACAATCACACCCCAGAGATTCAGTTTTCCCTGCCCTGCCAGAAATGCGGCTGGCGGAATCACGATTTCACTCGTGCACGGAAAGATCGAGCTTTCTAATGCCATCAGAACAATGATCCCCACATAGCCGCCATGCAGGACCCAATCGAACCAGATTTGGAGCAGATGATGCATGGGCGATTTTCGATTCTACGATTTCAGATTGAAGTTGCGATGGCGAATCTGCGTCTCTTTCTATCGGCAATCAGCAATTCTGCAATCTAAAATTCCGATGATCTACCGACGCGTCCTGAAATATTATCGCGGATTTCTTGGCCGTTCGCTCATCGCACTGGCCTTTTCCTTCGCCGCCGTCGGATTGAATCTGCTTAAACCCTGGCTGTTCAAAATCATCGTCGATCAAATTCTACCGAGCCGGACTTAAGGTTTTTCAGTTCGCCTTTCCTCACCTTTCGGCAGCGCGATCAAGACGCTGGTGCTCGATTCTGCCCAAGCCATCGCATTCCTTTGCCTCGCGATGGTAATCATCCAACTGCTTTGGAGTCTGGCTTAGCTTTGCCAGCAATTACATGTTTGTGAAGATCGGCCTCGAATCGTTGTTCCGGCTACGGACGGAGCTTTATGCTCATTTGCAGCGCCTCTCGCTCAAATTTCACGACACGCGCCGCTCGACGGATTCGAGCTTTCGTGTCGCTTCTATGACTCGCAGTCGATTCAAACAATTTATAACAAGGGTTTCACTAACATTATCGGTTCTGGCGTCACCTTGATGGAACGTTTGCAGTCATGTTGCGGCTCGACTGGCAACTGACCCTTGCTCTCCTAGCCATTGTGCCGCTTCTGATCGGCACGATCTATTTCTTTGCCAAACGGATTCGCACCCAATCAACCACCATTCAGGAACAGGATCAGCGCATTGCTCACGCAGACGCAGGAAGGATTGAGTTCCATTCGCATGGTGCACGCATTTGGTCGCGAAGAATTTGAGGTCTCGCAATTTCACGAACAAGCTCACGGCAGTTTGCAGGCCAACCTCCGGCTCACCATGACGACCGTGAAGAGCGCGCTGATTATCGCGCACTCTGATCGTGATCGGAACGGCCGCGATGTATTACGTAGGATCATTACACGTGCTGGCCGGCACGTTATCGCTCGGAGCGCTTCTCGTTTTCATCGCCTATCTAGTCATGCTTTATCAACCGCTCGAATCGCTCCATCGCTACACAGCGTGGGCAATGGAAGGCGCAACAGCGGGGGCGCGGCGTTGTTTCGAAATTCTCGACTCGCGCGACGACGTCGTCGATTCACCGAACGCCATCGCGATCGAAAAAGACAAACGGCGCGATTTCGTTTCAGAAGGTGAGCTTTGGCTACGATTCGGACCGTGAGATCCTTCAGCAGCGTAAATCTAGAAATCGCGCCGAACCAGATCATCGGCGCTCGTCGGGCGGGACGGGTGCCGGGAAAAGCACGCTGGCTGAGTTTAGTGCCGCGATTCTACGATCCGACCGCTGGTCGTCTGACGCTCGATGGCCCGCGACATTCGCGAGATCACAAAAAATCTTTGCGCCAGCAGGTCGCCATCGTCCTGCAAGACACGGTTCTCTTTTCTACCACCGTGCGCGAGAACATCGCCTACGGCCGGCCAGACGCGACCGACGAGGAAATCCGAGAAGCGGCGCGGCGCGCACGAGGCTGACGAATTCATTTCGCAAATTAACGAATGGCTACAGAGCGATGGTCGGGAACGAGGCGGGCACCTCAGCGTCGGTCAGCGGCAACGCATCGGGATCGCGCGGGCCTTTTGAAGAACGCGCCGATTCTACTGCTCGACGAACCAACTTCCGCGCTCGACCCACGACACCGAATCGGCCATCGTGAAACGATCAAAGATCTGATGCGCGATCGCACCACCATCATCATCATCATCATCGTATCGCCACTATTCACAGCGTCGTCGATCAAATCGTTGCGCTCGAAGGTGGTACGCGTTGTCGAGCAGGGTCGCGGGCCGGAGCTCATCGTCGGGCGCGGCGGCGTTATGCAAAACTCTACGCTTCCGGGAAATTTACGAGCCATGAGCAACGTCGACGCGGACCGCAGAGTGGAAAGCTGATTGAGTGAGCGCATCCATCCCACCAATGTCGATTTTGGCGAAGGTGTTTATTGCGAGAGCCAGCGCAAAGTCGTTTCGCTTCATGGACGAACAGCAGCGCATGCGCCTCCGCTTCGGCAATCACGCGTCTCGGTTTACGCCGGCTGTTCCTTTGCGCTCCGGAATGAATCGGCTCGGCCGCGCAGTTGGCGATTTCACCTTGCTCAACGGCGCGCTCAGTGCATGGCCGGACGAACGAGATCGAAATCGGATCGCACTGTTTGATCTCGTGGAACGTCGGGGATCGCCGACTCCGATTTTCATCCGCTCGAGCGCGGCAGCGACTCATCGATGCTCAGGCCCGTTGCGCCTATTTTATAAAGATCGCCCACCCGTCCCAAGCTTGAAACGCGACCGGTAAAAATTTCGATAACGTTTGGATCGGAATGAATGCAATCATCCTAAAGGGGTCATCATCGGAGAAAATTCCGTCGTCGCTGCCGCGGCGCGGTCGTGACGACAGCAGCGTGCCACGCGAATTGGCGTCGTCGCGCGGGTAATCCCGCCGGGATTGTGAAGACATTCAATGACCCAGCGTTCGGTGGTTTTCTTCACGCAAGCTGCAAGAGCGCGGTCGATGCGCTATGGCTTCATGGGCTCCTGCCCCATCGCGGGCGTGACCTGGCAGCATGTGCACTACATTGTCGGCCTCCAGCGACTCGGTCACGAGGTTTACTACATCGAAGATTCCGCTCGCATTCCTACAACGCGGAAACTTTTGATACCAGCAACGACGATTACACTACGCCGCCAGCCTTCTCACGCGCCTGGCCGACGAATCTGATTTCAAAATCGCTGGTCGTTTTGCGCGTTATCTACCGGGAGCTTCCGACCGCAGGCTTGCCATTAAGAAGAATTCGTCAGCTTTGTAAATCTGCCGATGCCATCTTTGAACATCTGCGGCACCTAGGAATTCAACGACGATCTGCTGGCGAACGATCCGTTCTTTATATCGAGGAGCGATCCAGGTGCGGAACAAATCAAAGTCGATCAGGAGTTCGAGTCAACGCATCGACTATCTCCGGACGACATCGTGCGCTTTTTACTTTTGGCGAACACGTCGGAACGAAAAGATTTCCGGTGCCGATCCACGGATTGGAAGTGGCTCCCAACGCGGCAGCCGATTCATCACAAACCTTGAAAACCCAAAGGCCGCCACCTGCGGGCGCGGTCTTCACATCCATTGCCAATTGGTCGACGAGCGGATTGAAAGACATTACCTGGCGTGGAGAGAAAATATCTTTGGAGTAAATCGCGCGAGTTTATTCGGTTCGTTAACGCTCCCAAGGTAGCGCGCGAACCGTTTGAACTGGCCACCGACATTAAGTGACGTGAGAAGACGAGAACGAAATTTTCCAAATCCGGTTGGCGATTTCGAAGTCCACACGACTTAAGTGTGAGGTATTGGGACTATCGCGATTACATCCGCCGATCCAAAGCCGAAGTTCACGGTGGCGAAAGATCAATACGTGCGATTAGACACCGGTTGGTTCAGTGATCGGTAGCGCCCTGTTATCTGGCGGCGGGCCGGCCGGTGATTTCCCGGAAACCGGCTTCACGAAACTTCTATGGCGATCGGGGCGGGCTCTTCCGGTTTTAGAAAGCTCTCTGAAGTCAGCGAAGCCGGTGCGGAAATTAACGCCGGATTATCGACATCCATTCCCGGGTAGCTCAGCAGCGATAGCGAAGGAAATTTTTGAAGCCGAGAAAGTTGTCGCATCGCTACTCGATCGCGCCGGTTTGCTAGGCACGGGCATCTTGCCGGTAGGGTCAACGAGCATCCTGCCCGTTGAAAAACCGCAGGAACCCGCAGAAGCACGCCCCTCCGCGAAATTGCTCGCCCTTCATACTTCTCTTTCCTTTGTGACGATCTCACCCAGCCGCTTCCCCGCCTTCGAGCGCCTTCACCACTACTGTTTCTGCCCGCTCTCGCGATGTTGACTCGTTTCGCGATGCCACTGATCGATCGTGCGGTCGAGCGCTGCTTGATGGTCGCGGCCGTTCCGCCTTTCTCAATTTCACGTCAACGAGCATGTTCTCCAATCGAGCCACGACTGCGTCTACGGTGTAATCAGGGTTAATGTTTCGATCGTGCAGCTCGTGTTCTGACCGGACTGATAGGCATCGAGCATTTGGTCGCTATTCGCGCCCCAACGCAAAACGCGGTAGAAAAGCGAACCTTCCCGATCGCCCTTGCTAACGAGATCAATGATCGCAGCCACGAGCGATACGGGCATGAGCGCGAAAATCGCGCAGGTTACCGATAAACATCTTCAGTTCGAAGACCACCACGTCGCGGAAAAACCGCCAGCGCGCGCCGCTTGGCTTCGTTTGGTCCTGGAGAGTCGGATCCACTCTACAATCCTGCATACGTTCCGAGTCGATTCGCCAAATACGACAATCATGACAGCGGGAAAGCCGCCTGCGCAGTCCTTGAATCGGTTCCTCCGGAAGACACGCGCGACAGAGCGCCCTGGCTCACAGCGCCTGCGTTGGGACGGGAAGATGTGTATGACCGGAATCACGGATCACCAATCGCTATTCACCGATCACTAAAGCGCCAAGCGCCTTCCCTACTCCGTCCGCAATGCGACCATCGGGTTTACTCGCGCTGCACGACGCGCCGGAACAAAGCACGACAGTGCCGCAACGAAGGTCAGCGAGCCCCGCCACAGCGAGATAAATGGATGACGATCGAGCGCGTTCACCTTAAAGAGAAGATTTCGCATCGCCGTCGCAGCTATCACTCCCAGGAGCAACGCCGCACCACCCGCGCCAAAGGAATGACCCAATGGCCAACTGCCAGCGCCCGTGGCTCATCACCATGCGGAAAATGCGTGCGGCATCCGCCCTAACGCCATGGGATACCAAACTCCTGCCTTCTCTGATTTACCGAGAAGAGTCATCACGCCATAAGAGTCCGACCGCGGACAAAATAAATGCGACCACGCCGAAAATGCTGAACAACGTCGCGATAATTCGATTGCCGCCGAGAACCTCCTGATGGAACCGAGCCGGTGTCCCCGGGAAATAAGTCGGCAGATTGGAATCGAGGTTCAGCAACCCGCGTTCTTTAACACCAGGACCGAGGGTATCAGCGCGCTGTCCGGGACGCGGACGCACAAGAATGGTGCAAAACTGCGGGGCAGGATCGGCGCCGAGCAGCGGCAGGAAAAATCCCGTGCTATCGGTCTGTTGATCGAACCGGGCCCTGCATCAGCGTGTCTGGGGACCGACACCGACGATGGTTCGCCACGGCAGCGGGTTTCCCGGATTGAGAGATTCGAATCCGGTGACCGATCGGCGCTTTCGCGACCAAAATGTTTTCGCGCAAAACTCGGCGTTCACCAGCGCGACTGGTTGTTTTGCGTCGGGTCATCAATGCTGAAGTCGCGGCCTTCCAGGACTTTCAAACCGAGGGTCGATGAAATAATTGTCCGAAACCGATTCGGAAGTTACCGCGCGGCCGATCGCGGTCGGTCACATCACTTTGGCCATCCATCCTCAGATGCCCCTGGGCGTCGAAGGTCATGCGAAAGCGGCTTGCTCGATGGCGGCAGAATCAAATTGGGCGTTATCGCATGCGCGCTGCACCGGCGCGACTGGAAAAATTCACGCCGCGTATCCGGATTCGGATAGGCGCTCTCCATCAAACCCATGCGGGCGGCGTAGATGCGCGTTTTCGTCATAGCCATAGCGTGAGATTCAGCTGATTGCGGATGCGACTTGATTTTGTAGTGTCGCGGACGATCAAGAGCGCGGCGGTGAGCGCTGACCCTGACTGATGACCAATACGCGGGTGATCGCGTTGACGAGCCGGCTGCTTATTGCCGCGGCCACCTCTTTCAGTAATCTCAGCCGCATTGCCCTTTCGCGTATGAGCTGAGCGCGGGAGCCAGGCCGGAGACAATGGTGGCCAGAAGTGTGAGCGCGAGCGTCAAATGCGAGAACAGGACCGTCGATTTTGAAATGAACCCAGTACGGCAGAGGGAATGGCAAGGCACTGGTCGCACGGACGAACATGTCCACCGTCCAAAAGCCAGCATCACACCGGCGACCGCCTCGAGAGGGCGGCGACGACGAAGCCTGCTCGGTCAACATTTTGGCGCACGATTCTCCAACGGGTGGCGCCGAGGGCACCGCGAATTGCCACTTCCTTCGCGCGCAACGCGGCGCGACCGAATTGCAGTGATTCATCACATTCACGCAGGCGATGAGCAAAACGAGGATCACCGGCAGGCCAGCATCGCCCAAACCTGCTGGCGCAGCTGAACACCACAGTCATCGCGTTCGGCAGCGGTTGAACACTCGCCGAGACCAGCATGCTGTTCGTCTTGGGATTCTCCTGCGCAAGACGTCGAGCCAGGCCGACAAACCTCCGCGTTCGCCTGATCGATACTCACTCCCGGCTTGGGCGGCCCATCACCGCAGGTGCGTTATTATTGGCATCCGAGTCGCAACTCATGCCGCGCGGCTCTGGCGGAAATTCATTGTAGTAGCGGGACCCAGAGTTCGTCGGAGATGGAAACTTGAAGTTAGGAGGCATCACACCAATAACGGTCGCCGCTTTACCATTAATTCTAACGCCCTGGCCGACGATAGTTGGGATCGCGCGTTGAAATCGCGCTTCCAGATTTCATTACCCAGAATCGTGACTTTGCCGGCGCCGGGTTTCGTTGTCTTGGCAGTGAAATCGCGTCCCATAATCGGCGACACGCCGATGATTTTGAAGAGGTCCTCGGTGACGTAAGCACCGGTATAACGCTGCGGGTTGTTTTTGTAGGTGACGTTGATCGTCGATCCGCTCAGATAAGCCAGCCATTTGCGAAAACGACTGCTGCGCGGCGCGCAAGTCCTCGTAGTCCTCGAGCTGTCGGAATGTTGCCGATGCCAAAGTTATTATTCTGAGCGCTCGCCTGCGGATCGATCATCGGGGACCCACACTCATCAATCTGTTCCGATGCGGAAAGAAAGCCGCGCAAGACGAGGCCGGTTCACGATCAGTGAATTGCGTAGTTACGCCGCAAATGCCGAGGCACAAGAGCAGAGCACTGGCGAGAAAACAAAACGATTTTCCTTGAGCAAAACGCGGAATCGATGCATATCTTGCAGAAACGATTCAAGCATGATTATTACCTCCTTCGTAGCGCAGGCATCCGACACCTGTCCGGCTCGGACCCTGTAGGGACAACGCGGGCATCTTGCCCGATTGATCTGGCCTTGTCATCCCCACATTGCGCTGCCTCCATCGCACGGCCCATGCCAGATCCAGCAAATCGCGCATAAACCACCAGCTGCGAGCGAGCTTGACACCGAGCTGGCAATCATTCTCCGATCGCTTCTCGACGCTTTTGGGAATTTCGCGTCCCGGTTTTGGGATTACTAGCACCAGCCATTCGATGCATGAAATCGACTCAGCAGGTTCCAAAGATGGTCCGGGCCGGGCTGGCGTAGTAGGATGCTGGCGCGAACCAGCGGTGTTCGAGGCAGTGATGTTCTATGATGACTGCGGGGGCTGATTGATGGCGAAGGCGACGGCGTTGGCGACATCGACAGCGCTGACATCATGGTTTGAATTCCCGCGGCCATTCTCACTGCGTGGAAGCCGCGCGTTCCAGGGAGCGTCTGTACCAGTCGCCGCCGACGGACAGCATGCCCCGGCATCAGATCGCACTTTGCGGGAACGCAGCAGCTCCTCCCGGACCCGCGGTCGACGTAATCCTTCAAGAAGCGCAAATTTATGCTGCCGCGATTGGATGCTCCAGTTCCGGTAAACGCGAGTTTCCGCAGCAACCGATAAAAAATAGATGTGCATGATGATACTTCGAGCCCGCAAGGCGGTATTATCTGCGGAGCTGAAATGGATAACGGGTATATCGTGCGATTGATTTGATGGCGCCAGTTCATTTTTTTCCAAAGTATGGTAATTTTTCAGCATTTGTTTTTACCACCGTGATATCTGTATTGATCACAAGCAGACATCAGGGACCCAGGTTTTCTGTGTTCCGTGACTTCCGTGATCGAATGTTTTAGATGTGCCCATAAAGTTTCAGACACTGAACATCTTTATGTTTAAGGCAACACTTCCTGGCAACACTTCAGATATTTCAAGAAGCGCACTGGTGTCGCGTCCATGCAATGGGCAGCGATCATATTCCGGTGCCATGCTAACCTAAGGCGATACTGCTGATCCTGCGACTGGGCACCCCCGCAGGATGGAGGCAGAGCCTGCCTCATCGCCACCCTAAAATGAATTTAAAGAAATGATCCGCCAAAATATAGTTATGTGTGATCGTGCAACGCTTCAAGCTCTTTCATGCCTGGGCTCAGCTGTTCTTGGCATAGTCGCCCCTTGGCCAAGAATGTTTTCATCTAGCTTTGGCAGTCAGGCAGTGAGCCTTTAAACCAGGCTTCTTATCCTGTTCTGGCGTGCCTCCGGTAATCACTTCGTGAGACTTGGGTAACGATGCCGATGTACAACAAAGAGATGATGCCGAAATCACGCAAATAACGGTGGTACTGAACTCGGCGCAACCATCGTTCGCCTATAGTTCAATCCTTATGTTCCATGCCGATTTCTCAGATCGATCAGTGATTTATTCGTATCGTCACGTAACGCGCCGGTGACGTCATCTTCCCAGGGGGCTATTTGTTTAACGGGGATTTTACCCCAAGCGCAGGACAGCTAATATGTCTTTAATGCCGAATTTGGGAACGACTTTCCACACCTGCACATCTAACGCAGCTTCCAAACATCGTCAAACATCGATGATTTTTTTATTGTCGTATTTCTCGAAAAAGCCTCGCGTAGACTCTTGTTGCTCCGAGGGCTCGCGAGTTAGGCGCGAGAACATTGTGTTTTGCTCGCTTCGATGAATATCAGCCGTCGCGCAGCCGCGGTAGTCGTCGTCGTTCTTGAGAAATAATGCACACCCGGCCGAAGATCCTTGAGTTAACCTCAGTGGCAACCCTCCCGATTAATCGTACACGATGGTAAAGAAGTCGTACTCTTCAAGATTCCGGTCTGCATATTTGCGTCGCCCGCGTAGCCTTCCCCAAAGAAAGCCGGCTTCGGCGAGCATGGACAAGTGAGGCGATGATCGACGCGATGATATTGATTTCGGTGATATCGCCGCTGAATCCTCGGAGCGCTGGTTATGTACAGGCACGCGGCCGCCCTGCGACCGCCATAACAGAATAATCCCCGCGCCTCAGCAGAGCGCCGCCGCCGAGTCGACGCACTCTTCAACGCGGGCAATATGCCCGTCGGCCCCACCGGATCCTGAGCCGGACTCGGCGTGAGATGGCTGTGGTGCAATGCCACGGCATTCGGCGTCAGAGTGAACCGATTGTTTTTCCGTCTCCCGCAATCGCAGGCGCACCAAAAGCGTTGCTGAAGCGCGCCACTCGATCCTCGGCCGCAGCGCGCGGACACAGCTTTCGCCAGTCGATCGGTCGCTCGCGAAACTCTTTGTTTCGAGATCGAGATGTTTTTGTCGCGCCACCAGGCGCGATGGCGCTGACGCGCGTGACGCTTCGGAATTCCCTCAAAATTGGCGAGCGCACGCGGAACATCCATCATGTGCAGCCGCCACAGCCGTGCAAAGTCCTCCCACCACGTAGCGATGGTCGCGTGCCCGTGGCGTGGTTGCACAATTCTTGCCGAAGAGGCTCTGCGTTTTGGGTATCGAGAAGAGAAAGGACATGCGTAAACGGTGCGCGGCACCGGATGATCTCGCGAATGCCCAAAAACATCTAACCGCCAGCGTGTTCCGCGGGCTTCCGCGAAAAATCAGTCGCGTTCATGCAGACGAACACGCGAAGCGCGCCGGTTTGCGCTTGGAGTGATGAAAACAGAGCCACCGCTTCCAGCCAGCGATCCGGTTATGTTCGCGCAAAGCGATCGACGTCACGGTTCAGATTTTTGTGATCGAGAGCTTCGCTTCGCAAACGCTCGAGCTAATTCTGAAACATGTTCCTGCGCCGCGAGCGCTGGTTTGTCGGAGCCGGAATCGGCAACGCAGCGTCGGTCGCGCCCGATGATTGTGGCCATGTTCGCCGCAAGCAACGCCAAACAGTTGTTCATTTTCTCCGCTGCGCTTAAGTGTGGCGACGCATCACGTTTTGCGTGCCGCGGAGTGGCCGAACACCAGTAATTTGCTTTCGTACCAGCGCCGGCCTGCGCGTAGGCGGTGGCGCTGCCGCTCAGGGGTTCCGCCGAAGATGGCACCGCAGCAGTTTCGCTGAATTTCTCGGCAAAAAGCGGGCTGACGTCAGCGAAAGCTGCCGGCAACAGTCTCCGCCGTTGGAACGTGCTCGCTGCGAACGCGCAGGGCTGATGCCCTCATTCAAAAACCGATGGTCGTAAACCGCCGTGAATGATCTCTCCGGCGCGCTCTTTAATCTCGCCGAGATATTGATTAGCACTGCGGTAGTGTAGGATCGGAGCCAGACCTTCGTAAAAACAAAGTAAGCGACGTAATCAGCAGTCCGGTGCGCGCAGCGGTGCGCTGCTTTCTTCGCCGAAGTAGCCGCAGATTTTCTTCCGCGGAGAGACTTGGCGAAGCAACCTGGCGCGAAGCGGAAAGATTCGACGCGTCTGCTGACGCGGTCAGGTATTGCCGCGATCACAAAACATACCAAGTCGCAATTGTGCAAACATGCTGTGCCCTTTCCCTAGCGCAATATGGGCAGATGATCCGCTGAGGACAGCGGACGCTGCAACTTACTCTTTCAGCAGCGCGAGGAACTCGAGACCGGGTCCGCGCGTCTTCCTTGAACGAGCCGAGCAAGCAGGAAGTTTTCATCACCGAATTCTGCTTTTCGACTCCGCGCATCATCATGCAAAGATGCTTCGCCTCGACTACGACACCACACCACCATTGGGCTCCAAGCATTTCATCAGCGCGTCCGCAATTTGAACCGTGAGCTGCTCCTGAATTTGCAGCCGCCGTGCGAAAACATCGACAATGCGCGCGATTTGGAAAGGCCAGATGACTTTCCCATTCGGATGCGGCCACATGCGCGCGGCCGATGAATGGCAACAAATGATGTTCGCACATCGAGTAGAGTTCGATGTCTTTCACCAGGATGGAGATCTCACTCGCTTCCGAGCTGAAGATGGCGCCGTTAACAATATCATCGAGGTTCTGTCGATAGCCGTTGGTTAGAAACTCGAACGCGCGTGCCGCGCGTGTAGGCGTTCGCAGCAATCCTTCGCGTTGCGGATCTTCTCCGGTGCTGCCGAGAAAATTTCGGAAACGTATCACTCCATCGCGCGCGAGCTTGGCCGCGCCGCGGCTTCGGCAGAACTTCGAATACGCCGCTCCAGCCGCTTGCAGTTCCGTCTCGCCGTTGTCCGATGGATTCACTCTAGTCCAGCCAGCTAAGCGGATATTTCTCGTCGTCGATAGCCAGAGCCTGTTCTGGTCAAGCTCCAAAGTGTGTTGCGTGTCGAACATCACTGCCAGCTCCTCGGTGCGCTGCGCGTTCTTACTGGCCATGATAGTCCCCGGGTGCGGTCCGTGCGGGATTCCGCGCGGATGCAGCGTGATCGAACGCAGGTTCGATCCCGCGGCGCGATCGAAATTACCACGCACGTAAAACAATACCTCATCCGCTTCGACATTGTCGTGGACCCATGGAATTTTCACCGCTTCCGGATGGGTATCGAGCAGGCGTGGCGCGAAGCGTGCACACCACGTAACCGCGAATCTCAAACGTCTGATGGATGGGCGGTGGCTGGTGAACGGTGCCGGTAATCGGCTCGAAGTCCTGGGCGTTGAACTGTGAACGGATAAACGTAGCCATCACCCGACGATATCGAACGGGTGATGCGCGATCGTTACGCACGTCCACCGCGTAGCCCGTCCTTCACCAAAATCTCGGTATCTTCTTCCTTGTGTCGATCGTATTCAATTCCGCGGGACCGTGAAGATCGCGCTCCGGAATAAGGTGACCCCATTTTGATTTGACCTTCGCTGTTCAAATAACGTTTCGGAATTCGGACCGGGCCAGTCAGATTCGAGAATAAGATAATCTTCTTCCTCGCACGTTATCCGGCTCCGAGGCGATAAGTGATCCCGCGCGGGACACACGATGTAATCTTCAGCGCGATATCGCTGCTGGCCAAAAACGGACTCGATGCGTCCACCGCCTTTGAAAACGAAGATGATTTCGTCGGCGCCGCCGTTTTTATAATGCTCCGAAACTCGTCCGTATTCCTTCTCAGGACGGCAGCGCCACGTCAGTCATGTCCTGATTAAAGAGAGATCGGAACGCGCCACTATAGAGATCGCCGCGACGCGGAAGGTTTGCGGTGCGCAGATGGTGATGGCGAAGCGGACTGTCGGCAGCTTTCTTCAGCTCCTCAGCATTTGAGTAGCTTGACATTGCGCACACGCGTGGGCGGTCGAAGATGATACATGATGGAGAAGGCTTCGTTGAATCCTCCGGTGGTAACAACGTGCTCGCTAATAGTGCCTTCGTTCTTATAACCGTGGGCCAGCTTACCGTTGCTGGTGAAACCAGATGTGATGTTTTCTCGGAACTTCTCCGAGCTTCTGATAATACGGCATAACCTAATCCTCCTTAAGTCGAGACAAATCGTAGAGTTCTCAATTATAGACCTCCTCGCGCCTCCTGTTCTGCGTTCCAACGCCTCGAACAAGGCCTTGAAATTCCTCTTGCCAGAGCTTTTCGCCCCTTTGCGCTGAATGATTTCGAAAAACAGCGGCTGGCCGATCTTCCACCGGCTTAGTAAATATCTGAAGCTAAGTAACCTTCGTCGTCTCGATCAACCAGAATTCGAGTCTTTGCAGGGCTCCAGATCTTCGTCGATGTGACCTACCACTATCCAGAACAGTCTCGTAGTAGGTGGACGGGATATTTAAAAACGCCAGACCGCGCTTTTGCGAATTCCGTCACCGTCTTAACTATATCGTTGGTACGCAATTGCGCGACGTGCTGGACGCCTTCGCCATCGTAGAAGTCGAGATATTCCTCGACCTGCGATTTTCTTTTTCCCTTCGGCCGGTTCGTTAATTGGAAACTTCACGTAACCATTTACCGTTACTCATGACCTTGCTCATTAGAAGCCGCAGTATTCGGTTGAGATATCCTTGTCGTCGAAGCTCAAAATGTTGCGGAAAGCCCATCGCATCTTCGTAAAACTTGACCCAGGGGTTCATCTGGTTCCAGCCTACATTCCCGACGCAATGAGTGGTCAACGTAGAGGAGGCCGGTCTCGGGCGCATTGTAGGTCGATTCCCACTGCACGAAAGCCGGGCATGAAAACGCCATGATAGTTTTCCCGTTCAATGAAGAGGTGGACGGCTTCACCGTAGGTATGGATTCCGCTCATCACCAGCTGCCCATCGCCGTCGGTTAAAGTCATCGGCGTTCGAGGAAACTCTTGCCTCCCGCGGCTGGTTGTTTCCTCCCCAGGCTGAGGTCGCGTCTTCCACCTTCAACGCGATGGCTTTCACCCCATCAGCCGTGCTTGGCGATGTGGTCGGCGATCGCGTTACCAGATCGCACCGGTGTCGTTAACAAAAGGTTAGTTTGTTCTGGCGGATCGCATAGCTTGCCTTTCGCTTTGTCCCGGTCTCAGGACCGGAATAGGCCGAGCTTTGGAAGCCAAAGACGGTCTTGTAAAAATGCGCGGCCTGCTTGGCGTTGCCGACATAAAACTCCAATGTAATCAGTGCCTTGCAGCGGGAGAAAATCCTTCTCGGCAGCAGGTCTTTCCTTAGGGGCGGCAATGGTGGTTGGCATGGGAATCCTTCCGTTAATTTATCAAATCAAAATATAAGATCGGGAACGGCTTGCACTGCAAGGATGCGCGCCGGCTACTTCAGCGCCACGGAGCCGGCAATCTTGTCGAAGCGCGGATCGTTGCGCAGCGGATCAAGGATCGGATTCACGCGTATTTGCAGGGCGAACCAGTCGGGCTCTTCCGCCATTTTCGGTAGCAATGCCAAAGCGTCCTCCAGATTCCCGCGTTTGATATGGGCGAAAACGTAATGCGCGGCTGCGACGTAGCCGCCCCGCGCGCGTCTTGCGTCCAATTCCTCTAACTGCCTCGCGCCGAGCGTTCGTGCCGCCGCATCGAATCCCGCTGCTTTGAACGTTTGCTCGAGAACACGCGCATCTTCGCTCCGTCCGTTGAGGTTCAACGCCGCGCACTCATTGCGTGATTGCTGCCGTGCTGCATGTCTCTATTCGCGCGCAAACGTCGCCGAAACAATTGATGCGCAGCCGCGTTGTCCGGATACAGGTCCAGCGTCTTCGCCAGTTGCGCAGCGGCGCGATCGTACTGGCGGCTGAAAAAGAGAAGCGTCCCGTAATGCACATTTGTTCCCGGAAAAATGGGTCGAGTTGCAGAGCCACGCTCTGGTTTGCGCGATCGCTTCGTCGAATCGGCCGAGATACGACAGGCACAAACCATGATGCGAGTGGAGGTCAGCGAAAATTCGGGTCTAATTCCATCCCGCGATGAAAAGCGCGCTCAGCCTCAGCCCAGTTCCGCTTGTAATAAATTTGACCGCCGCCAGCGCATTGTAAGCTTCAGCCAGCGTGTCGTCCAGGCTCAGAGACTTGCGCACGTGATTCTTCGGCGCGCGGCCAGACGTTCGGGCGGGAAGAGCGCGCTCGCCGCCGCCCACGAGTAATACAAACTCAACCCCGTATAAGCCGGCGCAAATGACGCATCGAGCGTAATCGCTTGTTCGAAATGCTCGCGCACGCGCTCGTATCGTAGAGCGCGTAGAAATTTCGCCATGATGCTTGCCTTTTAGATACAGGTCGCGCGCCTCCGTGTTCTGCGTTGGGCGGGTGGCGATCGCGCGTCGCTCCGCGCCCGTCAATTTGCCTGCAACGCTTCCGCGATTTTCTCAGCGATATCGCTCTCGACTTCGAAGATGTCGATCAATTCACGATCGTATCGTTCCCGCCCACGAGATGTGGCGTCGCCCACGGCGTCGATCAACTGCACGATGCACGCGGACTTTGTCGCCGGCCTTGCGCACGCTGCCTTCGAATCGTTGGCGCACGCGCGAGCTGTTTCGCGATGTCGCGGCAGATGGGCAGCCGTGGCTTTTGAAACACTGTGTCGGTGCGCGAAATCACTGTACAATCCGCGATGCGGGACCAGCGCGTCAGGATCTTCCTCTTGAATGCCATCGGCGAAGTATACGTTCGCTTTGTCTTCGCTTAAATTTTCGAACGGCAACACCGCGATCATCGATTTCCTCCAGGGCCGGGCAGCGCAGCATTTGTGTCGGATCTTGCGTTCCGCTTTCTCATCACGTCCCCAATCTCTTCGCGAGCATTCGGGGTTTCCGAACTCACCCGAATAGGGTTAAGCACGGCGAGCGACACGCCGTGTTTCACTTCGCACGACCGAGATCATGGCGGCAGCAGTGGGCTTTCGCCACTGCGTGGCAAGCGTATTGTTCTGGAGATCGTCCGCGACCGTTTCGACGCCAGAATGTGACCCGCGTCGCCGCAAATCCACGCAATGCACGCGCGCTTGGGGCGCAGAGCGCGTTGCTGCCGGCGCCGGCAGTGCCGTCCCCTGCTCGCCCAGGTCGGTAGCTGCAACCTTTCACCGGCCCGCCGTGAATCCCCATCCGCACCCGCGGCTCGGGATTCTTCTTCAATCCGCGCGGCGCGATCTCGACCGCACATTTCACCTGGTTCTTCCGGGCTTTTGCGAAAATACGGAGCGCGCCGCCATCCCCCGTCGGCAATGCGCATTAATCTTTCCTTTCACGTTGGGCTGCACAGAAATGGCGTCGATTCCCGGTCGCGAGCAATGATCGCGTGAGCTTTTTCCAAACACTCGAGCCGCTCACGAATGAGGAAGCTTGAGTGTACCGACGATGCCGACGAAGAGAACGCGATCCAACTCCGAGTTCGACCTGTCAGGCACCTGGGCGCAAAGCCCGCACTCTTCAATCGCAGCGCGCTCCAGCCGGATGAATCCGTGTCGCGTCCGATTGGTTGCGGTGTGGATCTCACCCCTTCCATCGATCGCAACGCTGGGATCGTAGAGCGCTCTTCCGGACTTTTCCCGGCCGGCGACGATGATGTCGTTCTCTTTGTGGTGAGTTTGAGCCTAACAGGTCCGGTCACGTCGCGTTGGGCCTTCAGTCACGAACGCTTGCAGTCGCTTCGCGCCCGGGTGAGAACCACAGTAACCGTTATGAAACCAACGCGCTATATCGCGGAATATGGAGTCGCGCAGCAGCATCACCCTCGCGGTCTCTTTTGGTACAGCGTCTCTGATTTTCCTGCCGATGCGCGAAATGCAGAATCGCGCCGCCGGGAGTTCGCATAAACAGCCGCGGCCTTTCGTCCCACGTAACGATCTTCGACAATACCGACGCGGACCGATGCCGTGTTTACCGCCGTGGGCATGTTCAGGCTTTGCACGACCTCGAGCGGTGAGATTGACCGGCGATTCACGGCGATGGCAGTTGCCGTCGCGAGTGCAGCTCGACGTATTCCGGTTCGGGTCGGCAGGCGCGTGCCTCGGGAGAGGCGCTTAGGCCGGCTACGTCGCGCGCCTGCGGTCCGCCGGGCATCGAACCACGGGTCTTCCAACATGCGCGCTTTCAAAACCGATGTGCAGGAGATTACGGTCCATCGAGTATGGCTTCCCTCCCGCGCTCGCCTGCACACCGAAATCGCAGGTCTTCGCTGGCAAATGCAAACATCTCGACCGCCGGGAAATTGCGCCTTCGGAATTTTCCTCGCGCCTGGCTGCGATTACTTTCAGCCCCGGCGCGAGCGCCGCAGCCCAGTCAGCTCGAACCGAACCTGGGATCATTCCCCTTCCCCGTCGCGCCATGGGCAGCGGCGTCCGGCCTGATTCAGCGCGCGCGTGATCTCGACCATGCGTTTGGCGATGCAGTGGACGCGCGATGCTGGTGATCGGCAGTGCTTTGCCGCCTACCGTAACCGCGCCGGCCTGAAACATCGGAAGATAAAAACCGCGCGAATTCGCCAGATCTGATAACGCATTTTGACGCGCCGGTGCAGCTTTCTCGGTCAGCCCTCGCTCTCTTCCCGGCTGATAAAACAAGCAGAAAGCAACATGCAACCAACGAAGCAGCTAC